>JAEEGJ010016842.1_pt1 | contig 16675 bp, 11 predicted proteins | sample 8958761 | NCBI WGS metagenome assembly JAEEGJ01 (sample SAMN16246546, study PRJNA631951) | gut metagenome | biome: gut microbiome; feature: rumen; material: RS-attached | host: Bos | place: Iran: Karaj | collected 2018-10 | reverse complement strand
GAGGTACTCTCGCAAGTACTGAACGACTACGACCTGGAAACACAGAACTTCTACCGTTGGCAAGTCCGTTTTGCGCAAGAAGGTCTCCGCAGTCTCATAGAACGCAACTTAGGTATGAAGTTCGGTGATATTCTGAATTTGGAACCTTTAGAGGCAGGTCCTGCCGGACACATCAGCCGCTTGCGCATCGTGGGAACGGAACGCACCTATATAATAGGTAAGGAATTGCTGATTCGTAAGACGCTCAGCACCTCACATTTGCTCAGCAGCGCCTTCACCGTCAGTTTGGAAGATATACAGAATAATGTGCCCCAAACCATCATCCTAAACGGAAAGGGTTGGGGACACGGAGTAGGTATGTGTCAGATAGGAGCTGCCGTTATGGGGCATCAGGGTTATTCGTACCAAGAAATCCTTCAGCACTATTATCCCGGAGCCTCGCTATTCCGCCACGATAGTTGTTAGTTCCTGCAAGCTATCCAGCGTATCGCCAGTAAGGAGCGTGTATGTACTGCCCTTCTGAAGAAGAGGAGAAGAATAGACCATCGTCAGCGTAGGATAGGCTGGTGTCTCTATTACTGCCAACTCATTACCATCGGCATCAGAAATCTTCACATACCTCTTCACGTCCTTGCTCTTGTTAAGACGGAACGAAGCCTGCTTCGACTTGCTTTCCATCGGTCGTTCGCTCTTATAGCCTACGCCAATAACCGTTCCCCCATCGCAATAGAAGTGGTTTACATCATAAGCCGCCTCAGCTCCTTCCGGGCTGCAAGAACTTATGGTGCCGCCATAAACATGCAGGTCGCCCTTCGAGTCCAAACCATCGTTGGTAAGGCTCGTTATAAAAGTGAAACCTCCGTTTACAGCTACCGAAGAGCCAGTCTTGATAGGGTCATCGTAAGTTGCGATATAAATATATCCGTCATTGATAATTATCTTCTTCACACCTGCCAGACCAACAGCACCATGATGACCAATGGTCTTTATGAACACCTTTCCTCCATTAATCGTGATGTTCTGAGCCATTACTGCACGTGCGCCCAATTCCGGATCGGTAATGAAGCTTGCATCGGTAAGCGTTCCGCTTCCAGTCATCATGAAGTATAGGGCACCGTCCTCTATGGTCACATCTCCGGATGTACAGATACACTTCCCGTCAAACTCATCATTATAAAAATTCAGCGCGTATGGCGTATTGATGATTAAGTCGCAATTGGCCGTAATACTGCAAAGCATGGCACCTCCCTCAGTAGCAGCTATCTTACAGGGATTCTTACTGTCTATGTTGATATGGCCTTTCTCGGAACGACCACTCACAAGAATCTCCACACCCTCCAGTTCTGTTGTAAAGCAAACAGCAGTACTGTCAACCGTTGCCGCAATACCTTCCAAGTTTCCGTTTACATAAACTTCCTGCCCATCGAAAGTTACTTGGATGGTACGATAAACATTGAACGTTGAACGTTGAACATTGAACATTGAACATTGAACATTCACGGGTACATAGCGGGTGTCAAAATCAAAGTATTGCTTCAGACTGTCTGGAATAAAGGCAGGGGAAGTATAAATATCCTTATGCTTTGTCTTAACCTCTTTTATATCAGCAATGTGATACTGTCGTTCCTCATCCTCTCGGACTATAGTCATCACGCTGTCATTATAGTTGATATTGATAATGTCGTCGGCTTTTTCCTGCAGAACATTACCAGGCAAGGTGACGGTATTATCCTCGTGAGTAGATATCACATCGTTTCCTATCACATAAAGGGCATCTGGGGTAATATCCTTCTCATACTGAGCTTCATTATACTCGTCATGAGTCCAGGATGCCGAAGCCATTTCCTTGTTAAAGACATCATAGTTATTCTTCAGGAAGGTCATCATGTACTCAACTTCCTCCTGAGGTGTATTAGCAATTTTCTTGCTATTCTTGTAAGTCGACAGCCAACGGGCTTTCTCACGTTCCCACGCACCTGATGTGCTAAACAGATTGGCATACTTCTCCATGATAGCCCTGATGTTATCCAACGACAGCTGGTGGGTTGAGAGGTATTGCCAACGATTGTTCATCTTCGTGGCAAAGTCATCTGGTCGCAGCGTTTTCGACTTAAACCGGTGTATCAGATTATGGTATCCCAGTTTCTCGCCCCAAGCCATCTGCTTAGGGTCATCACCCGTTTCGTCACCTCCGGCATATCGACCAATAGAACCATCCAAGTCCCAAAGGGTAAACAGGAATTTTGCCTCCTTATCCCAATTCCTCACACTCAGATAGTAGTTCTTCTTCTGGTTGTCCAGGAGCTGGAAAGCTTGAATAAAAAGAATGAAGTCAATGACATTCTGGTCATACATCTTGCTTGTGTAACTGGCACTGAATTCTTTCTGGCCTACATTTAGGAAGTCGATAATATCGCAAATAGGATCAAAGAATGCCTGTCTGATATCGTCATCAGGATACTTCTGCTCCCAGGCGAAGGCCTTCTTCGATTCTATATAAGGCCATAGGAAAGAGTCGTTGGTCGGTCGTTCTGTATATTTCGAAAGATATGTCTCGCTGCTTTCCCAGTTGGCTTTCCACAACAGTCCCCTCTTCACCTCAGGTTCTGTCTCTGTAGCTTCTTTTGTTTTTTTCAGGTTCAGCTTCTTGCGGTCTATCTTGTCCGTGAAGCACATCAGGCCATAATACGCTCCATTTACGAAGACCTCCACAAACTCGCCCTGCGTTCCGTTACCCTGATATTTATTATCCTTGTCGTATGGCAGGTCATCCACGCTAGTCCACAGATCCATCATCACGCGGTTACGCATACGGCTATAATCGGTGTATTCTGCAGCTAAGATCCAATCATCATCTTTTCTGTAGCCCAATAGATGAATATCCTGACTCTCGCCATCTTTCACCAGTTCCAGGTTAAAGCTCTTCTTGGCCTTACTACCCGATGTGGCACCTCTGAGTCGTGTTCGTATTTCCGAATTGAAACAAGCCATCCCCACCATATCCAGATCTTTCTGCTTTGTTCTGCATCGGGCATCTATGACACTCATATAACCAGCATACTTCTTAGTGTGGTTTTCGTCACCTTTTGTTATGGAGTAGTTGGCCGACATCTCATCCAGCGGACAGTCTAACACCACAAAAGGCAAGGTACTTACCACGAGCTTCCATTGTTTGCTCTCGCCGTCTGTAATGGCCAGTGTATTAGCAGCATTTGCCGTCCAGTCAGCAAGTTCCAGATTGCCACGCTTGCCATTTTCCAATGGGGTATCGTTAAGGCTGACGCTGCTATACAGGCTCTCATCCCAGCGCAATGTACCCTTTAGGGAACAATCAACACGAGGCTCTATGGTAGCAAAAATACTATTGGCTGCTGTGTCAGCTACTAAGGGTACTTCATTCAACCAAAGTCCGCAACTGCGTTGTGCCTTGAGTTCATTGAACATTGAACATTGAACATTGAACACTATCAGGACTAAGAGGAAATATATAAGTCTTTTCATATTTTCACTTTTCATTCTTCACTCTTCATTCTTCACTCTTCACTTAAAACTCCCCAATGTAGTTGATATCCCTTCTGCCGTGAAGTCATACTCTACTACAGGAGTATCGTCGAATGATTTTTCGTAACTCAATATCTTGTAACGGTTCCCCACAGTAATGTCGCCGTTGGAGAAGAGAACACAAATAATATTGTAAATATCCGGCGTGGGAATTGCCCTAATGATGTTGCCCTCGGCATCGGCTAAAGCCAAGCCGCTCACATGCTTCTTCACATAGCACAACACATTGGCCAAAGCACTCGACGAAAATGGCTGACAGTTACGGGCGCCCAGCGCTACAATCTCGCCACCCATCACCTTAAATGTTTTTCCGTCAGTGTCCATTCCCATCTGAGCAACGTCCCCACCTATGGTATATAGCAAACCATCGTTCAGGAACAGAAAGCTTACGTCGAAACCATCGTTTTCTGTACTGCAAATCAGAATATCACCGCCGTTGATGTTACAGCCCTCTGCATTCATGCCATCATCCACGCAATAGGTGCGAATCTTTCCACCATTAATGTCGATAGTCTTCTTAGACTCTATACCCTCGGCAGCAGCTCCGCCAGAACATCTTATATATATATTGCCTGATTTAATAGTCATTTTGCCTACAGATTTCATACCCTTAGGCGAGGCAGCTGCCTCTTCTTTTTCTCCATGAGCATCTTCATGCTTTACCTCCGGAATACGTTTGCCACCAGTGCGTACATAAATGTCTGCATTGGCAACGGTAAGTGTGCCGTTAAATTTATTCTTGTTATTGACTATCTCCAGATTGCCTGCACTGATGCCTTTACCACCGTCGCCGGTTGAGAGGCAGCAGATTTCTCCTCCTGAGATATTCATATCCCAGTTACTCTTCACGGCGCAACAGGAACTGTAGTCCTGCTCACCTTCATCCCAGATGGCATTGCCCGTAGTAATAGCCTTAATCACACCGCCTGTTACGGTTAGCAACGAGTCGGAAGAAAGCCCCTTCCCTGCATCGCCATCTACAAATGTTCTCAGTACGCCACCACCTATAATAATATTGTCCTTTCCATAAACCGCCTTTCCCTTTTGGGCGTGTGCATTCACATGAACAAAACCGCCCAACTGGTGTATATAGTCGTCCGAGGCAATGCCACATTTCTTATTGCCGTTCACATATAATTGTCCATCGCCCGATATACATATCTTACCCTCGGCAAAGATACAGCCTCGCTGGTCCTCGCCGCTTACCTTGGTGTACGAAGTGCCATCGGTAAGAATATTCACGGTGTTGGGAGCAAGGTCGATAAACAGACGCTTCTTCAACTGACTGTTGATGACAGACCCTTGCGGGTTAGTCAGTTCCACCCCATTAAGCACTACGCAAGCCTTCCTCTCGCTGTACAATTTGAAACATGCATCGTTACTGCTACCAGAGATAACATATTTCACTTCTGCAGCAGAGGTTTCTATTGTCAGATGCGCTCCTTCTTTCTTTATGCCGATGGAGTCCGTATCACCCGTTACGTTTACATCCGTACCTTCATAAGTAATATTCACCGTTTTACTCCAAGTGCTGTGTTCCAGAAAATCATCATAGAACTTACTCTTCACATCTGTAATCTCTGACTCGGCTGTAACACGTTCCTTATCTGCTTCCTCGAAAGCTATATCGTAGTCAAAGTCGGCCAGATATCTTTCCGGCATCACTTTGGCACGCCAAAAGTCTTTCTCTTTGAGACTCATCAGGTCTGTACATTGCACATTGAACGTTGAACCTTGAACGTTATTTCCGCTCCAGACCATCATAGAGTCTGTTCCGTATTCTATCTTGTCAACGTTATTGATAATGCGTGTCCTGCCTGACTCATTGATATAGACGTTCGGCTGCGCCTTGATTTCATTGAACAATGAACAATGAACAATGAACATTATCAAGGCTAGGAAGGTATATAAGTGCCTTTTCATTTCTATCGCCAAAAGCTATCGTCCTACACTAAACTTAACACAACTATCACCTACCTTTAGCAGATAAGTTCCCTTGGCAAGCTTGTTAACGTTGAACGTTGCCACTTCGCTCGCGCTTTCAGCTTGCGACCCCTTCGGCGTTGAACATTGAACATTGAACATCAGGCGGCCATTCGTGTCATAAACAGCTGCATCCTTGACATTTTTTCCTACAACGGTAATCCGCCCTTCCTCAATCATAATCCGAGGCTTCTCTGACTTTACCTTGTCTACAGCATCTATTTCGTCCTGATCCGGTTGGTCTGAGAATTTCCACGACTCAACACTGGAAAAACTCCACTGCCCTACTTCGCCTGCAAGGGAAGTCAGCGTAATGGTCTTCTCGCCAAACAGCATCTGCGGTTCTTTGGCAAGGCTACAAACTATTTCTGTGCCGTCTGTCAGATTTACGACTAACGAACGGCCAAAACTTGGCAAAACTCCCAGCATTGCAATCATCAGGGCTGACAATACCTTCTTTCTCATAGCAAATACTCCCAAAACTTTATACCTTATTATATTATGGCCGCAAAGATACAAATTTTCTTCTTTAAACGACATAGTATAGGCGTAAAACTTCCTTTTTCACGCGATTTTAGCGAATCAAGTCATCCCTCAACGTCCATCGTATTGAGTTCTCAAGCATGGTAATGAAATCCGGACTTTGGAAGAGTTGCTTGCTATGTCCGAACTGGAAATAGACATTACGCGCTGTTTTTGAGGGATTGGTCCAAACAACAGGGTGATCACCCATTTTGATGTCGGTCTTGGTGGTATAACTGGCCTCATCCACATGGGCCAGTACATGCACATATCGACGAGGGTTCTGCTCGTAAGTGTACCATTCATCTTCGTTCAGGGTAAAAGTTCCTGCAACGCCTTTCATAACCGGATGCTCTCTGTCTTCCACCTGCACGGTTCCATCACACGTCTCAGCAATATAATTCCTGTAGCGAATCTTACCCAGGAAATCTGAGAACCACGCCCACATGGGGTAACCGTCGAACTCACCCAAAAGGCTGGCATGATGGAAACCAATGTAGCCGCCCTGACTTCGGTCTATATACTGCTGCATATCGTCTTGGGCCTCGCTGCTCCATGCGTATGGGGGATAGTTGAGTTGCAATATAAGGTGATAAGTCTGAATCTCATCTTTCTTAATTTCTTTGGCAGAATTCAACACCGTCAGTTCCATATTGAAACGTTCCCTGTTGTCTTCCAGCCACTTCAGACCAGTTGAGGTAAAGCCTTCATGCAGTCCGCCCCGTTCAGCCAAAACCAACACACGACGAGGTGCTTCCGTTCCTTTCTTGTTTTTCAGAAGACTCAGGTAGAGTGTACGCCTTTCGTCGCCCTGCGGCGTATCACTGGCATAGTCCCAATACATACCGCCACGCAGATGGTTGTCAAGGATGAACTGACACTTCTCGCTGAGAGAACGGGCATTCTCGTAGCCCCAGACAAATTTACCCTCTTTATCTGATATGTATGGGAAGCGACCTTCTTCGTCCCAAAGGTGTTGATAGCCCTCGGGCAAACGACCTGTACGGCGGAACATCCTCACACCTTCATCATCATTTCTTCCCTTGCCGTAGAAAGGCACACCCATGACAAGTTTCTCGCGTGGCACACCAGCCTTCAAGTGAGCCTCTACAGCCTTAGAAGAAGTGCAATATCCTGCATGTACTGAGGGGAAGAGTGAGGCATGATGTCCTCTCTGGCCTCCCATATCGTAAGCCATTACATTTACGAAGTCCATATAGGACACACAAGAACGAAAATCGATGTAGTCTGCTGTACTCACCGTTGCGGCAGTAAGCAGTTTCTGTTTGCCCAAGACCTTCCTCAAATCACGCATAAGTAATGTGAAATTCTCTGTATCTTGGGGCGAAGAAGAAATCTTTGCCTGACTTTGAGTGGGGTACTCCCAGTCGATGTCTATGCCATCCAGCCCGAACTCTTCCACCACTCTCTTGCAGTCTTTGGCAAAAGCCATCCGGTTTTCTGTGGTAGCAGCCATCTCGCTGAACCTACCGCTACCCCATCCGCCCACACTGAGCATTACCTTCAGGGCTGGATTCTTGGCCTTCAGACCCACTATCATACGCAGGCGGTCGGGGTTATCGATGCGCACACCGTTGAAGGTATCGTTCACATGCCCGAAGGCATAATTTATATGAGTCATCGTTAAGGGGTCGGGTACTTCGTTTGTCCACGATGTAACGTATGCCACAATCACCGTCTCGTCTGCCTTCTTTTTACCGAATGCTGTGGTAGTCAGCATCAGAATGGCCAAAACAGCCAGAATTCTCATGTTTTGCTTCATTTTTATAAATTTCAATAGGTTATATGCTGCGAATGTGGGTAATCTCAGTCTGTCTTTTTGTCAATATCAACTGCAAAATTACATTATTTTGATGATACAGACAAGAAAATGAAGCCAAATTCTTCCCTTCTGCTTCTTACCTTCCGGATGCCAACAGTTCGTATGGTATTTCGTCGCAGAGCATCGAACAGGCTTTCTGCTCTGCCGGAGTATCGTCGTCAGCTTTTGCCAGCATAGGCTTCTCGTACTTGGTGACAATGCGCGTCTGATATACGGTATCGCGCACAATCTGTACTTGCATGATGGTGTCATGCCGTATCTCCAGGCTATTGGCTCTTTCCTCTTGACTCTCGACTCTTGCCTCCAGGCTATCAGTTGTTGCCATATTAGCATGCAGCGAGAAGCCTGCAAGGAAACCTATCAGGCTCGCAGCAACAGCAATGGATTTACCGTTTAACCATTTACTGTTTACCATTTGCCGTCCTTGCCAAGGCTCAACATGCATTTGGCCATCTACCTTCTGGCGTCCTCGACGGGCCGACTGGATAATATCTTCGTTACTTATTTTCATATTGCTTTAGTTTTTTACGGATGATGTTCATTGTTTTGTGCAGACGGGACTTAACCGTTCCCGCAGGAACGCCCACAATTTCGGCTACTTGTGGAATGGTCAGTTCCTCCTGATAGTGTAGCGAGAAGATTTGATGCAGCGGCGCAGGCAGTTCCGCGAGCACTTGCTCCAGCGCTTTATCCAGCGTAGCAGCATCCATTTCCACTTCTATCTGCTGGTCCGATATGGGTTCGGCATCCAGATTGGCCAGCAGTTGGGCTTCGTAGGCATTGTCCCTGTAATGGTTTCGGCAGATGTTGTAGGCAATGGTAAAAATCCACGTACTGACGTTGCTGCCCTCCTTATAACGGCCACGGGCTTCGTAGGCACGCAGGAAGACATCGTGCGTAGAATCGGCTGCCAGTTCCTCATCGCCACCTAATTGCATAAAGAAGAAGCCCTTCAACCTACGGGCGTAGCGGCGATACAACTCCTCGAAAGCTGTATCGCTGCCTGCCGCAGCCCTCGCCATCAACTGCTCATCAGTCTGGTGGCGCAGGGGTTTAAGATAAAAGATGCTCATTCTATCGGCTCTGTTTTGATGAGTACTCGTCTGTTTTCTTTCTTATTTCTGTGCTCCTCGTACTTCCGGTTTCTTGTAGCCTTATCATCATTCGGGTCACTTCTGAAAGGTACATATTCCACAAACTCGTAATGAGGACCACCATCGGTTTTATACTCTACAGAATAGTTACCATATCCGTGATATTGTATTCTTTTGAGAATGCTGGTGAAAATGCGGTTCAACTTTGCATATTGTTCACGATTATGCTTCTTGTAATACGGCATCAAGTCGTTGAGCAGCAACGCATAATTGAATGCCAGCCCCCTGGGTAAAGCCTTATACTCCTCCACGTCTTCCAATTCCGGCTGGAACGGTATAGCCAAGTACTCCATTTGGTAACGTTTCTCCACGTTGCGGCGCTTCACAGCCATATTGTCGTAAGGCTTTTTGGAGTAGCGCATGGTCAAGCCTTCATTGTAAAGGCAGGCTTTCAGGTCATCAAACTCACCCTCGTATCTAAACATGTTTTGCACATCAGAGGCTGGAAGATAGATGGGAAGCTTACAATTTTCAAGAACATAGCGTATGATGCGTGCGATGATTCTGAAATATTCTTCTCCCGAACTCAACTGATCATATAATTCTTGGTTAAAAGGAACACCTATGCGCTCGAACTCCGTCTTCGTAAAGGCCCCACCCCCATTCACATCACAGATAATCTTATCCTTGTGCACACCCAAGACAAGTTGCAGCATAAGCTTTCCTACCTTATTGACTTCATTGCGGCACAGATAGACACCGCCTTTCTCCATACCTTGCAACTCGTTATAGTGATATTGCAAACATTCTGCGGGGTATTGTCCGCTCTTGTAATATTGAGTTAGCAGTTTGGTAAGCTTCAGCGTATCGTTTTCATATAATAGATGCCTTGTCCAGTCTTCATAATCGCGGGCAGAAGCATCTAATGGCATCACGGCAATGGCAGAATCGGCATATTCCTTGTGTTTTGCCCATCGATACCTGTATGCATATTTATAAAAGGTATAGGTGCCGGGAATTGCCTGAGCCATACGATTAAACACATTATTTTCTTTGGAGCGCCGAAGAGCCGCTTCCCTGTTTTTCCCGTCTGTTTTAGTAAACATTCGGTCATCCACTTCTTTTAGAGTGCGCCAAGCCTTTTCATCCTTCGGGTGTTCTGCCACATAGTTATTCCAATAGTTGTACGTACTGTCTAACTCCAGCGAATCCAACCTTTGGTAAGGACCTGCACCCATACCGATAACCGTAACCTTCGCAACTTTCTTTTCCTGTGCGCTGGCTCCTGCGAGAAGCAAAGTGAAAGCCAGCAATGTCATAACTGTTCGTTTCATGTTCCTTTTTGTTTGGTTGGTTTTGCGTTTGTTTTGACAGCATACACACGAAACGCCAAATCGTTCAATTTTATGCACTTTATTTTTCTTTAACCCGAAAACCATTTTTCCCGTTGCAAAGGTAGCGGAAAAGAATCAAACAACCAAACGTTTCATGCATTCTTGTCGATGACACTTTGCAACAAGAAATGCTTAATTTGCTTACTACTTGAATTTAGGCAGACTCGCGAGAATCGCTTAAAATTACTTCGGTGGCACTTTTCTACCCTCGGAGCGAGAAATGCGCTTAAATCGAATCTGTGGTGAAAATCAGCAAGTTACGAAACACTCTTTGGTGAATAAGAATACCGGATTGACAACCGGACTTTACAAAAAAACGTTCTTGTTCGCCATTTTTGACCTTTTTCGAGGGTAAACTCCTACAGCCAAGATTTCAAACGCACCGTGTTAAGTTGACAAACTTAACGTAGGGCGTTGGCAAACGCCCTACGTCGAATCACCAAATTCAACGTGTTTTGCGGCCTTTTCCGGCATTTTCATAAGTGACACTTTGCTAACCAAAACGGACGATTCACTTTCTATCTGACTTTGCTGCATCATACAGTTTTCGTCTTTTTTAACAGGCAAAGGACACTAAATGCAAGCCGATGGACGTTATTAAAGAAAACGAAACGATGAAACATCTCTTTGCTTTCCTTTCCGCTATTCTGCTCCTGTCTGCCTGCTCGAATAGTACAGACAGCGATAACGTCATTGTTGACCCGGACCTTCACCCTATCGTTACTAATACTGGGCAGTTCCTCTCGATGGACGGCGGCTACACACATCTCGCCTACACCTACGACGCAGAAGGCAGAGTGGTTCGTGCCGAGCGCTTCGACACGACTCGGTACGTCGTGAAGTGGTTGGCCGAGTACAGTTATGCAAACGACCGCATCTACATCAAATATCAGGAGTTCGCGGAAATGCCAAACGGCGAACACGACCCGAACTACAGCCGTGACTTCTGCCATTACGACACCCTCTTCCTCGTGGGTGGAAGAGTAGATAGTCTGGCAGGATTCAGACCACAATCAAGGCAAGTGGGTGAGAACTGCCACTTCTTGAAGTTCCGTTACAACGAGCGTGGCGAACTTGTCTCCATCAGGAATGACAACGTGAAGCGCTACCCTTACGCAAGGTATAAGGCGGGAGAGCCTTGGTACACGGAGCTTTACACGCTGGAATGGCAGGACGGCAACATCACGGGCCGAACCTGCACCATCCCTCAGGAAAAGAAGACGGAGACATGGAAATACAGCTATTCCGAGCTGACGGGTTCCCTTCCGGGCAGCGACCCGAGAAACGTCCTGTTCGAACTCGTGCCGCTCATCTCCAACGGATTCTTCGGCGCCGATTGTCGAAATTTGATGCAAAGCATGGAGGCCGATGACTTTACGGAGCAGATAGAATACCTGCAGGACGAGCGGCAAATGGTCAGCCAGGCGATATCTATTGTCAACTTTCTCGACGGATTGGTACACCACTACAACTACCAAATCCGTTGGAGTGTCGGCAACTGACCGCACTCCCTTCTCTGCATATTTATTAATGTATAGACCCTCTTAGTGTCGTTTTATGCAAGGAAATGGCATCAAACATCATATTGTGCCTCATATTTTTCACTTTTCACTTTTCACTTTTCACTTTTTTCTGTATCTTTGCACTCGGATTCACGGTAAAAAGATAACAAATTATGTTTTATTGGACACGTTTAATTTAAAGTAAAGTATGAAAAACGTCCCTTACAAGATCTATTTGAGTGAGGAAGAGATGCCCACCAAGTGGTACAATGTGCGTGCTGACATGAAGATAAAGCCGGCACCACTGCTGAATCCAGGCACAGGAAAGCCCCTCACGGCGGCTGAGATGGAGCCCATCTTCTGTAAAGAACTCGTAGCACAGGAACTCGACAACGACACCAAGTGGTTCGACATTCCCGATGAAGTGCTCGGTTTCTACCGCATGTTCCGTCCCAGCCCACTCGTTCACGCGAAGTTCCTGGAACAGGCGCTCGACACGCCTGCCAAGATATTCTATAAGTTCGAAGGCAACAACACGAGCGGCTCGCACAAGTTGAACTCGGCTATTGCACAGGCTTACTATGCCAAGAAGCAAGGCCTGAAAGGTGTTACCACCGAGACGGGTGCAGGCCAATGGGGCACGGCGCTCAGCATGGCTTGCCAGTACTTTGGCCTCGACCTCAAGGTCTTCATGGTGAAGTGCTCGTACGAGCAGAAGCCTTTCCGCCGCGAAGTCATCCGCACTTATGGTGCCAGCATCATTCCTTCGCCCAGCGACACGACTCAGGTTGGCCGCAAGATATTGGCTGAGTTCCCTGGCACAACGGGGTCACTCGGCTGTGCCATCTCCGAAGCAGTCGAGGTGGCTGTTACCAACGAAGGCTATCGCTATGAGCTGGGCAGCGTCTTGAATCAGGTACTTCTGCATCAGTCAGTTATCGGCCTCGAAGTGCAGGCAGCGCTCAAGAAGTACGGCATCAAGCCAGACATCCTCATCGGTTGTACCGGTGGCGGCAGCAACCTCGGTGGCTTTGCCGCTCCTTTCCTTGGAGAAGTGCTGCGTGGCGAAGCAAACTACAAGATTATCGGAGCTGAGCCAGCCTCTTGCCCCAGCTTCACAAGAGGCGTCTATGCCTATGACTTCTGCGACACAGGCTGCATCTGCCCCTTGGCAAAGATGTACACCATCGGCAGCCAGTTCATCCCCTCTGCCAACCATGCAGGCGGACTTCGCTTCCACGGCATGAGTCCCATCCTGTCCGAACTCTACGACGAAGGCCTCTTCGAAGCCCGCGCTTACGAGCAGACCTCCGTCTTCGAGGCTGCAGAGATATTTGCCCGCGCTGAAGGAACATTGCCCGCTCCCGAGAGCAGTCACGCCATCCGCGCAGCCATCGACGAAGCCCTCAAGTGCAAGGAAACAGGCGAAGAGAAGGTAATCGTCTTCAACCTTTCAGGCACCGGCTACTTCGACCTCTATGCCTACAAGGCCTTTAACGACGGCACGATGAGCGACTACATTCCCACCGATGAGGAAATCAAAGCCGCCCTCGCAAAGCTGCCACAAGTTTAGACAATCGACTCCATTGGAGGAAAACAATAACGCCGCAAGTTAAGATTCATCTTAGCCTGCGGCGTTTGCGCTGTATTACCGAATGTCCTTTCTTCCCCAATCGCTCATGCGAAAGATGTTGATGGCTTTTACCACACATCGTCCCAGAGGTTGGATTCCTTTACGCGAGCTTCGTAAGTAGTGTTGGTTCCGGTGAAACCGATGTAATCTCCGTCTGCGTATGTTTGGTTTGTGCCGAGACCTGAGAAGGTGGAGTCCTCCATCAAATGGCTCTGATTTTGCAACTTCACTGCAATCATCTTGGGGTGTATGTATGTGCGTTTCATTTTCTAATTTCCTTATTTTATTATCTTCTTGCCATTTACGATGTAAACGCCCTTAGGCAATTGACCATTGACCGTTGACCATTGACCATTAACCTTGCGGCCTGAAAGGTCGTAAATGCTCTCTTCTGAATGTTCAATGTTTAATGTTGAATGTTCAATGGAAGTCGCGTCGTCCTCTTCCAAGTTCAGCACGAACTCCTTGATTTGGTCCGCCTCTTGAGCAAAATGAATGCCATTCAGCATGAAATAGCCACGCCCACTGCCGATAACTGAACCTGCAGCAGGATAGCTTAGACCGGTAACAAAGCCATAAAGATGGAGGATGAGAATGCTCTTATCGATACTGCTGATTTTCAAAGGGGCATAGGTGCCGATGAAGTCCACATAGTCGTTCTGGCAGCGGGCATCGAGATAAACTTTGGCAATGTCCGTGGTGCTGTAATCAGGAATAGTGATGCCTTCGAATGTGGGGTTCTTCAAGTCACGGGTATCGGGGGAGGCATTGTCATAGCCATCTGCCTTATCCCACCTGATGATATAAGGTTTGCCTGCCTGTATCTCCGTTGCATCCGCGAAGTTGAGTGTCAGCTTGCCGCCTTGGAGCGATACGGAATCTAACGTCCTCAGCCTCTTTGGAGCAAGTTTCTCAGTCACTTGCTGTGCGGTCATATTGAAGGGTAGGCACAGCGTGTTCCAGAGGCCGTCCTTGTATAGTGTCCTGTCCTTCAATGTCACCAAGACCTCTTGGCCGCTGAGGGCACAGATGGCATCGGCGTTGTTGGCATCGTTGGCCAGCACCAGCAAGCCAACATTTGCCGTTACCACGACATCTGCATCACCCACAGTCAGGGTATAGACGCCGTTCTGGTCGGGTGTCAGCACCGTCTCGCCAACCTTGACGCTGCGGATGTAGGGTTCGTATATTTCCTTTGCCTTGAAGGTGATTTCAGTTCCCGAGATATACTTCCCGTTAGGGTCTTCTTGAAACGTCGAATTTATGAGTTCCATCTCTTCCGGCAATGTTACGGACCAGGTGGGCCAAGGGGTCGTGCAAGCCTCATCGCTAAAATAGTTGTTGCACATCCAGCATTGCCAGCATCCGGCACCTTCGGGGGCAACACCTTCATGGTTCTTTATCGGGAGTTCAACGGATGAAGCGTCGTATTCAATTGTTGCCGCATCGTCGGCAAAGTACTTGCCGTCAGAGTCGCGCTGGTAGCACTCCTTAATGATACCTGTCTGGCTGCAGGTGGCTAACCGCGGCAGCAAATGCTTATAGCAATAACCCGCAAAACGGATTTCTTTCACGCAATAAAATTGGCGTTGCAAAGTACCGTCCCCCCGGGGCCAAAAATCAATACAGAAGTATCGATATCCACGATACGACTCGTGTGGGAGTTCAAATAACGTGATATCTAAATTATAATCGGAACGAGAAGGCCAATCTACTGTTGCTAACACTGTCCACCCATCATTTTTATGAAGTTTTGCCCTAAGCCTCCATTTCGCTGGTTTTTTTTCATTCTTTATTGAATTAAAGACTATATGTATCGGAATAATCACTTCGTCGGATTCGAAAGTTATCACTTTATATTCAGAGAAATATAAAAATGTACTAAGGTCTCCATCCACCAATTCTTCCCAACTGGAAATAAAGCCAGTGTACAGCGGCCAACCATCTATTTCTTGTGTTTCTTTCGTGACATGTGTCTCTTGCCAGAGAGGCGACTTCACATTCCCAACTGCAATGGGGCCGAACAGCGGAATATGAATATAACCATCCTCATCGATTTCTTCGGCTGGTGCACTGCCGTCTTTGACTTTCGCATATACTCTCACCCAGAATGTTCTGCCATCTGATGTTTCCTCTTCTTGATCAGGGAACCAAGCCGTATATACGGTAGAGAGATTAAACCCTATCCTGAATCCGTGATTGCCGCTGAGGCCGTACGTTTCGTTTACATCACTCCTCTCAAAGTAATACACATTATCATATTCTATATATCGATCGTAGCCTTCGCCCTCTTCGCGCGTCGTGGAGATGACGCCATAGACTTGAATCTCTTTGCCTGCCTCCCAATGTTTCAGGCCCGAATCATATACCCAGCCGCTGACGTAAGCACAACCTATACCGCCTACAAAGTCCTGCTCATAGTGGGATACCAACGTGGTCTCAGCCTGTGCCGTAGCGCTGGCCGTCACGACGAACAGCAACACCATTGCCACCCGCCTCATGAAATTAAATAATGTTGTCGTATTCATTCTTTATTCAATTAATTCTGCTCCAAAGTTACGACTTATTTTCTTACGCGCAAAGAAAACGGTGATTTTTTTCAAAATATACAATGTCGCTCGTTAAGATCTAAAACATAACAGGCGACGTTTGCTATTATAACAGGGAATGTTTCCAAACATAGCACGTTAAGTTTGCGAATTAAGCACGCTTAGTTGGGCAACTAAGCACGCCTAGTTTGGCAATTAGGTTGCCTTAGTTGTAAAACAAAGCAGGCCTCCGTTGGGAAGCCTGCTTTTATTGATGTGCGGAGGTTCGTTATCCTCCGAAATTGTCGAAGCGGATCATGTCGTCCTCTACACCGAGAGAGTGCAAGAGGTCGAGCACCGTCTTGGCCATCATTGGAGGTCCGCAGAGGTAGTACTCGCAGTCCTCGGGTGCCTCGTGTGCCTTGAGGTAAGTGTCGCCCATGACGGGTGCCACGAAGCCCGGAGTGTACTTGATGCCTGCTGCATCGGCCTTCGGGTCGGGACGGTCCAAAGCAAGATGGAAGTGGAAGTTGGGGAAGTCCTTCTCGAGCTGCAGGAAGTCGTCGAGGAAAGGAATCTCCTCCAGAGCACGTGCACCATAGAAGTAGTGCATGG
>JAEEGJ010016839.1_pt1 | contig 16676 bp, 12 predicted proteins | sample 8958761 | NCBI WGS metagenome assembly JAEEGJ01 (sample SAMN16246546, study PRJNA631951) | gut metagenome | biome: gut microbiome; feature: rumen; material: RS-attached | host: Bos | place: Iran: Karaj | collected 2018-10 | reverse complement strand
ACATGAATATCATTATCATCGGAGCGACCTCTGGCATTGGCAGGGCACTCTTCGAAAAATATGCCACCAACGGTAACCGCATCGGCATCGTAGGCAGGCGAACACATCTGCTTGATGAATTGTACCACGATGCTGAGACCGCCAAACGCATTACCGACAAGCACCATTTCACATGGACGCACCTCGTCGAGGCCAAGGACATGATGGCATGGATTGGCTATGAGGGCTTCCCCCTCACAATCGTTGTCGACAAGAAGGGCATCGTCCGCTACGCCGTCCACGGCACCAACGAGACGAAGCGCGAGGAATTGTTAGCAAAGATCAAAGAAGCCGAGGCGGAATAAAGCGTCCGCCGCTCGGCTCAACAAAGAATTTGCACGATTTAAGAAGATAAAATAAAACGAAATGAATATGAAAACAATGAAACTCTGGAGAATTGCTTTTATGATGCTTGCTGCTTTCTCCCTCGCCTCTTGCAGCAGCGATGACGACGAAGTTTTCTTTACTATCGGAACAGACGGTATTCCTATGCCTGCCACTTATCATAACGTGTCACAGGCTGATTTTCAAAAATTCATCGTTGGTTACTGTTGGAAAGAAACAGAAATGCACAGGATTAACGATGATGGCTCCATTGAAGAAAAAGATTATGGATGGGATTTGTTTGGTTGGTGTGGTCCCTCTTATTACGAATTTGGAGACCAAACGATTATCCACTATGTTGAAAACACAGGTATCCCCGCCTATGTCCATTACACGATGAACTATAAGTACGATTATAGCAACAACATCTACATTAATGACAATAATCATTTCTATTTCCGCCTTATATCGGTCAGCGAAACAACCGTAAAAGTAATCAAGTGGGAAGGCGAAACAACCGACAGGGAAGGTGGCTACAAGCCCGAATTCCTTTATGTGGTACTCAAACGACTAACCAACAAGGAACAGGCCGATGTAAAAGAGCAATATTCAGAATAAGGATGAAGAATTTGCACGATTTAAGAAGATAAAATAAAAACGAAATGAATATGAAAACAATGAAACTCTGGAGAAACATCCTCGTGATGACCGCTGCCATGCTCTCCCTCGCCTCTTGCAGCAGCAATGACAACGATCAGGAAAAGCCCTTTACCGTCTGTCCCGAGGAGCCGGTCAAGTTCTTTGCTTGCGAGATGAACAGCAAGACAAGGGGCACCGCTATCGATACCCTCTTCACCGAGGACGACATCGAGTGGTTCAACGTCAGCACCCGCGAAATCCGCTTCAAGAAACAGGACGAGCAGCTTTTCAAGAAGCTGATGAAAAACTATCATAAAGAGGGTTTGGAGTTTCGCCTCGGCGAGAACGTCCTGTTCGAGGTCAGCCGTTTCGTGTCCGACATAGACAGCCGCATCTTCTACGACCTTGTACTGCACTATTCCACGATTGGCGAGGACGAGGACAATCCCCGCTACTACCTGCACGACTGCTACCCTGCGCAGTTCATCAACGACGAGCGCACACAGGCAAACATTAAGAAGAACGCCCTGCAGTGGGAAACCTTCACGATGTATCTTGAGAGCAAAGGAAAGCTGAAGAAGTAAACGAATATGAACAAGCAAACCATTATCACCATCCTGTTTGCTCTTGTTGCTGTGGCGGGGCAAGGGCAGAGTTCTTAAGTCCTGCTAAGTCAAACTTGAATATACTCTCTTCTGCCTGTATTTGCTCAAAGAAGGTTATCATGTAGATGGGATAATAAATGACTTTACCCTTGACCTGCACATTCTCTTGACAGAACACATAGGCCATTGGAACAGCATAATCTTTATTCTCCATTACATTGGAAAGAGCATTGTGGCGTTCATAGTCCTTACCAGACTTAACTTCTATCGGCAACATGTCACCAGCATATTCTACCACAAAGTCAAGTTCACCTTGTTTCTTACTATTGAAGTAGTATAGAGAATGTTGCTGTGCTTCTGTGAAACCATGTGCATAAAGTTCTTGTGCTACAAGATTCTCGAAGACAGATCCAAAGTTGATGTTTGGATCCGGACTGAGCAATCTGGCTTGGATGTTCCCCCCATACATAGCAGCAAGCAAGCCCACGTCGTTCAGGAATAGCTTGAACAGATTGCGTTGTTTGTTCAACAGCAGCGGTACTCGTGGCTCCTCAACATTGTATGTGGGAATAGCGACACCAGCATCTCTGAGCCATAAGAAGCTATCCTCGTATTTGCTGAATCGTGCGTGCTCGTTCAGTTGCTTCAGAATAAAACGCTTGTTTTTCGCATTTAGTTCGGATGGTATGAGGTCGTAAATCTCTTCTATCTGCAACTTATGGTCGTGGTCATATTTTGTGATATCCCTTTTGTAGGTGCGGATAATGCCACGCTGTTCTTCGTAAACTCTGCGCAGATTGTTTGTGTCAAGATACTTTTGTACTGCTGCAGGCATACCGCCAACGATAAGATACAACTGGATAGCCTCCAACATTCGTTTGTGTATGAAATCGTCTACTGGCGTTTTGTCTTCAAAGGACTTCCGCAAGTGTTCGATTACATCTGTTCCAATGCCAATAGCTTCAAAGAACTCTAAAAGGTCAAGAGGATACATTTCGATCTCATCCATATATCCGACAGGCACACTACGCAAGTCCTCTAACTCAACACCCAGCAGAGAACCGCTCATGACATACTTATAGCTGCCCTCATCTACAAGAAACTTGATGGCAGTTACTATCTCCTTGCACTCCTGTACTTCATCGAAGAAAATCAACGTCTTTCCTGGAACTAATGGCTTTTTGGTAAAGGCAGACAGCCGTAAAAGCAGATCTTTTGCTCCTTTCTGCTCGCCGAACAGCTGAATGGCATCAGGTTGTTCTATGAAATTGATCTCAACTACATTATCAAAACATTCCTTACCGACCTTTCTAATTGAAAAGGTCTTGCCGACTTGTCTGGCTCCTGTTACCAATAGGGAACGTTTGTCGTGGAGTATAAAATTACGTATAAGCTCGTCAGCTTTGCGTTTAATCATATTTATTTGACTTTGTGGGTGCAAAGTTATAATAATTATCTTAAATACAAGCATGAATTGCTATATAATTACACTTTTCCAAGATGTTTTCTTGCTATTTCTTACATTTTTCCAAGGTTTAAATTTGCTTAATTTTACATTTTTCCAATACTATAGGGATTTTATAAGTTGGCACACTGGATTTTCCTTCATCAATTGAAGCATCTCTATACGATCAGCGTGTGGTCAGCAGCGTCTTGACGGTCTTGTAGCCATCGGCACTGGACTTGAGTGTTACCTTCGAGGCTGTTTTTCCTGCACGGAGGATCACGAGGGCTGAGCCATTCCAGAGGTGGCGATGGTCTGTGACATTCAGTTCGTCGCTGTTGATGTCACCATTGCTGACAGCCACGATGCTGGCATCGCCCTCAATCTCGAATTTGAGTTCATCTTGTGCCATCGGCACGCGGCGGCCTTTGTTGTCAACGGCTTCGATGCGAAGGTGCATCAGGTCGGTGCCATCGGCTCTCCATTCGCTGTCCTCAGGTGTCACTCTCAGGCTGACAGCCTTGCCTGTCGTCTCTATCTGATGGCGGGCTACGGCTTTTCCACTGTTGTAGGCGATGGCCTCCAGTTTACCGTCAGCATAGGTGATGCCTTCCCATTTTATCTGGTTTCTTTTCTTGCTGTCACCTTTCGGATTCTGTTTCCTGCCCAGACTCTTGCCGTTCAGGCGCAGTTCCACCTCGTCGGCATTGGTGTAAGTGACGAGTGTCAGCTCAGTACCTGGCTGGCGGCACCAGTGGTCGCTCATACCGTCGTTGCCCGTCTGGACACCATTCCACATCACATCGTTCTTCGAGTCGATCACGGCGATATGTACCAGTGGCTCTTCAGGCATGAAGAAACTTTTCATGAAGTAAGCCTTTGGCTTAGGTTCCAGTGAGATGTCGAATACGCCCTGCGCCCATCCTTTGGCAGGCCAGCCCTGACTCTCGCCCAGGTAGTCGATGGCACCCCAATAGGCCAGTCCGATTACTTTGTCGAGGTTCATCTCGAAGAAGTTTGGACCCATGGCTGAGGTAGAGGCTTCACTCTGGTAGAAAGTCATCCAAGGAAATCGTCGCCCGTCACCCGGGAAATACATATAGCGATAGTTGTAGGCTTGGATGTCCGTCTGCATGGCCAAGTCATGGGGGAGGGAGTCGGTCTCCCAGTTGCGATAGCGAGGATGCATGGCAACGGTGACGAGGCGGGTGGAGTCGTAACGCTGCAGCAAGGTCTTCTGCAACTTATACATCGTTACGCCGAAGTCGTTGAATGGCATGTTCGGATCCTGCTGCAACTCATTGCCGAGACTCCACAGGACGACTGATGGCGAGTTTCTGTCTCTTTTCACCCACTCGGGCACTTCCTGCTGCCAATGCTCTTCAAAGGTCACCTTGCCACCTGTATGCTGGCGGGTCCACTTGTCGTAGAGCTCGTCTACAAGCAGAATGCCGTATTTGTCGCAGAGTTTGATGAAATCACGGCTGTAGGGATTGTGCGAGGAACGGATGTGGTTCATGCCAAACTGCTTGATCAGTTTCAACCGTTTCTCGATGGCCTTGGGGTAGGCAGCTGCTCCCAGAGCACCCAGTGTGTGGTGGTTGGCATAACCCTTCAGCAGCACTTTCTTGCCGTTAAGCTTCATGCCGAAGTCAGGCCTGAACTCGATGGTACGGATGCCGAATGTTTCGCAAGTCTCATCGGCCACAGTCCCATCTTCGCGCAGCAACTGAGCTTTTACAGTATATAAATAAGGTGTGTCGAGATCCCAGATCTTGGGCTCTTTTATTTCGACGTCAGTGGCGATGCGCTCTTCCTGCGTGCGTGCCATCTTGTGGCGCTTCAGACTTGTGGTCTCATTGTAGACGGTCTCTCCATCAGGCCCCGTTATCTGTACGGCGATGTGTGTGGATTGTTCTTTTGTTCGATTGGTGAACTCTGCACCGATGCTGACGAAGCGGTTTTCTCTGGTAGTGATGTAGAGCGGATGGCGCCCGAAGTACAGGTCCTTAGGTGTGGCAATGATGCTCACGTTACGGATAAGTCCTCCACCTGTGTACCAGCGCGAGTTGCCTGGCTCTCTGGTGTCTGCCACCACTTCAATCAAGTTGTCCTCGCCGTATTTCAGTTCATTGGTAATGTCGATCTCAAATCCCACGTAACCATAGTTCGTGCCACCCACGCGCTTCATGTTCACATAGATGTCAGCTGTGTACATGACGCCCTCGAAGTCGATGAGTACCCGCTGGCCTTCCAGACTTTTCGAAGGTGTATAGTGCAGGCGGTAATACCCTTTGCCCATCTCCTTGAATCCACGACTGGAGAGTCGGCTTTTGATGTTGGCAGCTACATCGGTATTGTCTGCTTTCTCATCAGCTGCAGGTGCCACCCAAGGCTGTTCGATCTGAAAGTCGTGTGGCACGTTGACTTTTTTCCAGCTACCTTCATCATTCAGACGAAATTCCCAACCAAAATTCAGACACTCCGTCATGCGCTGTGCTGAAATAGTCAGCGAAGTTAATAAGGTAAATAATAATGCAATTCTCTTCATTGTGTATCATTAATAATTCCGTGTCTCTCGAAGAGAGCTGTGTAAATCCGTGCCTAAATAATAATATTATTTCACCAATTTGTAGTATTCAACGCCACCGAGGAGGAAACAGCCTGTACCGTAGTCCTCGAAGTCGGGCACTTTGGTGTATGAGAGTGGCTGCCCGGCAGAGGGATCCTTACCTGTACCCTGTGCCCAACCAAGGAATCCGTCAGGATGCACACAGTCGCGTACCAGTCCCTCCCAGGCTTTGTCGCATACGGGCTTATAGACTGTAGCCTTCAGGTAACCCTTCTGGATGCCCCATGCCATACCATAGAGGAAGAGGGCTGTGCCGCTCATCTCCTTGCCGCCGTAATCGGCATACGAGACGAGACTGGGGTTCCAAAGTCCGTCCTCTGGTCTTTGGCAGTTCTTCAGCGCCTCGCTCATCAACAGGAAATCCTTCTTCAGTTGCTTGTAATACTTATCTTTCGGCGAGAGCAGGTTCATGCAGCGCACGAGGGCAGCATATACCCACCCGTTACCACGACTCCAGTAGCAGTTCTTGCCGTCAGGAGTAGCATAAGGGGCTACATAGTCTTTGTCTCTCCACCAGAGGCCTTCCTTCACGTTGAAGAGTCCGCCAGCGAGTGTGTCGCGGCTCCAGGTGTACATCTTCATTGCGTGGTCGGCATATTTGCGCTCGCCGGTAATCTTATAGATTTGCATATAGAGTGGCATTGCCATCTGGATGGCATCGATCCAGGTCCACCAGCCGTAGAGCGAGCCCTTGGCCTCAGGCTTCACTGTGTTGGGTGTCTGCATCTGGTTGTTCAGGTTCTCGATGATCTTGGCAATCTTCTCCTCACCTCCGCTCTGCATATAGCGGTCGGCATAGGTCTGTCCGCAGCACTGGTCATCGGCATCATTGGTCTTTACGCCATTGCGGGGAGTCCACTGGTGGAAACTGCCCCAGCGATCTGTATAGTCGATGTATCGGGTATCCTTGTCGATCTCATAGAGTGCCATCAGTCCCTCGTAGTAGACGGCACGAGTCCAGAGCGACGAAGGGCGAACCCTGTTCACGTTGGTGGGCAGGGTAGGGTCGGCATACTTCGCCATGAAGTAGTCGTTGGCCAGTCGGAGGGTTTTCATCACATCGTTAGCTTGCTCGCTCTGTGCGAACGTTACACTTGCCATCAGCAGGGCGATCAGTGTCAGGGATAATTTCTTCATTGTCTTGTAGTTCTTAGTTTATTATTCTGCTGACAAAGATACGTCTTTTTTCTGAAATGCTCGCGTTTTTTGCCAAAAATCAAAGTCTTTCTCGCAAAAACTATAGGCACATGGCTGTTTGTTTGAAAATTTATGCTTACCTTTGCAGAGTGTTTTGAAAATCAATGCTTATGCGCAGGTATCTGATCTTATTGATATTGTGTCAGATGATGATGCTGGCAGCGTCAGCGCAGGAGTCTATCAGTCTGATAGGTTCCTGGGATTTTGCGACAGGCGACTCGGCTGCGTATCATGACTACGTGATGCTGCCAGGCTCGATGCAGACCAACGGCAAGGATAGTGCTTATGTGGGGAAAGCCTGGTATAAGAAGGATGTCTATATTCCCCAGTCATGGGAAGAGCGGCACGTGAGTTTGTTCCTGGAGCGCATCCAGGCTGCGTCGACCATCTTCGTCAATGGTGTGAGGGCGGGTCATCAGACATCTCCCTCCATACCTCACCATTATAATGTGACACCCTGTATCAGACCAGGTAGGCGCAACACGATAGAGGTCTGCATAGAGAATCAGAATGGCTGGAATGGCATCATCGGCAAACTGGAACTGAGATCGCAGCCGGGAGATCTCTATATCAGGCAAGTGAAGCTGAATACGGCTCCCTTTGCAGGCATCCTGCAGCTCGATGTCGAGTTAGGTGGTATCATCGATTTCTTCTCCAGTGACGTGATGGCCGTCCTCGTGAAACGGGAGGGTGTAGATTCGGCAGAAGTCGTGGAAAATTATTTCGATGTGACAAGCAATCATATGGTGGTCAATGCCGTAGTGGGTAATGAAGTGTCGCTGTGGAGTGAGTTCCACCCCAGTCTTTACCGCTTGGGCATCATGGTGGGCAATGATTTTTACGAGACGACCTTTGGCATACGGGAAATCTCTACAGAGGAGGGACAATTGATGACCAACCGCCGTCCGCTCTTTCTTCGTGGAGCTGTAGACAATGGCTGTTTCCCAGGAACAGACTATCCGCCCGATGATGAAAGTTCCTGGACGAGAGCCTTCAAGAAACTGAAGGAATATGGTATGAACTATATGCGATTCAAAGGCTACTGTCCGCCTGATGCCGCATTCATGGCTGCCGATAAGGCAGGTGTCTATTTGCAACCAGAAGACCCTGATCTGCAATCGATAGCTGATGCCTACAGCCATCATCCCTCGCTGCTGATAATGCCCGATTCGCTCCTTCGTATTCAGCCGCTGGAAGTAAAGGATACTTCTGATGAGCGCATGATCTCTGGCTATAAGCAGGAGATAGAACGCCATTTGCTGAGTGGAGATTATTCGGGCTTCGTGTTGCCCCTCAATGATAACTGTCAGCACATAGGCGTGCTTGATGCCCATTGGCGCGAGAAAGGCTATTCCAAGGCAGGCGAGTGGACGGAATTTTGTAATCCAGTTGTAGCGCTGGCAAAATTTTCCAAGCCGACCTATACGACGGCTGATACCCTTGAGGTAGAGGTGGCAGCCTATAATGCCATGTATGGTGATATCGATACGGTGCGTACCACCTATTATATTAATGACGATAGTCTGAAGGTGATTGCTGGAGGGCAGATCTCCGCAAAGTCTATTCCCTTAGGCCGTCATACCGATCTTGGAACTATCCGAATCCCCCTCGATGTTGTCAAGCATACGGGCAGAATGACGCTGACAGTCCAGATAGCAGGCCGTATCAAGAACCACTGGGATTTCTGGGTTGATCCGAAAGAATCAGACACAAATCAAAAAAATACAAACAACGATGAAGAAGACTCTACTCATGCTGCTGGCCGTCATGATGACCAGCCTCCTGTCGGCACAGACTAAGCTCGTGTCGATCCTGGGCGATTCGTACTCGACCTATGAGGATTATGTAACGCCTAGTACGAACGAATTGTGGTATTATGCCAAGAATGTGCCACAGAAGACCGATGTGCAGAATGTTGGTCAGACGTGGTGGCACCAGGTAATCAAGGAGAATGGCTGGCGCCTCTGTATCAACAATTCCTATAGTGGTGCAACCATCAGCTATACAGGTTATGACGGCAACGACTACAGTGCTCGTTCGTTCAACACCCGTATGCCTGATCTGGGGCAGCCCGATATCATCTTTGTGTTCGGTGCTACCAACGACAGCTGGGCAGGCACTCCTATTGGAGACTATAAGTATGAGAACATTGGCTATGGCGACCTCTATAGTTTCCGCCCCGCAATGGCTTATCTGTTGCAGCGGATGAAGGACCGTTATGTGAATACGGAGATTTATTTCCTGTTGAACGACGACCTGCGTGATGAAATCGATGAGTCGGTGAAGGAGATCTGCCAGCACTATGATATCCCTGTTATTGAACTTGAGAAGATCGAAAAGATCTCCGGACACCCTTCCGTGAAAGGAATGCGCCAGATAGCCGACCAGGTGAATGCCTTCCTGGGAGGAGCAGCTGCAGGTCAGATCAACGACAATAACACGCCTCTGCACCTGATGAAGCCTGCCTATCGTGTGGGCTATGGTGTATCGAAGGCCGAAAACGTGAAGAGCGTGATGGATCGCGTGTTGCGTTACATTGATGCAGAGACGCCTGCCCAGCTGGTGGATAAGAACACGGGTGAAGTGGTCAGCGACTTGAAGAAGATAACAGCCGATACGCAACTGAAGCAAGGCGCTTTCCGCCTGACCAGCTACGAGTGGGGCGTCACTTACTCTGGTGCCCTTGCTGCCTACGAGGCAACTGGCGATGAGGCTTATCGTAACTATGTCAGCACCCGCCATCAGCTGTTAGCCGATATTGCTCCTTACTATCAGAAGATCTATGCCAAGAACAAGGCCATCGATTCGAATATCCGCCGCATCATCGATCCTCATGCGCTCGATGATGCTGGTGCAGTCTGCTGTTCGATGATTAAGTCCGAGCTCCAGTCGAAGAACAATAAGCTCAGAGGGCTGATCGACAATTATTCCGACTATATTATTAATAAGGAGTATCGCCTTCCCGATGGCACCTTTGCCCGCATTCGTCCGCAGAACAACACCCTGTGGCTCGATGATATGTTTATGGGAATCCCCACAGTGGCCTATATGGGTAAACTGACAGGCGAGACGAAGTATTTTGATGAGGCAGCCCGCCAGGTGCTTCAGTTTGCCCAGCGCATGTGGGTGCCCGAGAAGGGGCTCTTCCGCCATGGGTGGGTAGAGTCGATGGAGGAGCATCCCGCCTTCCATTGGGGCAGAGCCAACGGGTGGGCTATCCTCACGATGTGCGAGGTGCTCGATGTGCTGCCGCAGGATCATCCCCAGCGTGCAGAGATCATGAAACTATTGAAGGCACATGCAGCTGGCCTCGCCAGATTGCAGCACCACGACGGTTTCTGGCATCAGCTGCTCGATCGCGATGATACCTATCTGGAGGCCTCGGCCACAGCCATCTACACCTATTGTCTGGCGCATGCTGTCAACAAGGGCTGGCTCGATGCCAAGGTCTACGGGCCAGTGGCGCAATTGGGTTGGCATGCTGTCGCCTCGAGTGTGAATCAGAAAGGGCAGGTTGAGCAGGTGTGCGTAGGTACAGGCATGGGCTTCGATCCTTCGTTCTATGCCTATCGCCCTTGCCACGTGATGGCGGCTCATGGTTACGGGCCAGTGCTTTGGGCTGGTGCAGAGATCATCAAGCTGCTCAAGCAGCAGCATCCGAAATCTAACGACTCGGCCGTAATGTACTACGACCAGGAAGTGAAGACCGATGCACCCATCTTCAACTACAATGCGACGACTAAGTTCTGAAGCTCCCGATAAGTCCCTCTTATTCTCCAATACTCGGCACTTATTTCTCAACAAGAGCCACTTATTGGGCTGGTTGAAAAATGAAGTGAGTTAACTCGATTTGTTGATTGAGTTAACTCGGTTGATGATTTGAGTTAACTCACGGTTTTTAAAGTAAACAGTCCCTGTAAATGGCACAGTTCCAGACCCCATTGAGCCCACAAAAAATAGCTCCCAAAATGCAGAAATTTCCTATTAATTCTAGAAAGTGCTACTATTAATTGTAGGAAAATCTCCATTTTGTGATACCAAAATCCGCAAGCGACTGCTGAGCAGTTTCTTGCGGATTATTCTTGGTGATCCGTTTGGGGCTCGAACCCAAGACCCCAACATTAAAAGTGTTGTGCTCTACCGACTGAGCTAACGGATCGACCTTATCATTGCAATCTTTCGAAAGCGGCTGCAAAGTTACAATATTTTTTTCAAACCGCCAAATTTATTGCGAGGAATTTTGATTTTTTGAGGCAATTTATCCTACAGGGGTGCCTTCTTCCACCTCAACTTCACTGTCTTTTGTCACATATCGCTGGTAGTAGGCTATGAGCAGCGTGGTGAGCGGCAGGGCAATAATCAGTCCGATGAATCCCAGCAGTGCACCCCATACAGAGAGCGAGAGCAGTAGGATGGCTGGGTTCAGACCCATGGCCTTGCCCATCACCTTCGGCGTTACCACCATGTCGCAAATCAGCTGTACGATGATGAATACCAGCAGTGCCATGATCAGGATCACCCAGAAACTCTGGCCTGTGTCGGCTGCTTTCAGGAGTGCCAGCAGTACAGTGGGGATCAGGGCGAAGGTGTGCAGATAGGGCACGAGGTCCATGAGGCCGATCATGATGCCCAGACCGATGGCCATGGGGAAGTCGATGATGGTGAATCCGATGCAGAAGAGCACACCCATGATAAGGGCCACCAGACCCTGTCCACGAATGTAATTGTTCAGCTCACGCTCCACGTCTTTGGCCAACTCTTGCCAGAACGGACGGTTCTTCTTGGGGAAGATGCGGATCCAGTTGTCAGTCAGATACTCATAGTCGAGCAGGATGAAGAACATATACAGTAAGGCGATAAACGAGGCGATGACGCTGACGATGACGCTATAGGTCTGCCCGAGGAAGTTAAACAGCTCGGGCATGATAGCCTTCATGCCATCGGAGAAGTCCTTGCTCTTGAAGAACTGCTGAATCTCGTGCTCGTTATCCGTTATCCATTCAGAGAATGCTCCTGGGATACTGGTGATGTGAGCCGATTTCTGGATGTAGTCGGTGGCCAGATTGCCCAGCTTCTCAAACTGCTCGATCATCGGCGGGATAATCAGATAGACGATGCCTGAGATGATGGCAATGACTACAATCAGCGCGATGATAATGCTCAAGGCGCGAGGCAAGTGAAGACGGCGCTCCACAAACTTCACCATCGGATAAAGCAGATAGGCGAAGAACCAGGCGACAAAGAAAGGTAATAGCACATGGCTGAGGCGGTTAAGCAACAGTATGATGCCGATAATCAGCAGACCGGTGCCGACCCAACGAACGACTCGGTCAAAGGTAATTGGTTTTTCTGTCATTTCTCTTCTTGTATAGCTTTTTGATAACATTCTCTGCAAAGAGGCTCGTATTCCGTAGTCTCGCCCAGCAGCACTCGCTGCGTACTCTCCACCTTCCGATGGCTCACGTAGGCCAGCGCCCCGCAGCGCACACAGATGGCATGCACCTTGGTGACATCGTCGGCAATGGCGCATAGGGCAGGCATCGGCCCAAAGGGCACACCCTTATAGTCCATATCAAGTCCCGCCACGATGACACGCACCCCACGATTAGCCAGCTCATTGCACACCTCGACAAGTCCCATGTCGAAGAACTGAGCCTCGTCGATGCCCACCACATCGATATCACTCGACAGCAGCAGAATGCTCGCCGATGAGTCGATAGGCGTTGACAGGATGTGGTTTTTGTCGTGACTGACAACATCCTCTTCCGAGTATCTCACATCGATGGCAGGCTTGTAGATCTCCACTTTCTGACGGGCGAACTGTGCACGACGGAGCCGGCGGATCAGCTCCTCCGTCTTGCCCGAGAACATCGAGCCGCACACCACTTCGATTCTGCCAGGACGGTGCGCCTCTCCTGATAAGTTTTCAGTCATAATCACTGCAAAGGTACAACAAAGTTACAAATAATATTAATAAATAAGGATTAAAATTTTAAAATTATGCCAAAAGATGCATTTTTTCGCCTTTCATTTTTCACTTTTCACTTCCTTTTTTGTAACTTTGCCCCCTGATATGGGTATATTGTACATCGTACCGACCCCAGTAGGCAATATGGAGGACATGACTTTCCGTGCCGTCCGTATTCTAAAAGAGGTTGACCTCGTGCTGGCAGAGGACACCCGTACCTCGGGTATCCTTCTGAAGCATTTCGACATCCGCAACCAGCTGATGTCACACCATAAATTCAACGAGCATGGTACTTCAGCAGGTATCGTCAATCGACTGTTGGCAGGCGAGAACGTGGCTCTCATCAGTGATGCAGGCACTCCAGGCATCAGCGATCCCGGCTTCTTTCTCGTTCGTGAGGCTGTCAAGGCTGGGGTAGAGGTGCAGTGTCTGCCAGGTGCCACAGCCTTCGTGCCGGCCTTGGTGTCGAGCGGCCTGCCCTGCGACCGTTTCGCCTTCGAGGGCTTCCTGCCTCAGAAGAAAGGTCGTCAGTCGAAAATCGAGTCGCTCAAGGGCGAGCAGCGCACGATGATCTTCTACGAATCGCCTTATCGGGTGGTAAAGACGCTTGAACAGTTTGCTGAGGCTTTCGGTGCATCGCGTCAGGTCAGTGTCTGCCGTGAGATCTCTAAGATCCACGAAGAGAGTGTGCGCGGTACGCTCGAAGAGGTCATCGCCCATTTCAAGGAAAAAGAGCCAAAGGGCGAGATTGTCATCGTACTGGAAGGGGAGAAAGAAGTGAAAAGTGAGAGGTGAAAAGTGAATAGTGAAACGTCAAAAGAGAATAACATATTAAATAATAATCAATTATGAAGAAATTAGTTTTTTTTGCCATTTGTGCATTAACGTTGGCAAGTTGTAACGACGGCGTAAAGAAGGCCGAGGAAGCTGCCAGGCTGCAGCGTGATTCACTGAATCAGATTATTGCCCAGAAGGACAATGAGATTAACGACATGATGACCACCCTGAGCGATATCGAGGAGGGATTCCGCGAGATCACTGAGGCACAGAATCGTGTGACGCTCGCCAAGTCGGGCGAGGGAACCAATACCTCACAGCGCATCAAGGAGAACTTCCAGTTCATCCAGTCGATGATGCAGCAGAACAAGGAACTGATCAACAAACTGAAGCAGCAGGTACGCGAGAGCACCGTGAAAGGCGGGCAACTCAAGAAGATCATCGATAACCTGACGCAGCAGATGGAAGAGAAGGACAAACAGCTGGCAGCCCTCCGCGAGGAGCTCGACCGTAAGGATATCCATATTGCACAGCTCGACGAGAAGGTGGCTAATCTGAATACGAATGTAACCACTCTGACTGAAGAGAACACCAAGAAGGAAGAGACCATCTCTACCCAAGACAAGGCGCTCCACTCTGCATGGTTCGTATTTGGTACCAAGAAAGAGTTGAAAGAGCAGAACATACTCTCTGACGGCGAAGTGCTCCGCTCAAACTTCAACAAGGACTATTTCACCAAGATCGATATCCGCATCGACAAGGAAATCAAGCTTTATAGCAAGTCGGCCAAGATGATGACCTCTCACCCTGCCAGCTCTTACACCCTGCAGCGTGATGCCAACAAGCAGTACGTACTCCGTATCACAGATCCCGATACCTTCTGGTCTACCAGCAAGTATCTGGTTGTCATGGTGAAGTAATATATATATAATAAGGTGTATCCCCCCTGCCCCCTATCGGGCGTGGGGGATTTTAATTAATAACAAAATTAATAATCATGAAAAAATTCTACGCAAAAGTTTCGATGACGGTTTTGGGCCTGATGGCTTGGAGCCAAGTACTGGGTGCCGATTACGTGGTGGATTTCACCATAGACGGTGTGAACTATGAGAAGATCTCTGATACGGAAGTGAGGATCGTAAAAGCCGATGAGTTCGGAAAGAAGCATTATGGTGGTGACTTTGTTATTCCCGACGAGGTTACACAGGACGGCAAGACTTACAAAGTGACATCTTTGGGCGACTTCGCACTTCGTAGTAGCGAAATTACTTCACTGAAGATTGGCGCCAACCTGAAGGTGATTCCTGACAATGCATTCAAGAATTGTAAGCAGCTTGTGACTGTTGAGATGACCGACAACACGACATCTATCGGCGAAGGTGCTTTCTATGAATGTGTTGCTCTTCAGACTGTAAAGATGAGCAAGGGACTCGTTTCTCTGGGGAGATCTGCTTTTTATGAAGATGCAGCTCTGAAAAGCATTGAGTTGCCTGACGGTTTGGAAAAGATTGATGAATATACATTCTGCGGCTGCAAAAGTCTGAAGAGTGTATCCCTTGGCAACGGTGTCAAGGCTATTATGAAAAACTCATTTGATCTCTGCGAGGCATTAGAGAGTATCAGCTTGCCTGCAAGCGTGGAGTCTATCGGAACGTCCGCTTTCTACCGTTCTGGTCTTAAGAGCATCTATGTAGCAGGTAAACCTGTGTGCGAAGAAAGAAATTCGAGCAGCGGTATTCGCGTAACCCCATTCAGCTCTAAGGGCGGTACATCCGAATTTGACCTCTTCTCTACATGTACACTCTTTGTGCCTAAAGGAAAGATTGATGAGTATAAGGCTCTCGATATCTGGAAAGAGTTTGCCAAGATTGAGGAGTATGATCCTTCTACAGGCATCAAGAGCCAAGCTGCAGCACGTGCAGAAGAGAGTGCACGGTTTACCCTCAACGGCCAGCAAGTTCGAACAGCTAAGAAGGGTATCAATATTATCCGCATGAGCGATGGAAGCGTCAGGAAAGAAATCGTGAAATAAGTTGAAAGAATAGTCCTTTAATAGCTCCCCCCGCTCCTCATCGAGCGGGGGGATTTTTCATTAATGGCCCTGTCTTTTAAATTGATTTAAATCAAGTGTCAGGGGCGAAATTGTTAATAAAATGCGCTGAAATGTGATTTTTTTATAAATTTATTCGTTTTTTAGAATCTTATGCATTATTTTTGCACCCTGAACCTTGATGAAAGGTAGAGAAAGCGAGGAAAACCTCCATTTTGGAGGAAGCATTAGATATTGGTATCAACGAACAATTGAGGCTTATTATACATTATTTATATATATTTATTAATCAAAGAGAGAGAATTTATGAAAAAAAGACTAACGATGTTTTTAGCCACGCTGCTCCTTTGCATGGGAACTGCACTGGCTCAAACCAAAGTTACTGGTACTGTACTCTCACAGGAAGACGGACAGCCGATCATCGGCGCAGCCGTTAAGGTTGACGGTACACAGACCGGTATGTTGACTGACGTAAATGGTAAGTTCTCGCTGACTCTGCCTCAAGGAAGGAACCAGCTCACGATCTCGTATCTGGGCTATGAGTCCAAGACGGTGACAGCGAAGAACGGCATGCGCGTGTTCCTCAAGGCCGATGCTACCGCTCTTGATGAGGTGGTTGTAACGGCGATGGGTATCACCCGTCAGCAGAAGACTCTGGGTTACTCAGCTCAGACCCTCGACAACGAGGAGTTGACAGCTGGTAAGCTGACCGATGTAACCAGCGCAATGGCTGGTAAGGTAGCTGGTGTGCAGATTAACACCACTTCAAGCGACCCTGGTCAGGCTAACTCAGTGATCATCCGTGGTATCAGTTCTATTAATGGTAACAACCAGCCGCTCTACGTAGTAGACGGTGTGCCCCTCGTACAGACGACCTTCAGAGGTTCTCAGAAAGAGCAGGATCAGTTCTCTAATGCCGTCGGTGGTATCTCTAATATCAACCCCAACGATATTGAGAACATGACCGTGCTGAAGGGTGCTGCCGCTACAGCCCTCTATGG
>JAEEGJ010016838.1_pt1 | contig 16676 bp, 7 predicted proteins | sample 8958761 | NCBI WGS metagenome assembly JAEEGJ01 (sample SAMN16246546, study PRJNA631951) | gut metagenome | biome: gut microbiome; feature: rumen; material: RS-attached | host: Bos | place: Iran: Karaj | collected 2018-10 | reverse complement strand
CAGGAACCATCCAACGCAATGTCACGCTGGCGGGTTCGAGGTCGTCGGCATCGTCGGCGGGTTCGGGGTTGAAGGCAAAGCCTTCGGCCTCGATGGCCGGGCAAGGCATCTCATCGATGTTGATGTAAACGAAGAAGTTCTCTTCTGCCTCAGCTCTAGGTTGAGGAACCTCTTCCTCTACAGCCGAAGAGGCAACCAGGTAGTAGGTGCCAGGAGTCAGGCCGAGGTTGCTGATGACGGGACCAGCGCTCACGCCTTCCATAGCAGGGCCAGGTGTAGGAGTAGGAGTATCGCCACCACCACCGGTAGCTCCAGTGATGTTGATGTTGTCAATGGCAGTGCAATAGCCGTAGCCGTCGTAGCTCTCGAAGGCAATGTAGTAGGTGCCATTCAAGTTGCCCAGGTTGACAGAGGCCGTCGTCCAGCTGTAACTGGTCTGATACTGGAACGAAGTGTACGTCCAGGGACCAGTGGGGCTAGTACCGTACAAAACCGAGAGGTCGTTATAATCGCCTGACCAATCAGGAGTGGTATAGGCAAAGCTCACAGAAGCACCACTGCCGTCAAACTCCAAGGCGGGAGAGACGAAATAGTCTGAATCATAGTTGCCATTACCATCGATGTAGAGCGAATAGCTGCCAGCATAAGCAGGAGCATGTCCCCAGAAGTCTTCGGTATCAACATACCAGCTTTCGCTAGAGCCATAGTACGTCCAACCGGCAGGCATGTTGCCATCTTCGAAGTCAACGAGGTCGCGGTTGCGGCTGCGGTTGCCACCCTTAAACAGGATGTTGCCGCGAGCAGTGCTGCTGGTGTACATGCTGTAGCTCGTGGTCTGGGCATTGTAAGGAGCGTTGTCGGTATAGGCATAGCTCATGGCGTTGAAGCCAGGGTTGGAGCATTGCCACTGGATCGAGCTGCTCCAGCTGCCATTGTTCATCTGAACCATCACGATCACGTTGCTCGTGCCATCCCAAGCAAAACTGCCTTGGTTGAGCACAAACTCGTTCTCGCCAACCACTTCTTGGTGATTGCCTTGGTAGACGAGGGTCATGCCAGAGCCGAGGGGCGACATGGTGGAAACCTCATTGTCGCTCACATTGGCCATCCAAATGCTGACGTTCTGGATGTTGTAGCCGTAGGTGCTGTTGCTGAACCAGCTCACGCTCGTCATAGGAGCGGTGGTGGCGCCAGCCTCAGCGAGTTCAGCAGCCGTGTAGATGGCCGTGCTCAAGCTGTAGTTGTAGAGGTAGTACATCGGGTTGTAGCCCGTGGTGCTGGTGCTGGCGGGATCGCCAATCAGAGCCTCAAACGGGCCAGCGGCTGCGCCACTGCCAGAGGTACTCAAACCAGTGTAGTTGTTGGTAGCCATGGGGCCGCCTTCTCCGTAGAAGTCCTCGGTGTAGAGGGCAACTTTGCCGTTCTCGAGAGGATTCTCCTGACCATCACCCACATAGGCACTGATGATCACATCGTTCTCAACCGTGAACTTGTAGACGCCGTCCTCGCCTTCCGGAATCTCCGGGAAAGGCAGGGTGTAGTCGTTGTGAAGCTCGGTAGGCGTAATCTCGGCAGGAGCGCCCGCATAGGTGAAGCCTGGGGCAACGGTGCCGAGGTCATAAGCCAATTCAACCACATCCGGGATTTCGGGTTGATAGAGCTCAACCACGACGGGCCAGATATGGGCGGCGCGGTTGCCTTCGGTGATGGCCACGAACTGACGCTCGATGACGCCAGCCTCAGTGCCGTTGCATGCCAGGGTCAGTTCAACATCGGCATCGGGAGCCACCTGGAAGGGCAGTTCCTCGCCAGAAACGCTGAACATACCGTCGCTGGGCGTGAAGTCCAGAACGTTGACGGTGTAGTTGGGACCTTCGCTGTACATGGTGAATTGGAAGGGTTCCATCCAGCAGCCGGCAGGGCGAACGCCCATGTTCAGGCTGTCGATGACCTCTTCTTCACCGTCCATGTACTTGACGTGCAGCTTGTCTTCGAAGCCGCCTTGGCCACCGCCACCTCCGGTGGTGATGCTCAGTCTCAACACATTCTTGCTGGTCAGTGTGTAACCAGTCACGCCAGGAGTTGTAGGATCGTAAACGGTACCGTCACGATAGGCATAAATGGCTTGGTTGCCGTTGGCAGCAAGGGTGTTGCCATAGGCGCCACTGCTCCACGAACCAGTCACATCCTGGACACAGAGGACCAGGTTGCCATTGCCAGTGTAGGCGAAAGGCGTGCTGAGGTTAATCGTGGTCTCGGTAAAATCACTGATGCCGTTGGCCAAAGTGATTGAGCCAACCAAGTCGTTTGACGACATGCTCACCCAATCGCCACCAGCGAAAGCGTTCACGTTCGCTTCCTTCAGGTAGAAGTTGAGGTTACGGGCGTAGCTGGAGGAGTTCTTCAGCCACATGGTCAAAGAGTTGACAGTACCACCCACGCCGATTTCATCGGCAGTGTAGATCTGCTGCGTCAGAGAGTACTCGTACAAGGAGTACGTGGGCAGATAACCACTGCTTGTCGTAGACGCGGGATCGCCAATCGTCACTTCGACAGTTTCGCCACCGCCACCACCAGCCGTCATCTCAATCTGGATGTTGGGACGTCTGTAAGTGGCAAACTTGGTGCCGCTGTACGAACCCAGATCGTACGGATCCGGATTGTACGAATCGCTGTAGTAGGAGAGAATGGAATTCTCCACATCGGTGTAGTAGAAGTAACGCGTGCTGTAGCCAGGCGTGTACTCATGCATACCGATCATGAGGTTGCTACTACCGTCATAGGCGAACGGGGTGTCAAGCGTGATGGTCGTCCAGCCGGGGCTGAAAGTGACCGTACCACTAAACACCAAATCCGATGCCGTGACCGGCTCGTAATCAGTGCTGTTCGAGAAGGTCGATCTCGAGACATTCTTCATGAAAACGTCGATCGCATTGGTTTGCGATGCGTCGCTCTCACGCATGTTGAAGCTGATGGCAGTAATCGTACCACCACCGCCGATTTCGCTGGCAGTGTAAACCTGCTCAACGAAGGAGTACTCATAAAGAGAGTTGTACGGTGCATAGTACGAGGTACTAGTACCGTCACCAATCTCTATGGTCTCCGCCTTTGCCACGCCCATAAAGGCAAGCAAAAGCATCATCATCAAAGAAAATACTTTCTTTTTCATAATGAATGAGTTTGGTGAATAAATAAGTGAATTGAATTGTTTCTGTGTGTGTAAATGTGAAACGCACCTATGCCAAAAGGCATGGTGACAAGTTTTTTGCTAGGCATTACGGTAAAAAAAGAATGCATAGTAAACGCGTTTAACATTTTGTCGACATATATAAGACTCGCGCGCGCGTAAATACCCTTAGTCAATAATACAATTTTATCCTGAAAGGATAATATTTGTTGACTTGTAGAACATCGTAAGGATAAACAAGACAGAAAAAAGCCGTTGGCAGCAAGAAGACCGCATCTGTCCAGAAAGCCGCTGTAAGCAAAGCCACGGTCAAGAAGACCGCGATTAAAAGAGGCAAGAAATAAGGCTTGACACTTAAGATGAAAAAAGTCCATCGGGTTTCCGATGGACTTTTTCTTTATGCTCACTTTGCTATCACCAATCGACGCACCATCCTGCCCTGCTTTGTGGTTACCTCCACCACAAAGACGCCCTGCGGAAAATCTTCGACATTGAGGATTACTGAATCTTCCCCTCCAAATGGGCCGTCATAAGCCACCTGGCCAAATGCATCGATGATTCTGACATGAGTGATGGCTGTGGCCTGCACGGTCACCTCGCTTTGAGCGGGGTTGGGGAACACACTGGCCGCTGACAGGCCATTCTCATCCACATCAAACCATACGGCACCGATGTTGATGGTGAATAATGCACCACATCCTTCGGCCGTCTGCGCCGTCAGGACGCCCTGACCTATGTTGGTCACCGAAAGACGGCATCGATAAGAGCTTTCAGATGGTGTGATGATCCAGTCGGGATGACTACACGACCAAACGAGCCCACCATAGGGGATATCCAATGAATCAGGTACGCAATACAAGAAATTGCCACTAAAAAAATCCGTGGCAGCATATACCGATGACGGACCTTGAAGGGCAAGCTCGCGGAATTGGTCGATGGTAAGACTGAGGCGGATAATGCTGTCGCAACCCCTGCTTGTTTGCGATACATATTCATAATCACCCGACTCATAATAGGTTTGTCCCATCCATTCGAACTCCTCACATGCCCTAGCGGTAGTATCGACCACGACATCATAATCCAAGGTGAGATGGAGCACAAAAGTGCTGTCACAGCCATAGAGACCAGGCGTTTCATCAGAATAGGTACCACTCGTAGTGTAGGTTTGTCCTCGCCAGGTATAGCTATTGCATGTTTCCACGCTCTTTTCCAAGTTAAACGTTTCTTCTATAGCGAGGTTCAATATCAGTACGCTATCACACCCGTGGATGTTTTGTATCACTTTCTCATACACGCCTCCCTCCGTCAAGGTTTGGCCATTCCAAACGTATGAGTCGCAAGAAGTCGCCTCAAAATATGTCGTATCAACTTGATGAATGGTAAGATGCAAAGCCACAATGCTATCGCAACCTGTAGTTGGCGACACCAAAGTGTCGACATACACACCTGACTCCGTGAATGTATGGCCATTCCATTCAAACTCCCCGCAACTGCTTCTTTCAAACGCTGTATAAATGGCCTCCGTGACAGTAAGATACAACGTTACAATGCTATCACAACCTGTAGTTGGCGACACCAAAGTGTCAACATACACACCTGACTCCGTGAATGTATGTCCATTCCATTCAAACTCTCCGCAACTGCTTCTTTCAAACTCCGTCAAAATAGCCTCCTCGACAGTAAGATACAAGGTTACAATGCTATCGCATCCCGTTGTTTGCGACACCAACGTGTCAATATACACACCCGATTCCACCAATTGCTGCCCTAACCATGAATAGGGCACGTCACTGCACGTGAAGGCTTCTTGGGAGGATGAAAGCGTTTGCACCCGTATCGTCTTGGTGAGGAAAAGCGAATCCTCGGCTCTATGCGGATTGTGCAACACGTTGATCACCTCATATTCACCATCTTCCGCATACGCGTGCGTCACATTGGCGCCTTGCGCCGAAGCGCCATCACCGAAATACCAAACCACATCATCATATATCCAACTCGTGATGGTGTTGAACTCAATGTCTCTATTGGCGCAAAACACATGGTCATAAGGGATTTCCTGGTAATGCATACCATCAATGGTCATGTCATACTCCATCTGGGAAACAAAGCTGTGGGCCTTAATAAACACGCCCGAATCCACAAAGTAATCACCCACATCACAAATCGCCATTTTGATATGGTATTCCGTCATAGGCTCCACTTTGAAAGACACTGTCAACAATACCGTAAAACCGTCAAACTGAACGGTCAGTCCATGTGCATTGTCGATATAGTATTCCGAGTGGTTGTCTGGGTTGACATTGTCAATGCTGACCGACAGCTGCGTACCAGGTATCAAAGCCATGTTTTGGCTTACATATAATCCCCCATCCGGATTGATGCCGTCAACAAAAAAGCCAAACACATCATTGAACCCACCCCCGACATACTCTGGATATTCTTCGGAACCGAACACATAACTGAACTCCACCTCGGTGCTCATCGGCACAAAATCAAACTCAAGCACCGCGACGTCAAAAATATCTACTCCAGCAAGTTGATGAATGGTCTCATCGTAATAATTCGGGCAGGAATCGGCCACAGCAGCCTCTGTTTGATCGTTAGGACCCACACAAACAGAGACACCTCCCGTTGCGAGGACAATGCCCTCCTCCATACCAAGGTTGGTGGGTGTCGGACCCGTCCTAAAAACGCCTATGCTATTGCAATCGATGACATCTGTAGAACCATTGAACTTCACATTGGAAATGGACACATTGCCATCAAGCAATACGTTCCTGACCAACCATTCCGGCGTACATTGTGAGATGGAATCTGCCGAAGTAACAATAAGCTGCGCTTTGGATGTAGTCACACCCAAGACAAAAAGCGAAACAACAATAATTGCAAACCTTTGGATAAAATGTTTCATTTAAATCATTTTTAGCGCGTCAAAAATACATATTTCTTTGATTCGTTGCTATTTTTCCACTTTTTTCCGACAAAAAAAACCGCCCTCGGTGAGAGCGGATTTTCTTTTTTCAAAACGTCAATCATTTCGTCTTATCCGGCCAAGCAGGAATCTCTGGAATGTCAGGATAACTCTTCATCTGCTCAAGGATGACTTCGATGGCCTTGTTGAGCTGGTCGTCGATGCCCTCAAACTCGCGGGCGGGATCGTTGTCGACGACGATGTCGGGATCGACGCCGTAGCCCTCGATGACCCAGTTGCCTTTCTCGTCGAAAGGAGCGAACTCGGGACGGGTCAGCGAGCCTCCGTCGATGAAAGGCAGGCTGCCACGGATGCCAACCACGCCACCCCACGAGCGCATGCCGATGGTCGTACCTATCTTATGCTTCTTGAACTGATACGGGAACAGGTCGCCGTCGGAAGCGGAGTACTTGTTGAACAGCAGCACCTTGGGACCCAGCATCATCTTGGTGGGCTTGGTCTCTGGCTCGCCGTTACGCATCACATCGTACATCGACAGCTCACGACGCAGGCGCTCCACAATCATCGGGCTGACATTGCCACCGCCGTTGCCGCGGTCGTCGATGATGAGGGCCTTCTTGTCGAGTTGGGGATAGAAGTACTTGGCGAACTCGTTCAGGCCTTCCACACCCATGTCGGGAATGTGGATGTAACCCACCTGACCGTTGGTGGCCTTGCTCACCTTCTCCACGTTGCCTTGCACCCAGTTGTAGTAGTAAAGGCCGGTTTCGTCGGCAATGGGACGCACCACCACATCGTGGGCACCACTCTCCGAAGCTTTATTATTTATGGTCAGCAGCACGGCCTTGTCGGCCTTGCCAATGAGGGCGGCATACATGTCTTTCATGTCCTTGGTGCTCTGTCCATCGATGGCGATGATGTAGTCGCCTTCCTTGGCGTTCACGCCCACCTCGGTCAGCGGCGAGCGGGTCTTCTCGTTCCAGTTCTCACCTTTCAAAATCTTGTCGATCTGATAGTAACCAGACTTGTCGCGATGGATGCGGCAGCCCAGCATACCCATGGGGATGCGTTCGGGCTTCACGCGGTCGCCTTCGCCCACGTAGGCGTGACCGATGTTGATCTCACCTATCAGTTCACCGATGAGGTAGTTCACATCGTTGCGGTCGGCGCAATAGGGCAACAGCTTGCCGTATTTCTCTTTCATGGCAGGCCAATCAACGCCATGCATGTTGGGCGCATAGAAGAAGTCGCGCATCTGGCGCCAGGCCTCGTTGTAGATCTGCGTCCACTCGGTGCGCAGGTCAACCCATTTCTTCATGTTTGAGAGGTCGATGACGTCATCGCCCTTGCCGCCTTCACCAGGTTTGCCGCCGCCAGGGGTAGGACCTTTGGGCGCATTGATGACTTTATAGCCACGGCCTTCGCGCATGAGCATCTTGCTGCCGTCGGGCGTGAGCTGATAGCCAAAGCCACCGATGGAGGTGCACTTCTTCGACTTGGCATCAAAATAGCCGAGGCCACCGCCATTGCGTCCCGCTGCCACATAATACAAGCCGTTTTCCACACCCGTCAGGTTCCAGTATCTACCTGCGTTGACAGGCAGCACCACTACCCTATTGCTGATGCCGTCGAAGTCGATCTTCACCTCCTTGACCTCTGAGGTCCCTGAGCCCGTCGAAGGGCCGTCCTTACCATGTTTTTTATCCTTCGGACCATCAGGTTTTTCAGGGCCGTCCTTACCGTCTTTCTCTCCCTCCACTTTCACCTCATCATTCTCCGTCAAGAACGGCGACGGCGTGTCTTTCTGCAAGGTAATCAGATAAATCTTCGACATATCCGTATAGACATGGTTCCACTCCAGCCAGCCGTAGGTCGGGCGGAAGTCGCGTTCGGAGGTGAAGTACAAATACTTGCCACTCTTGTCGAAGGCAGGCGACGAAGAGTTGTACCAGCTGTCGGTGACCGTCTCATCCTTCCCTGATTCGACGTTGTAGATGTGGATCTGGCTCACACTGAAGGTGCTCGGCATGGCGTATGCAATCCAGCGGCTGTCGGGCGACCAGCAGAAGTCGTCCATCTCGCCCGCCTTGCTGCTGGCCACTTCAGTGACTTTCTTTGAAGCCACGTCCACCATATTGATGCGGTTCATCTTGTCGTCCCAAAGGATTTTCTTGCTGTCGGGCGACCAGAGGAGGTTATACTTGTATGTATCTGAATTCTTGGTCAGCTGAATGGCTTCTTCCTTGCCGTCCTGGGCTTGGATGTAGATCTCATCCTCGCCCGTACGGTCACTGATGTAGGCGATGTATTTGCCGTCGGGCGACCAAGCCACATTGCGGTCGTGGGCGTTGTCGCTCTGGGTCAAATTCCTTGTGATGCCCGACTTGACCGGCACCGTCCACACATCGCCGCGAGCACCGAAAGCCACTCGCTTGGCATCGGGTGAGATGCTGCTCGTGTTGATGAAATTGGAGGCATCCACATATTTGGTGCGCGTCGACTTATTGTCATTCGCCATTTGCACTGGGATGGGATAGACCTTGCCATCGGCGAGATTGTAACGGAACAGTTGACCACCATTTTCATAGACAATGTCCTTGTCGCCAAGCGAGGGCCACTTGATGTCATAATAGGTGTAGTCCGTCACTTTGGTGGTCTGCTTGGTGCCTCGGTCATAGCAGAACAGGTTCATCGTGCGGTCGCGGTCCGAGCAGAAATAGACCTTGTTGCCGACCCACATTGGGAAGATGTCCTGCGCGTTGTTGTTGGTGATGTTCTCGATCTTCTTCGACTTGAAGTCATAGATCCACACATCGTCGGCCATACCGCCACGGTAGTATTTCCAGGTGCGGAACTCACGCATCACGCGGTTGTAGGCAATCTGTTTGCCGTCAGGTGAATACGAGATCCATCCGCCTTCGGGCAGGGGCAGTTGCTCGGCCAAGCCGCCGTTGATGTTGGCGAGGAAGAGCTGACCCACAAAGTCGTCCCAACTCTCCTTACGCGAGCGGAAGACGATGTTTTCGTTGTCCTTCCACGCCATGACGATGTTGTTCGGACCCATGCGGTCGCTGATATCATCGCGGCCCAAAGTAGGCGTATAAGTCAGTCGTGTTGGCGTGCCGCACTCGGGATAAGGCATGACATAGACCTCCGTATTGCCGTCATATTGAGCCGTAAAGGCCAGATGTTTGCCATCGGGCGAGAAACGCGCAAACATTTCATAGCCGTTGGCATCATTGGTGATTTTATGGGCTATGCCACCCTTGATGTCGACGGAATAAAGGTCACCGCCATAGCTGAACACTACATTGTTGCCATGGATGGTTGGGAAGCGCAACATTTTGGCTTCCTCCTGGGCGGTCAAGGTGAACGCACCCATCATTAAGATTGAAAAAAATAAGGATTTGATTTTCATAGTATTAAGAATTTGTATCATTATCGATAGTCCGACAAAGATACAAAGATAATACAATCAAAACAATCTATTAGAGGGAATTATTACTCTATCCTCACTCGTCTCAAATCCAAGAGATTGATCGGGTTGCTTCCCAAGTCTTTCACACGCTTGTTGACAAAACGCAGCACCTCGTCGTAGAACAGCACCACCACGGGGGCGTCCTGCATCATCAGACTGTCCATCTCAGTATAGTAACGGGCACGCTGTTCCATGTCGTTGCAAAGCAAGGCCTTGTCGAACAGCTTATCATATTGAGGATTGGTGTAATGGCAGTAATTCGGTCCAGACGGAGCAAAATTGGAGGTAGTAAACAAGGAAAGGTAGTTCTCCGCATCGGGATAGTCGGCCACCCATGAGGAGCGGAAGAACGGCATGCTGCCGTTGGCTCTCATGCTACGCATGGTGGCGGGCGGCATCACCTCCATCTTGCACTGCATGCCAATCTGCTCCACCTGACTTTGGACAAACTTGCCGATGTCGGCATAATCAGCTACCGTGGATAGTTGGAGCAGATAGCCTTCCAAATGGTTCTCTGCTACCAGACGCTGGGCACGCTTCAAGTCGTAGCCATAACCAATCGTGTTCTTGTGACCAGGTAAACCTACTGGAATCATGCCACCCGTGCCAGGCTCGCCGATGCCGTTGCGCAAATATCTTAACATCTTTTCACGGTCAATGCAGAGGTTGACGGCTTGACGCATAGCCTTTGCTCGTTCAGGGCCTAATTCATCATTGGGGTCAATGAAGAAGGAGAAATACTCGGTGTTCAAATACGGCTCTGTAATTAACTCGATTTTATCCTCGTATTTCTTGCGCAGGTTGCCGTCGTAAGTCAGTAGTTCGTCCTTGTAGCGCGCATCGATACCCGACATGAAGTCGAATTTACCCTTGATGAACTCTAAGAAAGCCACCTGTTTGTCGATGAGGAAACTGACGGAGACGGCATCAATGTAGGGTAGCCTCTCCCCTGTCGCATCACGCTCGAAATAATTGGGGTTCTTGCGAAAGACGAGTTTCACGTTCTCCTTCCAATACTGGAACTTGAACGGCCCCGTCCCCACAGGATGGCTGCGGAAGTCGTCGCCATAATACTCAACGGCTTCGTGCGGCACCACCGAGGCGTAGGTCATCGAGAGGATGCCCAAAAATGGCGGGAACGGCTTTGCCAACTCGATTTGGAAGGTGGTGTCGTCCAAGGCAGTGAAAGCATAATGGTCATCGTCGTGCTTGACAGATGAAAAAATCCATAAACCAGGAGAGTTCAAGGTTTTGTCGACCACACGATTGAAGGAATAGACGAAGTCTTGAGCTGTGACCATACGAGGGGACGGCCCTTCGACAGGCTCAGGGGCCTGTTTTTCCCCCTTAAAACACTCATCCTCATGGAATTGCACATCATCCCTTAAATGGAAGATATAGGTCTTGCCATCCTCACTGATGTCCCACGACTTGGCCACCATGGGGACAAGGTTCATCTTGTCGTCGAAGGCCACAAGACTGTTGAACACTTGGTTGCAGGCCCAGATATGCGGCAAGTCCTTGGCATAGATCGGGTCGAGAGTGAGGATGCCTGCACTTTCGTTGTATTTAAAAATAGCGAGACCTTCCTCAGAATCTTGGCGTTTGCCGCAAGAAACAAGCAACAGCAAGGTCAATATCCAAAGGAACAATTTACGCATCATCACTTCACTTTAAATCCAATCACCTCAGGATGCAAGTTGTTCAGATACTTGTTGTAATCCAAGTCGTTCGTGTCCTGTTCTTTCTCCAAGGCCAGGTCGAGCACCTCCATCATGTTCTCCACATAGTGGAAGTTCAATCCGTTGATATAATCTTCCTTGATGTCCTTGATATCGTGCTCATTGTCGATGGAGAGGATGAGGTCGGTCACGCCGTTGCGCTTGGCGGCAAGGATCTTTTCCTTCACACCACCCACGGGCAACACTCTGCCACGCAGTGTGATCTCGCCCGTCATGGCCAAGTTGCTCTTCACCTTGCGTTGCGTGAAGGCGGAGGTCAGAGCAGTGAGCATGGTGATACCCGCCGAGGGACCGTCCTTGGGCGTGGCGCCTTCGGGAATGTGTACATGCACATTCCACGCCTCAAACACGTCGGGATTGATGTTGAGTTGCGAGGCATGTGCCTTGATGAATTCGTAGGCGATAGTAGCGGATTCCTTCATCACCTCGCCGAGGTTGCCCGTCAGCGAGAGGTGTCCGCCGCCACGGCTCAGGCTGACCTCGATGGACAGGATCTCGCCGCCCACCTGCGTCCAAGCCAATCCCGTGGCCACACCCGGCATGCTGTGCTTCACCTCGTCCTCATCGTGGTGCATTGGCACGCCGAGCACCTTGCGGATGTCGTCCATCGTAATCTTCTTGTCGAACTGTTCCTCAGTGACGACCTGCTTGGCGCGGAAGCGCATCATGTCGCCAATACGGCGCTCCAAGTTACGTACTCCTGCCTCGCGAGTATAGTCGTCGATGATGTGCATGACGATGTCCTTCGGGAAGGTGATTTGCTTGGCATCGAGGCCGTGTTCCTTCATCTGCTTGGGGATGAGGTGGCGCTTGGCAATCTCATATTTCTCTTCACGCAGGTAGCCACTCAAGTCGATGATCTCCATACGGTCGCGCAAGGCGGGATGGATGGTTGAAAGGTTGTTGGCCGTAGCGATGAAAAGGATCTTTGAGAGGTCGTAGTCCAATTCAATGAAGTTGTCGTAGAAGGTGTTGTTCTGTTCGGGGTCAAGGATTTCGAGCAAGGCAGCTTGCGGGTCGCCTTGTACGTTGTTGCCGCTCACCTTGTCGATCTCGTCGAGGACGAAGACAGGGTTGCCCGATTTCACCTTGCGCAGGTTCTGGATGATACGACCCGGCATGGCGCCGATATAGGTCTTACGGTGACCGCGCAACTCTGACTCGTCGCGCACGCCGCCCAATGACATTCTGACATATTTTCGGTTAAGCGCACGGGCGATGGACTTGCCCAAGGAGGTCTTACCCACACCGGGAGGTCCAACGAGACAGAGAATCGGCGACTTCATGTCGTTGCGCAGTTTCAACACGGCAAGGTGCTCGACGATACGGTCCTTCACCTTGTCCAAGCCATAATGGTCAGCGTCAAGGATGCGCTGGGCGCGTTTCAGGTCGAAATTGTCCTTGGTGTATTCTTCCCATGGCAGGTCGACGAGATATTGCAGGTAATTCAGTTGTATGCCATATTCCGCGGCTTGCGGGTTAGTACGTTCCAGTTTCTTCAACTCACGGTCGAAGACTTCGGCCACTTCCTTCGACCATTTCTTCTTTGCCGCCTTCTCCGTCAGTTCCTTGACATCCTGTTCATTGGGGCTACCGCCCAATTCCTCCTGGATAGTGCGCAGCTGCTGGTTGAGGTAATACTCGCGCTGTTGCTTATCCATATCGACGCGCACCTTGCTTTGGATTTGCTGTTTCAGTTCCAGCATTTGCTGTTCCTCAGTCAGCACGCTCAGAAGGTCAGTGGCCATTTGATTCAATGTACGCGCCTCCAAGAGGGCTTGTTTGGTAGGCATCTCAGCCTCCACATTGCTGGCCACAAAATTCATCAAAAACACAGGATCTTCGATACTCTTGATGGCGAAACCAGCCTCTTGCGGAAGGTTGCGCGAACGTCCTATGACCTGAATGGCCAACTCCTTGACCGACTGCACCAAGGCATTGAATTTCTTTGTATTGGGGATTTCTTCGGCCACGGCGTATGGAACGACTGCGGCCTTCAGATATGGCTCAGTCTGGGTAGCCGCCACCACCTCAAAGCGGCGTTTGCCTTGGATGATAACCGTCGTGTTGCCATCGGGCATCTGCAAGGTCTTGATGATTTGGGCAACCGTGCCCACCTTGTATAAATCATCCAGCGTGGGGTCTTCCACGTCAGCATTGGTCTGCGCGATGACGCCGATAGCCTTGCGCTTCTTATAGTATTCCTTGATCAATCGGATGGACTTGTCGCGTCCCACGGTGATGGGGATGATGACACCCGGATAGAGCACCGAATTACGCAAAGGCAATATAGGAAGCTCCTCTGGCACCTCTTCATCCTGACCGAGGCGCTCGTCCTCAATAGTCAACACGGGGATGAACTCAGAGTTTTGGTCCATCATATCGGAAAACAATTCAGTATCTAACTTAAAACTCATAGATTCATTTTGAAATGTGGGCGACATTTTGTCAGTCTGCCGTCGTTTTACACCTTATATTATATATGGCGCAAAGATACGACAATAATAATGCCAAGGCAAAAAAAAAGCCCTCGCGACTGGCAAGAGCTTCATTCTTTTGATATGGTTCAACTTACTTGGCTTCCTTCTTCTCGAAGAACTTCTTGTACTTGTTGTTGAACTTATCAACACGACCGGCGCTGTCGACGAGCTTCATCTTACCCGTGTAGAAGGGGTGTGATGCGCTGGAGATTTCGAGCTTCACCAGAGGATATTCGTTGCCGTCTTCCCACTTGATGGTTTCCTTAGTGTTGATGGTCGAGCGCGACAGGAATGTCACGTCATTCGACATATCTTTGAAAACAACCAGTCGATAATTCTTGGGGTGAATGTCTTTTTTCATCGCTTTCTTTCCTTTTGATTTTGAGTGTGCAAAAGTACAACATTTTATTGGAATGGCAATCGGTTTGGAGAAAAAATTTTACACAACATATTAACAAACTAAAATTCAACAATTTAAACTCTCCTTCACTTCTCATTACGATTCCTTGGGTTGCAAATAATGCATCAGGATTTCCCGTCTTGTATCGTAATCCATCTCCACGGCGAGCACTTTTTCGGGATCGACGCCATAGTCGGCAAGCGTGCGCGTCACCACCGACTTGAAACTGCTGTCCAAGCCGGCCATCAATACGTAATCGTAGTCGGCATCGACGATGGACTCCACAGGGTCGACATTCATGCCAATTCTGCGGTACTCCCAATAATATGGGTCGATCCACCCTGTGATTTCCACCTTACCCGTATCCTCCAGCCGACGGTACATCTGTTGCCCGAAAGTACCCGCGCCACCGATGACCACCTTCTTCCCTTCGATATTCCTATTATAAATGCTATTGAGCACCATGTGGTTGGCAATATTGGTAATACCGCCACAACGCACGATATAGACTGCCAGCATCACATCATCAACCTGCTTTTTCAGCTGATACTCTGCGGGATAGTCCTTGACTGCATTTTGCAAATAATAGTAAACTGACTTCAATCGTTCAGCCTCTGTGGACAAACTCGTCATCGACTTCAGCATCGAATCACTGCGCTGGCGGTAATGATAGGCGAAGTTGTTGGTCAGCACAATCTTCTTGGCCGCCAACATGGCAGGATAGGTGGTAGCCCCGTCTTCCATCACCGTGAAACCATCCTCCACGGCCATCTGGAACGGGATGATAGCCTCGCGACGATAGAGTTTGTTCCAATGGTAAGTGGTCACACCGAAGCGGAAAAAGCTACCAAACGACATCATGTTTTTGCGGAAATACTCCATCGATTCCCCTTCGTAAACACCTAAGGGCAAGGCATTTTCCATGGTGATGGTCTTGCGATACAGGTCGCGGCTGCAACCAGCCACGGCAATATCAGCGTCGCAAGCCATGATGGTGTTGAGCATCGACTGGTAATAGCCCACGCCCACCCAGTCGTCGCCATCCACGAAACCGATATACTCACCTTGGGCGACCTGCACTCCTGCTTTCCGAGCCGTGACGAGGCCTCCATTTGCTTTATGTATCACCTTGATTCTTTTGTCTTTGGAGGCATAAAGGTCGCAAATCTGAGGGCAATGGTCGGGCGAGCCGTCGTCGACCAAAATGATTTCGAGATTCTGATAAGTCTGTTGCATGAGGCTCTCGATGCAGTGCCCCACGTATCTTTCAATCCCGTAAATCGGGACAATGACGCTGATTAAAGGTTGGTTCATCTTGTTTTTGAATGTTCAGATTGCTCTTTTGGGGTGCAAAGTTAGCAATTTTCCAGCAAAAGTCAACCTAAAAATTCTATCGCGAAGAGCACACCGCCCTGACAGACCGCCCCGCTTCACGACTAAGGTCGTAAATGTCGTAGTCATCTATGCTAAGAGTGAACCTGAAGCCTTTCGCGCCGTCAGGTAAGGTCTTGTTCAGCGTACTTGACCAATAGCAGCCATCATCGCCAACTATGCGAGAATCATCGTCACGGCGGCTACTCGCAGCGGGCAGAAAGATACTGTTGCCATTACGCGCAGTGAACAGGCAGCCTTTCACACCATTTATTGTCGTCTTGGTTCTTGTGCATTTAATCAGCAATTCGCTCCATTCATTACGGGTCGGAGTGCGCCAGCCCTCGCCCCAGTTGGCTGTGGCGGCATCGTCACTCGCCAGCAAAGTTTTCAAATCATCGGTGAAGCCGTTAAAGCCGAAATCCGACTGGGAGCAATACTTGGTGAGTTGGTTGTAGTCGCCATTGCAGTATTTATAGGTACTCCAGTTATAGGTGGTTTTCGGTGAGGTCTCGCCCCAAGCAAAGTAATCGCCGTAGGCTTCGGGGGTTTCGGCTCCCACATTGCAAGTCGCCCACATCGTGCCGCTCGGCAAGCCGAGGTCGATGTAATCGTGGCCTTTGTAGGTACCGTTACCGCCATTGTTTTTTGTACATCCAGCAGCAAAAAACAACGTAACTGCCAGCATTATAACTGTTACTGCTTTCTTAAATTCTTGCATACTTCTCAAATTAATTGATTTCATGTCGCAAAAGTAGCGATTTTCAGGAAAACACGTGTTATTCCATAGAAAAACCTAAATATTTCAAAAAAGGTTTGGCACATGGTTTTATTTCTTATCTTTGCAGCAAAATACGAGCAACAAACTTAATCAACAAATTATAAATCACACATTTAAATCAACATTTGTAATGAAACAAGCTTTTAATTTCAACGCAGGTCCCTGCGTACTGCCCAAACAGGCTATCGAAAGCACCGTCAAGGCGCTCTATGATTTCGACAACACCGGTATCGGTATCGCCGAGATTTCTCACCGCACCCCGGGTTGGGAGCGCATCATGGCTGAGACTCGTCAACTGTGGCGCG
>JAEEGJ010016835.1_pt1 | contig 16679 bp, 15 predicted proteins | sample 8958761 | NCBI WGS metagenome assembly JAEEGJ01 (sample SAMN16246546, study PRJNA631951) | gut metagenome | biome: gut microbiome; feature: rumen; material: RS-attached | host: Bos | place: Iran: Karaj | collected 2018-10 | reverse complement strand
AGAGTTCAACGTTAATCTTATCACGGCATTCATGGTTGATGTGAAAGTCTCACAGAGCTATATCAACGAAAATGGCGGTAAAAATGGCGGTAAAGTTGACGGTGATGTGGCACTGATTGAAATGACTGGTTTTCAGAAAAGTATAATAGATTTGATAGGGACCGATGCATCTATCTCTATCGACCAAATGGCGGTAAAGATGGCGGTAAAGAAACGCACGTTGGAGAGAGAAATTGCTAAAATGAAACAGAAAGGCTATATCTCTCGAACAGGTTCCCCGCGTTCTGGTAAATGGGAGGTTATTATCCCTTACAATTGTGTTATTGAGATTGTGTAGCTAAACCGAGCTGAGCGAAAGAAGCAAGCAAGAATAAAAAGAAGATATATAATGATTCAAAATATGCCAAAAGCAAGTATAACGATTCCCGTTGGCGGGATGTATCAGGAGTGGAGTTGCCTGATGGATCTGGTGGAGGTAGATACTGCCAAGACATTGGAGCAGTTGGCCAACACAAAGGGTTGGCGAGAAGTGCAGGCTGATGAAGCCAAAGATATGGGCTTTGGAGAGCTTGTGGAATGGTCAGTGCCAGAAACTGATGCATTGGTGCTGATAGACGATAATTATCTTGTGTGTCTGCACAAAGGTAACTTTCATTCAATATCTTAAAAGAGATCGGAAATGAAAGCATTGAGAGTTCCACCAATGTATAGGTGTGTAGGATTGGTTGACGCGGACTTGCTAGATAACGGTTCGCGACATCCTAATCTTGCGCTTCTGAAGATTGCTGGATTCCTCTTTGATAATGGCGTGCTTTTTGAATTGATTCTTGATCCACAGGCAGATATTCAGCGTTATGACAGGATCTTCCTTTCCAAGGTGTTTACTTTTACCAAGGAACCAGAATTCTATATAAAAGCGAAGGGTACTCCTGACGAAGCAAAATTTGCAGTAGGTGGTACAGGGTTTTATGCGACGGAAAAGAATCTCAAGGAATTTTCAAGATTGCGAGAAGAAGACCTTACAAGATTGGAACGTGATGAATACCTGAATACGCTTGACAATCTTCGTGGAGGTCATAGACTGAAAGGTATAGACATGGCTCGCCAGAAGCCCTACTACCACCTCTACGATGCTTTCGTGGAACAGCAAATGAAGAAAGGCTTTAAGCGCGAGAAATACAAGGATTATCTGCAGTACAGCATAGGTTTTCTCACAAGAGGATGCGCCACGGCCAGCAGGCTCATCAGTATGCACAATACGGTTCTCTTCATCGGTTGCAAATATATCTTCAGGTGAAACTATTTGTTGTAGTACACCGGCTGCCCTTCATCAGTCAGTCCTACGGCACTGACCTTCATACGTGTGGGCTTGCCGTTGTTGTAGAAGGTGGCGGTGAAGCGACCGTCGGCATCGAGACGGGCGTTAGGGTTCCAGTAGAGCGTGCGGCGGTAGTCCTGCACCTCGGCAGGATTGGGCTTGTGGCTGTAGTCGCGGTGATAGAAATGGTCGGGCATGTAGAAGCCATGCAGGATGATGCGCCGGTCACGGTAGGTGGGGCGCTCGCCGGCATCGGGGACAAGCTTGAAATCCATGTGAAGGTCGGCCTGACACATGCTGCGAGTGCGCGGCACGTCGGGGTTGCGCGGCTCAAGGTCGGTGTACACGCGTATCTCGTCCTGTCGCTTCAGCTTCAGTTGACTGGAGACAAGCTCCCAAGAGCGATAAGGGTTGATCGTTTCCAAATACATCTCCTTAATGCCAAACCCGCTATCGCAATAATAATCCTGATAAAAGATGTAGCCTTCGACCCGCGCACGTACATTGAACTTCTGGAAGGCACCAAAGGAGTATATCGTACCCAGCAGCAGACGGGCAATGGTCGGAGGCAGGTTGTTCACTCGATAGAAGCCGGTCATCATGCCGTAATCGATGCCCAGGTTATATATCTCATGGGTATCGATTACGAAGGCAGGCTTCGAATAGTCGACGGCATGCAGGGAACGGCGGCGGCGCTTCTTGACGGTGATACCCTGAAGCAAACGGTCCATCGACGAGATGCGGTCGGAGTCGGCTAGTGCCTGGCCCAGCCCATCATCCTGCCAGTCGGCGTCTTCTGGCTGGTGGCACTGGTAATAGCTGTATTTCTTTGGGAAGATAGGGAAGAAGAGGTCGCGCTTGACGTAGTATTTCGCCATGGCACCCTCGACAGCCCAGTCCTTTTCATATTTCTTCAGTTTATCATCCGTGATGTCCGACTCATACGCCATCATGAAGAGGACGGCGTCGTCATAGTAGGGCGGCACGCTGAACTCGAAACGGCCGCCGTCGTGGGTCTGCATCTCCACCTCGGCGATGTCAGTGCCTTGTACGAGTTCACACTTCAGGGTTACTTCTTTTTTCAAACGTCCACGCTTACGCAAGTAACGGCTGTCATTGTCGAAAGCAGGGGCCTCCTCAAACAAATCGTCATCACTGGTATCGCTTACGCCCAACGTAGGCTCATCATTGTCCGTGTCCGTGCCCATATCCTCACCTGTCATGCCAAGACTTTCCGTGTCTGTATTGGTTTTCTCTGAGTCTTCCTCTGGGCCTCTTATCATGTTCTTCAGGTCCTCAGCGGTCAGCTCGTTGAAGTTCTCATCGCTCTCGTAGGGATAGACGCCACCCTCCACCGTGATCATTTTCTCCGGCTCGTAGCGCAGGGATGTCGTGTCCGTCAGCTCCTCGTAGTCATAGCGTCGCCAGCCCTGCACCATCATCAGCAGGTCGAGGTGGCGATGATGCTCGTCGTCGTCACTCTCGAAGTAGTAGTCGGCGTGGGGGACGAAGCCCTGAAGCTCGCTTGAGAGCAGCAGGTCGGTCATGATGTTGCCCGTGTCGTGGTTGGCTCGTCGGTGGCGCCGTCGCGCACCGACAGAGAGACATGCTTTGTTCCGGCGGGAGCCTGCAGCGTGATCGTGGCCTGCTCCAGCGGCTTGTAGTCGTTCTTCAGGCCGCTCACCGTGATACCGCCCTCGGCGGCGTAGTCGTGGTTGTCGACGAAGAACAGGCGGTCGGCCAGCGGATGGCCCTCGCCGTCGATGACGATGAGGTCGCAGACGCCCGTCGGCAGCAACGCCTTGTCGATGTTCACCGTGCAGCGGCCCGCGACGTCGGGCTTTACCCGGCGGAACTCCTTCAGCACGCCGCGGCAGAGAACGGCCACGGCATATTCGTTGCCGACGGTGCCTCGCAGCGTCAGTTCTGCCGTCAGACTGTCGTCATCATCGTTCAGCATCAGCGCGCATCCCTGCTCCTCCGCCTTCGGCAGGTCGAAGTGGTAGTCCTTGTCCTCATAGCTGAAGTCAGCCCTGAGGCTGCCCTTCTCAGGCACGTCGACCATGAAGGTGCCGCGCCCCTCATGCTCCGTGCGGATGGGCGTGCCGCCCAGCAGACCCTCCAGCTCCACCTGCTGCCCCTCCTCGTCGTACGCCTCGAAGGCCACACGGCAGCGCGTGCCGCGGACGAGGTGACCGCCCTCAGGGTAGAAGCTGACATGCAGACGCTCCTTCAGCTCCTTGTCCAGACGCATCTTCGGACGGCTCACCACGTACTTCTCGTCGTAGCTGCCGGGCGTCGCCGGACGCTCGTAGACGGGGAACACACGGCTGTAGAGCGTGCCGTAGTCGCGGAAGAAGTCGTCGGCCATCCTTCGGTCGTAGAATGCCAGACGGTCGAGGTAGTTGTATTCGCGGTGCGTCACGCGGAAGTTCATCATCCACCGCGTGTATGCCCGTATCTCGTAGTACCCGGAGTAGAGAGAGTCCTGCAGCACGAAGTTGCCCGCCGTCCAGCCCTGCGGCGACGTCACGAGCATCTGCCGCTCCACCATCATGCCGTCGGGCGAGAGCAGCTCAACGTAAGTGATGCGGCTCATGTCAGTGTACGTCAGGTTGTCGGCCCGCACCACATACGCCTTGTACCATACGGTGTCGCCCTTGAAGTAGCACGTATTGTCCATGTGCACGAAGATCTTCTCCTGCACGGGTGCCTCGCGCAGCAGTTCCTCAATCTCTGCGAGCCTGTCCTGTGCCACCAAGGGCAGCACGGCCAGCAGGCTCATCAGTATGGACAATACGGTTCTTTTCATCGGTTGCAAAGTTACAACAATTAATCGATAGATGCAAGTTATAGCCACATTTTCTTGCCCAATGACGAGAAACTATGCTCAATTTGACTGATGCGGGCATGCCAAATGGTTACGGTTACACTTGTAACCATGTAACCTTTTTCCTGTAACCATTGCTAAAAATGTCGTGCAAATGAATAATAATCAAATACTTATAAACAAAATACTCCCATCTTGTTTCCTCTGCGGTTACATGGTTACAACTGTAACCGTAACCGTTCTTTCACTGCGTTTTGAATAATGATGAAGGTAGTGAAGGTAAGTTTTGCAACTTTCCTTATAGGAAATTATTTACTCCCCGACTAAATGTTTTCCTTTATACGAAAGTTACTATTTCTACCTTCACTACCTTCACCATCTCAGTTAGTAAAGTAAAGGGAGGAGCACTACATATAGAATTGGAACAAAAAATCATATAGATTACAACAAGAAAACATATAGATTACGACAAGAAAACATATAGATTAGAACAAAAAAACATATAGATTACAACAAGAAAGCATATAAATGAGTGACAAGAGACAGGTTCTTGTCACCCGAAGATTATTTCCTGCACGGGAGCCTGCAGCAGCTGCTCCTTTGGCCGCTGACGTTGCCTTCTCAGAACGTCATCGGCTTTCCCTGGTAGAACCGTATGAGGGCAGTCTGATAGAGGTACTCGTAGCGTGCCTGGGTGAGATCGCTCTCGGCCTTGAGCATATTGTTGCGCGCCTCGTTGAACTCAGTGATCGTGGCCTTTCCCTGTTCATACTTAGCCTGCACGAGTGCAAAGGCATCCTGCGATGCCTGGCGTGCCTGCTGACTGGAGGCCAGCTTCTGGCGTGCAGCAACGGTATTGTAGTAGGCCTGCTGAATCTCCTTGTACAGCTGCTTGCGCACGTTGTCGAGCTGCAACTGCTGGTTGAGGCGGTCGACACGAGCCGACCGGATGCTGCTGCGCGTCTGCAGACGGTTGAAGATGGGAATGCTGAGATTGAAGCCCAGATACTGACTGAAGTTATTCTTGAGCTGCTTGCCAAAGCCGTCGGAAGGGAATCCAGAGGTGGTATAGTAGTTGGTGCCCAGACCTGCTGAGAAGCTGAGCGAGGGATAGAGGCCTGCCTGCGCAATCTTGATGCTATGCTCAGTAGCTTTCAGGCGCAGCTGCTCGGACTGGATCTCCGGCCGTATGCCCACAGCCTCGGCAAAGATGGATTCGGGAGTGAGGAGTGAAGAGTTAGGAGTGAGGAGTGAAGAGTGGAGAGAGGAGTCGGGCACCGCGATAGCGAAGCCCTCGGGGGTGTCGAGCTCGAGCAGCTGGCTGAGGTTGAGCAGTGCCAGCTGCACATTATTCTGGGCCTGCGTAGCAGTGAGCTGGCTCTGTGCCAGCGTGGCCTGCTGCTGTGAGAGCTCGGCATGGCTGGCACGCCCCACCTCGAGCAGCACCTTCAGACGCGCCACCTGTGCAGAGTCGATAGCTATCTGCCGACGTGCCACATTGCTGATCTCCATGTCGTAGAGCGTCTGCACAAAGGCCTGTGCCACCTGCGTGCGGATGTCGTTGCGAGCCTTCTCCAGATCCTTCGTGGCTGCCTCAAGGTTGAGCTGACTGAGCTTCACCTGATTGGGAATCTGGAAACCCGTAAACAGCGGGACGCTGGTGCCGATGCTGAATGACGTGCTGCTGGTGTTGGTGTTGGTATAGGTATTCTCGGCGGTGAGTCCTCGTCCGAACGAGAAATTCTGACCGGCAGAGGCATTGAGGTCGGGCAGACGCTGTGCCTTGGAGGTCTGCAACTGCAGCTGTCGCTGCTCGATCTGGTTCTCAATCTGCCTGACAGCGATATTGTGCTCCACAGCATAGTCGATGCACTTCTCGAGTGTCCAGGGAGTCTGCGCCCCACAGGGGCTAAATGATAGATGAAAAATGATAAATGATAAACTGAGCAGAATGCGTTTCATAATCTTTTTTTCCCTTTAACCCTTTAACTTTTTAATTTTTTAATTTTTAAATATTCTCGCCGTCCTCGGCGATAACCTGCGGTCCTCTCACCTTCTCGTCGGCCTTGAGACCTTGCTTAATCTCGATGTTCACACCATCGGAGAGACCGGTAGTGACCGGACGGCGCTGGAATTGCTGCAGCCCCTTGGCTGTGCCTTCCAGCACATAGACGAAAGTGCTGTCGCCACTGAACTCGATGGCACTCTCGGGAACGCTGAGCACCTGATGAGCCTCAGCCAGCACAATCTCGGCATTAGCAGAATAGCCCGAGCGGATGTTACCTTCGGAGGGCACCACAATGGCGGCCTTCAACTCAAACTGGTTGGCGCCGTTGCTCTCCGTAGCCTTTGGAGAGATGTACTCGAGGGTGGCATCGAACGAGAGGTCCTGCAGGGCTCCAATGGTAATCTTCATCGGCACACCGATAGCGAGCTGGCCGACCTCCGTCTCATCGATATTCCCACGGAAGATGAGGTCCTGCATGTTGGCTACGGTAGCGATGGTAGTACCGTCGTTGAAAGTGTTCGAGTTGATGACGGAATTGCCCACCTTGACGGGTATGTCGAGGATAATGCCACTGATGGTGCTGCGGATGAGCGTAGAGGAAGCAGAGGCATTGGAGCGTGATACACCATCGCGCACCACCTGCAGGGCATCGACGGCGGCAGCCTTCTCCTCCTGAGCCTGGCGCAACTGCTGACGGGCCTTCTCATGCTCTTCGTCGCTCACCATCTGCTGACGGTGGAGATTGTCGGTGCGGGCAAAGTCATTCTCCACCTGACGCAGATTGATGTCGGCCAGGCGCACCCTGCTCTCGGCACTCGACAGCGAGCCCATGTCGGGGATGACTTTCACCTTGGCTATGACCTCGCCCTGCTGCACACGGTCGCCCGGCTCCTTGAGCAGCTCGGCGATGATGCCGCTGATCTGGGGCTTGACGTTCACCTCATTGCGTGGCTCTATCTTACCAGTGATGATGGTGGTTTTCTGAATGTCTTGCCTAGTAGGTGTGAACTCCGAATAGACCACAGGCTTTGGCTGGCTCTTCTGCCAGAGGAACACGAACGTTCCGATGAAGATCAAGGCCACGATAAGGGCAATGAACAACTTGATGTACTTTTTCATATTTGATATCTGTTTTTTTCGTAACTGAATATATTGGCGGTTAAGACTACTCATCGCGCATAGCATCGACAGGCTTGATGGCCATAGCACGGGCGGCAGGAGCGAGTCCCGCCAGCACTCCCATAGCAGCAATGACGAGCGCACAGAGGATGGCTGTCCAGAAGTCGACCTGGAAATGGGCACTGACGATGCCGTCCTCAGTATTGCCCATCTCCAGCATCTGGAGGATGAGCACGGCAAAGAGGATGCCGCTCATGCCCGCCACCAGCGTAAGCACGATGCTCTCTGAGATGATCTGTGAGAGGATGTTGCGAGGTGTGGCACCGATGGCCCTGCGGATGCCTATCTCCGTAGTACGCTCGCGCACGGTGACCATCATGATGTTGGACACGCCGATGGCTCCTGCCAGCAGCGTTCCAAGACCGACAAGCCAGATGAGGAAGTTGACACCCTTGAAGAGAGAGTCGAGCAACTGGAAGAGCACCTCTGTATTGAATACCATCACGCCCTTCTCATCGGTGGGGTCGACGGTATGCCGGCGGGCTACGGTCTCACGGATGCGAGGGGCGATGTCAGTCATCACTACGCCTTTCTTTCCCGTCACAGCTATCATGTGGACATCGTTGCCCATGTTGTAGGTCTGCTGCATCAGCGTGATGGGCATGAGCATCGTGGTGCCCGCCTCACCTCCGAAAGACATACCCTGCGAAGTGTTATAGTCGACACCCACGATCTGATAGTGTACGGAGTCCACGCGGATAAACTTGCCGCAGGGGTCGCCACCGCCAGGGAAGAGATCCTTATAAGTCTTCTTGCCGATGACGCACACCTTGCGATGCTGGGCAATGTCCATGTCATTGAGGAAACGCCCATAGTACATCTTAGGCTCGATGACACGCTGATAGTCGGGCTGCACGCCATTGATGCCCACGCTGCTCTTGCGGTCGCCATAATAAGCCGTGCCGCCATTGGAGAAGAGCACAGGACTGACCACGTCGAGCTCAGGAACACGCTGTTTCAGGCGCTCCACATCCTTGTAGTCCATCTCCCACAGACGGCCCTTACGGAAACCCTTGTAGGCTTTCGTAGTAGGCTGGGCCCACACCATCGCCGAGTTGGTAGCGAAGCCTTCGAAGTTCTGGTTGAGCAATTCCTTCAGTCCTTTTCCGCCTCCGATGAGGGCCACGAGCATGAACACTCCCCAGAAGATGCCAAAGCCCGTGAGGAAGCTCCTTGACTTGTTGCGGGTCAAGGTATCGAGTATTTCGCGGTAGCTGTCGAGGTCTATTCTCATGGGTTATTCTGCTCTTAGTGCTTCAATGGGACGTATGCGTGCTGCCTTCATGGCAGGTACGAGTCCGGCGATAGTGCCGGCAATGACCATAACGATCGTGGCTTCGATGCAGACATCGATGCCCACGGTGGGGTCGACGAACATCGTGGCCTTGAAGAGTCCTGCATCGACCTGCGTATGGCCGATGGTGGCGTTCATCCATTCGTTGGCTCCAATGCCGAGGAGCATGCCAATATATCCGAAGATGGTGGTGATGATGATGCTCTCGATGATGATGAGCTTGAGGATGCCCCAGGGACGGGCACCGATGGCCTTGCGGATGCCAAACTCATGGGTCCGCTCCTTGACGGTAATCAGCATGATGTTCGACACACCCACAATGCCCGACAACAGGGTGAAGAGACCTACTATCCAGAGGGCCATTCGCAGGATGCCGAGACCGGTCTCCATCTGCAGGTTCTGTGTGTAGCGGTTCCAGAGCCAAACGGCACTCTCGTCATCAGGATGAGCCTGATGGTTGAGGTTCAGGCGCTGGCGATAGTCGGCCTCAAAGGCTTCGTTGGCCTCTTCGGTAGGCAGGCCGTGGAAGGTGAACTCTATGCGGCCGGCATCGTCGGTATTAGCACCATAGATACTTTTGATGGCAGCATACGACGAGAAGGCGTCAGCCCGTCCGTTCTCCTGTTCCTTATAGATGCCCACAACCTTGAAGGCGAAGCTTCCGATGTTGACATACCGTCCGATGAGCCGTTCTATTGGTTGACGTGATGCGGCAGCAGACGGGACGGCCAGCAGCTCCTCGGCCTGCTTGTTGCTCACGACGAGCACCTTGCGCTTTTCGCGCAGGTCGATGTCGTTGATGAAGCGGCCATACATCATCTCCACTTTGTCGATCTGGGTATGATTGGGATAGACGCCACAGATCTGGGTCGAGATGTACTGCTGACCCAGGCTGATGACGCCCGCCGTGCGATACTGGGCACCAACGGCATCGACATGCTCTTTGAAGTCAGAGGCAGTAGTGGCAATGTCGCGCTGCTTCAGCCGTATGTCGCGACCCTCCTTCAGTCCTTGATAGGCCATAGAGGTCTCGCCTCCGAACACCACCATCGAGCTCGAGAGGAAGCGGTCGCTCTGCTTCAGCTGCGCATTGATAAGACCATTGCCCGCACCCAACAGCACGATGAGCATGAAGATGCCCCATGCTACGGCAAAGCCCGTCAGGGCTGTGCGCAGTTTGTTGCGGCGGGCAGTGGCCCATATCTCATTCAATAATTCCATCTTTGATCCTGATGATTCTATTGGTCTGACTGGCTACGGTAGGGTCGTGGGTGACAATGATCTGCGTGATATGCTCTTCGGCATTCAGCGTCTTCATGAGCTGCATCACCTCGACGCTGGTCTTCGAGTCGAGGGCACCAGTGGGCTCATCGGCCAGGATGATTTGCGGCTTGGTGATGAGCGCCCTGGCAATGGCCACGCGCTGTTTCTGTCCGCCGCTGAGCTCATTGGGATAGTGAGTGGCCCAATCGAGCAGGCCAAGCCTTTCCAGATATTCCAGAGCGAGCTGATGGCGCTTGCGGCGACTGACGCCCTGATAGAAGAGGGGCAGCTCGACGTTCTCCACAGCCGTCTTGAAGCTGATGAGGTTGAAGCTCTGGAAGATGAAGCCTATCATGCGGTTGCGATAGTCGGCAGCACGGCGCTCACTCAGGTTCTTGATGAGCACGCCAGCCAGCTCATAGGTGCCCTCGTCATAGTTGTCGAGGATGCCCAGGATGTTGAGCAGCGTGGACTTGCCCGAGCCCGATGCTCCCATGATGCTGACGAACTCACCCGCACCGATGTCGAGGTTGATGCCTTTCAGCACATGCAGGGGCTGTGCTCCCTGATAAGTCTTGTTGATGTTCTCTAGATGAATCAAGATGTCGGTCTATTTACAGATTACACATTCTCACTTTTTCGACCACAAAGGTAATCATATTCTTACACTCTGCCATCGGTTTCTAAGCTTTTTTCACTTCGCCACATGCATATTGTCAAATAATTAGACAATATTAGCAGTCGGAAGTGGGCTTCACTCACTATTCAGTAGCCTTTTGCCATGCTTTGATGAGCTCCTCCATCGAGGGAGCGGGGCCATAGTATTCCTCGCTGATGGTGACGGCCAGGTGCTGTGTGGTGTCGAGCATGCGGCCCAGTTCACGCTGCATCTCTTCCCTTGCCAGCTCATTGTCGCCCCATCCTGATATCATGTGATCGGCCCTGTGATATTGATGAAACAAGAAGGACACCTCCATCTGCTTCAGCTGAGAAATGAAGTAGTCGGGGCCGAAGGCTCCAAACGCTCCATTGCCCATAACCGATTTTCCATAAGGCACAAGCTGGTCGGCAGTGCCGTGATAAGCAAGGATAGGACACGGCTTGCGCTCCCATATCAGCGTGTCGGTATCTGCCAGCCAGATTCCTCCGGCAAAAGGTACGACAGCTGCGTAGTTGAAGCCTTCAGGCAACTTCTCTGTAGCAAGAGGATGGCTGTTGCAAACCAAATATTCGGCCGTGAGACTATTGATTGCCCCCGCCGACGAACCACAGATGATGATGCGGCTGGTGTCGGCTCTCAGTTCCCGGGCGTGATCAATCACGTATCTTGTGGCATCGTAGAGATCCTCCACACCCATCATGATAGCCTGCGAATAGGACGAGGCAAAGTTGGTAGAGTCGATGGCTACACCTTGATCCTTCAACTGCTTGATGCCCAGCCGATAGTCGATGCCTATGCCGATATATCCCTGCCGGGCACAGTCCTTCAGTAGTTTTCGCCCAGTATGACGTGAGCCGCTTACCCAGGCTCCGCCAAAGGAAAAGATGAAAACGGGCTGAGACCCTGACTGCACATCAGCTGCATCGCGAAAGATGTCCATTTGCAACTTCTCGCCATCTTTCTCAGCGAAGACGACAGTGTTCTTCTCTATGTCCTTCTTTTCAGACTTGCTGTCGCAGGAGGCAACGAAAATGCCTCCCGCCAACAGCATCATCAATAGTGCGTGATTCTTCATATTCATTGTTCCTGATTTTTCAGCCAAGCTTCATTCACGTCGTTCCACTCTATTTCCAACAGTCGCATCTGTCGGAACAACTCTGGCAGCTTCTGCTGGAGGAACGTCTGCCGACGCTCCTTCAGTATCTGCTGGCGTGCTCCCGGCGTAACGAAGTAACCCATGCCGCGCTTATTATAGATAATGTTTTCGCGTGCGAGTTGCTCGTAGGCCTTCACAGCCGTATTGGTGTTCACCTCCAGCATCACGGCATACTCGCGCACAGAGGGTATGCGGTCGTCGTCATGATAGGTGTCGGCCAGGATCTCATCCTCCAGCCGGTCAGCCATCTGCTGGAAGATGGGCTTGTCGTTAGTGAATGTCATCATACGTTGAACCATTTATGCTGTACCACCTGCAGGCGACAGTAGAGCCTGTAGCTGAGCCAGACGTTTAACACGGTAAAGGCAGTTAACAGCAGGCAGACGAGGAGGTCGAAGGTCTCGAAGGTCATACCTCTGAAATTCATGAGGAAATTCTTGATGCTGTCCTCGCCGATCATATAGCAAATATAGAATGTAAGCGTAGAGAGCAGCAGACTGGCGGCAAAGATGGTGATGGCCGTCCAGATGAAGGGACGCTGATGGAAGAACACTCCTCCGAGCACGAAGAGACTAATCGACCAGCAACTGGAGGCAACGTAGAAGAAGGTGCTGAATAATTCCAACTCATTATCATTGAACCTCATGGTCGGTCCGCTGAATACGTACGAAAGTCCTGATGTGATGCCTTCATGACCTGCAAGCAGCTCGAAGAGCATACGCAATCCCGTAGATGCCACTACGGCCAGATAGATGACCACCGGCATGATAATGCAGCAGTAGAGGAGACGTGCGAAGAACTTCTCGACGTTGGAGGCGGGCAGCATGAGTGCGATGATGCGCTGCTGGCCGGTGCGGGCATTGCCCAGAACTCCGCTGGCATAGTATACGCTCATAAAGCTGATGAGCCCGCTGCAGGTTATCATGCCGGCCATAGTGGCTGCCGAACCCAGGCTGTGGGTAAGGTCGAAGATGGTGAAGCACGAGAACAGCTGGATGGCCAGGAAAGCGCAGACGAAGGCCAGGAAAGCTGTGAGTATACTTTTCTTCTCAGTGAGAATGGTCCACTTCATCACCTGCCAGAAGCGGTTGAAATCGAATGTCTTTTTCATTTTACAAGTCCTTTCGTTACGGCGTTAAACAATATTTCAATATTCACCAGCGTCTCTTCCTGACCCTCCTGGCGGCGAGTCATAGCGATGTTGCCCTGCAGCGAGGGCTCGGCATAGATCACCGTGTCGTCCATCTCGCTTGGCGTACGCACTTCGAAGGCATACTTTTCGGCAATGTCGGCAACGCTGGCGTTGAGCAGCATCTCGCGCTCAGAGAGGATGAGGATGTGGTCGAGCAGCTGCTCCACATCGTGCACCTGATGGGTGGAGATGATGATGGTGCGGTCGTCGCTCATGCAGTCGGCCACCACCTTGCGGAACTGGCTCTTCGAGGGGATATCGAGGCCGTTGGTGGGCTCGTCCATCAGCAGATAGCGGGTATTGGCTGCGAGGGCGATGCTCATGTAGGCCTTCTTCTTCTGACCCATCGACAGGGCATGCAGGTTGCCCACTTCCTTCAGCTCGAAAGCTTCCAGGCAGTGGCGAAGCACCTCATTGCTGAAGCGGGGATAGAAGGGAGCGATGAGCTTTACGTAGTTGTCGAGCGATACGGCTGGCAGTTCGAACTCCTCGCTGACGAGAAGCATGTCGCTGAGTATCTCGGCCTGGCGCTTGCATGTGGAGACTGAGTCGCAACTGACAGAGCCCTTCTGCGCACGCAGCAGACCGGCGATGAGGTAGAGCAGCGTCGACTTGCCCGTACCGTTCTTTCCCAGCAGCCCATAAACGCGGTTCTCCGTGAGCTGCAGACTGAAGTCGCTGAACACTGGCAGCTTCTGGCCAGGATAGCGATAACTGATGTTTTGAATGTCGATCATTTTATGTATTATTTGGTTTATAATATTACTGTTTTGGTGTACTAGTTGAATAGTACACTGCAAAGGTAAAACATTTTATCCTTTCCCTCCAAATATTTGAAGGAAAAAATGCTTTCTTTAACTATAATTTAACACCTGAAGGCCTCCATGAAAGGTTTGTTAACCAATCTGGAGTATTTGCGAGCAATAATCGACGGCAGCCTGCCTATGAGTGACAATGATCACTGTGCGACGATGGCGCTGCAGGATATTCTCAAGTACGCGAAGCTCGGTCTGGGTGTCGAGGGCGCTGGTAGCTTCGTCGAGCAGCATGATGCTTCCTGGTCGCAGAAGGGCACGGGCGATGGAGATGCGCTGCGCCTGACCTTCGCTCAGTCCGCCTCCGTGCTCTGAGAACTGGGTGTCGAGGCCCTCGGGCAGGTCGTCGATGAAGTCGGCACAAGCCAGCCGGAGTGCTTCGAGCATCTCTTCATCGGTGGCATCAGGATTGCCCAGTCGCAGGTTCTCGCGCAGGGTGCCGCTCAGCAATGTGTTTCCCTGAGGCACATAGACGAAGTTGCAGCGATGACGGGGCGACAGCTCTTCCTTGCGGCCCTTGTCGTTATATATAAATATGTGTCCCTCCTTCGGATAGACGAGCGAGAGGAGCAGTCGGATGAGGGTGGTCTTTCCCGACCCCGTCTGACCCATAACGGCCGTACATGTGGCGGGCGCGAAATTGTAGTTCATCTCCTTCACCACAGGCTGCTGCTGGGCATCGTCGTAGTAGAACGTCACTCCCTCAAAACTGATGCCACAGGGCGCTGCTACGGCCAGCGGCTCGCCCTGCTCTTCCTCAGGATTGTCCTCGAGCTCCATCAGACGCTCAGTAGCCGTGAAGACACTGACGAAAGCCGGAGCCAGACGGGTGATGTCGCGAGCAGGGCCCTGAATGCGGTTCACCAGCTGCAGGAAGGCAGTCATGCCGCCAAAGGTCAGCGTGCCGGCATGCAGGCGAAGGGCTCCCCAGAGAAAGGCAATGAGATAGCCCAGCGAGAAGCCTATGTTGATGAAAAAATGACTGATCACGCTGAACTTCGTGCGCTTCCTCACCCACTGGCGCAGCACGGTCTGCGTCCGGTCGAGTCGGCGCAGCATCTGGTCCTCGGCCTCCATCGTCTTCACCAGCATGCGATGCTGCATGGTCTCGGTGAGGAGTCCCTGGATCTTGCTGTCGGTCTGGCGCACCTCTCGTGAGTAGCGTCGCATGTAGGCGATATAGATGCGGCTGATGGCTGCGAAGAGCGGCAGAATGCCCACCGTGATGCAGGCCAGCACGACGTCCATATCGAGCAGGTAGAGAAATGATCCGAAAAACATGGCCAGCGTGGAGAGAACGGAGGGAAGGGTCTCGGTAAGGAACGTAACCACCTGTCGCACATCCTCTTCCAGACGGTTGATGATGTCGCCGCTATGCATCGCCTCACGCCCTTGCCACTGTGAGCGCAGCAGACGGGCTACCAGCTGCTGCTGCATGCGGTTCTGAGCCTTCACGCCGAGGATATTACGAATCCAAACGCGCGAGATGCCCACTCCAAACTCAGCCAGGATGATGACCGCCATCAAGGCAATGGCCCAGTAGATCGATCCTTCGCGCGCACCAGAGGCCGTATCGATGGCCCGCTGCATCGCCCATACCGACATCAGGCTCAGCGCCACACCTATCAGGCCGACACTGGCATTAAGGCAGGCCTGCAGACGATTGCCTCGCAGGGCCTTCCACAGCCAGCGGGCTATCTGCCGTGTGGAATAGCGGCTAGTGGGCAGCTTCAGCCAGTTCTTCATGCTCATTTTCTTCCATCAGCTCCCCACATCAGCTTCTCTCGCAAAGTGGAGAAATAGCGGCTGTCGGGACGTTTCACTACTTTCAGCATATACGGGGCTCGGCTTAGTCGGAGTGTGATGCCCTCAGGCATCTTCGAGCTGCGACCGTCGATAGCCACAAGGAATGTATGGCTGCGACTGCTCACCGTCAGTTCGATGGTCGACGAGTCGGGAATGACGATCGGCCTGACGTTCAGCGAATGGGGAGCGACAGCCGTCATTAGCATCACGCCTGTACGAGGCACGATGATGGGACCGCCGTTGGAGAGCGAGTAAGCCGTAGATCCTGTAGGCGTCGACACAATGAGTCCGTCGGCCTGGTAGGTCGTCAGATAGTCGCCGTCGATGCTGGCACGTATCGAGATCATCGATGCAGTATCTCGCTTCAGGATGGCCACATCGTTGAGGGCACAGGCATAGTCGTCGATGGGTTCGCCATCGGTCTCCACACGAATCACGGCACGGCTCTCCACTGAATAGTCGCCCTTCAGGAGCGCATCCACCGTCTGCTCGATATCGCCGGCGCTGACATCGGCCAGGAATCCCAGGCGGCCCATATTCACACCCAAAATGGGTATCTGCTTCTCGCGCACCTGACTGGCTGTCTTCAGCAGCGTACCGTCGCCACCCATCGAGATGGCGAAGTCTGCTTCGAACTGGCTGCCCGTGAATGTCTCGGCATCGGCGATGTCGATAAGCTCCGAGCAGGACAGGAAATCATAGTACTCCTCCTCTATCAGGATGCGCGCACCACGTTCCTGCAGGCAGGCGAGCACCTGTCGCACGGCTGCCGATTTCTCGTGCTGGTAGACATTGCCGAAGAGGGCAAAGGTGAGGGTCGTTGATGGCATATCTTGGTCGTCGTTTCCTTTTGTGACTGCAAAAATAACCATTATTTTCCTTTCCGCCAAATATTTGACCTCGATAATTCAAAAACAAGCGCTTTTTCCTCGTCATTTAGCATCAAAAGGGCCGAAAATGCTCGGTCAGGAGCCGTCTGGAAGCAGCATTTAGCGATATAAAAGCATGTATTTCCGGGTATTTCGAGGAAGCGAACGACAATGTGTGACAATTGTGACAATTAGACAATTGAATTTTACATGATTTTAGGACGAAGAGAGGGAGAGGAAGAATATAATGAATTATATAACTATTTGATTATTAATAAATTAATTAAT
>JAEEGJ010016834.1_pt1 | contig 16679 bp, 13 predicted proteins | sample 8958761 | NCBI WGS metagenome assembly JAEEGJ01 (sample SAMN16246546, study PRJNA631951) | gut metagenome | biome: gut microbiome; feature: rumen; material: RS-attached | host: Bos | place: Iran: Karaj | collected 2018-10 | reverse complement strand
TCTCGGAGCCCACGATGGCCACCCGGGCGCGGAAGGGATTCTTCACGTCGGGCTCGCGGGTCTTCAGCTCCTCCAGGGTCTCCCGCAGGTAGGGCAGGATCAGGGCCTTGGGGCAGGTGTAGGTCACCAGGTTCAGCACATGGAACTCATAGCCGGTGATGACGGGGTTCTCGGCCTTGCGCATCTCGCGGATCTCGGAGATGATCCTGCAGACCTCGTTGTGCTCCTCCATAGCCTTGCGGATGGCGGCGTCGGAGACGTCGGCGCCGAAGACCTCGTGGATGCGGTTGAGCACGTGGACCTGCATCTGGCGGACATAGCCCTTGATGGTGTAGTCGGTGATCTTGAAGGGCATGTCGGTGTGGGTCACGAAGAACTTGGGATTGTCGTTGACCTGCAGGATCTCGAAGTGCTCCATGGAGCGGTTCATCATGGAGCAGGCGTCCACGCCGATGAGCGCGTCCAGGAACCGGTAGCCGCCCTCGATGGCGCGCTCCAGCAGGGCCCTGGCGTACTCGCAGGTGTAGTTGGACATGTAGTAGGTCGCGATGTCGATGGAACCTGTGTTGGGTGCGCGGAGTCTGGCGGAAAAGCACTTGTCAACGTTCAGAAGGACCTCCGGAATGTGGAAGCAGGTATAGCCCAGGCAGATGCCGCCCTCCGCTTTTTCCTTCTCCACAAGCTCGTTGTCGGCGTTTTCAAGCAGACTCTCAAAGTAGATCAGATGCTTTAGGTCTTTCAAATGTTACACCTCTTCTTTATTCAAAGGATTTCGATTTTCTGCAGTGCTTCCCGCACGCCTGTGAGCATGGCGGAATCCTCCGGCAGCTCCAGTACGCTTCGGCCGCGGATCTCGTTGGCGGCGAAGGCGCTGTCCGCGGGGATCGCGGTGAGAATGTCCACGCCGGGGATCTGCATCAGATCCACCAGCTCCGGATTCGTCACCCGGTTGATGATGGCCCCGATCCGATCATAGGCGATCAGCTCATCCGCGACGGATTTGATGGTGCTGACAACCTGGCCGCCCTTCTTGCTCTGATCCGTGATCAGCAGCAGGTGCGTGACCTTTTCCATAACGCGGCGCTGGATCTGTTCGATCCCCGCTTCGCCGTCAATGACAACATAGTCAAAACTGTTGGCAAGGATCCCTATCACCTCTTTGAGATAGGAATTCACTTTGCAGTAGCATCCCGATGCTTCCGGCCTGCCGATGGCAAGAAAGGCAAAGCCGGGCATTTCTTCCAAAGCATCGAAAATGCGGAATCTGGCTTCACTGAGCAATTCCAGTGCTTCCCTTGTGTCGCCGTTTTCTACGCTGTCAACAATACTGCCGCGGATATCATCCAGCGTCAGCTTTACATCCACGCCAAGAGCAACGGAAAGGCCGACGGCAGGATCCGCGTCGATGGCAAGAATTCTCTTGTCCGGATACGCTTCCACGAGAAGCTTCACGATCGACGCGCAGATCGATGTTTTGCCAACACCGCCCTTGCCGGCTACCGTAATTATCTTGGCTTTGTTCTCCATATGCATCCCCCCAGGACATAGTAATCTACTGTAGCATATATTTTTAGCAATTTTATCACAAGGGGGAAAAATATGCAAGATGAACACGCTAAAGGTGGAAAACCGGCCTTTTTTTGATTAAATTGCATCAATTTATTCTTGTATAGACAATATTTTGCCAAATGTCAGAAAAACCCATGGAATTCCGTTTTTGCTCCCGTATTATGGAAACCTTACTGGCAATTTGCATAATTTTACTGTCTGTTTTTTGTTAAAAAAAGAGAGACAGCCTTACGCTGTCTCTCAGTATATTCTACGGGCAAACACTCAGTCTTTTTCTGCTTTTAACTCTGCTTTCTTCGCTTTGAGGATCTTCTCCATCGCCAGGATCTCTTTTACCGAGGTTCCTCTGCCGGCGATGATCGCTTCCAGAAGCTGCGGCAGTGCCGGAGCCGTTTTCGTAGCATCCAGCGTGGAAGCGTAATACTCTTCACAGGTGACGCCTGGCGCATACACGCGGCCGCAGGTCTTCCCGCATTTCACGAAACCCGCTTCCCGGATCGCCTGTTTTTTCAGCATGCTGTTCAGCAGAATATGCACAGAGCTGTCCATCCAGCTCTTCTCTTCCGAAAAGGAGAGGATCTCTCCTCTGGAAAGGGGGCGGCCAGCCGCCCATAACACATCCATGATCTCCAGTTCGTTTTTGGTAAGATACATTTGCTTCCTCATTCCTTTGCCTGCACGTATGCCTGAATTTCGGTTATAGTTCAGTTACACACATAATATCACACTTGTGTGAAAAATCAAGCAAAAGATAGAAAAAAGCTGAAGTAAACCGTATCCCGCCGGAACCGGTGTGAGATCTGATCAGAACATGTCAAACAGGCTGACCTGGCTGGATTCGGGAAGGTCGCCAAGCGCTCCGAGCCGCTTCAGCACCTCCAGATGGGTCTGCGAGACTTTGGGGCAGTCAGCTGAGAGTTCTTCCGCCGATATGTACTGTTTTCCGCTGTCTCTGCTGCGTACGAGATCCTGCGCCGCGGTCTCCCCGAGACCTGATACGGCCACGAACGGCGGACGGAGACGCCCGTCATCTGTGAGCATGAACTTTGTTGCGTCCGATGTATAAAGGTCGATCGGCGCAAAGGAGTATCCGCGCAGATAGAATTCGTAGACGGCTTCCAGCGTTACGAGAAGATCTTCCTCATTGGCTGTCAGATCATTCCTTCTGTGCCATTCATTGATCTTCTTCCGCACTTCCTCCAGTCCTCCGGTCATCATCTCCGCATCAAAACCGCCTTTCTGGCTGCGCCGGTAAAAATAGGCGCTGTAAAAAGCCAGCGGCTCATGCACTTTGAACCAGGCGATCCGGAATGCCATCATGACATAGGCGACCGCGTGGGCTTTGGGGAACAGATAGGCTATCTTCCGTGCCGATTCGATCCACCAGTCCGGGACCTGCATCGCGCGCATTTGTTCTTCCGCGTCACCGGGAAACTTTCCTGTTTTCTTCACCTTTCCCTTGCGTACCAGTTCCATGGTCTTAAAGGCAAGAGACGGTTCCATCCCCTTCTGGATCAGATAGATCATGATATCGTCGCGGCAGCCGATCGTCTCGTTGACATCCGCAACTCCTTCGACGATCAGATCGTGGATGTTTCCGTTCCACACATCGGTACCGTGTGAAAACCCGGAAAGGCGGACCAGTGTGTCAAACTGCTTCGGCTGGGTATCCACCAGCATCTGGCGTGTGAACCCGGTTCCGAATTCCGGCACGCCGATCGTGCCTGTTTTCCCGATGATCGGGTCATCATCCGGCAGACCGAGAGCAGCCGGACTTGTGAAAATGGACATCGTCTCCGGGTCTGACAGGGAGATCTGTTTGGCGTCTACGCCTGTCATATCCTCCATCATGCGGATCATTGTGGGGTCATCATGTCCCAGCTCGTCCAGCTTCAGGAGGTTCGCTTCCATACAGTGGTACTCAAAATGAGTGGTTATAATATCGCTGTTCGGATCATCGGCCGGATGCTGGACCGGGCAGAAGTCAGTAACATCCATATCCTGCGGGATGACAACAAGGCCTCCCGGATGCTGTCCGGTCGTTCTTTTGATACCCACCAGGCCCTGGGCGAGGCGGTTTTCTTCTGCCTTGGTGGCCGTGATGTTTCTTTCTTCCAGATACTTCTTCACATAGCCGAAGGCCGTCTTGTCCGCCAGTGTTCCGATCGTGCCCGCACGGAAAACATGGTCGGCTCCGAACAGAGTTTCCGTATACTTATGGGCCCGCGCCTGATATTCTCCAGAGAAATTCAGGTCGATATCCGGCGTTTTTTCATTTCCGGGGAATCCCAGAAACGTCTCAAATGGAATATCAAAGCCGTCCCGGTTCATCCGTGTGCCGCACACCGGGCAGTCCTTCTCGGGCATGTCGGCCCCACAGCCGTAGCTGCCGTCGGTAATGAACTCAGAGTGGCAGCATTCGGGGCACACATAATGCGGCGGAAGTGAATTGACCTCCGTGATCCCCGACATGAACGCAACGATGGAGGATCCGACACTGCCACGGCTCCCGACCAGATATCCGTGGTCCAGAGAGTTCTGCACCAGTTTCTGCGCGCTCATGTAGATCACGTCGTAATTGTGGTCGAGAATAGTCTTCAGTTCGGTGTCCACACGGTTCTGCACCAGTTCCGGCGGGTTTTTTCCATAGATCCGGTGCATCTTCTCGTAAACAAGAGTCTTCAGTTCCTCGGCGGAATTCTCGATCTTCGGCGGGAACAGCTCTTTCGGCAGGAGTTCGATCTCTTCTACCTGGTCAGCGATCGCCCGTGTGTTGGTGATGACGACTTCTCTGGCTGTCTCCTCACCCAGATAGGCAAACTCTGCCAGCATCTCATCGGTCGTGCGGAAGTAGATCGGGCAGTCCCGGTCGGCGTCGTCAAACTTTTTGGCCGCCTGAAGGATCTTGCGGAGTTGTTCATCCTCCGGGTCAAGGAAGTGCACGTCGCTCGCCGCGACAACCGGTTTTCCCATTTCTTTTCCGATGCGCAGAATCGTGCGGTTATAGTCCTGCAGGACTGAAACATCGCTCACACGCCCGTTCTCCACCAGAAAGGCGTTGTTGCAGATGGGCTGGATCTCCAGATAATCATAGAGGGAAGCGATCTTCTTCAGTTCTTTATCGGGTTCGCCGCGCATCACGGCGCCGTAGAGCTCACCCATGCCGCAGGCAGATCCCACCAGGATGCCTTCCCGATGCTGCTGCAGCAGGCTTTTCGGGATGGTCGGCATGCGGTGAAAGTATTTCAGATAGGACTGAGAGATCATCTCATACAGATTCTTCAGTCCTTTTCGATTCCTGACCAGCAGGATCATATGGTACGTTTTGGCAATATCGGTCCTGCGGAGCGAATGGTACACCGTCTCAACGTCGTCCAGCGTTTTGGCCCCCTGCTGCCGCAGCATCGGAATAAACTTGTCCATGATCCGCGCCACCACCATTGCGTCGTCAGAGGCGCGATGATGATTGAACGCCGGCAGCTTCAGATGGTTGGAGACGATATCCAGCTTGAACCGTTTCAGTTCCGGCAGAAGCGCCTGCGACAGTGCCAGCGTATCGAGAAAGACCGGTGAAAAGCGGATACCGTTCCGGTTGGCAGCCGCTTTCATAAAGCCGACGTCAAAATGCGCGTTGTGCGCGATCAGAGGCCGGTCGCCGGCAAAAGCCATGAACTCCTGCAGCGCTTTCTTTTCCTTCGGTGCACCGGCCACATCACTGTCGCGGATTCCGGTGAGCTTCGTGATATCCGCCGGGATCGGCATCTCCGGATCCACAAAGGTGTTGAATGATTTCAGGATCGTTCCTCCGGAAAAGATTACAGCGCCGATCTCCGTCATCCTGTCGTTCAGTGCGTTGAGGCCGGTGGTCTCGATATCAAAGGCAACAAATTCCGTGTCCAGCGGCAGTTTCGATTTGCCGATCACGGCGCTGTTGCCGTCCATGTCGTTTACATAATATGCTTCCAGCCCATAGATGATCTTGACGCCGTTCTCTTTTCCCGCTTTCCACATATCCGGGAACGCCTGGGCGACGCCATGGTCGGTCACGGCGATGGCGGGCATGCCCCAGTAAGCCGCACGTTTTACGATCTCTTTGGGATCCGTAAGCGCGTCGAGAGCGGAAAACCGCGTGTGCATATGCAGTTCCACACGCTTTTCAGGCGCGTTGTCCTGCCGGATCACGCGCTTCCCTTTCATGATGTTCCGCGGCTCCAGCACCATATCATCGTCGAATTTATTGTAAGTGATCTCACCCTGAACGATCAGATGATCTTTTTCGCCTATCTTATCCAGAATGCTGTGGTCCTCATCGGAACGCAGATAGCGGGATATGCGGATCGATCCGGTACGGTCGGTGAGATCAAAGCAGAGGACCGCGCTGCCGCGCTTCTGGATCTTCCGGCTGGTAACCGCGATCACATCGCCCTCCACAGTCACCTTTCCGGATTCCAATGTCAGCGTATTCATGGGGACAGAATGCTGTTTGATCGCTTTGCCGAGCAGAACGGTGCCGGCCGGTGCCGCTCCCGGTGCTGATGGTCCCTGGCTCCCGACAGGTGCTGTTGCCCTCTGTTCCCGCGGGTAGTCCGGTACAATACTTACGTCAGAGAGTCCATAGTCGGCACGGAGACGTTCCGAAAGCTGCGACAGGTCGACAGGAGAAGGCATGGCCGCAAACCACGCTTTGATTTCCAGTGTGTTCCCGTCGAGATCCACGTTCACATTGGTCACATAGGCTTTTTCCAGTCCGCCTGCCGCTGTCCGAAGAGGCTCACAGCCGGGGAATATGGTTAAAAATGGCGTATACTCAGCCATTGGTCTCCTCCTGAATCAGGGAAAGTAAACGATCGCAGAGTTCTTCGCTGGGATAGGTCCCGAGGACCACGCCTTTGCGGAACAGCAGCCCTTTGCCTCGGCCGCCCGCAATACCGTAATCCGCTTCTCGCGCCTCGCCCGGCCCATTGACCACACATCCCATCACAGCTACCGTGATATCCCGGTCGAGCATGCGGACTCTCTTTTCCACCTCTTCCGCCAGGCCGATCAGATCGATCTCCGTGCGGCCGCATGTGGGGCAGGACACAAATTTCACACCGCCTTTGCGGAGTCCTGCCGCTTTCAGGATGGCGATTCCCGCGCTCACTTCCTTCACCGGGTCCGCCGTCAGCGAGACGCGGATCGTATTGCCGATCCCCTCGCACAGCAGCGTACCAATGCCGACAGCCGACTGGATGGTCCCGTTCCACTCGGTCCCGGTCTCGGTGACACCCAGGTGGAGCGGATATGGAAATCTCTCCGCAGCAAGCCGGTAGGCAGCGATCGTCTTCGGCACATCGGAGGTCTTGAGGGAAAGGCAGATATCCTGGAATCCGGCTTTTTCCAGCAGTTCGACATGGCCGCGCGCGCTTTCCACCAGAGCTTCCGGGCACGGATGCCCGTATTTTGCCAGAAGCGGCTTCTCCAGGCTGCCGGCATTGACGCCGATGCGGATCGGAATACCGCGTTCCCGGCATGCCGCCGCCACCGCACGGACATTCTCCTCCCCGCCGATGTTGCCCGGATTGATGCGGATCTTGTCGATACCGCGTTCGGCGCACAGCAGCGCCAGCTGATAGTCAAAGTGAATGTCGGCAACCAGCGGTACCGTGACCTGCTCTTTGATCTTATCGACAGCAAGCGCGGCACGCTGGTCGGGAATGGCGACGCGCACAATATCCACACCGGCTGTCTGCATCGCACGGATCTGCTGAACGGTGGCGTCCACATCCCATGTTTTCGTGTTGCACATCGACTGCACGGTCACCGGGGCGTTTCCGCCGAGGGCCAGAGTGCCTATCTGTATTTTCTTCGTGTTTTCTCTTGTCACGATTTGCCTCCAAAACTGCGGTCTCCGCAGACTGTTGAGCCGTCTTTACCTGGCTCTGCTTTCAGGGGATCCTTGTTCCCGGTCATGTTCGGAAAATCTTCAGAATGTCGTTGAACATGATCACAGCCATCAGCGCGAGCAGCAGGATCATGCCGGCCGCATGGATCCAGGATTCGTACTTCGGATCCAGCTTTTTGTGCGTGATGGATTCGATGATCAGCGTGACCAGCAGCAGGAACACACGTCCGCCGTCCAGCGCCGGAATCGGCAGCATGTTCATGATTGCCAGGTTGATGGCGATAAACGCACCGAAATAGAGGATATTCTCCACCGCTGCCGAGGTCGACTCGGCATTCTCGCCCATCTCCGCCATAGCGTCCACGATGCCGACGGGGCCTGACATCTCGTTGAGGCCCACCTCGCCCCGCACCAGCTGCTTCAGGCCCATCCAGACCATTCTGCTGAATTCCATCGCGGAATTCCAGGTGTGGCGCAGTCTCACAGGGAAGGTCGCTTCTTCATATCCGAACTGGAAGCCATACATCTTCTGAGCCTGGCCCTCATACTCCAGTGGAACGAGAGAGATATCGTCGAGTCTTACCTTTTTCCCGTCGCGGATCACCATAACGTCGTATGTACCGTCGCCGTAGCTCAGAAAATCCCCAACGTCGTAATACTGGTAGATCCGGTGGCCGTCGATCTTATAAAACCGGTCGCCTATCTGAAACGCGTCCTCTCCCTCGTACGGACATCCGTCCATAAATCCCGCGATCGTGGGTGAGATGAACGCAGCAGCGCCGAGATACAGGACAAAGATAATGATCAGCCCCAGCAGGAAGTTGTTGAAAGAACCCGCCACAAGGATCAGCACCCGCTTCCAGGCAGGCTGATTAAGAAAGGCCCGCGGATCGTCAGAGCTGTCATTTTCGCCTTCCATCGCGCAGTATCCGCCGAATGGGATGGCCCGCAGGGCATAGAGCGTTTCTCCCTTCTGTTTTTTCCAGAGGGCCGGCCCCATGCCAACAGCAAACTCATTTACTTTTACGCCGCAGAGCTTTGCCACACTGAAATGCCCGAATTCATGAACGGCGATCAGTATGCCAAACAGCAAAACTGCCAGCAGAATATATCCAATGCTCATAATGGAAATTGCCTTATTTCTCCAGTCTATTGTTTACAAAACGCCGCGCTGCGGCATCCGCTTCCAGGATCAGATCAAGGTCATCCGCCTTTTCTTCCGCCAGCTTCTCTACGGCTTCCTCTGCCAGATCGTAGATACGGTTGAAGCCGAGTTCTCCGCGCAGGAAAGCGTGCACCGCCACTTCGTTGGCAGCGCTCATCACACATCCGGCCGTTCCGCCGCGCCTTGCGCAGTCGATGGCCAGACGGAGGCAGGGGAAGTTCTCCAGATCCGGTTCTTCAAATGTGAGACCGGAAAGCTTTGCGAAATCAAGCCTGTCGAACGGGGATAAGCAGCGCTCAGGATATGTCAGTGCCAGCTGGATCGGGAGGCCCATATCCGGGACGCCCAGCTGCGCGATCACGGTTCCGTCCACCAGCTCCACCATTGAGTGGATCACACTCTGCGGATGGATCACCACTTCGATATCATCCGGCGTGACACGGAAAAGCCGCATGGCTTCGATGAATTCCAGTCCTTTGTTCATCAGCGTGGCGCTGTCGACAGAGATCTTGGCGCCCATATTCCAGCGCGGGTGCTTTACCGCCTGTTCCGGAGTGATGTCTTCCAGTTCCTCCCGCTTTCTCCCGCGGAACGGGCCGCCGGAGCAGGTAAGCAGGATCCTGGCAAGCTCTTCTTTTTTTCTGCCCATCAGGCACTGGAAAACAGCGGAATGCTCCGAATCCACGGGGATTATCTCCGCACCCGTTTCTTCCGCGCGTTTCATCACGATCTCACCGGCACAGACAAGTGTTTCTTTGTTTGCCAGCGCGATCCTCTTCTTTTCTTCGATCGCAGCCAAGGTCGGCTTCAGTCCGATGGCGCCGGAGACCGCCGTCACTACACAGTCAGCCGCAGGAAGCGTCGCCGCTTCTTCCAGGCCCGAAAGTCCGCTTCCGACACGAACATTCAGATCGGCAACGGCAATACGGAATTCCTTTGCCGCCTTTTCGTCATATACGGCGACGAATTCCGGACGGAATTTCCGTGTCTGTTCTTCCAGCCGGTCGATCTGGCGGTTTGCTGTCAGCACCGCAACGCGCAGCCCCAGGTGTTCCGCCACTGCGGCAGTCTGCCGTCCGATCGATCCCGTACATCCCAGAATGGAAATGGCATTTACCATAGGTCAATCCTCCGCTTTCTCACTTAACGCCGCCGTAGCGCCGGTCCCTGCTCTGAAACACAGCGATCGCCTTTTCCAGTTCTTCCGGGGAAAAGTCCGGCCAGAGGACGTCCGTGAAGTAGAACTCCGCGTACGCACACTGCCAGAGCAGAAAGTTGGAGATCCGCTGTTCCCCGCCCGGACGGATCAGAAGATCGGGGTCCGGGATACCGGCGGAATACAGATATGAGCCGAATTTCTCCTCCGTCAGCGGTCCCGTTTCCCTTCCTTCCGTGCAGGCCTGCGCATACCGTTCAGCCGCGTGCACGATCTCATCCCGGCCTCCGTAATTGATGCAGAGGTTGGCCTGGAAGCCGTTATAGTGCGTGGAGATCTCATCGGTCTCCGAAACCAGCTCTTGCAGTTCGGGAGAGAGACCGGAAATATCCCCCAGCACCTTCATACGGATCTGATCGCGCTCCATGGTCTCAATCGCTTCCAGCAGGTACTTATTGAGGATCTTCATGATCGTGCCCACTTCTTCTTCCGAGCGCTTCCAGTTTTCGGTCGAAAAGGCATAAACGGTCAGGTATTCCACACCGATCTCGCGGCAGTACAGAGCGATCTTGCGGAACGTTTCCGCTCCGACTGCGTGCCCCGCCGTGCGCGGCAGACCGCGTCTTTTCGCCCACCGTCCGTTTCCGTCCAGTATAATCGCAATATGGCGGGGGAGATCTTCCCCCGCCTTTCTTTTCTGTAATTGCTCCGCCATCAGATCTCTGTCAGCTCTTTCTCTTTGCGTTCGGTGATCTTATCAATTTCCTTGATATAATCATCGGTCAGCTTCTGGATGTCCTTTTCGGCGATCTTGTAATCGTCCTCGGTCATCTCAGAGGCTTTCTGCTGTTTTTTAAACTTGTCGATCGCGTCTCGGCGAATGTTGCGAATGGCCACCTTGCTCTCTTCGCCGTATTTCTTGGTCTGCTTCACAAGATCTCTGCGGCGCTCTTCCGTCAGCGGCGGGAATACCAGCCGGATGGTCCTGCCGTCGTTCTGCGGGTTGATGCCCAGGTCAGACGCCAGAATGGCTTTTTCAATGCCTTTCAGCAGCGAACCGTCCCACGGCTGGATCAGCAGCGAGCGCGGATCCGGCGTTCCGATGGAGGCCACCTGATGGATCGGCGTAGGAACGCCGTAGTAATCGACCTGGATCTGATCCAGAACAGCAGCGTTTGCTCTGCCGGCGCGGATCGTTGCGAGCTGCGCGGTCAGTGCGTCGCAAGTCTTTTTCATTTTTCCTTCAAATTCCTGATATTCCGACATATGAAACCTCCTGAATGGTTAGATTTATTATTCCGGTCCTCACCCGGTTAATTCACAAAAGTTCCGATTGCTTCGCCCTGCAGCACACGGAAGATGTTCTCCGGATCGGCCAGTGCGAACACAATCACCGGCAGGTCATTGTCCATGGCAAGGCTGGTCGCCGTAGAATCCATCACAGCCAGACGCTGCGCCAGCACTTCCTCATAACGGATCGCGTCGTACTTTACAGCCGCCGGGTCCTTTTTAGGATCGGCGGAATAAACACCGTCGATATTCTTGGCCAGCAGGATCGCGTCTGCCCGGATCTCCGCCGCCCGCAGAACAGCCGCCGTATCAGTGGAGAAGAATGGATGGCCGGTACCGCATCCGAACAGGACAACACTGCCGTTCTCCAGATAAGAGATCGCTTTTTTCACGTCATGCCGTTCGCCGACGCCCTGGATATCCACGGCCGTCATGATCTTCGCGTCCACGTCGCACTGGCGGAAAACATCTGCCACGGCCAGGCAGTTCATCGCTGTTGCCAGCATTCCCATACGGTCAGCGCTGACACGCTCCACTTTTCCGCCGCCGTCTTTGACGCCGCGCCAGAAATTGCCTCCGCCTATGACGATGCCGACCTCCGCGCCTGCTTCCAGGCATTTCTTCACGCTCATGCATACCGAAGCGACAAAGTCGAAATCAAAGCCGGTCTTCTTTTCGCCCGCCAGAGCCTCTCCGCTGATCTTCATCAGGATCCGGTGATATCTGAGTCCCATAAGCAAAGCTCTCCTTTTTCACATCTCTTGTTTTCCAAGAAGTCAGTTTACCATAGGATGTTGTCTTTTACAATCAGCAATTTGTAAACAAGCTTCTCTAAGCCTCATCCGCGACGAGATTCTTCACCCACTTTTTCTGTCTGACCAGAACGAAGCCGACGGCGCATTTGACCAGATTCAGCAGTTCAATGGTCAGATACATCTGCAGGATCGGAACGGCAGTGAACCGGGAAAGAACAAAGGCGACCGGGATGTTCAGCAGCCAGAGAGATCCGCTGTCGAACACAAAGGTGATCAGCGTTTTTCCTCCTGAGCGCAGTGTGAAATAGCAGGAGTTGGCAAACGCATGCAGCGGCATCATAACAGCTCCGATCAGAAGGATATCGTGCGCCAGTTTCTTGACTGCTCTTGTTGTGTTGTAGATCTGCGGGAAAACGAAAGCGGCGCTTGCCATCAGCAGTCCGATGCCCAGGCTCAGAACGACTGCAAAGAAGATCAGTTTCCGGTCTTCATCCACAGCGCGCTCCGTTTCTCCGGCTCCGAGCAGCTGCCCGACAAGGATGGCTGTCGCGTTGCCGGTGGCAATGAACGCGCTGAAAAAGAGGTTGGACACGGTGATCGATATGTTCATTGCTGAGACCACTTCAAGTCCGCGGAGCGAATAGCACTGGTTCAGAACAGTCATTCCACCAGACCACAGCAGTTCATTGAGAAGCAGCGGCATGCCGAGCAGCACCACCTGCCGCAGCACGCTGCGGGGCACTTTCAGGCTCCTGTACGCGCCTACGATAAATCCGTTGCGCTCTTTATGCCGATGGGTCCAGCTGACCACCAGGATCATTTCCACAAAGCGGGCGATCACTGTGGCTATCGCGGCTCCCACCACGCCGAGCGCCGGCGCTCCGAATTTCCCGAAGATCAGGATATAGTTGAACACCAGATTCACAAAAACGGCGGTAAGTCCTGCTTTCATGGGCACCAGGGTCTCCCCGGTCTCCCGCAGGGTGCTGGCGTACATCATTGTTATGATAAACGGCAGCAGCTGCAGCAGCATCACCTGCAGGTATTCTTTTCCGTAAGCAAGCGTCGCCGCGAGATCCAGGCCTTCACTGCCTTCATGCAGAAACAGCCGGATCATGTTCTCTCCGAAGGTGACAAGCAGCCCGCCGAACAGCAGGAAAATGACCGCAGACAGCAGCAGTTTTATCCGCAGCGTATGACGGATCCCCTCCTGATCGCCTTTGCCGTAATACTGTGCCGTCAGGATCCCGGCACCGGAAAGGCCGCCGAGGGCGCAGAGGTTGTAGACAAAGATCAGCTGGTTGACGATGGCAACTCCGCTCATCGGTTCCGTGCCGACCTGGCCGACCATGATGTTGTCCAGCAGCGACACAAAATTGGTGATAAAATTTTGGATCAGGATCGGCAGCAGAACAGAAAACACTTTCCCGTAGAAAGTCCGATCGCCAATATAACGATTCATTTCACACCCGCAATTTCTCTGGTTTCTCCGCGTATTCTACACGAAGCACCGCAAAAAAGCAAGCTGTGCGGGGGTGTGAAAAGGCAGCCCTCTCTGTGGAGAGGACTGCCCTGTCGGGATCTGTTATTTTTTCTTTCCGAGATACGCTTCCTTGACGCTTTCATTCGCCAGAAGCTCCGCGCCGGTGCCGCTCATAGTGATGCGGCCGGTCTCCAGAACATAGGCGATATCCGCCGTTTTCAGTGCCATGTTGGCGTTCTGTTCGATCAGCAGGATGGTAACTCCCTGCCGGTTGATCTCCCGGATGATCTCAAAGATGCCCTGTACGACCAGCGGCGCAAGGCCGAGCGAAGGTTCGTCCATCATCAGCACTTTGGGGCGGGACATCAGTCCGCGGCCGACGGCCAGCATCTGCTGTTCGCCGCCGGAAAGTGTTCCTGCCAGCTGCCAGGAGCGTTCCTGCAGGCGGGGAAACAGTTCATAGACCCACTGGAGATCCTTCTCGATGCCGTCCTTGTCCTTCCGTAGGTAGGCACCAATCTTCAGATTTTCCAGCACCGAAAGATTGGCAAACACACGGCGTCCTTCCGGAACCTGGGCAATACCAGCTTCCAGCACTTCATTGATCGGTTTGCCCAGAAGCTCTTTTCCGTCGTAAGTGACAGATCCTGCCTCGGCTTTGACAAGGCCGGAGATCGTGCGCAGCGTTGTGGATTTTCCCGCGCCGTTTGCGCCGATCAATGTTACGATCTTGCCGTCCGGGACTTCCATATCGATCCCGCGCAGTGCCTGGATGCCGCCGTAGGCGACCTGGAGGTTTTCTATTTTAAGCATCTTCTTCCACCCCCAGATAAGCATCGATCACGCGCTGGTTGCTCTGGATCTCTTCCGGCGTTCCGGATGCGATCAGTTTTCCGAAGTCGATGACATAGATACGGTCGGAGATGTCCATGACAAGATCCATATGATGCTCGATCAGCAGGATCGTCATGTCGAAATCCTTCCGGATGCTGCCGATAAACGCGGTCAGATCGCTCGTTTCCTGCGGGTTCATGCCGGCTGCCGGCTCGTCGAGCATCAGAAGCTTCGGATTCGTCGCCAGCGCTCTTGCAATCTCCAGCCGACGCTGTTTTCCGTAGGGGAGGCTGGTTGCCAGCTCATCCTTCACATCATCCAGACCGACAATCTTCAGAAGCTCTAGCACTTCTTCCCTCTGTTTCGCTTCTTCCGCCCTGTTTCCGCGGAAAGTCGCCGAGACGTAGTTGGACGTGCGCAGCATGTGCTTTGCGATCAGCACATTGTTGAAGACCGTCTGCGTTTTCCAGAGCCGGATATTCTGGAAGGTGCGGGCCATACCGAGCGCCGTGATCTTGTCCGGCGTGGGGTTCAGGACCGGCTGTCCGATATAAAGGCCGGCCTCCGAGCCTTTGTACTGCTTTTTCATTTTTCCCTGCGGATGGTTCCTTACGATCGGTTCACCCATAAAAGAGACTACACCGTTGGTCGGTTCATAAACACCGGTAATGGCGTTGAATGCCGTTGTTTTTCCTGCGCCGTTCGGTCCGATCAGCGCAACGATCTCGCCTTCGAACACTTCCATGCTCAGGTCGTCTACCGCGACGACGCCGCCGAACTGCATTGTGACATGGTCCAGACGGAGGACGGATCTCTTCTCATTCGTCATAATTCAGCGCCCTCCTCTTTCCCTTTTTTACCTTTCGTCGGAACAGATCAGGCAGCTCCTTGTCGCCCATAATGCCTTTGCGGAAGAACAGCACGACGATCATGATGATCACCGAGAACACCACAAGACGGAAACCGTTGCGGAAGATGCCCGGAGCGTTGATGCCGAGGAAACTGCCGGAGTCGAGTCCGCGCAGCCACCATTCAGAAGCGGAGATGAACAGCAGCGCTCCGATCACGGAACCGGTGATCGATCCGATTCCGCCCAAAACGACCATGAGCAGGATCTCATAGGTCATGGCCGATTTGAAGTTATTTGCCTGTGCGATGGAAAGCACCATCGCCATCATGGCTCCCGCCACGCCGGCAAAGAAGCAGCTGGTGCAGAAGGAGAGTCTCTTTGTTTTTGCCAGGTTGATGCCCATGGCTTCCGCGGCCACCTCATCGTCGCGGATCGCCTTAAACGCTCTTCCGTAGGTGGAGTTCACGATCAGAACGATGATCGTGATGCAGATCGTGGCGATCAGGACCGGAACGAAGGTAGACAGGCTGATCGTCGTCCCTCCGACGGTAAGCTTAAACGTCGAGCAGCGGGCAAAGTTTTTCAGCAGGTTGCTGCCGTTCGTGATCGGGCCTAGTTTTTTCCACTGGAAAATGGCTCGGATGATCTCGGCGAAGCCAAGCGTGGCAATGGCCAGATAGTCCGACTTCAGCCTCAGAACAGGAAGTCCGATCAGCCAGGCGAAAAACGCCGCCACAAGTCCTGCCAGGAGAACACAGACGATCACGCCAAGCACCGTTCCGAAACCGCCGAGCGCGCTGCTGAGTATCTCGGGGAAAGAAATACGGATCGCCGCATGGAAATACTGATACACGGTATCCCGGGCTGAGCTGGGGATGGAGAAGATAGCGTAGGTGTAAGCTCCGATCAGCATAAACCCGGCATGGCCCAGCGAGAACAGGCCGGTAAATCCGTTCAACAGGTTCATGGACACCGCCGCCAGCGCGTAGACCGAACCTTTCTGCAGAACTGTCAGAAGCATATATGCCTTGTTGGTGGGTTTGATCACCTGGTCCAGAACGGCAACAATAATGAGGAAGGCCAGCATGGCGACAAAGGCGATGATGTTTTTGCGGTTGTTTTCTTTTGCTGCAATCATAGTCATCCGCCTCCTCTCACACCTTGTCCGTGGTTTTCTCGCCGAACAGACCGGTCGGCTTGAAGACGAGGATCACGATCAGCAGAACGAAGGTAACGGCATCGGAAAAAGTGGAGAAATCGACCTGCTCGGCGATCACGCCGTGTGTGATCAGGATGGTGTCGAGACCTTTGATCAGGCTCTCACAGATACCGATTATGAACGCGCCGACGACTGCTCCGGGGATCGACCCGATGCCGCCGAACACTGCCGCAACGAACGCTTTCAGGCCCGGCATACCACCGGACGTCGGCACGATGCCGGGATAGTTTGTAAAGAACAGAAGCGAACCGATGGCCGCCAGGAACGTGCCTATAATAAACGTGACGGAAATAACGCTGTTGATCCGGATTCCCATCAGCTGGGCAGTCTCGAAATCGCGGGAGACCGCACGCATCGCCATGCCGATCTTCGTATGGTTGATGAGATAGACCAGTGCAAACACCAGAAAAATCGTAAGGAACGGGGTAACGACCGTGACTCTCGTTGTCGTCGCCCCGAAAATGGTGATCTTAT
>JAEEGJ010016831.1_pt1 | contig 16683 bp, 13 predicted proteins | sample 8958761 | NCBI WGS metagenome assembly JAEEGJ01 (sample SAMN16246546, study PRJNA631951) | gut metagenome | biome: gut microbiome; feature: rumen; material: RS-attached | host: Bos | place: Iran: Karaj | collected 2018-10 | reverse complement strand
GAAATTACAAATGTCAAAATGTCAAATAGTTTGGCAGCGATTATATATAAAGATAAAATTGTAATATTAGAGATATAGGAGGATTATTATGGGGATTATTTTAGATATAGTTCTTTTAGCAATTTTTGCATTAAGTGTATTTGTTGGATACAAAAAAGGATTAATTGGAGTTGTTTTTAATTTATGTGCCTTTTTAGTTTCACTAGTTTTAACTTGGATTTTATTTACACCTGTATCTAATATGATTATAAAGAATACTCAAATTGATGATAATATAAAAAATGTAATAATAGAAAAAGGTGTTATTGTAGTAGAAAATAATGATAAGGAAAATGAAGATGAAGATAATCAAATTAACAAATACATTCAAGAATATGTTTCAAAACCAATAAAAAATACAGCAAATAATGCAGTAGAAGAAACTGCAACAATAATAAGTCAAAAGGTCGTAGCCATTGGAGTTGCAATAGGTTTATTTATAGTTATTAGAATAGTTTTAATATTTCTTAAATTTATTGCAGAAGGTATTGCAAATTTACCAATTATTAAACAATGTAATAAAGCTGGAGGAACTTTATATGGAGTAATTAGAGGATTGTTTATTGTTTATATTGTATTAGCTATTTTATTCTTTATAATGTCTATAAATAATGTTGGAGTTATTGCTGATACAATTAATTCTTCAATAATAAGCAAATATCTATACACTCACAACATAATTTTAGATTTAATATTTTAATTTTTGATTTATGTATCAATTTGAGCAAGGAATAGCTATAAAGAAAATGTAAATCGTTACTAAAAATTCACAATTTATTTTATAAAAATATTGATATTTATTGATTTTTTTGGTATACTATAATAAATTTTTGTAAAAGTAAAAAATAACATAGATAAAAAGGAATAAAGTTATGAAAAAAGAAAATAAAAAAACACACCCTATATTAAAAGGAATACTTAAATTCTTTTTAATACTAATAATCTTAGTTGTACTATTTATAGGTGGATTTATAGGATATAGTACATTTAAAAATGGATGGGGAATAAAAGGAATAATAAAAACAGCAGTTGGTTCAGAGGTAAAAACACCTGAAGAGTTAGGAGAGTTTAGAACATTAATATTAGGAGTAAGTGAAGATATTTCTACTCCATTAACAGATACAATAATGATTGCATCATATAATCCTTCAACTCAAAAAGCAACATTGTTATCTATTCCAAGAGATACATATGTTGGAAAAAATAAATCAAGGGCTAATTCCTATGATAAAATAAATGCAATTTATCAAAAAGATGGTGCAGAAGGAACATTAGAAAGAGTTAATGATTTAACAGGTTTAGATATAAAAAATTATGTTGTAATTAGTAATAATGCGTTGATTGAACTTGTTGATGAAATTGGCGGTGTTGAATTTGATGTTCCAATGGATATGAAATATACAAGTGAAAGTCAAGGATTATATATTAATTTGAAAAAAGGCTTACAAAAACTTGATGGTAAGCAAGCAGAAGGACTTGTAAGATTTAGAAAGAGTGACAACAATAAAACGTATTCTGCTGAATATGGTAATGATGATTTTGGAAGGATGAGAACTCAAAGGGAATTTATTAAAGCAGTAGCAAATCAAACTCTAAAAGCAAAAAATATTACAAAAATTGGTGGACTTATAGATATAGTAAAGAAAAATGTAAAAACTAATATTAATGATTGGTCACAAATAAAAGAATATATTCCTTATGCTGTGGATTTTGATACTGATGATATTCAATCAGAAAATATCCCAGGTGATTCTACAAGAATTCCAGCAGGAACAGGTCTATGGTTTTTCTTAGCAGATGAGGTTAAAACAAAAAGTTTAGTAAAAGAATTATTTACAAATGAAAAGAAATCTTCAAAAGAAAATGAGGAAGATGAAACAAATTCAAGTAAATCATCAAATACTAACACTTCTACAAGCACTAAAACAGAACAGAGTAGCGATACTAAAAAAGAAAACTCTAAAATAAAAATTGAAATTTTAAATGGAACAGGAGATAGTTCAGCTTTAAAATCTGCAAAAGAACTATTAGAGGACGAAGGATTTAATGTATCTAAAACAGACAAGACTTCAACAACACAAGTTACTACAATAATCAATAGAGCTAAATTATCAGAAAGTGTAACAAAAGATATAAAGTCAATTTTAAAAACTGGAGTTGTCTCATCTAGTTCGTCTTCAAGCAAAGTTGATGTAACCATTATTTTAGGAAAAGACTTTATTAAATAAAATTGAACATTAAAAAATATATTTGGAATCAATATGAATAAGAAGGCTACATTAAGTAGCCTTCCAAATATTATTTCTTAGGTTTTTTAGATATTTTATAAATTATAAAGATTATTAAAATCAAAAGTATTAAAAATAAACTTAATCTCAAAATCCATATAATGTTTTCTTTCTTTTCTACATCATGAGATGCAAGTAAATTAATTGTGTATTTATCAGCACCAACTATATATGTAATATTTCCTACTACAGAATTTGTTGCTATAGGAGCTGAAATATTATCTTTTAATACTATTTCTGTTTTTATATTTTCTTTGTCTTTATTATTAACTAAAACATTTAAATCTTTTTCTAGCTTTAAATCTAAAGATTTTGTTTCATCTGTGGCATTTTTTACTTCTATTGTTTCTATAACTGAAGAAGCTTTTGCTATATTTTGTATTGAATAATTTGAATATGTATAATCGTAAAGGGTTTTTGAATCTACGTATCTTGCACTTTTATGGTTTTCTGTTATTGATGCTCCTAAAACAACAGCAATAACTTGTAATCCATTTTTACTACATGCAGAAATTAAGCAGTTTTTAGCCTCTGAAGTAAAACCTGTTTTAATACCAATACAACTTGGGTAATAATATCCTGATGTCGGATTGATTAAATCATTTGTATTTTTATAAATTCTTTCTTCGCTTTTGTTTGTCGCAGGTATTACACATTTTTTCATAGAAACTATTTTTCTGAAAGTTTCGTTTTGCATACAATATCTGGCGATTATAGCTAAATCTTTAGCTGTTGTATAATGATTATCATCATGTAGACCATTTGTTGTAACAAAATGTGTATTTGTACAGCCTAATTCTTTAGATTTTTCATTCATTAAAGTTACAAAACTATCTATTGAGCCTGAAATGTACTCTGCTAAGACATTAGATGCATCATTTGCTGAATTAATAAGTAAGACTTTTAACAAGTCTTCAACAGAAATTATTTCACCTTCAGATAAATATGCTGAAGTATATCCTGGTTTCATTTGAGCTATTGCTGTTTTTGAGACAGTTACTTTATCGTTTAGATTTCCTTTTTCAATTGAAAGTATTGCAGTTAATATTTTTGTTGTACTTGCAGGGTACATTTTTTGTTCAGAATTTTTTTCGTATAAAGTTTTTCCAGTTTGGTTTTCTATTAGAATTACGGCATCTGAATATATTTTTAAATTGTCATTTGTTGTATTTTCTGTATTCTGCAAAATGCCTGAATCTATTAAATCTTCAGCATAAGAAAAATTTGTATTAAATAATAAAGTTAATATTGATACTAATAAAAGTATTGTAAATATTAAAAATGATTTGATTTGTTTGGTTGTTGGTTCATTTGTTTTCAATTTTATTTCTCCTTTAAAAAGTACATAAAAATACTATACTCTATTAAAGAAAAAAATGCAATAAGGTTTGCAAAAAATATAATAATAACTATTAGCAATAAGCTAATAAAAAAGAAAGAAGGTATAAATATGATAGAATTTTTAAAACAAAGAAAAGTAGTTATAATTATTGGAATATTGGTAACTATATTGGTAGGATGGAAGTTATTTGATTCAAAGAATTTTGAGGAAATAAATTCTAATGAGATTTTAGTTTCAAACTTAAATAATAATGAAAAAGAAAAAAATGAAGACAAGGAGGAAGAAATGATGGCGATTCATGTTACAGGAGAAGTAAAAAATCCAGGAGTTGTTAAAGTAAAACAAGGAAGTAGAATTGAAGACATTATTGAGGTAGCAGGAGGATTAACAGAAAATGCAGACATTACAAATGTTAATTTAGCTTTTGAGGTAGAAGACGGAATGAAAATACGAATTCCTAGTAATGATGAATATAATGAAAACGAAGGTAATATAATAGAGCATTATATAACTCAAGATAGTGGCAAAGGAGTTATAGTAAGTGAAGACAAAAGTAGTGAAAATTTAAGCCTTGTGATTAATATAAATACAGCAAATGAAACTGAACTTGAACAACTACCAGGCATTGGAGCTTCAATTGCAGGGAGAATAATAGATTACAGAAATAAAAATGGAAAATTTAAAGCAATAGAAGACATTAAAAATGTTACTGGAATAGGTGAAACTAAGTTTGAAAAAATAAAAGATTTGATTAAGGTAAAATAAAAATATATAAATAAAAGTAATTATTTGTTAATATTCATATAGATACAATAATCCTGCATAAGTGGTTATATATAATTTTTTTTGGATATTATCTTTTAATAAAACGGGAAAAAATTTATATATACCACGTTTGATGCAGGATAAATTTTGTTAAAATATAGTATTTTTAAATATATTTTTCTACTTCTGCGTAAATTTCTTCATGAATATCTTCAATTGTTCTTATTTTGTCATTTTTAACGCATTTAACTTCATACCAATCATATTTATCAACTAAAGAACATGCAGCATTATAACTGTCTTGTAAGTGACTAGAATCGCTTTCATGGATATCTTTAGCTTGAGTGTGAGTAAATTTATTTTCTCTATTTTTCATTAATTCTATAGCATATTCTGTAGGCATATTTAAGAAAAATGTTCTTGTAGGTTTAGGCAAGCCATAAAGATTAAATTCAAAATCTAAAAGCCAATCTAAGAATTTTTGTCTTTCTTTGTCATCCTTAATTTTTCCAGCTTGATGAACCATATTTGCAGTTGTATATCTGTCTGCTAAAATGATTCCACCATTATTGTAATAATCTTCTAAACCTTCTGTTTTAAATGTTGCATATCTGTCAGCTGCATAGAATGTAGAAGCTATATATGCACTTACATCTTTTGCATTCTTTCCAAATGCACCTGATAAGTACATTTTCACTAAAGCTGAAGATTCGCTTTCATAATTTGGAAAACTAACTGTTCTAAAGTCTATTCCGTCTTGAGTTAATCTTTCACATAATTTAGTAAATTGTGTTTGTTTTCCACTTCCATCAGTTCCTTCTATTGCAAATAATTTTCCCATAATATATTCATTCCTTTCTTGATGTGTTTTTTAAAAAATATTAAATAAATATTTATTTTTTTTATTATATATTTCATATAAAAAATATTCAATATGTTTTTGCGAAAAATTTCGTTTTTTATGTAAATATCATTGACTTTTTGACAAAATCAGTATATTATATATGGTAGAATTTTCAAAAATCCTAAGGAGGAAAAATAATGGGAGAAGTTATAGTTATTACATCAGGTAAAGGTGGAGTAGGAAAAACAACAACGACAGCAAATTTAGGATCAAGTTTGGCTCTAGAAGGTAAGAAAGTGGCTTTAATAGATACAGACATTGGACTTAGAAATTTAGATGTTGTAATGGGGCTAGAAAATAGAATAGTATATGATATCGTAGATGTTGTTGAAGGAAAATGTAAATTAAGACAAGCCTTAATTAAAGATAAAAGATTTAAAGAATTATACCTACTACCAGCTGCGCAAACTAGAGATAAATCAGCAGTTAACGAAGAACAAATGAAAGAACTTACAAAAAAACTTAAAGAAGAATTTGACTATATACTTGTCGATTGCCCTGCAGGTATTGAACAAGGATTTAAAAACGCTATAGCAGGAGCAGATAGAGCAATAGTAGTAACTACAGCAGAAATTTCATCAATAAGAGATGCAGACAGAATTATAGGATTATTGGAATCAGCAGAAATAAAAAATCCAGAATTAGTTGTAAATAGAATTAGACCAAATATGGTAAAAAAAGGTGAAATGATGGATGTTGATGATATAGTAGATTTATTATCAATAGATTTAATAGGTGTGGTTCCAGATGATGAATACATAATTACACAAACAAACAAAGGGGAACCAGTTATACAAAACAAAAAAGCACCATCAGGAAAAGCATATTTAGAAATTGCAAAAAGAGTTCTAGGAGAAGACATTGAAGTTACAATACCAGGTAGAGAGAAAGGATTTTGGGCTAAAATAAAAAGATTATTTAAAAAAGGATAAAATGGAGGTAAATCAATGTTTGAAAACATTATAAAATTATTCAAAAAAGGCAACAAGCACGAAACATTAAATCAAAGTTCGAGAGATACAGCAAAAGAAAGATTGCATTTGGTATTAATGCAAGATAGAGCAAATGTATCAGCAGATTTCTTAGACTTAATGAGACAAGAAATAATAGAAGTAATAAAAAAATATATAGATATAGATGAGTCTGCAATGGATGTTAGACTTACAAATCAAGCAAATGAAGATGGGACACAAGGAGCACCAGCATTATATGCAAATATTCCAATTTTAAACATAAAAGATGAAACAAGAAGTATGAAGAATGTATATGCAGAAGATGTAAAAGATAAAAAAGCGGAAACAGAGAAAGCTGAATTAATAGATAAAGAGCAAAATAAAAAAGAAACAACAGAAGAACAAAAAAATGAAGAGAATATTGAAAAAAAAGAAGAATTAGATGAGCAAAAAGAAGAAAAAATAATAGAAGAAAAGACAGAAGAAGAAAAAATATTAGAAGAAGAACAAAAAATTGAGGAAGCAAAGAAAATAGTTGAAGAGAATGAAATAGAAAAAGAAAACTCTGAGACTATTAAAGAAGTACAACAACAAAATTTAGAAAATAATTAAAAAGAGAGAAAAGATGAATAATAGAAATTTTAAAAATGTTGAATGGTGGATACTTATTTTAGCAATATTGTTATGTGCTATAGGCATGGTTGCATTATATTCTGCAACTCAGTCTAATAATTTTGATGAATTAAGAAAACAAGCTATATGGCTAGGCGTAAGTATTGTTATAATGATAATAGTATCTTTTATAGATTACAGAGTTTTAGTTAAGATTTCACCAGTTCTATATGGTTTATCAATGCTATTATTGATAGCAGTTTTGTTTACAAAATCAATAAATGGAGCAAGAAGTTGGTTTAATATTGGAGGAGTGTCAATACAGCCGGCAGAAGTTGCAAAAGTTTCAGTTATTTTATTTTTATCTTATGTAATAGTAAGATTACAGATGAACGGAAAAGAAGAAGTAAATAAAATTTGGAAATTAGCAGTTATAATTGCAGTAGTTGCATTACCATTAGCATTAATTATACTACAACCAGATTTTGGAACAGCGATGACATATATTATTGCTTTTGTAATGATATTGGTTGTTGCAGGTATAGATAAAAAATATATGATAATGGCTGCTATATTAGTTAGTGTAGGAATACCTTTAGCTTATCAATTTGTATTGCCTACACATGCAAAAACAAGAATAGATGTATTTTTAAATCCAGAATCAGATCCAAAAGGTTCAGGATACAACATAATTCAATCAAAGCTTGCAATTGGTGCAGGAGAACTTACAGGAATGGGACTTTTAAATGGAAACCAAACACAGTTAGGCTATTTGTCACCAAAAACAACAGACTTCATATTCCCTGTAATAGGAGAAGAAATGGGATTTATCGTATCAGGAGTAGTAATAGTTGCATATGTTTTTCTAATTAACAAAATGCTATATGTAGCTAAAACAGCAAGAGATGATTATGGAACATATATAGCTACAGGAATTGCAGGGATATTTCTATTTCACATGACGGAGAACATTGGAATGACGATGGGATTACTTCCAATTACAGGAGTACCATTACTTTTTATAAGCTATGGAGGAAGCTCTTTACTAACAAGTTTTGTATGTATAGGTTTGCTTCTAAATATAAGTGCTAATAGAAAGAAATCAATATATGTAAAATAATGCTACTATTTAGACTGCTAAATTCTTCTGTATAGAGTTAAAATAATAAAAAATTGGACAAAACAGTAGGTGGTAAGATGTATTTAAAAGAACTAAATATTGGAAATGTAAAATGTAAAAATAATATATTTTTAGCACCAATGGCAGGTATTACAGACCTGCCATTTAGGCTGATATGTGAAAAGTATGAACCAGGATTAGTAGTTACAGAAATGGTAAGTAGCAAAGCTTTACTATACAATGATGAAAAGACAAAGAAATTGCTAAACGTAGATGGGGAGAAAAGGCCAATTTCTATGCAAATCTTTGGAAGTGATGAAGAAGCAATGGCTTATGGGGCAAAATATGTTTCAAAGATTGCAGATATAGTAGATATTAATATGGGGTGCCCTGCACCAAAGGTCACAAAGAATGGTGACGGAAGTAAGCTTTTAACTGATATAGATAAAGCAAGAAACATTATAGATGCAGTTGTGAAGAACTCAAACAAACCTGTGACATTAAAAATAAGGTTGGGATGGGATAAAGAACATATTGTAGCAACAGAGGTTGCAAAATTAGCAGAAACCTTGGGAGTATCTGCGATTATAGTACATGGTAGAACAAGAGATGAATATTACTCAGGAAAAGCAAATTTAGATGAAATTAGAAAAGTTAAAGAAGCGGTTAATATTCCGGTTATAGGAAATGGTGATATAGTAGATGAAGAAACAGCTAAAGCTATGTTTGAAAAAACTGGTGTAGATGGTGTAATGATTGGAAGAGCTGCTATAGGAAATCCATGGATTTTTGAAAGAGTGAGATATTATTTAGAAACAGGGAAGAAATTACCTGAAGTTTCTATAGAAGAAAAATTAAAAATAATAAAAGAACATTTTTTACTAGAAATAAAAGAAAAGGGAGAATATACAGGAATAAGAGAATTTAGAAAACATCTTGCATATTATACAAAGAACTTACCAAATTCAAGTGTATTCAGAAGTAAAATAAATATGTTAGATAGTAAAGAAAGTATTCTAAAAGAGTTAGATGATTTTTTTCAAAAATAAAAATCAGTTTAGTACAAATTAGATAAAAAGAAAGGTGAAGATAATGTATAGAACAAAAAATTTAGGAGAATTAAGAATTGAAAATGTAGGAGAAATAGTAGAACTTGCTGGATGGGTACAAACAGTAAGAAATTTAGGTGGAATGATTTTTATAGATTTAAGAGATGAAGATGGAATAACACAAGTTGTTGTAAATGATACAAAGCTTCAAGAAAAGGCTAAAGGTTTAAATACAGAAAGTTGTATCCACATAAAGGGAAAAGTTGTGGAAAGAGCAAGTAAAAATCCTAAAATGCCAACAGGAGATATTGAAGTTATTGCAGAAGAAATAGAAGTGTTAGGAAAATGTAAGCCGGAACTTCCTTTCGAAATTAATTCAGAAATAGATGCTAGAGAAGATTTAAGACTAGAATATAGATTTTTAGATTTAAGAAATGAAAAATTACATAACAATATTTTACTTCGTTCAAAAATCTTAAAATATATAAGAGATAAAATGGATGAATTAGGATTCCCAGAGATACAAACACCAATTTTAGCAAATTCTTCACCAGAAGGAGCAAGAGACTATATAGTACCAAGCAGATTAAACCCAGGAGAATTCTATGCATTACCTCAAGCACCACAACAATTTAAACAATTACTTATGGTATCAGGATTTAATAAATATTTTCAAATTGCACCATGTTTTAGAGATGAAGATCCAAGAGCAGATAGAGCTCCGGGAGAGTTTTACCAATTAGACTTTGAAATGGCTTTTGCAACACAAGAAGATGTATTTAAAGTAATAGAAAATGTTGTACCATCTATATATGAACATTTCACAGATTGGAAAGTTGATAAAGGTCCATTTATTAGAATTCCATATAGAGAAGCAATGGAAAAATACGGAATAGATAAGCCTGATTTAAGAAATCCATTAATAATCCAAGATGCAACGTTAGTTTTTGCCAATACAGAATTTAATGCTTTTAAAGATAAAACAATAAAGATAATAGTTGTTCCAAATGGAGCTGAACAAGGAAGAAAATTCTTTGATAGAATGACAGAATTTGCAACATCTGAAGAAGTTGGAGCAAAAGGATTGGCATGGACTAAAATTACACCTGAAAAACAAGTAGAAGGTGGAATTGCAAAATTTATAACAGATGAGATTAAAGAAAAATTAATTAATGAGTTTGGAGCAAAAGAAAATTCTAGCATATTCTTTATTGCAGATGAATTTACAAAGGCTCAAAAAATTGCAGGTTTAGTAAGAATCGAGCTTGGAAAAAGATTAGACTTAATAGAAAAAAATGTTTACAAATTCTGCTTTATAGTTGATTTCCCAATGTATGAATTAACAGACGAAGGAAAAATAGACTTTGGACATAATCCATTTTCTATGCCACAAGGTGGATTAGAAGCTCTTGAAACAAAAGAACCTTTAGATATTTTAGCATATCAATTTGACCTTGTTATAAATGGATTAGAGATGGCTTCAGGGGCAGTTAGAAACCATGATCCACAAATAATGATAAAAGCATTTGAAATTGCTGGTTATACAGAAGAAGATGTAAAAAATAGATTTGGTGCTTTATATAATGCATTCCAATATGGTACTCCTCCACATGCTGGAGCAGCACCTGGAATTGATAGAATGGTAATGCTTATAGCAGATTCTCAAAATATTAGAGAAGTAATTGCTTTCCCTAAAAATAAGAGAGCAAGAGACCTTCTTATGAGAGCACCATCTGTTGTAAGCGAGGAACAGTTGAAAGATGTGCATATTAAGTTGAATTTAGAATAAAATAAGGGGCATAATTATATTGAGGTATAATTGTGTCCCTTTGAATTTTTAAAGGAAAAGATTAATTTAAAAGAAAAATAATACTTGAAAAATAATTTACAATATGATAAAATTAGTATGTAACTTATGAAAAATACAAAAAAGGAGGAACAAAGCAGATGAAAATAAATTTAAAAAGAAATAACCGGAATTACTCTTATAGCCTTAGTTATAACAATCATTGTTTTATTAATTTTGGCTGGAATAAGCATTTCGATGTTATCAGGAGATAATTCAATATTAAGTAGAGCAGGACAAGCAAGAGATAAGACAGAAGATGCAACAATAGAAGAACAAAGAAGATTAACAATGTTGGAAGCAGCATCAAATGTAAATGGAGAAAACTATAATGGAGTAAAGATTCCAGCAGGGTATGCAGCAACAAAAATAGAAGGAGAAAGCACTGTTGACGAAGGATTGGTTATAACAGATTCAGAAGGAAATGAATATGTGTGGATAGAAGTACCAAATGATGGAACTGGACCAGTATATACAGAAGTTGCAAGTGCAGAAGAAAATTCAGATGACTATTATAGAGCAATAGCGACAGCATTAAGAACTTATTGCACAAAGGATGCAAGTGGTGGAGATTTAATAAAAGATGGAACAACAAGTGATGGCACTTATGGAAAGACATCTACATATGGATATACAGATGTATGGTATGATGGAACTGGAAAATTAGAGGGTGAAAGTTCAAATAAAGAAGATAGAAACGGATGTGGACTAACATGTAATGAATATAAAGAGTTATACAAAAAAATGTTAAAAAGTGTATATACAAATGGAGGATTCTGGATAGGAAGATATGAAGCAGGAACAACATCTCCAAGAGGAAATAAAAATGATCCAACAGAAGCTCTAAAAGCAGAGTCAAAACAAGATTTATATCCAATAAACTATGTAAAATGTTTTCAAGCACAAACAATAGCATCAAAAGCTTCAAGTAGTGCAAGTGTTAACAGTAGTTTAATGTTTGGAATACAATGGGATTTAGTATTAAGATTTTTAAGTAATAAAGGAGTTGAAACAAGCTTTCTAAATGACAATAGCGAAACATGGGGAAACTATATCAATCAACCATTTGAAATCAATAGAGGAAAATATAGTGCAGCAAATCCTTGGAACGTATATATAGACTATACACAAGCAACAGAAAATAAAGTAACAGTAGAAGGGAATGTTAGTAGAAAAATCGGAACAACAAGTACAGATAAAATATTATTAACAACAGGAGCATCAGATACAAATAGTAAGAAAAATATATATGATTTAGCAGGAAATATATATGAATGGACTTTAGAACATTCAACTTATGTATATAATGGAACTAGTTACCCATGTGCTACTCGTGGAGGCGGTTTCGGCGGTAGTGGAGGCGACTATCCAGCCTCTTGCCGTGGCATCTGTACTGCGAGTTATTCCTATTACAACATCGGGTTGCGTGTTTCACTTTATTAGTAGACCTAAGAACTGCATGCGATAAATTTTAAAAGGCTGTAAGTAGCCTTGAATAGAATATTAAAATAGGTAGGGACGAAAGGTTACATTTTAAATGTAAGCAAAAGCTTTCGCTCACATTAGGCTGACTTTAATTGGTCAGCTATTTTTTTGTGCAGATATTTTATTTTTGAAATAAAAAATAGAGAATACTTGACAAATACAAACCTATGTTCTATAATAGTCATACAATAATATCATATAATTTTTAAATCAAATGTAATTTAAATCTACCAAAATATGTTCCAAATATGCTATTATGAGTAATATTAAATGGAGGAATATTTATGGAATTTGAAAAATCAAAATTAGCAGAATTAAAGGAGAAATTTGATTCTATCATTAACACAGAAGAGAATGAAAAAATTGAGTATTGGTATGCAAGAGACTTGCAGGCTTTATTAGGCTATACACAGTGGAGAAATTTTTTAGAGGTTATGAAAAAGGCAATGGTATCTTGCGAAAGTGCTGGCTTTACTGTATCTGATCATTTTGCTGAGGTCAGCAAAATGATAAAATTGGCTAAAGGAGCGGAAAGAAAGGTTCAAGACTATATGCTAACTCGTTATGCGTGTTATTTAATTGCGCAAAATGGAGATTCTAAAAAAGAAGAAATAGCATTTGCACAAACATATTTTGCAGTACAGACAAGAAAACAAGAGATAATAGAAGAAAGAATAAGATTAATGAATAGACTAGAAGTTAGAGGCAAGTTAAGAGAATCAGAAAAGCAAATGTCAAAGATTTTATATGAACGCGGAGTAGATGATATAGGGTTTGCAAGAATTCGCTCAAAAGGAGATTCGGCTCTATTTGGAGGATTAGACACAAAAAAGATGAAAGAAAGATATGGAGTTAAAGAAAATAGACCTCTTGCAGATTTTCTACCTACACTTACAATTGCAGCAAAAAATCTTGCAACAGAAATGACAAATTACAACGTTACAGAAAAAGATATGTATGGAGAAGAAAAGATTACAAAAGAACATGTTGATAATAATTCTAGTGTTAGAAATATGCTAGGAAAAAGAGGGATTAAACCAGAGAATTTAAAACCAGCAGAAGATTTAAAGAAGTTAGAAAGAAGAGTAAAAACAGAAAATAAAAAATTAGCAAGTGGAGAGAGATTGCCAAGATTATAAAAGATGGAGGAATATTTATGGAATCTAAATCATCATTCTTAGCAGATGAAAAAGAATTTAATGAAGTGTTTGATAATATAAAGGAATTAGTTATTAATAGTAGAAATAAAGTTTATACTACTGTTAATACAGAAATGCTTAATTTATATTGGAATATTGGCAGAATTATTATGGAAATACAACAAGGTGACGAGAGAGCTTCATATGGAGATGCTGTTCTTGAAAAATTATCATTTAAATTGACAAATGAATTTGGCAAAGGATTTTCTGCTAGAAATTTAAGAACAATGAGAAAATTCTATTTGAAATATCCAATTTGGAAGACAGTGTCTTCCAAATTAAGTTGGTTACATTATTTAGAGCTTATTAAAATTGAAGAAGAAAACAAAAGAAATTTCTATTTACATGAATGTATAAATTCAAAGTGGAGTGTTCGTGAATTACAAAGACAAAAAGATTCATTACTTTATGAGAGATTGATTTTATCTGCAAATAAAGAAAAAGTGTTAGAGCTCTCTCAAGAAGGACAAATATTAAGAGAAAGCAAAGATTTAGTAAAAGATCCTTTTGTGCTTGAATTTCTTGATATAAAGGAGAATACAAAATATTTAGAAATGGATTTAGAAAAAAATATATTAGAACATATAAAAGAATTTTTACTTGAGTTAGGTAAAGGATTTAGTTATGTAGGAAATCAAGTAAGGTTAACATTGGAAGAAGATCACTTTTATCCTGATTTAGTTTTTTATAATAGAATTTTAAAATGTTTTGTTATTATAGATTTAAAAATAGGTAAAGTGAAGCCACAAGATATTGGACAAATGCAAATGTATGTTAACTATTATGATAGAGAAATAAAGAGCAATGATGAAAACTCAACTATAGGAATATTATTAAGTACAAGTAGAAATAAAACAGTAGTAAAATATACATTACCCGAAGATAATAAAACTATTTTTTCATCAGAGTATAAGTTGAATATGCCATCAGAGCAAGAATTAATAGATGCAGTTGAGGAGGAAAAGAAAAATTTTGAATTAAATAATTTTTAAAATAATAAATCGAAATCCTGTTATATATAAAATTGCACTATTATCTCTTGACTTTTCAAAAAAAAGTATATATAATCGTATAGACATATTCTGCGAAAGGAGAAAAACATGGCAGATAAATTAATTATAGTGGAATCACCTGCAAAGGCAAATACAATAAAAAAGTTTTTAGGTGGAAGTACGAAGGTTGTAGCATCTATGGGGCATATTAGAGATTTACCTAAATCAAAACTTGGAGTAGATGTTGAAAAAGATTTTGAACCAGAATATATAAATATTAGAGGAAAAGGAGATTTAATAAAATCTTTAAAAAAAGATGCAAAAGATGCAAAAAAAATATATCTAGCATCAGACCCTGACCGTGAAGGAGAGGCAATTGCATGGCATTTAGCAAAAATATTAGAAGATGATAAAGAAAAAATTACAAGAGTTACATTTAATGAGATAACAAAAAATGCAGTAAAAAAAGCTCTTGATAATTCAAGAGATATAGACTTAAACTTAGTAGATGCACAACAAGCAAGAAGAGTATTAGATAGAATTGTAGGATACAAGATGAGCCCAGTCCTATGGAAAAAGGTTAAAAGAGGACTTTCTGCAGGAAGAGTTCAATCAGTTGCTGTTAGACTTATATGTGAAAGGGAAGAAGAAATAGAAAATTTTGTACCAGAAGAATATTGGAATCTTTATGCAACTTTATTAGATGAAAGCTCAAATACAGAATTTCAAGCTAAACTTGCAAATATGAATGATAAGAAGATAGAAATTCATTCAAAAGAAGACATGGATGCAATTTTAGAGGACTTAAAAGGTGCAAGATATGTTGTCACTGAAGTAAAAAAAGGCGAAAAGAAAAGAACTCCAGCACCACCATTTACAACAAGTACTATGCAACAAGAAGCATCTAGAAAGATTAATTTTTCATTAAAGAAAACGATGAGTGTTGCTCAAACCTTATATGAGGGAGTAAGATTACCAGAAGGACATACAGGATTAATTACATACATGAGAACAGATTCTACAAGAATTTCAGAAGAAGCAAGAGCGGCAGCTAAAAAGCATATAACAGAAAACTATGGAGAAAACTATTACGAAAATAGATATTATAGAACAAATAAAGATGCACAAGATGCACATGAAGCAATAAGACCAGCACATATTGAATTAAAGCCAGAAGATATAAAACAGTATTTAACAAATGACCAATATAAGTTATATAGATTAATATATAACAGATTTATGGCAAGTCAAATGGCACCAGCTATATTTGATACTATGGCAGTAAACATCAAGGCAAAAGACTATGACTTTAAAGCAAATGGACAGACTTTGAAATTTAAAGGATTTATGACTTTATATGTAGAAGGGTCAGATAAAAAAGAAGAGGAAGAAGAAGGAATACTTCCTGCTTTAGAAGAAGGACAAAAAGTTACAAAAAAGAAGTTAGACCCAAAACAAAGTTTTACAGAGCCACCTCCAAGATATACAGAAGCAAGTTTAGTTAAGGCTTTAGAAGAAAAAGGAATAGGTAGACCAAGTACATATTCGCCAACTATAACAACAATAATAGAAAGAAGATATATAGAAAAAGAACAAAAACAATTAGTTCCTACAGAACTTGGAAAAGTTGTAAATAAGCTATTAGTAGAAAACTTTAGTGATATTATAAATGTAGAGTTTACAGCAGATGTAGAATCTAGATTTGATAAAATAGCAGAAGGAAATGAAAAATGGAAAGATGTAATTAGAGAATTCTATGGACCTTTTATTAAAGAAGTTGAAAAAGTTGAAAAAGAACTTGAGCATGTTGAACTAACCTATGAAGAATCTGATGTGGTTTGTGAACTTTGTGGAAGAAAAATGGTATATAAATATGGAAGATTTGGTAAATTTTTAGCATGCCCTGGATATCCAGAATGCAAGAATGTAAAATCTATTGTAAACTATATAGATGTTCCATGTCCAGTGTGCAAAGCAAAAGTCATTGAGAAAAAGACAAGAAGAGGAAAGAAATTCTATGTATGTGAAAACGGACCGGACAACTGCAACTATATTTCATGGAATAAACCAAAAGTTGGAGAAAAATGGT
>JAEEGJ010016826.1_pt1 | contig 16686 bp, 16 predicted proteins | sample 8958761 | NCBI WGS metagenome assembly JAEEGJ01 (sample SAMN16246546, study PRJNA631951) | gut metagenome | biome: gut microbiome; feature: rumen; material: RS-attached | host: Bos | place: Iran: Karaj | collected 2018-10 | reverse complement strand
CTTACGGCGGCTCCTGCTATCGGCGTGTACGTTACGAAGCTTGTTGAAAAAGCTGGAATAAAGCTTGAGCCGAACAAGGATTTTATAGCCGTAAGAAAGGGCATAGAGTCGTTCAAAAACGCGACAAAAGAGCGGAAAGAACAGCTGATAGAGGAAAATCCGCTTTACGGACGCATTATTTGCCGCTGCGAAATGATTACCGAGGCAGAAATTGTTCAGGCTGTAAGGTCGCCCGTGGGCGCAAAGGATTTGGACGGCGTTAAGCGGCGGACACGAGCCGGAATGGGACGTTGCCAGGGCGGATTCTGCTCGCCGCGCGTGACGGAAATAATCAGCAGGGAACGGGGCATTCCGATGACTTCCGTTACGAAAAACGGCGGATGCTCGTACATCCTTAATTCAAAGACAAGATAAGGCGGAAACTGAAATGGCGCAGACAGAGCTTTCTTATGATATAGTTATTGCAGGCGGTGGCCCGGCAGGACTTGCAGCAGCCGTTGCAGCCCGAAAAAACGGCACGGAGCGCATCCTGATTTTGGAGCGCGACACCCGGATTGGCGGCATACTTTTACAGTGCATCCACAACGGATTCGGTCTTCATCACTTTGGCGAGGAGCTTACCGGCCCGGAATACGCAGGGCGTTTCGCCGCGCAAGTTGAGGAGCTGGGCATTGAGTACAAAACGGACACAATGGTTTTGGAAATTTCACCGGACAAAAAAGTTACTGCCATCAACACAAAAGACGGTCTCATGGTTATTCAGGCAAAAGCCGTCATTCTTGCGATGGGTTGCCGGGAAAGGACGCGCGGCGCGCTTGTTATACCGGGTTCACGTCCGGCGGGCATTTTTACAGCCGGTTCGGTGCAGCGGTTCGTCAACATAGACGGCTACCTTCCGGGCAAAAAAGTCGTAATTCTTGGTTCGGGCGACATCGGGCTTATAATGGCGCGCCGCCTTACGCTGGAAGGTGCGGAAGTTAAGCTTGTGTGCGAGCTTATGCCGTTTTCCGCCGGACTTACGCGAAACATAGTGCAATGCGTTGAAAACTTCAATATCCCGCTTAAATTCAGCCATACAATCACACAGATACACGGCAAAGAGCGTGTTGAAGGCGTTACTGTTTCCAAGGTCGATAAAAACAGGAAGCCGATTCCCGGCACGGAAGAGTATGTTGAGTGCGACACGCTCCTGCTTTCGGTTGGTCTTATCCCTGAAAACGAGCTTTCAAAGGGCTGCGGCGTTGAGATAGATTCCAGTACATCCGGCCCTGTTGTAAATGAGCACATGCAAACTTCCGTCGAGGGCATTTTTGCTTGCGGAAACACGGTTCATGTTCACGACCTTGTAGACTTTGTAACTGCAGAAAGTCTTAGAGCAGGCGAAAACGCCGCGAAATACGTACAGGGCAAACGCACCGCTCAGCCAAAGCACATAACGCTCCGCCCTGGAAACCGTGTTCGCTACACTGTTCCGCAGTATATTGAGTCAACGCAGAGCGAAACGCCAGTTTCAATCATGTTCCGCTCAACCGACGTGTACCGTGGTGTTTCTATCGTTATTTACAGCAACGATCAGCGCATAAAATCCGTTCGTAAAAAGATTGTGCGGCCTGGCGAGATGCAGGTTGTTAGCCTTTCGCCCGAAGAGCTTGCGAAAATACGCGACAACGTGACGGTAGCCGTTGAAATTCCAGAGGAGGATGTTGAGTAATGGCAGAAATTACAACTGAGACAAAGCCCATGACGTGCATTATCTGTCCGATGGGATGCAATATGGAGATTACGCTTGAAACGGAAGATGGGGTCAGCCGGGTCACAAATGTAAAGGACAACACGTGTCCGCGCGGCGCGGAATACGCTAAGAAAGAGTTTATGAACCCGACGAGGACGCTCACGACGACGATTTCTGTTGTTGACGGTGTTCAGCCTGTTGTTCCGGTAAAAACGGCGGGCGAAGTGCCCCGGAAGCTGCTTTTTCAGTGCATGGAAGTTATTCGCCGCGCGACGTGCAAGGCTCCGGTTAAAACGGGCGATATCCTGATTCACGATATTTTGGGAACTGGCGTTCACGTAGTGGCGTGCGAGTCGGTGGAAAAGCGGTAGTCGCGGGTCTAGTCGCGGGCTCTATTCGTGGGTTTCGCTGGGGGCTTCATCAGTGCCGTCGGCTGCGGCTTCGCTGTCCGGCGCGATTTGTGGGCGCGCCGCAGTTTTTCGGACGTTATTCGTTCTCGCCGGACTTTTCGTCACTGCCAGCTGCATCGGACTCGGATGTGGCTTCACTGTCATCAGCGTTGTCCGCCTCATCATCCAGCTCGGCATCATCGGCTTCGTCGTCCGCGTCTTCTTCAATTTTCGGCTCCAACGCTTCTTTTTCGCGGCGCAGTTCCTCTAACTCAGCCTTTGCCTGATTAATCCGCTTCGTGTCAAACACTACAAGAAAAATTCCTATCGCAATTAAGAGCGGCATCACGATATAAAACCATATCGCCGCACCTTCATCCATTCCCTTGTAAAAGCTGTAACCAATAAAAATTGTAACAAGCGCAGAAAGGCTCCTGTTAGTCTCGAAACTCTTGCGCCGCGCAGCAGCTTTATCCATTCTTGTGTTTATCTCGTTCAAATCCATAGCTGCAATTATACATTTTTTCACCGCGTTGTAAACGGCGCAAAAAAAGTGTATTATCTTCGCATGAAAAAAATGCTGTTTATCTGCTTAGTTTTTGTATCTGTTTTTGTTTGCCATCTAACTGCCCAAGAAACGCAATCAATCTATGAAATCGGCTTTGGCAAAATATCAAGAACGCATAAAACCTACGAGGAAAGATGGGCTTATACCGTATCTTGGAACAAAAGTACAGGTTCGGCTTTAGGAATGGGATTTACCAGAAGTTATTTAGTCATGCACAAAAGTTTTTCGATTACCTATGTAGAAAACTGCTATCAGGAAATGATTTCTAGCCTGACCATATATGCAAAAACAGATTTACATCCGCTTAGCTCATATATCGGAATGACGAAAGAAGATTTTTTGGCGAATTTTCCGCTTGGAGATAACGACAAAGACACAGACACCGTAACTTTCTTTAAATCGGATAAAACCGGAAGAATAGAAGTTGCCGTAAGTTATATTGACGGACTTGTAGACGGAATCTCGATATTCAACGGTAAATACATGAAAAAGCTAGCTGAGTATTATGAATCAATAGAAAACTCTGCTGGTACTGATTATTAACCTAATAAATCGCTTTGTGCGGACAGGCAGTTTTGCAGTCACCACAACGGATGCAGTCCATACTGTCCGGATTCTTGAAAACTTCTATATCTAGCTTGCACACTTTTTGACACGTACCGCATTTAGTGCATTTTATGGGGTCTACGCGCAGGCGGTAAAACGAGATTTTGTTGAATATTCCATAAATTGCGCCAAGCGGACAAAAATAACGGCAAAATGGACGATAAATCACGATTGATGAAAGCAAAATCACGATAAGAATAACGAGCTTCCATTTGAAAAGGAAACCTGCCGCACTACGCATTGCAGAATTCAGCAGCACAAGCGGAATGCCACCTTCCAAAGTTCCGACAGGACAGATCCATTTGCAAAACCATGGCTCGCTCATTCCCATAAAATCCTCGACGAACATAGGCAGAATTATTACAAAAATGCCTAGAAAAACGAACCGTAACCAGCGAAGAGCTTTTTCACCGGGCAAGCGGCGGATTTTTTTGACGAATGGGATTTTGAAAAGCAGATCCTGAATAAGCCCGAACGGACACAAAAAGCCGCAGACGAATCGCCCTAGGAAAGTGCCAAAAACAACAAGGATTCCTACGACATACATTGAAACTTTGTAGTCCCAGCTGTTGAGTGTTGCTTGAAGTGCGCCTATCGGGCAAGAACCGAGTGCACCAGGACACGAATAGCAGTTCATCCCAGGAACACACACGTATTTTGTCGCGCCCTCAAAAATCCTACCAGTTGTGAAGCCTTTTATGTATCCGTTTGAAAGAGCCGCAAAACAAGCCTGTATTATCAGCCTTGTCTTGGAGTGACGTTTTACGGAAGTTTGCGTTTTGTCTGATTCGTGCGGGGCATTCGGTTCCATATCAACCTATTCCTATACATTCCAGACAGATACGGACGGCTTTATTAAATACTGTATTTGCCTCTCCACGAAAAATTCCGGCAACAATAAGCGCAATACCCAAAAAGAGAAAAATAATTGCAATCGCTCGCCTATGATGCACTAATCCCTTGCTGATTTTTCCTGAAAACTCTTTCATGTTAAAATTCCTGCAAAATCAGGGATAAAATCGCTCATTTCAAAAGCGAATCGATTATCTTCTGCCAATCCTTCTGGCTTCTTGATCCCATGTACACATCCCCAACAATTTTTCCAGTTGAATCAACAAAAAACGTCATGGGAACAGCCTGCACATTCCGTAAGAAGCCATTCAGCATCTCTTTTGTCGGCACAAGATGCATATAGTCTGCACCAGTCCTTTTGATTATCGCCTCGCCGTTTGCTTTTGTTCTGGGCTGCTCCCTACCATTCCAGTCCACAATATCAATTGGAATCCCGATAATCTGCATGCCACGGCTTTTGTTCGCCTCGTTCAGTTTTCCTAAATCAGGCATTTCGCGAATGCATGGTCCACAAAATGTACCCCAAATATTTATCATCGTAAGTTTACTGTCAGCAAAAATCGCGCTCGTAACCGAATTCCCGCCCATATCTTTCGTGTCAAACTCGATTTTATCACCAGCTTTCTGTGCAAAAACAAAAGTTGCTACAAGCAACATCGCAAACACAACAAAAGATTTTTTCATCTTTCCTCCATATTATGAATATATCATAAAAACTGCGCGTTGCGTCAAATTTTGCAAACTGCGCGATAAGTGGTATACTACACTCATGACAATTTACACAGCATTAATCAGACAGTTTTTTATTCTGCTGGGACTTGAAGGGCAAAGACGAAAACTTCACAAGCTTGCCAAAAAAGGGCTTATAAAAGAACGCGATGAACTTGCTTTCTCAATCGCGCAAAACTGGGGCAGAAACCTGATTAAATCTGTTGGTGGCAAAGAAACAACCGTCACCGTAATTGGCCAGGAAAACATCCCGTCCGACACTTCCGTCGTGTTTATCGCGAATCATCAAAGTTTTCTCGATATTCCGCTGATGTTCGGCTATGCAGGAAGACAAGCGGGCTTTATATCAAAGGCGGAATTCTCAAAAATCCCGATTTTTGCCGACTGGATGCGGATATTGCAGTGTATCTTCCTTAAGCGCGGTAACCCAAAGCAGTCAATACAGGCGATGGCTGACGGCGTTGAAAACATAAAGCGCGGTTATTCTATGATGATTTTCCCAGAGGGGCATCGCAGTAAATCATCAGAAGTTCACGAATTTCACGCCGGAAGTTTTAAGCTCGCGTATAGAGCAGAAGTTCCGATAGTACCGGTTACCATAAGCAACACGTACAAGATGTACGAAGAAACTGGTCATTCACAGGCTACAAACCTGACGCTGATTTTCCACCCGGCAATCCCGACAAAGGGAATTTCTCGCGACGAACAAAAAGAGATACCCGACAGAGTTAAGGCATTGCTCACAGAGTCTGTCAAAAGCTTGCAGAAAGACTGAGTTTTGCACCTGCAACTAAAAAAATAACTTGTTTTTATGAACAAAGTGACTTACCATTTACCTATGGGAAATTTAACGGAAGAAAAACGCGCAGAACTTCAGCGCATTATTGATGAGTGTAACAACATCGTTTTTTTTGGTGGAGCCGGAGTTTCCACGGAGAGCGGAATTCCAGATTTTAGAAGCGTAGACGGACTTTATAACCAGAAATGGGATTATCCGCCAGAAACTATATTAAGCCATACCTTTTTTATGCGGAACACTGCGGAATTCTACAGGTTTTACCGCGCGAAAATCTTGATAGACGGCATAGAACCGAACAAAGCCCATAAAAAACTTGCAGAGCTTGAAGCTGCCGGAAAACTTAAAGCGGTCGTCACACAAAACATTGACGGACTTCATCAGGCAGCGGGCAGCAAAACTGTATATGAACTGCACGGCAGCGTGCTGCGGAATTACTGTACAAGATGCAGTCATTTTTATGATGCCACCTATATGCGCGAATATATAGACAAAGCGGCAAGCGCGGCAAAACTTAAACCAGAAGATTACGATTCGCCCAATGCAAGGAGAAAATGGCCAGAATCAGCTGTTCCAAAATGCAATTGCGGAAGTTGTGACGGGCTTATAAAACCGGATGTAGTTCTTTATGAAGAAGGCCTTGATAATCTGACAGTAAGCGGCGCTACAAGGGCAATCGCGGCGGCTGACTGCCTGATAATAGGCGGAACTTCGCTCGTTGTTTATCCGGCGGCATCGTTTATAAACTACTTCCAGGGCAAATATCTTGTGCTTATCAACAAGTCATCTACTCCGGTAGACGGCAGGGCAGATTTGGTGATAAACGACAGCATCGGCGCAGTTCTGGACTCTATCAAAGTAAATAAGTAAAATGAAAAACTGACGGGCGTTCCCGGCGCTTTGCGCCGGTCGGGTCTTGCGCAGCTCGGCTTGTCCGCCTCGGTTCTTCGCGGACAAGCCGCTTCGAACTTGCCTACGGCAACTGCTACAGCCCCTAACGCTATAACATCCGCGTAGCTTTTTTATATTCCTCAAAAAAACAACTTGCTATATTTGTATTTACAGTTTATCATTTGCCTATAAGTCTTTCATACAACAAAAAAAGGAGATGTTTTATGAAGAAAAATATTAAAATAAGCATAATGCTTATCGTTTCACTATTCTGCATTCTCTGTCTTACTTCCTGTGGAAATTTGTTTGCGGACAGAGGAACAGCACCTACACTTCTTAATGTGTTTTACACAGATAATAATGCGCCGGATACCTATGAAGATTGGAGCGAGTTTCCTAACAGGAACTATTCTATAGTTCAGAACACTCCATATTGTCTTGTTTGCGCATTCTCTGACCCGGATAAGGATGTGAAAAAGCTTTATTTGTCAGTAAATTCATCTTTCCCTGACAACTCTTCCCAAACATGGACCTACAATATAAACCAAGTGTACCAAGAGCAGATAAGCTGCTGGACAGGTGACAAATGGCAAAGTTCTAGCAGTTCAATAATCCTCTATGCACGTGTAGAAGATGACGCTGGAAACAAAAGCGGTACAAAGGCTTTTACGATTTATTTTAATAACTAATTGCTTTTTAGCATAACTAACCCCGGTGCTCTTCACTGAAGCATCGGGTTTTTTCTTTTATGGACGTTCACTAAAGCATCCGTGTGCTTTTTTTGTATTCCTCAAAGCCCGGCTTCCTTGATTGGCGTTTGTCCGCCATCGGGATGCTCACAAAAAAGAACATAAGCGTGTTCACAACAGCCCCGGCACAAAGCATCCATCGTCCTGGAATGGCGGCAATACCTGTAAGCGCGACTCCCCACCACATCAGAATTTCGCAGGCGTAGTTCGGGTGACGAGAATGCTTCCAAAGCCCTGTGCGGATAAAGCCGCCTGTGCCTTTTCGCCTGAAAATATGCATTTGCGTGTCAGCTATTCCCTGGAACACCGTCGCGGCAAAACTGAGCAGCAAAAACACGGCGCACAACGGGCGGAACGCAGCATGCTCGTAAACAACCGCGACTGCCGGCAGAATACACAGATATACGACAATCGTCGGAAACAGATGGATTCCCAAAAAGTTTATGAGCGGATAGACTTTCTTTGTCTTGTCGCGGAGCATGGAATAACGCCAATCCTGATGTTCAAGCCCTTTGAAAGTGTACGCCCAGTTTGCCGTAAGCCTGACTCCCCAAAAAAGAACAGCCGCAAAACTGAGCGTACCTAAAAGAGATGTACCGCACCGAACGAGCGCAACACACAGAATCACAGGCGGTTGAACGCTCCAATACGGGTCGTAGACTGACGCATTTTTCAATATAAGGCTGAATAAAAACACAATGATTGTCGCCGCAACATCGGCAAGAAAAAGCGGCAGCAAAAAGGGAAGCCCCGAAAATCCACTTGCGTTACCGGCATTCGCGCTTAACACGCTCTTGAAATAATCGTATGCAAAAATTCCGGCGACAACTGCAATCACATAAACCGCAACAATCACCGCAAAAGAACATAATCGCTTTTTCACAACAACCGCCTAGTTTCTACATTACCTTTTTCCCGGAGCCAACCTCGAAGTTGTACTTCACGATGCCCAGGTCGATTTTCGCCATCGCTGCAAACTTGGCTTTTATTGTGACGTTCTCGCCTTCAAGCGTTACAAAAAACTTCTGCTGATTGATTGCCGTCGGTGCTTTCATCGCGGCTTCCATACCGTCTTTGAACCAAGCCGGCATATCTTGCTGCGCCACGTTACAAAGCTTTTCCATCGGCTTTGATCTGCGCTCGTGCCCCTGCGTCTCTCCGTACCCTATAGAAATCACACAAACAATTTTCTCATCCGGCTGTACCACTGCTTTGCATTTTCCCTTGCTGTACGAACCTGCAACCCAGCACGTATTAAGCCCCATCATCTGCGCGGCAAGCACAATTTTCTGACCATAATAACCACAAAGCTCGTCAAGGTTTTCAACGGACTTTTTGCCCACGAGCGCAACATAATTCTTTGCATTAGAAAAGTTTCCATAATGCGCAAAAAGTGTGTCGAAGCAACCTTCATCACCTAGAATAAGCTGGATATTAAGAGCGCTTTCCGAATTGCATTTACCGATAAGTTCATTTAGCTCACGGCATTTCTCTTCATCAATCGGAATATCCTTGTACTGTCTAACAGAATGTCTCGTCGCTATCGCTTCTTTTTCTGTCATGAAATTGCCTCCTGGTTATTTCGTGTTATCTTCCGTTTCCGAGTCATCAATCACTCCAGACTCCGCAGGTTCTTCAACTCCAGCCGCTTCACTCGCCTCAGCAGTGGCTTCGGCCTCATCTGCTTCACTCGCCTCAATTTCCGCCGTTTCCGGCACAAAAATCGACTTAATCCGTTCTTTTATCGTCTCGCTCGGCTTCATGATGCAATCTTCAACCGGATGATGCTCTTCAATTTCTTCCCGGAAACCCGCCAGATTTTCGAACTGTGGCGGCAACTGGATAAACCTGTCCACGCTTTCCTCGTACACAAACACATATCCTTTCTGAATGCCCTCGACGACGAAACCCGCATACGAAATCAAATCCCACTCAAAATCCTGCTTTGTTCCATCCATCATGTGCACGGTAAATCCATCTGTATACGTTATAATCCTTGCACTCAGCGTTTTTGCCAGCATTTTAAGAATCTGAAACGCCATAACGCCGCACACTAACAGCAGAACTATCGCCCACAGCGTAGACAGCACAAAAAAAGACCCGATACCCACAACCGCACACGCCGCCAAAAGCAGATAAACCTTAAACGAATCTCCGTCAAACTTCATCTTGTATCTGTAAGTCATATATACCTCATTCTTAGAAGATAAACCGGAACGTCGCTTTGTACGTGCCCGGCCTTATTCTGTATTGTTCAAGCGTGTCCGGTCCGCAAGTTGCCGTTCCAACGCCACGCTGCGCAATATCCAAGTTAAGCATATAGTAACCGTTCGCTGATGTGTCCGTAAGCTCGTTCGTGTGGAAACACCGCCACAAATCACTCGCCTCATGATGCATCACGCTAAAACAGAACGGCGTATCGGATTCGATGCGGAAACCGCCTTTACTGCCGCCCGCGTCATCTGAACCGCCCCGAATTTCAAGCCAGCGTACGCCGTAACGATTGCCGTTTTCTTGCGGCACGATATAAGGCGTTTCCATGTCGTGAAGCTTGCTTGTGTAGCAACCGAGCGCAGAACCGGCACAGCGGTCGTTGTAAGACTCGTGCGCACCTTTTCCGTACCATTTTACAGTTTCGTAAGCCGAGTTGATTTTTGCAGTCAATCCAATCTTCGGATATTCTGGCAGCGCGTCATTCAGCGTGAATTCTGTAATAAGCTCCAGAACTTCCTTACCGGAGCCGTCTTTTACCATGCACCACTTCATGCTGCATGTACCGATTTCCTTGCCGTCTGCCGTGATTATGCCGCTTGGTTCATCCCACGAAGTTTTGTCCATAAGAAGCTCGACCCACTCGTGCCCAATACGGTTCATGTTTGTAATTGTTTTTTGCTGGTCGTTCTCCGTTGGGCAGCGGAAAACAGATGGAACTAATGCTGAACAGAACACGCTGCTTTCAAGTTCTTCGCGTTTTTTCTCGCAGGCGGCCGCTGCCAAAAGCCCTGTAACCTCAGTTGTTTCTGGTTTCTCTGCCTGCCGCAGCACCGCCTCGCTCCAACCTGCGGGCGAACCTGCTTCCAAAAGCCCGAACTGCTCGTTGTAAACAAAGTCGGCGTGAAGAACAATTTCGCCAGAGCCGCTTCCTACGCAAGCTGCATTGCCCGCACTCGCGCCTGAATTCTCGCTATTCGCGCCCGAATCCGCGCCAGATGCGCCACATTCCGCGCAGTTCCGAAGCCGTGAGGCGAGCGCGTCTGCGAACGGAACTTCAACCTCTACTGAGTCGCCCGGTGCTGCGGCAGGCAGCAAAACTGAACCCTCCGCAAATGAAACACCGTCTTCTTCAAGCCGCCATTTAAGGCTTAAGCAGTCAAGGTTCGTAAAATCAAAGCGGTTTTCAACAATAACCGAGCCTTTTTCCTTATCAACAGATGTAATCTCCACCGTCTGGAAAACCTTAAAGCACTCTTTCATGACGGGCTTTGTAGACTGGTCAGGCAGCAAAATACCATTAAGGCAGAAATCGCGGTCAGTCGGCTCATCACCAAAATCGCCGCCGTATTTCCAGTATTTTTCGCCCTTCTCGTCGAATGCCTCTAAGCCCTGGTCAATCCAGTCCCAAATAAAGCCGCCCTGCAGCCCGTCATGGCTCCTTATAAGATCCCAATAATCAGAAAGGCTTCCGTTAGAGTTTCCCATTGCGTGCGAATATTCACACATAATGAAAGGCCGTTTTTCATCAGTTCCAGCCGTTTTTTCTGCCCACTCTTTGATAAGCGGAATATCCGGGTACATAGGACAAACAATATCGGTAACGTTTTTTCCGCGCGCAAGCGTCTCCAAAGAATAGCCAGACTGCGTGTACTCTTTGCGTGTTCCGCCCTCATAGTGAACAGGCCGCGTTTTGTCGAATGAATGGCACCACGCATACATCATTTCCTGGTTCCAGCCATGACCGCTTTCGTTGCCGAGCGACCACATAATTACGCTTGGATGATTCTTGTCGCGGCGTACCATGCGCTGAACGCGTATCATATATGCGTATGAGTACATTTCGCTACGGCAAAGACCGTCGTAGTAGTAATGATTTTCGATATTTGCCTCGTCCACAAGATAGATACCGTATTTGTCGCAAAGCTCGTACCAGCGTTCATCGTCTGGGTAGTGGCATGTGCGCACTGCATTAAAGTTGTGGGCTTTCAAAAGCCGTATATCTTTAACCATAGCTTCTGTGCTAAGGGTTTTGCCTGTTTTTTCGTCATGCTCGTGGCGGTTCACGCCTTTTATGTAAACAACTTTTCCGTTTATAAGCAGGTGACGATTCTCCGTGCGCGCTGAACGGAACGCCGTACAAAGCGCACAAGTCTCTATCTGCCGCCCGTCCTCGTCGAAAAGTTCCAACGAAAGCACGTAGCGGTTCGGGGTTTCATGCGACCAAACTCGCGGGTTTTCCACAGTGATTTTTGTGCGAATCTCATTCAGGTTTGTCCGTATATTGCAGGCAAGTTCCTCGCTACCTTCTGCAACGGGCGGCAGCAGCGACGAAGATGTCATATCCGCTGCGTTCTCTACCGGATAAAGTTTCCAAGAAACACTGCATTTTTTGTCGCCAGGAACATCTTCTTTAATTCCCATGCGGATTTTAAGCGGGATTTCCGCGAAAACCGCAGAACTCGCGGCCCCTGACGCAACCACGCCCGCGGAACTCGCGCCAACTGCCTGTACGCTCGCATCGCGTAAATCGGGAACGGCTTCCACATCCTCTATCCACATGTTTTCCGTTGAATAAAGGTAAACACTCCGGTGAATACCGCCAAACCACCACTGATCCTGATCCTCTACAAAACTCGCGTCAGAATAGCGCACCACCATCAGCGCAATCGTGTTCTGCGCCGGCTCGCCAGAAAAATCGATATAATCCGTAATATCAAACTCGGACGGCAGCCTTGTGTCCTTAAAGCATCCCGCCGAACGGCCGTTCACCCACACCATGCAAACGCTTTCCGCTGACCCTATGTGAAGCACAATCCGCCTTCCCTGCCATTCAGAGGGAACCGTAAATGCAAGCCTGTAAAGGCCTGTAGGGTTTTGTTCGGGCACTTTCGGCGGGATATTCTCGAACGGCATCTGAACATTCGTGTAATGCGGCTTATCGTATCCCTGCCGCGTCCAAGTGCCGGGAACTTTTATTTTATCCCAATCATCGTCGTTATAAGATTTTTGCGTCCAGCCGTTCAGCTCAAGCTCCGGCTCCGCCTCAATGATTGAAGGGCTTTCAAGAAAACGGAATTTCCATTCTCCGTCAAGACTTTTGTAAAAACTGTTGTTTGAAAGGTCGCGATTTTCGGGGCCAGATGCGGCATCTTGCGCCGCCAAAGAAGAATCTGCCCACGGTAAAAGCGGACTGCGAGATGGCAGTCTGTGAAGAGCCTGAATTTCAGGCATTTCCCAAATATGTTCCATAAAAATCGATTATACATTCTTTCTTCAGTTTTGTGAGTGAGAAAATCGCAAAAAGCTGATTTTTTTCTTTCATCTTTTTTGAATGAATGATAAACTGAAATATCAGGCAACTGGTATATTTTCGTAAGAGCCGTTTTCGGGAGGGGAAACGGCTCTTTTTTATTCATGCCGAAGGTCGCGTACCCAGTTGCTTGTTCCGAGGGCGGCAGTTTTCGTCGCAGCGACGCAGAACGCAAAAATCGCGCCGAAACTCAAATTGCACGCCAAACAAAAACCGCGCAAAAGCCAACAAACTGTGGAAATCCACACCCCGCCCTACTATCTGGAAAACTGCCTTTCCTCGTGCTAAAATATCCTTATGAAAACACGATTTTTCTCCAGAGCAATTTTAGTGCTACTTTTTGTTTCTATGATTTCTGCCAGTCTTTTTGCGGCAGAACCGCCCGCGCGCAAAAAACTGCACGATGCTTTTTACAACGACATGACGACAACAGCCGAGCAGTACGAGCAGCTTTTCCAGGACGCGTTGAAAGAAGCTGAGAAAACACCTGCCGGAGTCACGAAAAATGTGAACCTCGCCTGGTGCTATTACCTTATGAGCCGTATTTGCGGAAATGCCGGCGACAAAAAACGTGCCGAAAAACTTGGCGACACCGCGTATGATTACGCCGATGACGCGCGCGATGAAGTCGAAAATGCAGAAACTATCCTTATTTACACAAATGCCATTGCCCAGAATTGCACCTTAAAATCGTTTTTATATGTGATGGCGCAAGGAATCCGCGTAAGCGGGCTTGCGAAGGATGTCCTTAAACACAACCCCAGATGTGCAAGCGCGATGTATCTTAGGGATGCGCAGAATATCTATGCTCCGTCACCTTTTTACGACTACAAAGAGGGCATTAAGTGCATGAAAGCAATCCTTGACGACCCTAATGCGGAATTTGAACCATTTGACTTATTCGATGTGAATATCTCGCTTGCTTATGCACTGATTAACACTAATCAAAAATCAGAGGCGGCTCCGTATCTTGCAGAAGCGGCCAAAATCTACCCGGATAATAAAACGCTTCATGAACTGATGGAACAAATTAAGTAATGAGCAACATCGCAATATCTATACAAGACAAAAACGGCAAACTACTCGCCACGGATAACGGCAATTACGCCGTGAACCTTGTTTATGCCGCCAAGTACAAAAAAGGTGATGCAATAACGCTTACCGCAAAACCTGACTCGTTCCTTGTGATACAGCTCGATGACGTTCTTGCACCTTCATTCGTTTACATGAAAGGCGCAAATTACACGTTCACAATCCCGTTCGCAGAAGACCGCTTGGCTTACAATCCAAAGACATTCAGCGGTGATATTCATCTTTTGAAAGCCCGTCTCGCCGAGCAGTGCGAAATTGAAAGCCGTAAAAACCTTGCACTTAACTGCCACGACTCCACATCCGCAAAAGACATTTGCTACCCGCACGTCTTTGCGAACAACGAAACACGCGAAAAATCCGTATTTGCTGCCAGGAACGCGATTGACGGCAACACAGAAAACCGCTCGCACGGAAATTGGCCCTATGAGTCGTGGGGCCTAAACAGCGACCAGAACGCAGAACTGACGCTCGAATTCGGGCGTACCGTAAAAATGGACAAACTTGTTCTTGTGCCACGCGCCGATTTTCCGCACGACAACTACTGGCAGCACGTCACAGTGACTTTCATCGCGCCGGATGGTACGGAACAAAGCCGCGTTCTGGATATGGAAAAAAGTTATGCTCCTCATGAGTGGAACTTTGCGACCGCGCCAAAAACGATAACCGCGCTCAAGCTGGGAAAAATCAAGAATGCCGAACACGAACCATCGAAAATCTCTGCACTGACTCAAATTGAGGTTTGGGGTACGGAAGCGAAAAAAATAGAATAAGGGCGTTCCCGCCTTTTGTCCGCTCTTAAGTTCGCGTCCAAAAGGCGGTCGGCACTTGCGGGGCTTGCTAACGCGCGGTCTTTTTGCCTGCCTCAACGGGCAGTCAAAAAGACTTGCCTCCGGCAACCCCTACAGCGCCTAACGCACTTCGTACTTTAATTTCTTTCCCGGCATTATAAGCGTAATTTTGGACGCATGATTTTCGCACGTCTTTTTGTCTGCGGGAGCGGCGGATTTGGGGCTGGTTCTGGGGCGGATTTTCCAATCCACAAGCTTGCCGTTTTTCCACGAAAAGTCTGCTTCCAAGTTGCCACAAAGCGCAACGCCGCGCAAAGAACCGTCTTTCCAGGCGGCAGGGAGTGCAGGCAAAAACTCAACCACTACCTCGCCACTTTCTGCTTTGATGCGGCTTTGGACAAGCATTCTGATAATACCGGCAAGCCCGCCGAAATTTCCGTCAATTTGGAACGGCGGATGGTTGTCAAAAAGGTTATTCAGCGTCGATTTTGTAAGAAGTGCCTGCACGTTTTCCCAAGTTTTTTCACCATCTCCAAGAGAAGCGTAGAAGTTTATAATCCATGCGCGGCTCCAGCCAGTGTGGCCGCCGCCGTGGGCGAGCCGGTGCTCCAACGTTTTCCGCGCGGCTTCTGCCCATTCCGGGGTTTCGTCTTTTGTTATTGTGCAGCCGGGGAATAGTCCGTAAAGATGCGAAATATGCCTGTGCCCTGGCTCAACCTCTTCAAATTCGCCGTTCCATTCCCGGAGCGTTCCGTTAGACTGGATTACAGGGGGCAGAAGCCGCGAGAGTATCTCTGAAAAAAGCGGAAGGTCTTTTTCCACGGCGGCGGCATAAGCCGAAGGAACTTCATCCCCAAGTTCCGCCGCCGCATAAAGCGTTCCCTTAAAAAGCTGCTCCAAAATGCGGTTATCCATTTCACAGCCCGGACAAAGCGAGCCTGTCTGTCCGTTCGGCAGCCTGTACGTGTTTTCTGGTGAAGAAGAAGGGCTTACCGTCAGGTTTTTGCGACAGGCGGTACGGTTTGCGGTAGATTTTTTGGCATTTTCCGGCGAATCTGGCAATATCTCTGTCCCTTCCGTCAAAAAATCCGCAAAAAACAGGCACGACTCGTGCAAAACCGGGTACATGCGGCGCAAAAAAGCTTTATCCTGCGTATATTCGTAGTGCGCCACAATATGTGTCGCAAGCCATGCTCCGCCAAGAACCCACCAGCTTGCGGGCATCCACAAATCTTGTGGGGCACAGTCGCCCCAAATATCAGTGTTGTGGTGAGCAACAAAACCACGACAGCCGTACATTTTTTGCGCCGTAACCTTGCCGTTTGGCAGCATCCGCTCCATCAAATCAAAAAGCGGCTCTTCTGTCTCTGAAAGATTGCAGCAATTCGCCGGCCAGTAATTCATCTCTGTATTGATGTTTATTGTATATTTGCTGCCCCAATCCGATTCTATCTTCCAGCACCATATTCCCTGAAGGTTCGCCGGCAGCGTTCCTGGTCTGCTGCTAGAAATCAGCAGATATCGTCCAAAATCGGCATAAAGCCTTACAAGGTCTAAATCATCCGGCTTTTGTTTGAACGCTTCGAGCCGCTTGTCTGTAGGCAGGGCGACAACATCGGGGGCGCCTGCACCATTTGCTCCGTCTGCATCGCGAGCCGTTGCATTTGCACAGCCAAGTTCCAAGCTCATCCGGTTGAAATATCTTTGATAATCCGCGATATGGCGAGTTTTAATTGCATCATAAGCCGACGCAAAAGCCTTTGAATCCACGTCTTTGCAAGAATCAAACTGTGCCACAAGCTCATCGAGTTTTTTCAAACAAGCCGCCTTGCAGTCTTTCTCGCGGAAAGCTGTCCGAATATCAACAAAAACAAGAGCTGTATCTGCTTTTTCCACAATCAGCGAATGGCCTGCCGTGCGGACAACTCCACCGTCAACAACAGCACGAGCCATTGTACAGAAAGGAATGC
>JAEEGJ010016823.1_pt1 | contig 16687 bp, 19 predicted proteins | sample 8958761 | NCBI WGS metagenome assembly JAEEGJ01 (sample SAMN16246546, study PRJNA631951) | gut metagenome | biome: gut microbiome; feature: rumen; material: RS-attached | host: Bos | place: Iran: Karaj | collected 2018-10 | reverse complement strand
CGTAGTTTTTGAATTAGCCTTTAGGCAAAAATACAGAGAAAGTTGTGTGTGGTTCGCCGGCACTAGTACTTTGTGCCGGGTTTGATTTTACCTTTATGTAGCCGCCCTGCCCGCTTATGATTTCTCTTGCAAGGTGAAGGCCAATGCCAACGCCTTCTTCTGATTTTGTTGAAGTGCCACGGTAAAAGCGGCCGAAGATTTTTGGCTGATCTTCTTCGGGGATACCTTTTCCGGTATCGGAAATATCTACACGGACAAACATATCAAACTCGGTGGCACTTATTGTGATGCTTCCTTTGTCGGTGTATTTTACAGCATTGTCGGCAATATTAAAGATTGCTTCCTGTGTCCATTTTGAATCGATGGTTGCGGCAACGTCAGTTTCATTTAAAATCAGTTCAAGGCCTTTTACTGCGGTGCGTTCCTTTACCTGCTCAACAACATTCTGCAGGATCGGAAATACTTCTGTCTTTGTTCTCTCCAGCTGAATAATGCCGCTTTCTAGTCGCGAGAGCTTTACAAGGCTATCTATTAAAAATCGGAGCTTTTCTGTCTGGGTGAGAATTGCCTTTACATTTGATTTTTGTTCTTCAGTTAGTTCAGAGCCTTCAAGCAGCTCGCCGTAAAGGACAAGATTTGCAATAGGCGTTTTTGTCTGATGTGAAATATCAGAAATCAATTCTTTGAGTTTGTCTTTTTCGTTTTTGACATTCTGTGCAGAAATAGATGCTGATGAAAGATATTCTTCGAGTTTTGCTTCCAGGCGCGAAAATCTTGATTCATCAAAACTGCCTGCCTTATAGCTTCCTTCAATTGCCTTACTTAGCATTTTCTCAAGGGAATCAAAAGTGCGTTTCAACTTAAGACGATTATAAATCACAAGAGTAAGAGCACCGGCAAAAATTACGATAGATGCAACAAGAATTACAAGATTCATTTTGAGTCTCCACTTACCCACGCATAACCAATTCCATATACAGTTTTGATTTTGTTTCCAAGTTTAAGCTTGTCGCGAAGACGTTTTACTGTAACAGAAAGTGCATTCTCATCAACATAGTCCTCGCCATCGGACCAGAGCCGGTCAATCAAAAAATCACGGCTCACTGTGTTTGGAGCATTCTGAGTCAGGTAATATAAAAGCTTTTGTTCACCTTTCGAAAGTTCAACCTGCCTGCTGTCATAAATGAAAATCATTTTATCAAAATTAAAGGACCAGGCGCCGTCTGTAAAAGTGTTGTCTGCGCCGGTAGTTCTTTCTCCCTCAATTTTCCGCAGCTGGTTATTTACCCTTGCACGCAAAACAGAAAGAGAAAAAGGTTTTGTAATATAATCATCAGCGCCAGTCTCAAGCCCATGAACAATATCGCGGTCGGTATCATTTGCGGTCAACAGAATTACAGGAAGTGTCGCCTTTTGTTTTTTGATTTCTTTAAGCAGGTCAAGCCCGCTACCATCCGGAAGATTTATATCAAGCAGAACAAAATCAATAATTCCAAGAGCAAGCTGAGCTCGTGCTGCTTTCAGACAATCACAGGAAATAATTTTTCTATCCTCCTGCCGCAAAGCTTTACACAGGCCTTCGTTAAGAGTCTGGTCATCTTCTACAATCAAAAGCTGTTTCACAAATTATCTCCACTTTTCCAGAATCTTTAAGCCTTCGTCAATTTCTTCGCCAAGGATTTCCTGGATTTTTTCGAACTTTTTTTTGGAATGCATTTTGTCCATAACCTGGAGCAATTCTTTTTTGCCGTACTTCTGGATAAAGAGTGCCATGGCCCTTATCGCATTTGTATCTTTCCCGAGGGAGTAAAAGCCTTTCTTGCAATCATAAAACTCGCTGCACTCGTAGCAACCGTCCAGGCCTTTTTCTTTACAGCAGGCTGTGTTAGGGCAAACTCCATCCGGAGAGCATGTTGCAAAAGAACAAGTGTTGTAAATTGTCCTGCAAGAACCACACCAGGCAGTAAGAAAGCAGTGGGCGCAAGAAAGTCCGCAATATGCAATCTGATCTACGCCTTTCTTTGCCTGCTGACACAATTTGTTTTTGATACGTCGCATGGCTTCCACATGCATAATCCAGTGACGGGATAAAGGCATCTGGATTAATCCTTTGATATTTTTGCCACACCAGTAGTCAATCAGCCAGGCGGAGCTTTCGTCGCTGCTTACACACTTACTGGCAATGAGCCGCTCTTTGTCTTCGGCTATGAAAGTTTTCTTCAAATCTGCAAACTGTAGCTGCCCCAGTATTTCATTTGTGGACTCCATCACCGCCCTACAATATTCATAAATTACTTTGATATTCAGGGATTTTGAAAACTCAATCATCGCGTCGCCGTCAAGCTCGTTGGCGGTTGTGATGATGATGCTGTTAGTTTTCTCTAACCATTCATCTCTAAAAAGAATCTGTTCATCCTTTAAAATCAGCGAATGTACCACAATATCTTCAATACGAAAAAGATGCCAGATTGACCAGGCTAGGGTAGTGTGATGCGACCCCGTTCCCACACCAAAAGGCATCTGGTAAAAAGCCACAGGAGGAAAAGTTTTTACAATAGAAGTTATCTGCTCAAAAAGCTCGGCGCGCAGCTCAAGAAGCACTTTAATTCCATCAGCAAAAGTTGCTTCCTTAGAAATCAACATCTGCATCTTTTTGTTTTTATCTGCCCAGTCTTTATCCATATTACTTCCCTATATCCAGATATTCAGAATTATGTTTTCCATTTTTTATTGTGATATTTTTTTATAAACCAATTGCTTTTTCTAATTTCATAAAAAAATATTAGCATAATCCCCTAAAATGTTGTAGTGTATAAATACATGGTTTCCCGCTAACGGTGACTTTACAGCAGAAGGCGCCCGCGAAAATAACTGTTACAAAATAATTTTGCAAAGCGTCAGATTTTTACATATTATTTAGGTGAGGAAGTCCTCCTTCTTTATCTAACCCTCCAAATTCGCTAAAATGAAAATCATGGAAAAGTACAAGAAAGAATTTATTGATTTTATGGTGCGCTGCGAGGTGCTTAAGTTCGGGTCTTTTACGCTCAAGAGTGGAAGACAGTCGCCGTTTTTTATGAATGCGGGGGCTTATGTGACCGGCGGGCAACTTGCTCAGCTTGGAAAATATTATGCGCAGGCAATTCACGACAACTTTGGCGATGACATTGATGTTTTCTTTGGTCCGGCTTACAAGGGTATTCCTCTGGCGGTTGTGACTGCCGTTGCCTACAGCGAGCTTTATGGAAAGGAAATTAAATACTGCTGCGACCGCAAGGAAGAAAAAGACCATGGTGCAGATAAGGGCGCAATCCTTGGCTATAAGATTAAGGACGGCGACCGCGTTGTAATTATCGAAGACGTTACAACCAGCGGAAAATCTATAGAAGAGGTTTATCCGAAAATCAAAGCGCTGGAAAATCAGCCTGGCGCAATCAAGATTGTTGGTGAGATTGTAAGTCTTAACCGCGAGGAGCGTGCTCCGGACAGCGACAAGGCTGCCCTCGATGTGATTACAGAAAAGTACGGTTTTCCGGCAAAGGCCATTGTAACAATGGGTGAGGTTGTAGACGCACTTTATACAAATGGCGATAAAACAGTTATTACAGAAGAAATCAAAACTCAACTCGATGCATATTATAAAGAGTGGGGATGTAGATAGATGCTGAACCCTGAACTTGATTCAGGGGCAGCATGACGAGTACTGTCACCCCGAACTTGTTTCGGGGTCTACTTTAAGGAGAAATTGTAATGAATAAGAAAAGATTTTTATCAATTTTAGTATTTGCGGGGCTCTTGTTTTCTTGCTTCGCTAAAAAGCCAAAAGCTGCTGAAAGCACTTATCCAAAATCAATTGTGGCTCTGTCTCCAAGTGCGGCAGAAATCCTTTTTGCAGTTGGAGCCGGAGATCAGGTTTCGGCTGTAAGTGAGTTCACAGATTATCCTGCTGAAGCTGCCGCAAAGCCAGTAGTTGGCGGCTTTGACGGAAAGACTCTCAGCATTGAAACAATCATGTCGTTTAAGCCGGATCTGGTTTACCTCACAGAAGGTATGCATAACTTCTTGATTGCAACTCTGGAAAGCAACGGAATTGCCTATTACATTTCTAAGGGTGATTCGATTGCTTCTGTTGAAAAAGAAATTCTTGATGTTGGTAAGTTGACCGGTCACGACAAAGAGGCAAAGAAGGTTGTAGACGGCATGGAGAAAAAGCTTGCTAAGGTTGCTAAAAAAAGCGGAGCTCCTGTAAAGGTTTACTACGAGGTTTGGAATGCGCCTTATATGTCTGTTGGTACAACTTCCTTTATTAATGATGTAATTGTAAAGGGCGGCGGCGAAAACATTTTTGGTGATTTGACAGATGCTTACCCAATGGTCAGCGAGGAATCAATTATTTCCCGCCAGCCTGCTGTTATTCTTATTCCTTCAAGCTCAGGTCAGGCCGCTTCTTCTGTTGCTTTGCGCAATGGCTGGGCTGATATTCCGGCAGTGAAGAATGGCAAGGTTTTTGTAGTTGATGATAATGTATACACAAGACCAGGTCCACGCATTGCAGATGTCGTTGAAGAAATGGCCGGATTGTTAAAGTAATTGTCATCCTCCGGTAATGACAAGTGTGTCATCCTCGGTTTACCTTAGATGTCATCCTCGGGCTTGACCCGGGGATCTAGATTATTATGAAACGCGATATTATCTGGAAATTTTTATCTCCAATTCTGCTTATTTTTTCCCTTATTCTCGCCCTTATGCTGGGTGCAGAAAAAGTGAGTCTTGCCGCAGTTTTTGGACAGGGAGATAAATTCGATAATATCATCTTATGGCAGCTCCGCCTTCCGCGCGTGCTGCTTGTTTTTTTAACCGGACTTCTGCTTGGCGGAAGCGGTGCGGTTTTCCAATTATTTTTCCGAAACCCGCTGGCTGAGCCTGGCATTATGGGAATCAGCTCGGGTGCTACTCTTGGCGCGGTTATTGCAAGTATTGTGCCGGGAGTAATGGCGCTTACGGGGCGGGGCGGAATAGCCGCTTTGATTTCGCCGGTAAATCTTTGTGCTTTTATTGGTGCACTTGGTGCGGGCCTTCTTGTTACTTCGCTTGCCTTTAGCCGCAGCGGGAAAGCTTCAAGCGTGATGCTGCTGCTTTGCGGAACGGCCCTGGGAACTCTTTATTCTTCTGTGAGCTCAATGCTCCTTCTTACCTGTAACAAAGAACTTCATTCCATTTATACCTGGATTCTCGGAAGCTTTAATGGCCGCGGCTGGAACGAGCTGATTTTTATAGCGCTGCCGGCGGCGGCGGCCTTTGTGCTGATGTTTATCGTGGCGGGACCGCTGGATTTATTGACCGGCGGTGAAAAGTCCGCCGCCGCCCTCGGCGTAGAAGTGGACAGGCTGCGTATTCTTGTTCTTTTGTGCGGCTCTCTTGCTGTGAGCTGCGCCGTCTGTGCGGGCGGAACAATCGGCTTTGTAGGCTTGATTGCCCCTCATATTGTCCGTAAGTTCCTCGGCCCTCGCGCCCGCACCTTAATTCCTTTCAGTATGATTTTTGGCGCGGTTTTACTGCTCCTTTCCGATACACTTGCCCGCGTAATTATCGCGCCGGGAGAATTGCCGGCAGGAATTATTACTTCGATTTTAGGAGTACCTTTCTTCCTTGCCTTGTGTCTTGGGAGGCGTAAATGAAAGTTGAAAATCTCACAGCCTCTTACGGTGATAAAATAGTTTTGGCAGAAGTTACTTTTGCCTTGCAGGAAGGTGAGTTTGTCTGCCTCTGTGGTCCAAACGGAGCCGGTAAATCGACCCTGCTTTCTGTAATTGCTGGTGTGCCGGATGCAGGATTAAAGATTAGCGGAGGAGGAAAGGAACTGACTGAGTTCTCAAAGCTTCCCCGCCGCGAGGCTGCCCGCACCGTAGCCTACCTTCAGCAAAACGAATATTCTGAGTGGGACTTCCTGGTTCACGATTACGTTCTCCAGGGGCGTTACGCCTACACCAGATATTCCCATTATTCTCAGGAAGATTATGCCGTGGTGGACAGCGTCCTCGGCGAGCTCGGCCTCTCCGACTTCTCCCAGCGCCACATCCATTCTCTTTCGGGCGGCGAGTTCCAGAAAATCCGCCTTGCCCGCGCACTCGCACAAAGACCGCGTTTCCTTCTCCTCGACGAGCCGGCCGCAAATCTGGACTACGTTTACGAGCCGCATCTCATGCAACTGCTCCGCGACACCTCTCATTCCAGGAATCTCGGCATCTTTGCGGCCGTTCACGACATCAACTTAGCGGCCCGCTTTGCCGACAAAATTCTCCTTCTGCCACCAGCGGCCGCCGCCACAGGGAATCCAAAAAAATCCGTGCTTTTCGGCACTCCCTCTGATATAATGAATACAGAAAATTTAAAGTATACATTTGGAGTTGATTTCGAATGCAAAGAGATAAAGTCCTTTCAATCATTACTATAGCCTGTTTTTGCAGTATCATCCTGATTCCGATTGGAATTGCCCTCATGTGGTTTATGACTTCCTGGCAGAAAAAACGCAAGATTATCATAAGCAGTGCCAGCGGTCTTCTTTACATTGCCCTGGTTGCTCTTATTCTTTTGATTGAGCCCTCTTATAATACAGGCGGCGTTTCTCTTCCTTTCAAATATTCTGGCGGCGAAACCGCTTATGATGCACCGGCTAATCCTGACCGCCCATCAAAAAAAGAAAAAAAAGTTTCTCCTGCTTCTGATAAAAAACAAAAATCCGAAAAGTCATCTGATAATCCGGATGAAGAACGCGTTCCTCGTTCTGTAAAACGCCAGAGCGGCCGCACCCTTGGCCGTGCCTTTTATGTTTTCTTATTCTTCCTGGTGATTCTTATTTTGATTTTATGGCGCAATTTCCGTTCAGCCGGCAAAAAGACCGACTACGAAAATCCTTATGTGGACACTAATCTTTACAAGCTGCCGCTCACTCCGGATTCAAAAACCCCGCTTGTTCATTTTCAGCGTCTCAAGCTTAATCAGAATGAAAAAATTCTCTATGCAACAGAAACTGTTCAAAAGGATAATGAAGGTGATTTTGTTGTTACCGATCAGCGTGCCGTAATCTTTTCAAAAACAGGAGCAAGTGAGCTTCCTCTTTCCAGCCTTTCGGCTGTGCTTTCTGTTTCTAATAGTGTAATGCAACTTACTGCGGCCGGCGAAGAAGGCGAGCAGAAATACTATGTCTTCCTTCCTGAAAGCCAGATGAAGTATGCCCTGGCAATCGTGCGCTGGGCATTTGGAAAAGTTACAGCTTAATTTTTCTGTCTTCTTCCTGCTCTGCTTCGCGGAAGAGGATTGCGGTAAAGCCGATTACGCGTACAAGAGTAGCATCGCATTTTTCGCAGAGCTCTGCAGTCAGTTCTTTAGTGTCTTCTTTATATTCATTGAATTTTACTTTGATAAGTTCGTGAGCGGCCAGTGATTTGTCTACCATGGAAATAACGCCGTCTGTCACACCTGCACCGCCGACAATTACAACCGGCTGAAGATCGTGTGCGAGTTTTTCGAGATTCTTTCTCTGTTTGCTTGTTAATTCAATCATGGCTCTATTCTAGTGATTAAACGAGCTTGACGCAACCGTAAGGGGTGTCGCTGTAACTTTTGAAGTCCTCAATTATGCGCCGTGCTTTTTCGGAAACTTCTGAGAGTCTGGTGGTTGAGCCTGTCGAAACCACCACCAGCGGATTTATATATCTCTGCTTAACCTTAAGATTCACGCAGAAGTATTCACTTTCCGGCAGCGCCTCCTGTGTGTGTTCAATGGATGTCATAGTGCGGAAGGTACGGTAATATTTTGCCAATCTGTAATTGTTATCCAATCTCTCCATCACCTCGCGCTCACTCAACCTCATAAAATCATCATCACTCAGTACGCCGGCCTTTACAGCCATATTCATAATCTGCCCCAGCATGTGTAAGGCCAGCTTGTTTTCGTTTAGCTGCAGGATGTGACCAATCATACAGAAGTGCTCGCAGTAAAGCTCTGCCACTTCAAGCGTCCTAAAGCCCAGCTCATCGGCGCCCTCTTCGTTTTTCAAAATAGTCAAATCGTTATAGCAGAGCCGGATTTCTTCCATAGTCCAGGAGCCGTCCAGGGCCATTCCGGAAGGAAACATGTATTCAAGGCGGTCCGCACTAAGCTGTGGTATTTCATTATCCGCAATCGGGTAGATGTGATAGTCTTCAACTTGTTCTGCTGTAAGTCCGTCTTCTGCAAGCAGCCTTCCAAGCTCTGCATCTCCACGGATAATTCTTGCGGTAGGCTCTTCGGTTGCAGTCTGGGTCAGGGCATCTCCTTTACGAAAATCAGAAACATGGCTGAAAACCGGAGTCGAAATATCATGTAAAAGTCCCGCAATTGTCTGAGCCTTGTCGTGGGTAAAATGCCAGACAATCAGGGCAACTCCCTTGCTGTGGTCCAGGCGTGAATAATAAAAGCGGTTCTTATAAAGAGGAGTCCAGTCGGTTCCGCAAAGCAGTCCCACACCGGCAAGCCGCTGCATTACCGGCAGCTGGATATAGCGGTCCAAAAATGGCGGGTAATCGTCGCGGGGACAAAGGATTTCAAAGTATTGGGAAATGTCATACTCGACCGGGCCATGCTGATTCAGCATAGTCTCCCAGTCGTATTTATCAAAGTAATTAATCATATGCTTTACATGGTGGTTTCGATACGCCGTTACACGGCTACTCAACCACCGATAGGTCGTATCAAACCTTCCGGTGGTTGAGTAGGCCATAAGCCGTATCGAAACCACATGTTTATTTATTGTTTGATTTTCACATCCAGCTGATTAAACGGAATTGAAATGCCTGCTTCATCCAGCACCTGCTTCATTGCAACGTAAAGGTCGTTCTTTGTCTGCAGGAAATCAACCGGCTTAAACCATACTGCCACAACAAGATTAATGCTGCTGGCATCAAAGCCGTCGAACCAGACTGCAGGAGCCGGGTCGCTCAAAACAGTAGGGCAGAGAGCAGGAGCCTTCTGTAAAGTTTCCAGAGCCTTTCTCATATCAGTTGAATAATCAACACCAACCTTAAGGGTAAGGCGGCGCTTGTTGTGATAAGAGTTGTTTGTAAGATTGCTTCCAATAATTGTAGAGTTCGGAATACGAACCATCTGATTATCATAAGTATGAACGCGAACCGAAAGCAGCTTTACCTCATCTACAATGCCGGTAACGTCGCCTACGATAATTGTGTCGCCAACGTGAATAGAACCTTCTGTCAAAACAAAAAGTCCGCTAATCAGATTGCTCACCGAGGTCTGGGCTGCAAAACCGATTGCAACTCCGGCAATTCCGGCCGCTCCCCAGATTGCTTTAAGGTTGATTCCAAAAAGTCCCAGTACATAAAGCACAAGCACTACATAACAGATATAACGCAGAAATTTAACAATGATTGCAGCACGCTGAGCCGGGAGCTTTGATTCCGGAATACGGCGAACTGCCTTGGCTATGAGACGGAAGACAATCCAGATTACAAAAAGAATAAAAAGACTTCCAATCAGCTTGAAAATGTTTTCCCAGGTTATAAAGCTCATAACCCAGCTGATAAAAGAACTGGTCTTGTCAAAAAAGATATCGTTAGCGGCGTTGCTGGCTGCTTCGCCAATAGAGTTGATAGTATCGTTCATGCTACCTATTATAACTCATTATGCTTACAAATGTCATTAATTATACATTCTTCACATTTAGGATTTCGCGCCGTACACACATATCTTCCATGCAGGAGAATCCAGTGATGGGCATCTGTAAGGTATTCTTTTGGAATGCGGGCAAGAAGTGATTTTTCAACTTTTTCCGGAGTGTCGCCCTCAGCTAATCCAATTTTGGGTGAAATTCTCAATAGGTGGGTGTCTACCGGCATTGTGGGCTGGCGGAAAATCACATTTAAAACTACATTTGCAGTTTTGCGGCCAACACCCGGCAAAGTCATCAGGGCATCCCGGTCGCCCGGAACCTCGCTGTCAAAATCATCAATAAGCTTTTGAGAAAGGCCCATTATGTGCTTAGCCTTGTTTCTGTAAAGTCCAATAGTCTTGATGTAGGAAATCAAACCTTCTTCCCCAAGTGCCAGCATTTTCTGCGGACTATCTGCCACCTTAAAAAGCGGTCCTGTAGCCTTATTCACACCCTTGTCTGTAGTCTGGGCACTGAGCACAACCGCAACAAGCAGGGTATAGGCATTTACATATTCCAGCTCTGAGGCTGGTTTCGGGTTCGCCGCCTTCCAGCGTTCAAAGACAGTGTGCATTTCCTGTTGTGAAAGAAGTTTCATACTATAACAGTAATATATTTTGCCTTATATGTCATCTCATAGTATAATTTTCTTAGTTATTCCAAGTGGAGGTAAAAAATGAAAAGTTTTGCAAAAATCTTCTATTCTTTGATTCTGGGAGCCAGTCTTTTCACCCTCATTTCCTGCGGTAAGGCAACAAAAATGACTCTTATTGGTCATGCTTCTGTAAAGTTTGTTGCCAGTGACGGCACAGTTCTTTATATTGATCCGGCTTATGATAAGGGTGATTACAGCGTTCCTGCAGATTATATTCTTGTTACCCATGGCCACGAGGATCATAAGCCAAGCCGCAAGCTTAAGCTTAATGAAGGCGGTAAAAAAATCGATAACTTTACTGCCCTTGTAAAAGGCGAATATAAAACCTTTGATTTAGGTCCCTTCCACGTAGAGGCTGTTCCTGCCGGTGGAAATGATGGACATGATGTCCGCTATTGTGTAGGATACCTTGTTACTGTTGACGGGGTGACAGTGTATCATGCGGGCGATACTTCTATGATTGAGCAGATGAAGAATCTGCAGTCACGCCACATTGATTATGCTATGTATCCTATTGATGGAATTTTTAATATGGATGCTGTTGAAGCTACCGAAGTTGCAAATCTTGTAGGGGCTAAAAAGAATATCCCTATTCATAAATACAACATTGAAGGTCAGCCTAAAAAAGAAGATAAATTTACTCCAGAAGGCCGTTACCTTCTGGAGTATGGTCAGACAATTACTCTGAAACCGCAGCGTTAAGTGCTTCTACCTTGTCTGTATTTTCCCAAGGGAAGCCTTCGCGGCCAAAGTGTCCGTAAGATGCTGTCTTACGGTAGATTGGCTGCTTGAGGTTGAGAGTCTTAATGATTCCAGCCGGTGTACAGTCAAATACCTTTTTTACAGCCGCTTCAATTTTGTTGCGGCTTACTTTTTCTGTTCCAAAGGTTTCAACCATGATAGAAACAGGGAAAGGAACTCCGATAGCATAAGCAAGTTCTACCTCGGCGCGGTCTGCAAGACCTGCTGCAACTACGTTCTTTGCAATGTAGCGTGCCATATAAGCAGCTGAACGGTCTACCTTAGAAGGGTCCTTTCCAGAGAAAGCACCACCACCATGGCGTCCCATTCCACCGTATGTATCTACGATGATTTTGCGGCCTGTAAGACCGGAGTCTCCGTCTGGTCCACCAATTACGAATTTTCCTGTCGGGTTGATGAAGTATTTTGTGTCACCCTTCAAAAGTCCTGTTGGTTCAAGCACAGGCTTAATGATTTCTTCAATAATTGTTTTCTTGATTGTGTCGTAATCAACATCAGGATTATGCTGATGAGAAAGAACAACAGTATCAATTCTAACCGGCTTAAAACCGTCATATTCAACAGTTACCTGAGACTTGGCATCCGGGCGCAGCCAGGCAATTTTACCTGAATGGCGCAGCTCATGTGCACGCAAAAGAATCTGATGTGAATAATAAACCGGGGCCGGCATAAGGCTTGGAGTTTCGTTGCAGGCAAAGCCGAACATCATACCCTGGTCGCCGGCACCCTGCTGTCCTTCGTATTCATCAAGACCTTTTCCCACAACTCCCTGGTTAATATCTGCAGACTGAGCGTGAAGGCGGTTCATAAAAATACAGTTTGCGCCGTCAAGACCAATTTCCGGTGCATTATAACCGATATCCAGAGCAACACCGCGTGCAATTTTTTCAACCTGAGCATTGAATTTCTTTGTAAATTCAGCATCTACCTTGATATTCTGGAAGCCGATTTCACCACCAACCATCAAAAAGTCAGTTGTAGAGAAAGATTCACATGCAACGTGAGCATCTTTGTCCAATGAAAGACAGTAATCGAGAACGGCATCAGAAACCTGATCACAAAGCTTATCCGGGTGACCTTCACCAACGGATTCTGATGTAAATAAGTAATGATTGTTAGATAAGATAGACATAAAAGTCTCCTATTTAGCAAGATTTTTCCCCTCATACGAGAAGAACCCGCCCTGCAATTTGGATAAATCGACGGGGTACAGATGTAGGTATATTTTGTTCGTCTACTATATTGCATAAAAAGGAAAAATGCAATATTTTATTCATAAAAGGTTAGGGGAAAAAGAAAAAAACGCAGGAGTTTATTAATGTCATTAAAAAAATCTTTTTCTAAAGATAATAAGACTTGCACTGTAACTTTTATCGTATCAAAGGAAGCTGCTCAGGGTGCAAAGACTATCAACCTTGCCGGAGATTTTAACAGCTGGAGCAGCACAGACACCCCTCTTACCCTTGGAAATGACGGAAGTTTTTCTGTTTCTCTTGATCTTGCAGCAGACCGCGAATATCAGTTCCGCTATCTTTTAGACGGCTGCCGCTGGGAAAACGACTGGAAGGCAGACAAATACATTCCAGCCCCATTCAGTAACGCTGATAACTCGGTAGTAGTAACTAGACAGTAGGTTAATCTCCTACTTTATCATCCAGCTTAAAATTCACTAAATTTTCCAGATTCTCAATTTCTTTTATAAAATCAATAAGGCTAAGTCTGTCTGGAGTTTTTGTTGTAAATACAAGAGTAGTCTGATTTGAAGGCTTATTATATTCAATGTTCATATCATGAATGATAAAGCCGTAGCTGAGCATAATCTTTGATAAAATATCCTTTGGTACAGCAGTGCCTTCAAAGGTAATTATAAAAAGCTTAGATTTGGCAGCCGGGAAAATCTTCTTTTCCAGACGATTCATTATGAAGAGTACAACCGCAAGGGCCAGCATTGTAAGCAGGGCCGGAACGTAAAGAGCCGCACCACAGGCAAGGCCTACGGCAGAAGCGGTGAAAATAATTGCGGCAGTAGTAAGTCCCCGGATATTCAGACCATAGCGCATAATTGCACCACCACCAATAAAGCCGATTCCCGAAGCAACACCTGCGGCGATTCGGGTAGGGTCACCGGTTACATTGAAAGTTTCTGCCATATATATAGAAAGAATAGAAAGCAGACAGGAAGAAATACTGATTAAGACGAGGGTTCGTATACCAACCGAATGCTGGCGTGATTTTCTCTCAATTCCAAGACAAAAGCCGCAGACAAAGCTCACACCAATTCTTATCGCATAATCAATATAAATATTATAATTCATGACAGTCCTCTATTTAAACAATGCGAAACCGGTCGACACTTTACCACCAACCTTGTTCCATACGCCGGCCTGTTTTACGGTCTGCGGATTTTTCATTGTTTTAACTGTATTGAGGGCATTAACAACCCAATCAGCAATACCATCTTCATTTTTATAAAATTCGTTAGAATAAGCACATTTTGCAAGAATAACAGAAAGGTAGTCGCGGCCAGCTACGTTTGTAGAAAAATTCTCTGCAATACTGCAGAAGGCGGCCTGAGCGGCTGCTACCACAGTGCTGGCAGGAACAATTCCGGCCGCCTTTGAAGAAAGCATTTCATATTTTGAAGGATATTCTTTATTAAGGAATAAAACCGAAATCTTTTCTCTTCTCTGGTCAATACGTTTTAAAAGCTCTGTTGTTGCAAAAAGGAAGCCGCTTACCATGGTATCAATTCCGTTAGAAAGGTCTTCTGTACGGTCAAGCTCGAACTGAGTACAAAAAGCAGAAGCATCAAAATAAAAAATCACTTCATCAAGCTCTTCCAGCTTAGTTTCTGCCTGTATGATTACAGAGTGAGCAGAAACAGCAGAAGATTTGTTCCAGGTAGTTGAATAAATCTTTTCGGAGTCAAATTTTGAAGCATCGGCTTCGGCTTTTGCCACACAAAAAACTGAACGGCCGGAATCTGCGAGTGTTTCTGCAAAATCAAGTCCGTCCGGTAAATCTTTTCCAATAAACAGAGTATTAGCCATAATTTGATTATAACACACTATGGCATTGCATTCCATACTATGTTATAATTAAAGTCTATGAAAGTTTGGATAAAATATTTGATTGGTCTTGCCCTCGGTGTCTTGGCAGCTTTTATTCTTCCTACAGAAAATGCTGCTTTTGCAAATGCAGTTGCTTTTCTTACAGAGCTTTTTATAAGAGTGGGAAGATATGTTGTTGTTCCCCTGATTTTTACAAGTGCAATTGTTGCAGTTAATAAACTCAGAACTTCTAAAATCCTTCTTAAAACAACCGGAATTACTGTTTTAATTATAGTTGCTTCTTCCCTCATTCTTACTCTTGTGGGGCTTTCTTCTATATTAATCGTAAAGCTGCCACGTATTCCTATCACTGTAGATGTTGCTACAGAAACCTTCTCTCTCGATGTAAAGGGAATGATTCTTTCTCTTTTCCCATATTCTGGTTTTGAGGCTCTGCGGGAAGGTTCTTTCCTTCTGGTTTGTCTGATTTTTGCCTTTATTATCGGCTGGGAAAGTGCTTCTGAAGAAATCGGCTTTAAGCCGGTTTTTGCTCTTTCTGATTCTCTTTCTCATCTTTTCTATAACATTGCAAACTTCTTTACAGAAATCATGGCAATTCTTGGCATTGCAATTGTCTGCTACTGGACTATGGACTTCCGCAAGGTAATTGAGCCTGGAATCTATACTCCAATGATTATAATGTTTATTGTAGACTTCGTGATTGTGGCAGGAATAATCTATCCGGTTATTCTTCACTTTGTTTGCCACGATCCACATCCATACAAGGTGCTTTATGCAAGTATTGCACCGCTTATCCTTGCTTTCTTTAGTGGAGACTCAAACCTTGTTATTCCGCTGGTAAACCGCCATTTAAGAGACAGTCTTGGAATCCGTCGCCGCTGCCGTGGCTATACTTATCCAATGTTTGCAATTTTTGCGCGCGGTGGTTCAGCCCTTGTAACAACAATTTCGTTTATTTTGATCTGGCGTTCATATTCAAGTTTGAGCATGCCGGTAACTGATATTCTGTGGATTTTTGGACTTTCGTTTGGGCTTTCATTCCTGCTCGGTGGTATTCCTTCTGGTGGTGCCTTTGTTCTGCTTACTATTTTGTGTTCAAAATATGCCCGCGGATTCGAAACAAGCTTTTTGCTGCTTAAGCCGGCTTCTATGATTATCTGTTCATTTGCAGCCTTGTTCGATACCCTTACAGCAATGGTAGGTAACTATATTGTTGCCGTTAAGACAAAGAATATAGAGCATCATTCAATTACACACTTTATCTAAATAAAAAATTTGTTTTTTTTAAGATATGATATATAATATCAAGAATTAGAGGTGTGCTTTGGGTATTTCTGTAAATGAGATTGTAACTGGAAGAAAGACATTTTTTATTTTACCTGACACCTCATTAATGCCAGAATCTTATCTTGAAGATTATTTCTCAATAGGCTACGAATGCTATTACGTTCCCTTTGATAAGCGTGTAAATATCAAAAAAAAGGTAAAAGTAATAACCTCTCTTTTTAAAGATTTAATCATCTTTTTCAATATCGATTATAATCTTCCAAATCACGACTGGGACGATTATATCTATGAATATATTCACGAAAATGATAATGCTAACTCTGTCGGAATTATGTATGCAAAGCGTCAGACAAAGGCAGAAAAATCATTAATTGAGCGAAAATATCTTTATGAAATGGGAATCCGCTGTGGTTGTATTCAGCTCGAATACCAGAAGGCTCATAATTTCGACCTCGTAGCCAAAATACTCTTTGCAAATCAGGCTCAGGGAAGACGAAAAACAATCCGAGCCCTTTGTTCATCTGCCTGTACCTATACTTATACTTACGGACAGTATAATGATTCTATTACCGGAACCCTTCAGGACATTAGTCTTTCGCATTTTACTATTCTTGTAACCGGTGCCGGCCTTGAAATTAAGCTTTACGAAAAGATTTCTGATATTCATTTTAATATCAGAGGTTTCTTGTTTCGTTCAGATGCCGTTCTTGTAATGGAACGTCCTGTAAACGGAGATATGCTTTACGTATTTGCATTTGTTACCTCTTCTGGAACAAACGGTCTCGAGGACAGAATCCGCGGACTCCTTGCTCCGGCCCTTTATAAGCTGATGTCTGTAAATTGCAATGCCATTCTCGATCAGATGTACGAACAGGTTAATGAAGCAGAAGCAGTTGATGAACTTGAAAGCATAGAAGGCGATAAGCCGGAAGACGAAACTTTATAGCTCTTTTTTCTATTCACAAATCTTCCACTTTCTACTAGAATATCTCCCACTATGGAATTTACACAAGAAACTATCGACGCACTTTCAGTTAATGAAGTGGAAATTATGAAAAAAATTGCGGAAGAATTGAACATCCGCGTGCAGCAGGTGAGTGCTGTTATCAGCCTGGTTGAAGAAGGATGTACAATCCCGTTCATCAGCCGTTATCGTAAAGAAAAGCATGACAATCTTGATGAGGTTCAGGTTCGCGACTGTGACC
>JAEEGJ010016822.1_pt1 | contig 16687 bp, 12 predicted proteins | sample 8958761 | NCBI WGS metagenome assembly JAEEGJ01 (sample SAMN16246546, study PRJNA631951) | gut metagenome | biome: gut microbiome; feature: rumen; material: RS-attached | host: Bos | place: Iran: Karaj | collected 2018-10 | reverse complement strand
GTGTAATCGGTACAGCAATCGCAGCCGGTGTATTCATCTCTACTTACGGAATGTAATCATATAAAACTTCATATCTAAAGATTTACAAGCAGAGTTCTAACGGGCTCTGCTTGTTTTATTTTAACGTCGCTCGATTAATCTCGCTCTGTGCCATTTTTTCGATAATACGGCTGGTCAAGGCACGCTTCGCTTAAAGCCTTGACTCAGCCGTTTGCAGATTGCTTGAAATTATCAATCTGCAATCCTAAAACGACCCTGACGGCTCGTTTTTTAACGGATTTTCGATTTTAGGCATTTTTTATTTGTAAAAAAGTAACATTTTTTATTGACTTTTAGTATTATAATATTATATATTATATAATATAAATATCTAAACAATATTATAAAAGCGAAGGAGCAGACGAGGAGGTAAGCATGGTGTTTACAGCGGGTTCTGCCTTGCTTGATGCAGTAGTTCTTTCGGTTGTCAGCCTTGAAGGAACTTACGGCTACAAGATTACGCAGGATGTCCGTAAAATCATGGATGTTTCCGAAAGTACTCTTTATCCGGTGCTTAGGAGACTCCAGAAGGACGGTTACCTTGAAACCTACGACATGGAGTTTCAGGGAAGAAACAGAAGATACTATAAGATAACTTCAAATGGTATGATTCTGCTGGATAAGTATCGTAGTGAATGGATACTTTTTAGAAATAGTGTTGATGAAATCTTATTAGGAAAGAGTGAGGGATAATATGACTAGAGAAGAGTATTTGAATGAGCTTAAAAGCAGCATAATGTCACTTTCGAGCGACGAACAGGCAGAAGCAATTGAATATTATACAGATTATTTTGAAGAAGCTGATGATGATGAAAAGGTAATGCGCGAGCTGGGAACTCCAAAGGAGCTTGCAGCAACTATCATTGAAAAGTTTGCAAATGCCCTCGTGGATACAAAATCAGGGGATTCAAACAATAATTCTGATTCTGACGGTGCAAAAGAGGGTAACCCGGATGGATGCAGCATTGATGCCCTTTACTTTGAGTTTACAAAATCTCAGGTAAAGAATCTTTCTATGGATTTTGGTGCAGCCGAAGTTGCCATTATTGAAGGCGATAAATACTGCATTGAAACCCGTGGACTTCCAGAAGAGTGCCTTAACTGCTACTTGAATAAAGAAGGAACTCTTGTTGTGAGCAATACAAGACGTTTTAATCTTAATTTCTGGAGTCATAACAGAAGAAGCCGAATTGTACCAAGAGTTCTTGTTACAGTCCCAAAGAATGCAGAGGTTGGAAAATGCCGTATTGCAGTAGGAGCCGGAAAACTTGTTTCAAGAACAATTTCTGTGAAATGTGATTCTGGGGCAATTGATGTTGGAGCAGGTAACCTTGTTCTCGACGGCGTTTTCGGTGGAAAGATCGATATGCGCTGTGGAATGGGAAATCTTGAGTTTACAGGAAGCATCACAGGAGTTGTAAACCTTGACTGCGGAATGGGAAATATGAAGCTTGTACTTAAGGGCGATCCTAAATCATATTCTTACGATGCAAAGGTTGGACTTGGAGACTTCCGCTTCAATGGTGAAAAGAAGAGTGGGGTATGCCAGATCTACAATAATCAGAAGCTTGCAAACCATTTCTCTGTAAACTGTGGAATGGGTTCTGTAAATATTGATATTAAATAGAAGATATATATAGAAGGAGATGATAATTATGGAAAAGAAAAGACTTTATAAATCAAGAAAGAATAAGATGATTGGTGGAGTTTGCGGCGGTCTTGCTGAATACTTCAACATGGATCCTACAATTGTACGTATTGTTGCTGCTCTTCTGTGTCTTTTAAAGGGTGCCGGATTCATCGTTTATCTTATTGCCTGCATTGTAATGCCATATAATGATGAAGAAGATTTTGAAGATGATACAGAAAACCTTAAAAGTGCAAATATAAATCCGGAAGACGAAAGAACTTCTGACAAGAAAAAGAATGCGGAAAAGAACGAAAAACTGCATTCAGACGAAGAGTTTGACAGCTACTTCAAGAAAGACTAAACACTTGCGAGCCGACTCATGTGATGGGTCGGCTTTTTTACATAACCTGTATTTGTAAGAATTTTTTCCTATGGTATAAAACTATACTTATGATAGAATGTTTCTATTATGGTAGGAATAAAAATTAATAAAACGTTGCGAAATGTCCTGATAGCAATTGTTGTTATCATTCTCATTTTTGCGATCCCGAGCTTTTTTCCTGAAAAAGATTTTCGTAGCAAATACGAAAACTATGACTTATCTACAAATGTCGGAACTTCTTACACAACAAAAACTTACAAGGAGTATTTAGAGGAGAATTCTTCTGCTAAATCAGTTTCGTCTCGCGTTGCTGTAAATGTTCTTGATTATGATGCATCAGAATCAACTGGTGTTCGTGTAGAAAAGAACTACAAGGGAAAAGATGTTGTTTTTACAGAGGAAGATTCTTCTGTAACCTGGACTGTTGATGTACCGGAAGCAGGCTTCTATAACATCAAAATGGAATACATTGGCGTTCCTTCTCGAAACGTAAATATGGAACGTATTTTGTATATTAACGGCGAAATGCCTTTTAGCGGTGCAGATACACTTACGTTCTTCCGTTTATGGAAAGACGGCGGTCCAATAAAATATGATAACCGTGGAAACAGTATCCGTCCAACACAGGTTGAAGTGTTTGATTATCAGGACGTATATTATAAGAGTGATCTCGGTTATGAAGTTGATCCTTATAAATTCTACTTCAAGAAGGGTGTAAATACAATTAAACTTGAATCTACAAGTGAGCCAATGGCAATCAGTGGTATTACCCTTTGTCCTGTTTTAAAATATGATACTTATGAGCAGTATCTTGCAAAACAGCCTTCAAAACCAGAAAACTACGAAGGAAAAAATATTTCTATTAAGGTGCAGGGAGAAGATTCTGTAGTACGTTCAGATCCTTCTTTGTTCGCACGCTATGACCGTTCTTCTGCAATTACTGAACCTTACAGTACAAAACAGACAATCCTGAACTACACTGGTGGTGATTCATGGAAGATCCCTGGTCAGTGGATTGAATGGGAACTTGAAGTTCCTGAAAACGGCTGGTATACAATTTCTCTTAAAGCAAGACAGTTCTTCCAGCGTGGTTATGTTTCTTGCCGTTCTGTTTATATTGATGGTGAAATTCCTGTTGATTCATTAAAGTCAGTTGGATTTAAATATGATTCAGACTGGCAGTTTGCAACACTTTCAGACGGTGATAAAAAGCCTTACAAGTTCTATCTTACAAAGGGAACTCATAAAATCCGCCTTGAAGCAACTCTTGGTGATATTGGTAAAGTAATTCAGGAAGTACAGGATTCTGTATACCGCTTGAATGTTATCTATCGTACAATTCTTGTTCTTACAGGTTATACACCAGACTTGAACCGCGACTACGAAATCAAGAAGGTTTATCCAAACGAAGTTGAAGCAATGCTTCTTGAAAGTAAGCGCCTTTATAAAATTATTGATGATTTTATTGCCATCACAGGTGAAAAGTCAGATCAGATTTCTCCGGCAGAAGTTCTTGCTTTCCAGCTTGAACAGTTCTACAAGCATCCGGATAAGATTACAAAGAGTTTCTCTAACTTCAAGGAAAACACAACAACTCTTGCAGCTTCAATGCTTAGAATGACAGAAACAAAGCTTGATATTGACTATATTCTTGTTCAGAGTGCAAACGATAAGATTAAGCCAGACCGTTCTAACTTCTTTAAGAATGTTGGTCATGAAGTAACTTCATTCATCAACTCTTACCTTTATGATTCTGCTGCTTTGGGAAGTGTTTACGAAAAAGATGCAGATCATTTGATTGAAGTATGGATTGTTACCGGTCGTGATCAGAGCCAGGTTCTTAAAAACATGATTGATGACAGCTTTACTCCAGAGCATGGAATTAATGTAAACGTAAAGCTCATCAAGCTTGATGCTCTTCTTACAGCCGTAGTTGCTGGTAACGGACCAGATGTTGTTATTTCTGCTTCTCAGAACCAGCCGGTTGACTATGCTTTGCGTAATGCAAACGTAAACCTCCGCCGTTTTGATGATTGTGATGAAGTCCTGAAAAGCTTTAAGCGAAGTGCCTATGTTCCTTTTGAATATAATAAGGGACTTTATGCGCTTCCTGAAACTCAGAGCTTTAACCTTATGTTCTACCGTAAAGATATTCTTGAGCAGCTGGGACTTGAAGTTCCTCAGACTTGGGACGATCTTTTTGATATCCTTCCTACCTTGCAGGGTAATAACATTTCTGTAGGTGTTCCATATCCTAATATTGTAACTCCAGATATGTCTGCCTTCTATTCAATGGTATATCAGAGAGGTGGACAGCTTTATAACGCAGAAGGTACAAAATCTATTATTGACAGTGAACCTGGAATTGCAGCCTTTAAGACATATACAAGCCTTTACAACAACTTCGGTCTTCCAATCGTTTATGACTTTATGAGCCGCTTCCGTACAGGTGAAATGGCAATTGGTGTTGCTAACTATGCTACCTATAACACAATCGTTGTTGGTGCTCCAGAAATCCGTGGACTTTGGGACTTCACATATCTCCCAGGAACAATGGATGAGAATGGTAATATCAACCGTGCAAATGTTTCTGGTGGTGTTTGTACAATGATGATTAAGAAGGGTATAGACCTTGATGACCTTGACCTTTCAAATCTTCCTGAACTTGCCTACAGCGATAATAACGGAAAGACCTTTGAAGAAGGTATTATTCCTGGAATCGATGAAAAGACCTGGAATGAAGTTATGAAAAATGAAACTCGCATGAAAGATTCATGGGAGTTTATGAAGTGGTGGGTTTCTACAGATGTTCAGGTTCGCTTTGGACGTGAAATGGAAGCTTTGCTTGGTGCTTCTGCCCGCTATACAACAGCAAATGTTGATGCTTTGAAGCAGCTTTCATGGAACACAAGTCAGATTCGTGTTCTTGAAAACTCTCTTAATGAAACTGTAGGTGTTCCAGAAGTTCCTGGTAGTTACTATACTCCACGACACATTGTAAATGGTACACGTAAAGTAATTAATGAGCAGGATGATGCTCGTGAAACTCTTATTGATTACACTCGTAAAATCAACGAAGAGCTTACTCGTAAGCGACAGGAATTTAACCTGCCTGTAGCAGAGGATTAGTCAGGAGATAATCATGAATGAAAAGTTTTCTAAATATTTAGCTAAAAAAAGACTTGCGGCTTCTGATTTAGTTCGAAATGCAAGAAAGAATAAGGTATGTTATGCTTTCCTGCTGCCGTATGCAGTACTTTTTATTACATTCTATGTACTTCCTATGGTTACTTCAATTTATTTTAGTTTTACTAACTATAATATTTTGGAAAAGCCAGATTTTATTGGAGCTAGAAACTATCTGAACCTGTTCCTGGAAGATGAAGTATTTACTATCGCAATCAAGAATACTTTCCTTGTTGCCATCATCACAGGACCAGTCGGATACATCATGGCGTTTATTTTTGCATGGCTTATTAATGAGCTTCCAAAGTGGGTTCGTACTCTGGTTGTATTCTTCTTCTATGCACCATCTATTTCGGGAACTGCCTTTATTGTATTCAAGCAGTTGTTCAATGATGATGCTAACGGATGGATTAACCGCTTCCTTATTACACACGGTTTTACTAATTCACCAATTCTGTTCCTTACAAATCCGCAGAATGTAATGAAGGTTATTGTTCCTGTAATCCTGTGGACTTCACTTGGTACAGGCTTCCTTTCATTCGTAGCTGGTCTTAAGGGTATTGATAAGGCTCAGTATGAAGCCGGTTATATCGATGGAATTCAGAACCGCTGGCAGGAACTCTGGTTCATTACACTTCCAAACATGAAGCCTATGCTGTTGTTCGGAGCTGTAATGTCAATCACAACTGCTTTCAACGTATGTGATATTCCAATGCAGCTTGCAGGTTATCCTTCTACTGACTATTGTGCACGTACAATCGTAACTCATCTTTTTGACTACGGTTTTACACGCTTTGAAATGGGATACGCTTCTGCAATTGCAACCGTATTGTTTATTACAATGATTCTTTGTAATAAAGCTATTCAGGCACTCTTGAATAGAGTAGGACACTAATAGGGGGTGCTGAAAATGAAATCTAAGAATTTATATAAAGAACAGACAATTCATCATTACAAATTCCGCCGTAAGCCAAACCGTTCTATCGGTGGTGATGTCGGAATCTACATCTTCCTTGGAATCTGTTCATTGATGATGTTGTTCCCACTTTTCTGGGCTGTTTGTAACTCATTAAAGCCTTTGGATGAGGTTCTTAAGAATCCTCCTACAATTCTTCCAAAGCATCCTACAACAGATAACTTCTCTGATCTGTTTGTAACTTTGAGCCAGGGATGGGTTCCTCTTTCCCGCTATGTATGGAATACAGTGTTTATCACTGCTGTTGGTACCTTTGGTCATGTAATTATTGCTTCTATGGCTGCTTACGTACTTGCTAAATACCGCTTCCCTGGTGGACAGCTTTTCTTCCGCGTTGCAGTTGTTGCACTTATGTTCAATGGTTATGTAACAGGTATTCCTAACTATCTTATCCTGTGTAAACTTCACATGGTAGATACTTACTGGGCACTTATTCTCCCTGCAATCGGTGGTTCTCTTGGACTCTTCCTTATGAAGCAGTTTATGGACGGCTTCCCAATGTCTCTCGTAGAGGCTGCAAAGATTGACGGTGCAAGTGAATTGTTGATTTTCTTTAAGCTTGTAATGCCAAACGTAAAACCTGCATGGCTTACAATCTCAATTTTCTCTATTCAGAATCTTTGGAATAACGCACAGATTCAGTACATCTATACTGAAAGTAAGAAAATGCTTCGTTATGCTTTGGATCAGGTTGCCGCTCTCGGCGTAATTGCACGTCAGGGACAGCAGAACGCTGTAATCGTTTTGACAATGTCAGTGCCAATTATTTTCTTTATCTTCTCTCAGAGTCAGATTATGGAAACAATGGCAACATCTGGATTAAAGGACTAGCGGTATGAATAGACGAAAGATATTTTTATTAATTGCAAGTCTTTTCACATTGTGTGCAGGACTTTTTGCAAAAGCAGATACTTATACTTATAACTTCTGGGATGATATTGAAAAGTCTCCAGATGCATATCGTGTTTCTCATGTGCTTTATGCAAACGACTTAGGTTTGGATAAGCCATTGAAAAATCCTACATCTTTGTTCGCAGATGGAAACACAATTTATCTGGTAGATACAGATAATAACCGTATTGTTGTTCTTACATATACTCAGAAAAAAACTCTGGAACTGGTAAAGGTAATTGATCGTGTAAACGACAGCCCACTTGTTGGCGAAAATACCACCTTCAAAGCTCCACAGGATATTTATGTAAGTCCAAACGGATATTTATTTATTGCAGATACACAGAATGGTCGTGTTCTTAAAACAGATAAAGACCTTAATGTTCTTCTTGTAATTACAGAGCCAGATGATCCTACCTATGAAAAAGGAAAGGCTTATCTTCCTTCAAGAGTAATTGCAGATTCAAAAGACCGTGTTTACCTTCTTTCAAAGAACGTTACAAAAGGATTTTTGAAGTATGAAGCAGATGGTTCTTTCCAGGGATATTACGGAGCAACAAAAGTAATTGTTAATCCTATTGATCTTTTGTGGAAGAAGTTTGCAACAGAAGCTCAGAAAGCCAGAATGGAATCTTTTGTTCCTACAGAATATTCTAACTGCTTTATTGATAAAGAAGGATTGATTTATGCAGTAACTGCAAGCTTTGAGGAATATGATCTTCGTTCCGGCAAGGCTGCTCCAATCCGCCGTTTGAATGCTCTTGGTACAGATATCCTTGTTCAGAATGGATACGAATATCCTATTGGTGATGTTATCTGGGGTAATGCCGGTGGTGTTTCTGGTCCTTCAAGAATGTCTGATATTACAGTATTAGATAACGAGATTTATCTTGCACTTGATGAAAACCGTGGACGTATTTTTGCCTATAATAATCAGGGCTATCTTTTGTTCAGCTTTGGTGGAAAGGGTAATACAAAAGGAAACTTCCGTAAGGCTTCTTCTCTTGAGCACATTGGAAAAGACCTCTTCGTACTCGATTCTACATCAGCTTCTCTTACAGTATTTACTCCTACAGATTACTGTAATCTTATTTACACTGCAGAGGAACAGTTCTCTGTTGGTGAATATGATGAATCAGCAGCAACCTGGGAAAAAGTACTTAAATTAAACGGTAACTATGATCTTGCATATATTGGTTTGGGTAAAGCTTATCTCCGCCAGAAAAGATACAAGGATGCAATGGAATATTTTAAGCTTAAGCGTGACCGCCGCGATTATTCTAAGGCATTCAAGTATTACCGTAAGGAATGGATTGAGAAAAACTTTGCATGGCTTACAATTATTGTAGTAATAATTATTCTTATCCCTCTTGTCATCGGATGGGTAAAAAGAATTAAATGGGAGATCAATTCATTATGAGTTATATAACAAGAAGATTAAAAAAGCTTACAGATAAATCAACATATGTAAGATTTCGAGATACTCTCAAGTATTCTCTTTATGTAATATTCCATCCGGCAGATGGTTTCTGGGATTTGATTCACGCAAAACGTGGTTCATATGCCGCAGCAAACTTTATTGTAATTCTTACTCTGCTTACCAGTGTATGGCGCCTTCGTTTTACAAGTTTTGTTGTAATGAATGTTCACTGGGAAGAAGTAAACATTTTTGAAGAGTTTGCATCAATCCTTATTCCACTTTTGATTTTCTGTGTTTGTAACTGGGCTCTTACAACCCTGTTCGACGGAAAAGGTCATCTTGGAGATATTTATATGGGATCTGCTTATGCGCTTACTCCGTATCCGCTGATTCAGATTCCTATCATCATCCTTAGTAATATTGTTACAAAAGATGAAGCAGCATTCTACGATGTGTTTAATACCATCTCAATTATCTGGTGTGCAGTTCTTATCTTTATGGCAATGATGATGATTCATCAGTACGGATTTGGAAAAACATTGTTGTTTACAATTTTTACCATTTTCGGAATGCTCATCTTTATTTTTATCATGCTGTTGTTCTTCAGTATGATTTCGCAGGGAATTAACTATTTCGTTTCCCTTGGGCGAGAAGTAATCTTCAGGTTGAACTGACGAAGGAAGGATATTTATGAAAGACGAAAAAGAAAAGAAAGCAAAAAAAGCAAAGAGATCTAAATATCCAGACTGGTATATTGGACCTCCAAAACCAATGAAGACAAAGACTTTTGAATTCCATAAACCTACACCAAAATTCTGGGTTGGCTTTGGATTCACTTTAGCTATTCTTGGTTTTATTACATATATAGTTATTCGCCTTGTTATGGTTGCACAGGCAATACAGCCTCCATTGGAATATTATGAGTACAATGAAGAACAGCAGCCAGAAACTTATATTCTTGAGAATAACAATATTAAGTTTGAACTTGATTCAAGAACTACACAGTTTACTGTTACTCAAAAAAAGAATGGCCATGTATGGTATTCAAACCCACCTGCTGTTCAGGCAGATAAAATTGCTCTTCCAAGCGAAAAGAACAATATGCGTTCTCCATTGCTTGTAAAGTATTCTACTCAGAACGGTACAGATGAAGTTTATGATATTTTCTCTAACAGTGTAGAGCGTAAGTTTTATACAGTTTCAAAGAATGGTCAGGAAATCCGTGTAGACTATACAATTGGTCAGATGGATCGTGAATATATTTTCCCTCTTATTCTTTATCAGTCAGATCTTGAAAAGTGGGAAGAGGGCCTTTCTAAAACAGATACTCGTGCACTTGAGCGTTCTTATCACAAATATACAATGAGCAATCTTAAGAGTGATGAACGTGATGCAATGATTGCAAAGTATCCAAAAATTGAAGAAGAGCCGCTGTACCTTGTATTTGAAACTTTGCAGAACCACATTAAGGAACAGATGGAAGCTCTTTTTGCAAAACAGGGCTTTACTTATGAAGATTACCTTGAAAATAAGGAACTTTATAAAGAAACAAATATTAAGGAAGTTCCAGCTTTCAGCCTTTCTGTTATTTACAAACTTGACGACAAAGGCTTTAGCGTAGAAATTCCTTTTGATGAGATTTCTTACCGCTTGAAGTATCCTCTTACACAGGTTTCTGTTCTTCCATATTTTGGAGCTGGAAGCAATACCGATACAGGCTTCATCCTCGTTCCAGATGGAGGCGGAAGCTTAATCAACTTCAATAACGGTAAAACAAGACAGAACACATATTATGCAGACTGCTATGGTTGGGATTATGCAATGGACCGTAAAGCTATTGTTACCGAAACCCGTGCAACATATCCAGTATTTGGAATTGCAAATGGAGATTCTGGATTTATTTCTATTATTAATTCTGGTGCAGAATATGCCGGTGTAACTGCAGAAATTGCAGGAAAACTTGGAAGTTACAACTATGCTCGCTTTGACTATAAAATGCTTCACAGCGAAGAGTTTGATGTTTCTGCACGTACTACAAGTAAGCAGTATATTTATGAAAATGCACTTCCAAAGGGAGAAGTGATTAAACAGTCTTTCGTATTTGTAGAAGCTCCTTCTTATGTTGATATGGCTAAGGAATACAGAAATTATCTGTTTGCCGGTGCTAAAAAGACACAGAACAAGGATATTCCACTTGCAGTAGAACTTATTGGTGCTGTTGAAAAGAAACAGCAGGTTTTGGGAATGCCAAAGACAAAGCCTTATGCACTTACAACTTATAAGGAAGCAGCAGATATTATTGAGCAGATTGATGAAATGAAACTGAATAATGTCAGCTACAAACTTTCAGGCTTTATCAATGAAGGTATTCGTTCAACAATGCTAACTAAAGTGCGCTTTATTAAGAGCCTTGGTGGAAAGGGTGGATTTAAAAAGCTTGTAAAGTCTACAGAAGATTCTTCTGCAAAGCTTTATCTTGACGGTTCAGTTCAGACACAGTACAGAACTGGTTTGTTCAAGGGCTTCTTCAAATATAGAGATGCAGCACGCTTTGTAAGTGATGAACTTTGTAAGCTTAGTGAATACTCAACCATCTGGTATGGTAAAGATGATGGTAGAGATAACTATTATCTTTTGAGACAGGCTTTGCGCGATAAGTGTGCAGATGTACTAACAAAGAGCGCTTCTAAACTTGGTCTTGATGGTATTTCATATAGTGATAACGGAAAAACTCTTTCATCAGACTTTAATGAAAAGCATGTAACAACCCGCGCGTCTGCAAGACAGGCTCAGCAGGATAAGATGAAGGATGCAAATGATAAGGGGCTTGGCGTTATGGTAAATGCCGGTAACGATTATACCCTTAATTATGTTGATTTCATTACAAACATGGAACTTCACGGAAACGATTACGCAATTGTTGATAAGAATGTTCCATTCTATCAGATTGCATTGCATGGTTATAAAAACTATGCAGGTTCACCTATCAATCTTGGTTATGAAAAAGACCAGCTTATTCTTGAATCTGCAGAAACTGGTGCAGGACTTTATTATTCGTTTATGCAGGCTTCTCCAAAGAAATTACAGGATACAAATTACACAGAATATTATTCAAGCTGTTTTGATTCCTGGAAAGATGAACTTGAAGATTCTTACAACAGATATAATAAAGAATTGGCCGCAGTTGCAAACTGCCTGATTGTTGATCATGAATATGTTTCTGAACAGGTTACAAAAACAACCTTTGATAATGGTTATGTTGTATACGTAAACTTTGGTTATTCAGATTTCTGGACTTCTACAAGACAGCATATTCCTGAAAGAGACTATAGAGTTTTTGCGGTGGAGGACTAAAATGAAAAAACGAAAAATAGGGCTGATGGGTCGCAGAGCTCTTTACGGATATCTTTTTATATTGCCGTTTATAATCGGTTTTATTTTCCTGATGGTAAAGCCGCTGTTTGGTTCTTTGCAGATGGCGCTTTCGCAGGTAAACATTTCTACACAGGGCTTCTCTCTTGAGAACAATCATTTTGCAAACTTTAAGAGAGCCTTCCTTGTAGACTCTGAGTTTAACAGAATGCTCGTAGAAGGAATTGGTAATATGATTTACCGTTCAATTGCTACTGTAGTATTCAGCTTCTTTGTTGCACTTCTGCTTAATCAGAAATTTAAGGGTAGAACACTTGCACGTTCAATCTTCTTCCTTGCAGTAATTCTTTCTTCGGGAGTACTTCTTGGACTTGAAACTAACAATGCTCTTATGGCACAGATTAAAAACTCTATTGAAGAAGCAGGTAATGTAAACAGTATTACAGATGTACTGGAACGAATTCTTGTTTCATCAAGTGAGGGTTTAAGCGGAATTAGTGGTAAAACCTTTAAAAAGGTATTTGAAATCATTGATTCTATTTATGATGTTGCAATGGCATCTGGTATTCAGATTATCATCTTCCTTTCTGGTTTGCAGAATATTTCTCCAAGTATGTATGAAGCTGCTCAGATGGAAGGATGTACTGCATGGGAAAGCATGTGTAAAATCACAATTCCTATGGTAAGTCCTTTGCTTCCTGTTTGCTGGATTTATACAATTGTAGACTTCTTTATGAAGACTGATAATGAAATTATGACCAAAATCAATGATAACATGCAGCTTATGGAATACGGCTTTAGTGCGGCTATGGCCTGGTCATACTTTGTTATCTGTATGCTCCTGATTGGTATTTCTTCATTTATTATTTCAAAGGTGGTGTATAACTATGACTAAAGATGAAAAGAAAGTACAAAAGGCTTCAAAGAAAGCTGAACTTGCCGCAAGACGTGCAAACTTCTGGGAACGAAATGAAGCTTCAGACGGCATTCTTCTTAAAGAGACTATAAAGAAATATCTTCTTTCATTCTTCAGATTTATTCTCTTGTTCGGAATGTGCTTTATGATTATACAGCCAATTTTGAATAAGATCTCGGTAAGCTTTATGTCTGAAAGAGATTTGTATGATACAACAATCATACTTATTCCAAAGCATTTTACACTTGCAAACTGGAAGATTGCCAGCATTCTTCTTAATTACAAGACAACATTGTTTAATACAATCTGGGTTTCTCTGCTTGTTTCTGTAATTGAAGTTACAATGTGTAGTATTGTTGGTTATGGATTCTCACGCTTCCAGTTCCCGCTTAAGAGATTCTGGTTTTTCTGTGTAATCCTTATTATTGTTATTCCACCACAGACAATTCAAACTTCATTGTTTTTGAGTTTCAGATATTTCAACTTTTTTGGAAAAACAATAAACCTTCGCGGTAATATGCTTCCATATCTTATGATGTGTTTGACCTGTCAGGGACTTAAAAATGGACTTTACATTTTTATGATCCGCCAGTTCTTTATGGGCTTCCCATTTGAACTTGAAGAGGCTGCTTATGTAGACGGTTGTGGTCCGCTTAAAACCTTTGTAAGAATTATGGTACCTGGTGCAAAACCAATCATTACATCATGCTTCCTCTTCTCATTTGTATGGCAGTGGACAGATGGTTTCTATTCAAATATGTTCTTGGGAAAAATCAAGCTTCTTGCTGGAAACCTTAGTAACGTAGTTGAAAAACTTGGTGGTTATCTTGCACAGCTTAATGGTGGTACTGCGATTGTTCCAACTGGTTATGCAAATGCAATTCTTTCAACAGCAACATTAATGTCAATTTTCCCTGTAATCATTCTTTACATCTTCTGTCAGAGAATGTTCGTAGAAAGTTTGGCAAGTACTGGTGTTAAGATGTAACCAAAAGCGAATCACCATAAACCTAGGTGAAATTTCGTATACAATTTCTGAAAAGTGGTGTTATAATTAACGTAAATAGGCAATATTGCTGGTTTACGGCATAAAAAAAGGAGTATAAATTATGAAAAAGATTGCTATCGTTGCAGCTTCAGCAGTGCTCGCTCTTGCACTTACTGGATGTAACAAAGCTGGTGGATCATCAGCAAAAAAAGGTGGATCATCTAAAGCCGCTCTTGAAGCAGCTGCTAATGGTGATTATTCAAAACTTAAGGTTCAGAAAGACCCAGCAACTAAAAAGGCTTATGACTTCGGTGGTCTTGAAGTAGTTATTTTTGACTGGTGGTCTGGTACAGAAACTCCAGCTCCTGCTAATAAAGCACAGGAAGATCAGCTTGCATACCGCACATACCTTGAAGAGACTTATAACTTCAAGTGTGTACAGCGTGGTGATGGTTGGAGTGAACACCCAACAGAAGTAGCTAACTACTGTATTACAGGTGCTGATGATGCACGTATCTTCATTATTGATGGACGTTCTGCTATTCCTGGTTATACACAGGGCCTTTGGGCAGATGTTTCTAAAGTTCCAGGAATTGACTGGACAGATAAGAAATGGAACAAGGCTGTTAACAACGTAATTCCTGGATATACATTCGCTGCTAGCGATCCAGAACCACGTGCTTGTATCTACTTCAACAAGAGAATTCTTAAAGAAAACGGATATGATCCAGACGAACCATACAACCTCCAGAGAGATGGAAAATGGTCATGGGCTACATTCGAAGAAATGCTCGCTAACCTTACAAAAGATACAGACAACGATGGTGTAATTGACCAGTATGGTCTTGCAGGTTTCAACTCTGAAACTCTTATCCCAGCACTTTTGGGTAACGGAACATCACTTGTAAAAGTTGATTCAAACGGAAAATATCAGTTGAACTTTGATGATCCAAAACTCATCGAATCTTTGAACTTTGCTCGTGATTTGTTCTCTAAGTATCAGATCCCACAGGGTGAAGGTGCTAACTGGGACTACTTCAAGTCTGACTTCATGAACGGAAAGGCTGCATTCTATGACAACCAGCAGTATGATTCAAATGCTAACGGTATGCTTCAGGATATGAAGGATGACTGGGGTATGGTTTGCTGGCCATCAAAGGAACCAGGAAAATCATTCACAACAAACACAGACAACATGAATGTTATCCCTGCATTCTACTCACAGGACAAGGTTAACAAGATCATGAAGATCTATGACCTCTGGACAGATCCAGTACCTGGTTATGATGATCCAGAAGCTTGGAAGGAAAGCTACTATACTAACTTCCGTGATGCTCGCGCTGTAGATGAAACAATGCAGATGATGAGAGATAACAACATCGGATTCATTGAGTGGCTTCTCCCTAACTTCAACAACAACTACTCAAGAATTTCTTGGGACTGGTATGCTGGTACACAGGTTGCTCCACAGCAGTCACTTGAAGGAATCAAGAACGAACTTCAGTCTTACCTTGATGACATCAACAAATAATAATTTATAAAATGAACATCAGGTAATTAATAAAGGCGAGTGTCTAACGGCACCCGCCTTTTTTTATAGGTTTTATTCTGAATTGAAATTAAGACCAGATTTTTATATAATAAAATTATGTCAAATCACGGTACAATTACTAACGACAATCACGCAGCTTTGTGGCACGGACGTTTTAAGGAAGGTCCAGATGCAGACGCTGTTAAGTTTGAAACTTCCATAAATGATGATATGAGAATGGCCTTTGTTGATATTGAAGGAAGCATTGCTCATGCAAAAATGCTCTGTAAAACAGGCCTTATTTCTGAAGATGAAAAAAATCAGATTATAGATGGACTTAATTCAATAAAAGATGATTTACAGGCAGACAAGCTTAAGGTAGATCTTTCTGCAGAAGATATCCATTCTTTTGTTGAAGCAACCCTCACAGACAGAATTGGTGAAGCTGGAAAAAAGGTTCATACAGGCCGCAGCCGTAATGACCAGATTGCTCTGGACGAAAAGCTTTATCTTCGTTCACAGATTAAAGACCTTCAGAAAGAAGTTCTTAATCTTATTTCAGTCCTTACAAATATTGCAACTGAAAATAAAGATGTACTTATTCCAGGCTTTACTCATATGCAGCACGCCCAGCCTGTAACTCTTGCACATCATGTTTGTGCCTGGGCCTGGATGTTCAGCCGTGATTTTACACGCCTTGGAGATGCCGCAAAAAGAGCAGACCTTTCACCAATTGGTTCGTGTGCTCTTGCCGGAAGTGGTCTGCCACTTGACCGTGCCTACGAAGCAGAACTTCTTGGTTTTGGTGGAGTAACAGATAACTCTCTTGATTCAGTTTCAGACCGCGACTACTACCTTGAAGTTGCCTCAGATCTTTCTATTTTACAGATGCATCTTTCTCGTGCCTGTGAAGAAATTGTTTTGTGGTCAACAACAGAATTCAGCTTTATTGATCTTAGTGAAAAGTGGAGTACCGGAAGTTCAATTATGCCGCAAAAGAAGAATCCTGATTTTGCAGAACTTATCCGTGGAAAAACCGGCCGTGTTTATGGTGATATGGTTGCTCTCTTTACAATGATGAAGGGACTTCCTCTTGCTTACGACCGCGATATGCAGGAAGATAAATCAAGCTTCTTTGAAGCTTATGATACAGTTATTTCAAGTGTACGCATTTTTGCAGAAATGGTTCGTACCGCAAAATGGAATAAGGATATCATGACAAAAAGCTGTGACGGTGGCTATCTTAATGCAACTGATATTGCAGACTACCTTGTTCGTAAGGGGCTTCCATTCCGTACAGCACATGGAGTTTCTGCAGGTCTTGTACGCATTGCAATTGAGAAAAACTGCCTGCTC
>JAEEGJ010016821.1_pt1 | contig 16691 bp, 8 predicted proteins | sample 8958761 | NCBI WGS metagenome assembly JAEEGJ01 (sample SAMN16246546, study PRJNA631951) | gut metagenome | biome: gut microbiome; feature: rumen; material: RS-attached | host: Bos | place: Iran: Karaj | collected 2018-10 | reverse complement strand
AAAATCATATCTCTCAAACAGAAATAAAAAAGCTCTTTTCAAAGCCCTCGGCATACTGCTTTGCATCATATCGGTATCATTTGTGATAATCATGGCTCCCCATGGAATGCAGGTATTAAGTGGCATAGGAATGATGATAATCAGCATCGCACTCGGAATCGGTTTTCTGGTATATTCCGGATTTGCGGATCACGAATGGAGGTTCATCGGCCATGAAGCCTGCAGCATAGACATGAATACCGCAACTTACGTCAAAGAAAAAAGACGCAGTTTTGAACCCATCAGAGCACTGTGTGTATCGCTGGGAGTAGTTCTGCTGGTAGTCTGCTGGACCCCCAATATCCTGATTCCTTTCAGATATATGCCCCTCGGCGCGGGAATCATGTTTCTTGTCATCGGAATCGGTGTTTTCCTCATTGTCTATCCCAACTCTATAGCAAGAGGATTTGACAGACTGCTTAACGTCAATGAAAAGAGTACCATCAGCGGACAGTACGCAAACGGTGGTTCCTACACAAGACCTGTTAAGTATAAGAGCAAGACCGCACAGACAATCTGTGAAGTATACTGGCCTACAGTCACCTGCATCTATCTCATAATCAGCTTCCTGACTTTCAGCTGGGGCACAACCTGGATCATCTGGGTTATAGCAGGTGTTTTCCACAGAGTTGTTATGATCAATTGTACAGAAGACGAAAACTAGGAGAAAAAAATGACTAAGATATATATAACAATAATTTCTATCATAACAGTCATAGCCGTTTTGTTCGGCTGTTTCATCCACATATTCAACAGAGGTAATTTTTCCCTGCACCCTGTGTCCGTCAGTTCGGGCAACTCCATCAGCGACGCGGTAGAGCTGTCAGGTGATATCGATACAATCAAAATTGATATGAACTATTCGGGTGTTACCATAGCTTACGGAAATGAAGTACGTGTGGAATATGACCTTCCCGAAAAACTTGTTCCCGAGATCGAGCTTAAGAACGGAACACTTTCCATAATCCAGAAAAACTCTGTCAGGCTCGGAAGTACCGGTTGGAATGATTATTCACTTACCGTTTACATTCCCGAAGGAATCACCCTCGAGAAACTGGATCTTAATCTTGATGCCGGAAATCTCGAAATTGCCGATATTCCCTGTACCGAAGCAACCGTTAATTGTGACGCCGGAAATATAGAACTTGATAATATGGAATTCACCACATTGAGAGTTGACGTAAATGCCGGAAACATTGAAGTGACCGATTGCTCTGCAGATACTGTAGATATTAATGCAGATGCCGGAAACATCCGACTGAACAGATGTACAATAGATGTTTTCAATGCAGATGCCGATGCGGGAAATATCGATGCCGACAATTGCACTATTAACAGCGGAGAAGTCAATACCGATCTCGGTAATATATCTCTCCAAGGCGAAATCGGTAATGTAAAAACACATACATCCCTAGGTCTCGTCGATCTGGATGATTAAAAAGTATTAATATGTCGTAAAGGATTTTAGTTTTACAATGGATAAAAGAAATAACCGGCTGACTTGTATTACAGCCATCATAGCGGCGGTACTGCTTTCCGTTGCATTCACCGCTTTATCAACGCTCATTCCCCACGGTAATATGAGCGAGGAGGAATACGGTATCCTCGGATATTTTACGGTAGCAGGATTGAACTTTATAGGAATGACAATTATCCTGGCTGTCAGTAAAAGACTTGATATATTGAAGAACACCCCCAAAGGAAGTTTTATCAACGGTATCAAGATAAGTATCATCTTAGTGATCTACTGCATCGTCACTTTCAGCATAAACCTGATCTCATGCATCAGATCACATTCGGGCACTGCCATGTCTCCCCTGTTCACAGCAATATTTATTTCGGCGCTCTTCATGGGCGCAGGTATAGGTGAGGAACTCATGTACCGCGGAATGATAATGAGCATGATCAGAGGAGCCGCAGGTTATAAGTCACGTAACGGACTTATCCTGGGAATGACCGTATCAAGCGTATTGTTCGGACTTACTCACTTGACAAACCTGTTTTCCACAGATGATGTCATCGGTACTTTCGGTCAGGTGATCTACGCCATAGGTGTGGGATTCTATCTCGCAGCCGTTTATGCAAGAACAGGCAATATCTGGTACAACATCGTTCTTCATTTTTTCGTGGATATTGCATCTTTCATAAAGACAATATTTACATCTTCTGAAGTCACGGTAAGTGAGATATTGGGCGGAGATCCAAAGGGCGTCATCATAATATCCGTAGTCGCAGGCATTGTCTTCTTATTCATGGGAATGTTCATCATAAGAAAAAGCAAAATGCCGGAGTTATCATAAGGCTGAAACAATAGGGACGGTTCTCTCTGACTTGCTCCTCCGGAGCAAGTCAGAGAGAACCGTCCCTATTATCTCATTGTCTCTTATCAGCGTTTAATCCTTATATCCGTAAGCGCTACCTGATCACCGGTTATCGATACATACACCTTCTCTTTCTTATTCCTGAGTATCGTGGTATTGGTGATGGATATTCCGCCGTTTTCGGTTTCGGTGATTATCTTATTCTTATACCGGCTAAATCTGACACTGCATTCGAAACCTTTCCGGTTAAGCTTCTTCCAATTATCCCAGTTAGTAAATCCTTTGCCTTTATTTACTTCCGTCTTATTTTCCGCTTCGATACCCCCGCTTTGAACTTCTCCGTCCAAACGGATCATGGCAAATTCTTTATATCCTCTTCCCATTACTTTTCCGTCATCGGAAGTATACAGGAGCAGATACGGACAATGCCATACAAGATTCGATGAAGGAAGACTCATGGTATGGAATATAAGGCGCATACTGTCCTTTATCTTAACGCCTTCTGTATTATCGCTCCTTATACTGTCTATCTGGACATTCGGAATATCACTCTCCAGTCTGTTGATATAATTGATCTCTTCGGAGATTCTGGGTATATCCGTTTCGGGAACTCTCTTACCAGTTTTCTCCACTTCGATCGAAGATATGTGGCAATTCTCACCAGTCAGTCCGATATAGGCATATTTGGAACTGTCAGGAAGCGACAGAACAACTTCACTCCTGTAGCCTCCTCCTTCCAGTTTTACCTGAACATGATCCCTGTTTCTCGCAACTTCTATGAAATAGATCTCTTCCTCATCCTGTTCTATTTTCTCAAGCGAGATCAGTTTCATATTTCTTGCTCCGGAGCATACAAAATGTCCGTCAAACCAGATCTCACCGAACTCTGTGTATCTGGTATCTTTGATTGCTCTGTCGGTATCGTGGACTCTTTCATCGAGAGAATCGAATAAGATAACGGCAGGACCGGAGAACGGATTCTCTTCATTCAAAGGACTTGCACTGAAAGCGATTATCTTTTTCTCGGGTCTGATCCTTATTCCGTACGATATGGCGCTTCTGTATTCTTCGCAGCTAAATTCATTCTTAAATATCGTATCTACATTTTCCGTCTCTTCCTTCATCTGATAATCGACATCGCTGTCGATCAACTGAAGCATGTAACTCGTATATAAAGGATCGTACTTAAATCCGGATTCCTTGATGAGTTCTTCTCTTACGACGGACTGCGGGAGCGGCTCTCTGTAACTGTTCCTGGTGGTCATGGAATCATATGCTTCCGCTACAGCGATTATCCTGGCAGATTCCGGTATTTCATTTCCCTTTAATCCTCCGGGAAATCCGCTGCCGTCATATCGCTCCATATGGTATTTTGCGCCGTATGACAGATGAGGATAATTTGAGATTCCGGACAGGATCCTCTCTCCTATCAAAGGTTCCTGTCTCATCGTATCGATCTCTTCCTTGGTAAGATTCTCTTCCTTTTTAAGTATTTCATCCGGAATTCCTATCTTCCCGACATCATGCAAAAGTGCTGCCTGATATATCTCCTTACATTCATCATCACTCTTCCCGTTCATCTGAGCCAGCATATAGGAATAATCCGCCACTCTCACCGAGTGACCTTCGGCATAATCTACGCGGGCATCAATCGCATTTACAAATGCTTTGATAGTCTGTTCAAAGAGATTCTGGATCTTTACCTGATCTGTTTTCAGATTCTCCATTTCCGTGTTCTGTGCCGCGGATATTTTGTCATTGATATCTTCATATGCGAATACATACAAAAATACCGAAACTATGGCAATCGAAATATTGATAAGAGACAGACCGTATAAAAGTGCCTGGACTCCTCCGGCTGCGATCGGAACCAATGTAAACAAAAGAAGTGATCTGAGTATTTTGGGACTGATCTTTTTTCTATGCTGGATAATAACCGAAAGATCCAGTAAAGGTCCGGAAAATGCAAGTATGTAGTTAAAATAGAACAATGCCTCGCGATGATATACATTACCCGAATCGATGGTATAGACCCATCCCGTAAACAGATTTATGACAAGGAGCGCCATACTCACGGATGCAAGTGTTCCGGCGAGTTTTAACCTCTTCGGAGTAACGAGATTACAATCCGATCTGACAACTTCAGCCAGATACAGATTGAAAATAAAACTGATCACGGAATTCAGGAAAAATACGACAAAATTACTGAGACGGATCATCACATCTGCGATCTGCCCCACATCTCCGGCATACTTATACGCTTGCCGCTCGAATATCAATACGCAAAAGGTTGAGAACTCTATCGCTATGAGAATAGCTTTTTTTCTTGGAGACAAGACACGTGTAAAGATCAACAGAAATACCATCACGCAGCATACACCGCTGAGTGAAAGCATCAGATCAAGTTGAAAGTTTTGAAAGAATTCTAACATTTCCTATATTCCTGCAGATACAATCTATTTATGACGGATAAAAAAGGCTTTCAGCTGCTGAAGCAGTTCATCTTTTTCGATGGTCTTGAGGAAATACCCCTCCGGTCTCAGTGACAGCACAGCCATAACGCTCTCTTTATCGCTTTTCCCGGTGAGGAACATAACCGGAATCGATGCAGTATCAACATCATTCCTAAGCATTTCAAGTACCTGCGGACCGCTTGTAATAGGCATCTCATGATCGAGAAGAATGAGATCCGCTTTGTTTTTGCCCAGCCATTTGATAGCCTGCAGACCGGAGTTAGCCATGGATACCTTATATGGTCCCTTTAGCCATTCTCTTACAAGTGCAAGATAGTTCGGATCGTCATCAACGATCAGAATGCTCTTTTTGAAATCACCGGCATTCATCTTGTTCATAACATCCTGAACATCCTTGATGAATTGAGTTGCATCGATGGGTCTGACATATTCCTTATAAATGAGCTGTGCAGGAATTCTGTCTGTGATGTATTTAATGTCGGGTTTCTCTCCGATCACCGTTACGATCTTCTGATCATCATTCAGCTTATCTTTGAGGAAGATAAGTACATCTTCTCCGGGATGCTCCCTTTCTTCCGCATAAAGAGCTATAAGTGCGGAATCATCCCATCCTGAATTGATGTCATTTACGCTCCAATTTGCAAAAAAAGCATCATAACCCGAATCTTTCAGTTTTTTGATCAGTACCCTTATGAGAAATGATTCTTTTTCTCCGGTTACCATTATCCGGTTATTAGGCATATATTCTCCTATTTATCCTGAATCAGTTTTTCCATCTCATCCCAATTGAGTGCCTTCAGATAAGTCTTGAGTTTTCCGAATACTTCTTCGTCCTTTTCCGGAAGCTTATATGAAAGTACCTGTTCGATTATCATCTCTGCCGAATCATAGTCCATTTCCGGAACCACTTCTCTGAGTGCTTTATACGCATCCTTAAGTTCATCAGGATTTACCGCAGGTTTTTCCTCTTTCTTTTCTTCATCAAGTTTGGATAGCTTAGTCAAAAACGCTCTGTGGAGTTCAAGCATCTTAGATGTGTTTTCATCTATGAACTTTTCATCGTTCTTGTTGCCTGCCTCTTCCAATCTTTCACACAGAGCGGACAATTCCCCTGCTCCCACAATTCTGGCTGAAGTCTTCAGAGCATGAACTTTGACGGTAAACATTTTGATGTCTTTGTCATTAAATGCATCCTCTATAACTTTGGAGGTCGCATCGATCGTATCGCGGAACATATTGATCGCCGTTATGTACTGAGTTATTCCTCCGGATGCCTTGATTCCGTCCTCAAGATTTATGCCTTCGACATCTTTCAGCCACTTAAGGTCATCGGGAATCTGAGTAAGAGCTTTTACCGCATCTTCTTCTCCCGGTTTCATCATGATCGCTTCCGGAAGATGCCTCATTATCGCCTTTTCAAGTTCGCGGCTGTCTATGGGCTTGGCAAGGTATCCGTTAAAGCCCTTTGATACGTAAAATTCGGATCCGCCGGACATGGCATTTGCGGTAAGTGCATAAACGGGAAGATCGGGTTTTATCTCTCTGATCTTCTCGAGTGTTTCTATTCCGTCCATTCCCGGCATCATATGATCGAGGAGTACTACATTGAATTCATCCACTCTGACTTTATCAAGAGCTTCCTCACCGCTCGTAGCCGTAGTTACAAATACTCTTGTTGCTTTCAGAAGTCCCTTGATGACCGTAAGATTCATAGGATTATCATCGACAACAAGTATATTCGCATCAGGAGCTATGAACTGAGGAACATAAGGCTTGCCGGATTCTTCTCCCGCAAGTTCGTCAAACACTCCAAGCACATCTTCTTCATCGAACTTTTGCGTACATACAAACGTAAACTCTGATCCTTCACCGTAGACACTTGAGCATTCAAGAGTACCGCCCATCAGCTCAGCAAATCTCTTGGAAATATCAAGTCCCAGACCGGTTCCCTGAATTCCACTGTTCTTCTCTTCATCAAATCTTTCGTACGCATTGAAAAGCTTACCCATGTCTTCCGGTTTGATACCTATACCGGTATCCTTAACAGAAAATGAGATCTTTACTTCTTTTTCTTCCTTGGACAGTATGGATACACTGAGTGTAAGACCTCCAAGATCCGTGTACTTAACCGCATTTGTCAGCAGGTTCATTAGGATCTGTTTTACCTTAGGCTCATCACCATACATGTGAGCGGGAAGATCTTCGTCAATATCATAATCAAATGTCAGATCTTTTTCGTTACTCCTGATCCTGGTCATCTTGACAAGGGATCTGAGCATTTCAAATGTATCGTATCTTTTTTCGATTATATTCATCTTGCCCGACTCGATCTTCGACATATCGAGCAGATCGTTGACCAATCCGAGAAGTGATTCGGATGCATCTCTTATATCCAGAGCATAGTTGATGACCGACAAAAAGTATGGCTTGGGAACATCCGCCGGATCTTCTCTGAGTATCATCTCATCCATACCCATGATTGTATTAATGGGTGTGCGGATCTCATGTGACATATTTGCCAGGAATCTGGACTTGGCGGAATTAGCACGCTCCGCTTCATCACGTGCGATCTGGATCTCTTTGTACTGTCTTCTGATAACGGTTCCCGACATGATCCTCCAGACAATTAGTCCGCATATCAGACCGACCACTGCAATGAGCAGAATTCTCATACCGAGAAGTTCAGACAATCTCGGTTGCTTAACTATCGAGTATGTTGTTTCTTCGATCGCATTACCGGTAACCCCGTCGAGTACCTGTATATGCAGTGTGTAATTACCATACTTAAGTCCCGTATATTCCAGAGACGACAGTCCGCTTCTGGGCACCGTTATACCGGAATCTTCTGTACCTTCCAGATATACCCTGATCATAGGATTGGTCATTGTATAGTCAAGCACCGCCGGCACAATAGTGATACGTGCATTTGTCGAAGGAATCGTATAAACACCCTCCGCATCCGGTATGATTTCCTCTTCTCCTACGAAAATAGAGCGAACTCCCATTCTCAGATATGATACGGATTCAAAGAAATGATTAATATTTACTTTGTTAACTCCCGTTCTTCCGGAAATATAGAGATTACCGAATTCATCCATACAGCTGAATGAGTTACTGGTGGGGACACTGGTAAGACCGTTTGCGGTCGTATAAAGCTTGTAATCGGTGATCGTATCATTGATCATGTCACTGGCTTTAACAGAAAAGATACCGTACGAAGAAAGCACCCAGATATCACTGTGTTTATCAAAGAACATATCGAAATTATTATTGTACGGAAATGATGTAACCGTATGAAGCGAATCATTCCATAAATACTGGATCGAATTGGAAGTGATAATCCAGATCACCCCTCTTGCTTCGTCCCGCCTGATCCTTAAGATGACATCACTCGATAACCCGTCATCTCTTCCGATGTGCTTTATTTCGGAGCCATTGATCACATATACACCGTCACCGTCGGTTCCGACATAAAGATTTCCGTCAGAATCCGATTCAACGGTAAGGAAAATGGTATTTTCCACACCATCATCCGAAGTGACGGTTTTAATTACCTTTTCGTTTTTGATCACCGCCAGTCCACCGTTAGTTCCTACCAAAACAGAACCGTCATCCGCGATGGCAGCACATCTTACCGAATTATCCGGAAGTCCGTCTTCTTCGGTGATCGTAGTCAATTTTCCGGAGGAATCCATATGAACAATACCCATTCCAGCCGAATATGTGCATATCCACAGATCATCATCCGTTCCCTCCAGAATGCATCTGATCCTGGCCGTTCCGAAATATTCCGATATATTTTTCTTGATCTGCTGATAATAGGGATTGATGATATGAAGTCCGGAATCGGTTCCTATATAAAGATTATTCTTATAATAGCAAGTAGTGTTAACCACTTCTTCTTCAAGTCCGGACAGTTCATAGAGATCGATAAAATTATTGGTTACAACCTTCATTACTCCCTGTCTTGAAGAAGCAAGCCAGAGATTGCCCTGATAATCCGACGTTATCATCTCTATGGCATTATGCATCGGTATATTTCTGAGCTCATGAAATCTTTGATCAATGTCCAGATATCCAACGGTGGAATTTGTCGCAACCCATATGCGTTCACATGCATAAGAAATACTGACTATACCCTTACCGAATGAAACATTGGTTTTTTTCATCCTTCCCGTAAGGTCTCCGAACATACCGTAATAAACGGTCCCTTCTTCGGTTCCGAAATAAACATATCCTTCGTTGCGGGGATCGGCAAAGATCGTCGTTATAGATTCATCTCCGATGTCATCACTTCTGTAGAAATGTTCAATCTCTTCGGAGCCAAGCATAAAGATGCTGCCGTTTTTGGTCACACCACATACATATCCGTCAGGAGTCGAGGTAAGTGTTGAGATGATCTCGTTATTGATCCTTTCATCATCAACAATTCTTAATATTCCGTTTCTGTCTATATAGGCCAATCCTGCCGTTGTTCCGATATAAATATTTCCGGCAGTATCCTCAGCGAAACTTCTTATCGACGAAGAAGGCAAACCGTCTTTATATGTGTAATGAGTACGGATATTGCGTTCTACTAAAACGACGCCATTGTCATTTGTACCGATCCATACTCTGCCCTTTGAATCTTCGAATATGGATCTTCCGCTTGTAAGGCCCTCGGATGAATCCAGCCTTTCAAAATTCAATCCGTCATATCTGATGATCCCGCTGTATCCGCCGATCCATACATAGCCGTCCCTTGTACCAAGAATACAATTGGCATCAGAGGTAGGAAGACCGTTTGTCGCATCATATAACTTCGCAGTATATCCTGCACCGTCAAGTTGTCCGGAAGCGGAATAACCTCCGCCTATCCGGCTTTCCGTCATTTCTTCGGACAGTGTCTCCGGCGAATGTATATTTGCGGCAAATACAGGTGCTGTGAATATTACCGAAGACATAAACACACCCGCGATTGCGGCTGCAAAACGTCTTCCTTTTTTTCTGTTGAATCCGATCATTAACGATTTCCTCCGTTAACTTTCCTGGTACTTCTTAAGTACAACCTTGATCTCGGGCATTGCATCCATAAATGCTTCAACTACTTTAGGATCAAACATCTTGCCGGAACCGTCGTTTATTATCTCAAGAGCTTTTTCTATGGAAAAAGCCGGCTTATATACTCTGGGTGAAGTAAGCGCATCAAATACATCTGCAACAGCCATGATCCTGGCGGCAAGCGGAATTACCTGACCATGAAGTTTCTCGGGGTATCCCTTACCATCCCAGCGTTCATGATGGTATGCAGCCATATTCCTTGCTTCCTTGAGGTAGTTTTCTCCGTTTACCGTATTGATAACTTTTTCGATAATCTCCTTGCCGTATATGGTATGAGTCTTCATGATCTCATACTCTTCATCGGTGAGTTTACCGGGCTTGTTCAAAACATTATCGGATATACTGATCTTGCCCACGTCATGAAGAGGCGCGGACTTAACAATATCCGACATGAATTTGGGTGTGAGTTTTTCGGAATAGTATCCCTTCTTTTTGAGAGACTCCGAAATGATCTTGACATATTCTGCTGTTTTGGCGATATGGGCACCCGTATCGGAATCCCTGTTTTCTACAAGATCCGCCATGGTGATTATCAGGCCGTTTTGCATTCTGTCCGAACTTTCGGCAAGATACCTTACGCTTCGCATCTGTTCCGTTGTTTCGGATGCCATCTTACAAAGCGAGTTGTACAGCTTCTCTATTTCATTGTTCGTTTGTATATCAAGCGATCTGAGCTTTCTGACCTTTTCATCGAGCGCTTTCTGATCGGATTCACCGATCGTAAAATCGCTGATTGCCTTAGCCATGCTTCCTATGGGATAGATCATATGATATTCGGACACCCACAGACCGTAGCCGAGTATAAGTGAGAAAAATCCCGAGAAAACGAGAATTGTTTTAAGCGCATATTTTCCGACATATTCGGAAGCATATGATAATGAGGCGTCGGCCCCCACATATCCCACCGTTACGCCATCAGAATTTCTAACGGGGCAATAGGACGAAATAACCCATCCGAACCTGTCGTTTGACTCGATGGGGTCAATAGCTTCACCCGCAAAAAGCTGAGGCAGATAAGGAATAAAGGCATCTTCGAATTCAACCAGTTCACCGTTTTCATATGCAGGATCATCTCCCGCATCCAGATCGATTATGAATACACAGCCCTCCTGCCTGATCTTGATAAGATACAGGTATTTAACTCCGGGAATGCTGTCCCTGATCCTGGTAAACTCTTCTTTGGTATTGTAATAACCGGGGGTATTCACTCCGCCCGTCAGGAAGGAATCCACCTTCTCGGGATCAACCACGGATGCAGCAAATTCCGCGGCATTTATTGCATTTTCCTTATAGTCTTCTTTCTTATCGTTGAAATACTGGGATATGTTTATTATGCTGAGGCCTATCGTAAGTGAGAATGCCGTAAGAAGGAGCATATAGGTCAGTCTTATTCTAAGAGAAGACTCATCTTTCTGCATACGGCCACGGATATCTTTGCACTCGGCTTTAGAAAGCGGCTTCTGTCTCCACTTGCTGTCAGCAATCTCTATTTTTATTTCCTCCGGAATAAACCACAATACCAGCATCGCAAGTGCAACGGAAACGGCTTTGTCGACCAGATTAAGACCGATATTTATGATCATGGAAAACAGGAAATAAGAAACCCCTTCTCCGCCCGAAAGAGTAGAGGCTGCGTTTGCCACGTCCCTGAACTGAGGGCCGCCCAGAAGAAGCCACTGAAAAATGGTGCCGAGAACGCCGGAAACACCGGCTATGGACAGTATAAGCCAGATAAAGTTTGCCTTCTTCTTGTGAAATTCATGTTTTATAAAATGTGATGTGCCCACGGCGATGATAACGCCGATAACCGTATAGTATACGGAAAAACTGTTGAACAGCGAACATAAAACATTAGTCAGGACAGCCGTTATCAGTCCGGGCAGCATCCCACCGAGTGCTGCAACAAATATGCTTCCGATGCAATCCAGATACAGCGGTATACCCGACATATCAGTCAGATACGCCAGAAGCACGTTGACCATTATTCCGCCAACGACCGCCACAAATCTATAAATGCTGTTTTTTTCGATTCTCAGCTTATTGATCTTCATCATTCCTCCGTACATACAAAAAATGCCCGGGCGTATTTTCTGCTAAAACAGCAAAAATCCGCCCCGGACATACTTTGATATCTGTCTATTCGGCATAACACAAAAAGCAATATTGAATTTCGAATCTATGGTACACATTCCCAGCTTCCCGCCTCAAAAACCGATCAATGCACACTACAAAATATTATAACACATTCTATAAATATCTTCATTGTGACAAAACGGTGTATTTTCGGCAAAAAGGCCGTATTTTGACAATAAGCCCCGGGCAAAAGAGCCCGGGGCTTGAAAATTAACATATATCTTCTTTTAAAACATCTATGATCGTGTCATTTTTGACCTTATTCATGCTCATCAGCATGCTTAATCCGATTACTCCGAAAACCGCTACGATAACGATGGGATACATAGGGTAATTTGGAACAAAAGCAAACAGATGCTCTTCCATTCGTGCATACATCAGGTAGCTGAGGAGTATCGAGACCGGGATTCCGAACAGGATAGCCTTAATTCCGTACAAAAATGTCTCAAGTCTTATCATCTTCCTGAATCCGCGCTCGTCCATTCCCACGGACCTGTACATCGCGAATTCTTTTCTCCTGAGGAGAATCCCCGTTGAGATGGTATTTACTATATTGGCTACGGCAATGAGAGTAAGCAGTGTGGTGAATCCGTACATGCTGACCTTTAGTATCAAAGTGATCGTATTCATGATCATAAGAGACTGGGTAAGATTCGAACAGCTATAGTACTCATACTTTCCTTCGGAAAACAATTTTTCTATGGCAGCTTCCACTGCATCTGCATCATCCGTCTCGATGCCGAACGACACTATAGGCCTGACATCCGGAAACACCTCTAAAGTGCTCCTTATTACTATAGATTCCGGCACAACAATTACTATGCTCTCTTTGGGAACAACCTCATAAACGTAGCTTCCGCCCTCATAGGGGATAAGATCTCCGACTTCCACCGCAGGGGGATTTCCCATAGGCTCGTCGTAGAAAAGAGACTGTCCGATGACGCTCTCATTAAATACAGGTTTATCACCCGGATTATGGAAATAGGAATTGATCAGAACTCCTCTTAAGACATCACCGAAATATTTGTCTTCCGACAATCCGTTTTTGGACAGAAGCTCTCTGAAATCATCGTCACTGATCACCAGAACTGCCATGGCACTTATGTCAAGACTCTTGTAATCATCGGTTCTGAACGAAGGATCCGTTATGGACGCATTGGCAAGTACAGTCTCTTCGACTTTTCCGTCAGGTCTGACCCTGGCTTTGAATTTGTAAGATATGAAATCACACATATATATATCTTTAACGCCTTCGATCCCGGCCAGATCTTCTGCCAGCATATCCTGTTGATCGTAATAGCAGGAGGCACTTACCTGATAAGGTGAGTCATAATCATATTTGTTTACCTTCTCAACACTTTCACAGAAATAGTCTATGGAAAGAAACAGGATGACCGATACGGTTATGGAAAAAGTAATAACCTTGGATTTTATTCCGTTTCTTTTGATGTTCTTAAGCGCAAGTTCTCCCTCATATCCGAGAATCTTACGAACAAGAGGATTTGTCCTGAGACTTCTCGCTTTAAATTTCACTGTATTTGTCTCTCTCAGCGCATCTATGGGCATTACCCTTGATGCCCTTACAGCAGGCGCAAGAAGTGATATCAGGATGGTAAAGCCGGAAATAGCGATCACCGCCAAATAAACCATGGGTGAATGGTAAAGCGGAATGCCTCCCTTCAAATTCGCTCCCTCATTAACCATTCCTGATGCCAATATTTTGGAACCCAGTACCAGAAGTGTTATCTTGCTTCCGATAATGCCTGCGAGTATTCCTAAAGGAATTCCGATGATCCCAAGGGTAAATCCCTCAAAATAAACCGAGAACCTTTTCTGTTTTCCCGTAGCCCCGACGCTGGCAAGCATTCCCAGATATCTCATTCTCTCCGCAAGAGACATTCCAAAGGAATTAACTATCAGCACCACTGAGGTAGCAACCACTATGCCAAGACCTATCAGCATCATGGAAAAGAAAGCTCCGAATCCTCCCATTCCTCTTCCAAAAGAAAAACAAGTTATAAAGTATTCTCGGTTCTTAGAATAATGTTCAATACCATATGAACTTACAATGTCATCAACCTGGGCATTTGCCGTATGGTCACATTTTTTAAGAGTAAACGCAACCTGTGTATTATCCAGCTCGGGAAAGTAATCCTCATCAAGACCGCGCAAAACATCATATCCCCTGGTAGGATAATTACCATGCGTGATTGCGGTAACGGTACAGGTTACGGTATCAATAGTTTCAAAAGACTCTTCTGAGCGATAATTACCGGCCCAATATATTATCTTGCCATCAATATCATAAGAGTATCTGTTTCCCTCTTCAAAGGTAATGGTATCCCCCACGGACAGGTTCAACCCGTTATCATCCAAAAACTCCTGCTCCACCGCAACTTCGGAAGACGATACGGGAAGAGTACCTTCGTATTCACAAGTCACTTTAGCATTTAAATAATCTGCATCTCCGTGTACAACATTTCCTATCCTGAATCTTTCTTCGCCGTCAGTGCAAAGCCTGACAGCACTTATCGTAGGATCAGAGTCCATAATTCCCACAGATTCGATGCGAGGGTCATCTTTTAAAGAATGATATTGCTCTTCGGTAATTTTGTAGCATACCGTATGAAAATATCCGCTCAGATCCAACTCTACTTTACCGAAAAATTTAAATGCGGAAAACGCTCCGAGACAGATGGCAGATATCAAAGATGTTGCCATAACGATACCGAGGATCGTTACCACCGTTCGTTTCATATTTCCCCGTAGATGCCTCAGGGTAAGCTTGGCCATTATGTTCATACCGCACTCACCTCCACTCTGCCTGAGTCTTTAGTGATCCTTCCGTCCTCGATCGTGATGATGCGGTCCGCGGAAAGAGCGATCTTTTCATCATGGGTTATGATGATAACGGTCTGATTGTTCTCTTTGTTAAATTTCCTGAGAAGCGAAACTATCTCCTTACTGTTTTCACTGTCAAGATTTCCGGTAGGTTCATCCGCAAGAAGAAGTGCAGGATTATTCATCAGTGCCCTTCCTATGGATACTCTCTGCTGCTGTCCTCCGGACAGCTGATTGGGGAGATGCTTTAACCTTTCCTTAAGTCCGAGTTTTTCAAGAAGGTCCTTCAAGAGCTTTTTATCCGGCTTCTTACCGTCCAGAAGAAGCGGAAGTGTCATATTCTCTTCGACATTAAGGATCGGGATCAGATTATAAAACTGATAGATAAGGCCGATCTGTCTTCTTCTGAAGATTGCAAGTTTGGTTTCATCCAGCTTACTTATATCGGTGCCTGCGATATTGACCACACCGGAGGTAGGTACATCCACACCTCCCAGAATATGAAGCAGGGTCGATTTACCGGAGCCCGAAGGACCCACTATGGCAACAAACTCTCCCTGTTCCACTTCAAAAGAAACATTATCAAGAGCATCAACCTTGGTCTCTCCATTTCCGTAGACTTTACAAAGGTTTTTAATCTCAAGTATTTTCATTCCAAAAACTCCTTTCTCAAACGCGCAGTATCTTACTGCCTGAGAACAGGTTAACAATATCACATTACAATACGGTGACTATGATTATTACAATTTTGTAATATTAGGGATTTGTTTTAATCGGTCAGATTATTGTCTTATAAAATCTCAGATTGAATGTACTTCCCTTGGGATCACTCTCCACAAGTATGTCACCGCGCTGGGAAGTCATGATGGTCTTGGCAAGTGCAAGTCCGATACCGACACTGTCCTTGGACGCGTTCTTGCCCTTATAGAATCTTTCAAAGATATGGGGAAGATCAGCCTCATCTATTCCGCATCCGGTATCGGATATGGTGATCTGGGTATAGAGATTCGTCTCGGATGTTTCGATCCCGAGCCTGCCGCCTTCATCCATATGCTCAATGCAATTTTTTATTATATTCTGGATTGCTTCCAGGGTCCAGTTTTTATCGCACGGGATCGAAATATCCGGTCCCGATACGTTTTTTTCTATGTTCCTGAGTTCCATCTGTATCTCAAATGCCTTCAAAGCATCGGATACAAGAACGGAACTTTTTATTTCGTCTTTCTTGATAAGTGCAGTCCCGGCATCCAGCTTGGACAGTTTTAGTAAAGTCTGAATAAGCCAGTTCATTCTTCCAAGCTGACTAGACTGTGTTTTAAGAAACTCTTCTCTCTTTGCTTCATCATCCTCATACAGCAAAATATCGTTCATCACCATCATGGAAGTGAGAGGCGTTTTTAATTGATGCGAAATATCCGCAATAGCATCCGCAAGCATCTTCTTATCATTCGCAAGAAGTTCTTTTTGAAATTTTAATGTGGTGGTCGCTTTATAGATATTGGTCTTTAGAATAGAAAGCTCTCCCTCTTCCTGATCCGTTATATCCGGAACATCATTACCCGAGAGAACCTTGGACAGATATGTATTAAGGTCGTCTATATCCCTGTATCTTTTTACCGTATACAATGCGAAAACAGTGCATAATATTATCCCGGCCAAAAGCACTATGCAGCCTGCCACAGGTCCGCATAAGAAAAAAACTGCTGTAGCAGATAATGCGGTTACAATACAGGCGATAATTATCATCTTTAAAAAACCGTTATTCCTGATCATATCAAACCTT
>JAEEGJ010016820.1_pt1 | contig 16691 bp, 16 predicted proteins | sample 8958761 | NCBI WGS metagenome assembly JAEEGJ01 (sample SAMN16246546, study PRJNA631951) | gut metagenome | biome: gut microbiome; feature: rumen; material: RS-attached | host: Bos | place: Iran: Karaj | collected 2018-10 | reverse complement strand
TTGACCTGTACAATGATTATTCTTCGCGACAATCCATAAAAGGTGAGTTTGCAGTTTTTATTTCTGGTGTAAAAAATATTAAGAATTCTGAAGAATCTACCGATAATTAAAAGGTAGAGGGGTAGGACGTTATGATGATAAATGGTGTAAACAGTGTAAATCCACTGAACAATGTTCAGAATCTCCGCAAAACCGAAAGCTCTGCAAAGGTAGACCGCGAATACGATTCTATCAGCGTATCTGACGAAGCCAAAGAGATGGCTGAAGCTTACTACCTGGAAAAAGTTGCAAATGAAACTCCAGATGTAAGAGCAGATCGCGTAGCAGCCGTTAAAGAAAAGCTCAAGGATCCAAATTATTTGAATGATGCCGTAATTAAATCGGCAGCAGACAAATTCCTGTCTGCAATTGGACTCTAATAGCGGCCTTTAATTGACTCTCAAAAGACGGAACACGTTTCCGTCTTTTTTTGTTTAGAGATATAAAATGGAGAATTAGGAGAGAAGAGGAAAAAAATGGCAGATTTAGCATTCAGAATAAATCCAAATATTATTTTAGGGCCTTATACAATCAGCCGTCTTGGTGCTCAGGTTCATGAATGGGGCTCACGCTACATGGTAATCATGGATCCTATGCTCAATGAAGCACAGCTCGCCGGTCAGATTATGCAGTCTTTGATAGACCGTAAAATTGAAAGCTTTGTATTTGCAGAACTGGCCGAAGGTCCTACTACACAGGTTATTTCACGCGCACTCGGACTTGCTAAAGAAGGTCACGTTCACGGTATTATTGCAATTGGTGGAGAAAAAGCCATTCAGGTTGGACGTGCTGTTGCCGCTTATTACAACGAAGTTCATGATTTTTATAATTTCGTAGATGGAGCACTTCCTACAGCTAACGCAATTCCATGTATCTGTATTCCTACAACTTACAGAAGTCCTTTTATGTTTACACAGGACATTCCAATTGTAGATTCACGCAGCCATCAGCTTAAATTCCTTCGTGTTCAGGGTGGTGTATGCAAGCTCGTACTTACAGATCCTAACCTAATGCTCACACTTACAGATAACCAGAAATCTACACTTTCAATTGATTTGATTTCAATTGCAGTAGAAGCTTATCTTTCTCAGAAAGCAAACTTCTTCAGCGATATGTTTATAGAAAAGGGACTCGAGATTCTTTCTTATGCACTCGACGGCTCACCTACTCTGGATATTACAACTCCTGCTGAAGTTCTGCTTGCTCAGGCAGGCTGTCTGATTTCTCTTGGAGCTGCTGCTTCGAGCGTTGGAATTGGAACTCTGCTCTCATTGAGTATCTATTCTCGTTATCACAAGAGTAAGTCTCTTATTTCTTCTATTTTGCTACCTTTCCAGCTTGAAGATGTAACAAAATTTAAGCTTGCAAAGGTTGAAAAGCTTGCTCATATTATCCGTGCATGTCCGGAAGAAGCAAGCGGTGAAGATGCTGCTAAACAGTTTATTGAATACGTACGTCAGAAGATTGCAAAATCTGCCCTGCCTACCCGTCTAAAAGACTTAAACCTGACAATTGAACAACTGTCTTTGCCGGTTGAGGATATTAAGGCTGTTAATCTTATGAACAACCTGCCTCGCAGCATGACAACAGATGATTTGTTTGATTTTGTGAAGTTGGCTTACTAATGATTGAACCCGGCAAACTTTTTCAACTTGAGGGCGGACAGAAACGCCGTAAATTAGCACTTACATTCGGAGCGCTTGAGCGCGATATTCTCGGAATTGCAGAAAAGGGAACGGAGTATACTTTTACGAGTTTGCCGCGCGCCGAATATATACGGCAGGTTGCGGCTGTGTTACTGAGGGATCCTAAATTGAGCGAGGAAGCCGGCGCGCGGCTGCGCACGCTGCTGCAGACAGAACCTCTAGACGAGCTTCGTGTGTGCAACTACGCCCGCAACACCCTTTTAGAATTGCTCGGAACCTTTCCTGCGGAGTGGGATCTCGTTATCGCGCCACATGCTGGCCCGACCACAGAAGACGGCACCGTCCGCGCCCGCGACTTTTTCCCGAGAGTCTGTGTATACGCAGAAGATATCCGCTCGCCATTTAACATCGGTTCAATTTTCCGTACCGCCGAAGCAATGGGCGCCGAAAAAGTTTTAATTTCACCGCATTGTATCGATCCTGAACAGCCGCGAGCAATCCGCTCAGGAATGGGCTGTATAGAAACCATGGGCTGGGACCGTGTTCCCCTTGAACAGCTGCCCTCAGATATTCCCGTTTTCGCGCTGGAAACCGGCGGAACCCCAATCGAAGAGTTCAAGTTTCCTAAGCGCGGCATCTGCATCATAGGCTCCGAGGAACTTGGAGTAAGCCCCGAGGCCCTCGCCCGCGCCACCTACGGCACAGTAACAATCCCAATGAAAGGGCTTAAAGCTTCATTAAACGTTGGTGTGGCATTTGGAATTTTAATGCAGAAATGGGTAGAGTCGCTGCAATAGTTTTATTCACCGTACTCTTTCTTATAACCTGCTTCTAAATCGCTTACAAGCTTATTAAACTGACGCTCATCAACAATATTGAAGAGTTTAAGGGCATATCTATCAATCTGATAAAAATCAACCATTCCACGGGAATAAAAATCAATTGTTTCGGCAACATGAAGAATAGCAACTCTGTTCTTATCTTTATCAGGCACTATAGAAAGTCCATTCCAGCCGACAAGGTCAAAACAAACTCCCGAATCAAAGCCATATCGTTTAGAAGCTACAAGACTCAGATAAGTTGCCGCATTTCTATGCATAAACATGTCCAGAATATTATCTCCATATTCAGGATACTGTTTACTTAATTCAGTGATATATTCAAGCTGATTTTTACTTGCCCCTGCAAGAAGAACTGCACCCATACTATTTAAAAGACCAAGCAGGTACATATATTCTTCATCCTGTGGGAAAGTATCTTTAAAAGTACAGTTCTTATAAAGATTATATGCATAGTAAGCAACCTTTCTTGAATGGAGCAAAATCTGTTCAAAATATTCAGAGTTCTCAACCAGACGGTTATGAGGATTGCTTTCGCTGTAAATAAATTTCAAATCATAATCAGAAAGCATAGCTATTGCCTTCTGAAGATTGAAGCATTGTTTATCCTGCTGAAGCACATATCTGAATGGCAAAATTGAAAGAGATAAATCTTTTCTGACTACATCATAAAGAGACTTACGATCCACTGTTCCTTCAACATTGACAATCTTACTTACTTCATCAAAATGAGATTTCAGAATTGGTATTGAATCTTCTAGATTTACAAACTCATAAGAAAGCATTTCAACACCACAGAAAACTGTTGAATTACAAGGAAGTATAATTCTTGTAACAGTTTCATCACCTTCTGAAAGAACCTGATAATTGTCCTTTGAGAGTCCTACCTTCTGCAGCATAAGAATGATGATAATGATACCAAGTCCGGCACCTTCTGACTGATCGAGTACATTTGTGAAAACCTCGTCCATTTCTTTATACTGCTGAACGCTGTCCAGTTTCTGCTGGATACGTTCTTTTTCAAATATTGTAAGTGTTGAATTGTTTCTGATTTCTATGTAGATTTTGTCGGCAAGGATTCTTAAGGAAAGGTTTATATAAAGGCCAGCTTTTTTCTGAAGTTCAAGATAATGATCTATATTCGTAAGGGTATCCATCTTAAAGTTTTCCATACCCTTTTCGTAATCATCCCGATTATTTATATCAAGCCCTTTTTCTTTGAAGTAAACTCTCTTTGTATTAGCTTTTTTGGCATTCGTAAGAAGTTCGCTTAAACAGAAATTAAGATATTCCTTCAGATGATTCTGATGACACTCTTCCAGAAACATTTCCATTACACTGCGAATATACACTTCGGTATTTCTCGGTAACGTATATGAGGTCATCTCTATTGGCAACTGCAAACCGACGGAGACTCTTATTTTATCCCTGTCGATTTCCAAGCGTTCTTCTAAATCATCCATATATACTTTTTAATATTATATACCCTAAATACCATAAAATGCAAAAAAAAATGATTCTGCATTCATAAAAACTGCTAACTAAAACGTTTTTATTTGACTAAAATAGAGAAGCAGTCTTATAGTAAACTATGGACTTAAAATTAACTCCACAGGATATTGCAGAATGCATAAGCGCTCTGGTTGCCCGAAATAAACTCTGGAGTAAAAAGAGAGTATATCTTTATTTTATTGCCAATAAGACTGCAGGCTGTTTTACAAATCCCCAGAAATCAGAACATCTTAAAAGATTCTTTTCTAATGTTTATGATGATATTAAAGACCAACCGGAATGTACCACTTCTGTTTCCTATAAGATTTTTTCTACTGAATATGCAGGACACGCAAAGGATTTAACGCAATCAGTTGTGGCCCAGCTGATTGCAACTGATGAACCTGATTCAGAAAGCATGATTGTTACTGCAGGCGGAGACGGAACTTCTCTTGAAGTTCAGACTGCACTTTTCAAAGAAGCAATGCAGGGGCCTAAGCATAATGATGCAATTATGAATCATATTACGATTCTGCGTCTTCCACTTGGAACCGGTAATGATGGAACTGATGGCCACAAAATCGAAGAAACAATTGAACTTCTGAAGGGTGGCCTTGTTTTTGCTAATGACAGGGCTGTTCGTATTTACCCTGAAAATGAACCTGATGCAGCCGCTATAAAATCCTATGGGAAAGATCCGGCAAAATATGGTGATGTAAAGTTCTGTGCTCCGTGGTATGCCTTCAATATAGCCAGCATTGGACTTGATGCCTATGTAGTGCATATGACTAATACTATAAAGAAAAAACTTCCTGGAAATTTTTATCATCTATGTGTTCCATTGAGTGGCTTTACTTACGATAAAGTTTTTCCTTCAGGAACTGTAACCATTGAACTTTTTGAAAATAGAGAAAACAAGTCTGGAGAACTGAATTTACCTATTACTCTGCTTGCCTTTGGCGCTTCGGGGTACAGAGTTTATGGAGGCGGTCACAAGATTCTTCCTGATTCAAACAATCTGTGCATTACTCCAAAAATCTCACTATGGACTTTAATAAAGGATAATCATCGCTTTGTTGATGGTTCTTTTAAGGGAACTAAACTTGCTACTCTTCATAGTGTAGAAAAGATCCGGCTTTCTTATGATAAGTCTATTTTGCTGCAGTGTGATGGAGAAACTGTTCTTCTGACTCCTGCACATTTTCCAATCATTATGGAACTTACTGATCCATGTCTTAGGGTTCTCAAACCTGTCAGTTTGTGATATAAATACGTCAATCTGATGGAAAACGAAAACTCTGAAAACTGCTTTTATAAAAATGGACTCCACTTTGAATGCCAGCGCTGCTCTTATTGCTGCGGTCATTCTCCTGGCTTTGTATATCTTTCTAAACGAGATTTAATGACTCTCTGTTCTCACTTTAACATGAAAGTATCTGAGTTTGTTGCAAAATACTGCCGCTGGGCAGATTATTATTATGGAACTCAGGTACTGGCTCTTCTTGAAAAAAAGAATTACGACTGTATTCTCTGGGAAAATGGCTGTTCTGCTTATGAGGCTAGACCTGTTCAGTGTTCAACTTATCCATTCTGGTCATGGATGATTGCTGATGAAAAGACCTGGAACGAATGTGCCGCCGAGTGTCCTGGTATGAACAAAGGACGCGTGTGGCCATATGAGGAAATCGAAAAAAACAAAAAGGCTTATACAGATAATGTACCTCTTCACAGAGAAGAGGTAGAAGCAATGATTGCTAACGGAGAATAGCGCCCGTTTTATTTCCAGCTTGTACTTACCGGGGCTACTAATCGTGCCGACTCATTACCATCTTTTCCGCTGAACTCTATTCTCAGTTCTTTCTGACCTTTTGTCAGAGACTGTGGTAATTCAAAGCTTTTTACAAACTTCTCATCATCACCATCACAACTTAGTGTATAATCTGCAATCAGTGTGTCATCGGATTTTATAATTATCTGCTTACCTTCATCTGTTTTCAGGAAAGTACAATCCAGATAAATCTTTTTATCTTCATCTGGAAGAACCTTAAACATATACGAGAAACTTCCGCCTGCCTTTGCATAACGGGTAAGTTCGTGAGGATCAGCAACTGAACCAGTTCCAGTTTCCTGCATATATGGCCAGGTTGTTTCATTTCCTTCTGTCTGAGCACCATAGCCCACACCGATTCCTTCAATATAATTTGCGGTGCTGTCTGCAGAACTTTGTGCCATAGTCTCAAGCATTCTGATTTCCTCTTGAGAATCAGTGAACAACCAGTAAATACCATATCGCTGATTATTGATTCTGTAATACGGAGTAAAGCAAAGAGTTCCATACCAGTCTGCATTTCTGAGAATAAATCTCAAACCTTCCTGTTTTTCAAAATGCTTATTGATATTCTTCATAAACTCATCTACAGGTTCTTCCACCAGCAGTGTCTCTGTAGCAAGCGGTTTAAGTCCGCTGGTTCCACCGTAGTTTCCGTTGAGTGGCAGTTCCAGCCCGCGAACAATCTTATTTGCGCAGACATCGCACTGCACCCCGACCTGTCTCAACGACATTTTACTGTCGCGCCCGAGTTCCGCAGCCAAAACCACCGGTCCATACTTAAACGCAAAGCAGCGGCTGTTGTCCGGAAGATTATATGCACGAATCTCCATAGGGAAATCAACCGTTATCTTATCTCCATTCTTCCAGCTTCGTTTAATATAAAAATAATCGATATCTTTTGTTGCACTTGCAGAAACTCCGTTAATCATAAAACAAGGAATGCCGGCAACCCAGTCTGGAATACGAATAGCGATTGTAAAATCAGACTCGCCCGCCTTCACAGTTAATTCAATTTTTCCACTTTCCGGCAGATCCGAACTCTGACAAATCATAACGTTCTTAGCATTCCACCTGACTTCCGAACTTACAAACTGATTCACATAAAGCGTGTCTTCATCATAAAAATACAGACTGTCTCCAAGCTTTGTGAAATTCTCAAGACCAGTTCCCGTACAGCACCAGAAGTAGTTTTTATTTACATCAATATTGCAATAAGTCTTAAAACAACCTGTAGCCATCGGCTGGAAATAAGTTGTCATTCCAGTTTCACGATTTACAGAAGCAAGAATTGCATTTACAAAAGTGTTCTCATAATAATCTGCATATTTTTTCTCGCCTGTCAGCATGAAAAGTGTTCGGGTTAATTTGAGCATATTATGAGTATTACAGGTTTCGCAGTTACAGTTACTTCGTTCAGCATCAAGAATATTATCGCGGCCAAAATGCTCACACTCACTGTTTCCACCTGTGATGTAAGTATGACGCTCCGTTACGATTTTCCAGAAGGCCTTACAGTATTCAAGATATTTCTGCTGTTCGGCCGCATTCCCGCCTTCTTCAAGCAGAGTTACACAGCGGTTTATTGCGCCAACAAATTTCGGGATTGTACAGTTTGCGTGCTTGTTATTCAGAACATCAGGCTTGCCACCTTCGCGACTGGCTGCCAGAACATCTTCAAAAAGTTTTTCTTCATCAAAAGCATGAGCCGCATTCTTAAAATGCACTGCGTTCTCATAACCAGCGGCCTTTGCCACTTTATAAAGCTCATAAAGGCAGTCGTTCATTGCGCCATATTCAACGGCAAGTACATGGTCTCTCTGTTCAGCTGTCCAGCGGCTGGTACGGTTATAAATCCATTCACCAAGTTTTTCTGCCACTTCAAGTGAACGTTGGGCTGTGTCACTATCTGCAAGCTTTGCAGTCTCCACAAGCCCATTCACAATTTTGTGCATTGTGTACCAAGGCACCCAGGTATCGTTATAATCAGCAGCTTCCATCTTATCAAACTGAAGATCAGGCTTAGAAGGGTCCGCCATTGTAGCACCAAAAACAAAACCTGTACCTGTCGCATTCTGACATTCTGCAAGTCCTTCGATTATGAGTTTTAAACGGGCCTTAAGAGTTACTCCGTCAGTTCCTTTACAATCTCCGTAACCACCTGCACAAGCCTGAGCCACCGCAGTAAGATAATGCCCCAGTGTATGTCCGCCGATTCTTGTATTTTCCCAGCCACTGTAAGGACCACTTGCCTTATTAGGCAGGCCGGCAGTTACTCTGAAATTATAAAGAAGTCTGTCTGCATCAAAGGTGTTCAGAAAATCAACATCCTTTTGTGTAACCTCTGTAAAAAAATCATCCTTAAGAATTACATCACCAAGATTGAAAGCCTTAATCATATTTTCCTCTTTACCCACAAATATCTGAGATAAGCTGTGAATCCACTCAGGAACCACACAATTCCCACAGACCACCAGATTCCCCATACGCCGATAGCCGCAATAGATGTCAGAGCAATCGGTACTGTAAATCGTCCAATTACCTCTGTAATTCCGTTAATCAGAGAGAAGGTTGCATCGCCTACTCCGTTAAGAACACCGCGCACCATATAAATCAGTCCAAGGAAAATGTAGAACCAGCTGGAAATTCTAAGCGCCTGCGCACCCATAGCAATTACTTCTGCATCCTTTACAAAAAGTCTTGTAATTCCATTTCCAAAAATCTGAATGATTGGAATCATCACAAGTGTAAAGATTGTCATCATCAGCATGCTCTTTCTGTAACCAAGAATGAGACGATCCTTCTTCTTAGCGCCAAAGTTCTGTCCACTGAAGGTTGAAAGGGCTGCACCAAGTGTCTGATACGGCTGATGAATTAACTGCTCAATTCGGCTGGTTGCGGTAAACGCTGCAACTGCAACCGGACCAAAGTTATTTACAACACGCTGAAGTGCCATGCAGGAAATTGCAATCAGAGAGAACTGAAGTGAAATTGGAACACCGAGTCTTGTACACTTCCACAAAATATTTGCATCCAGGCGAACATCTTTTTTATGAAGTTTAAAGTACGGATTTGTTTTGAAAGCAAATGCAAGGCACAAAAGTCCACAGACAAAATTTGCTATCAGAGTTGCAATTCCAGCTCCCACTACTCCCTGATGCAAAAAGTAAACAAAAATAATGTCGAGAATTACGTTGAGGATGCATGAGAAAATCAGAAAATAGAGCGGAGTTTTTGAATCTCCAAGAGCTCGAAGCATAGAAGAAACAAAGTTATAAATGGAAATCAGAGGAAGGGCACAACACATAATTTTCATATAAGCTGCAGCCTCATCAAGAATTGATTCCGGAGTTTTCAGAAAAACCAACAGAGGCTTTGTTGTAAAAAACGCTAAGGCACCAATCACTAAAGGAACAACTACCATGATAAAAGCGGTATTTACAATACAAACTTTTACCTTTCCATCATTTCCTTCGCCAAAAAAGTGTGAGGTAATAATTCCACCGCCGGTTCCAATTCCGTTACAGAGCGCAAAAAAGAAAAAGGTAACGGAACCTGTGGCTCCAATTGCAGCGAGCGCCTGAGCTCCAATAAGCTGGCCTACAATTACTGAATCTGCAAGATTATAAAGCTGCTGAAAAATGTTTCCAATAAGCATTGGAACAGAAAAAGTAAGCAGCAGGCGGACAGGACTTCCTTCCGTCATGTTAATCATATTTGATTTCATCTCACTATCTATTATAACGCTCAGCAGTTTAGTGAAATTGTATAATTATATTTGAAATATGTATGATACATGTCATGCTGAACTAGTTTCAGCATCTATAAACAAGCTCCCGAAACAAGTTCGAGATGACAGAATTTTTGTAATAATGACAGCCTACAAAAAATGTAGTATAATTAAAGAAATGAAGCCCGAGTCAAACACCTCTAAGGGTATTTTTTTCATAATCTGCTCTGCATTCTTCTTTGCACTGATGGCCGTTTTCGTTAAGCTTGCCGGCGACATTCATTTTATACAGAAAGCCTTTTTCAGAAACGCAGTTGCCTTTTTTATTGCCCTGGGCGGAACTATCCGCGATGCACGTCATAACGGGAGGGCAGCCATTCAGATTCCTAAGGGTGCAATGCTTTATCTTTTTCTGCGCGCCATTGCGGGCTCTGTTGGTGTATTCGGAAACTTCTACGCAATTGACCATATTCTTTTAGCCGATGCTGCCATTCTCAATAAAATGGCTCCGTTCTTCACAATTCTTTTCTGCTTTATAATATTAAAAGAAAAGATTAAAACTGTTCCGCTGATTTGTATCATCATTGCTTTTTCGGGATCAATTCTGATTGTAAAACCATCCTTTAACTTTACACAGATGATTCCAACACTTGCAGCATTTATGGGTGGCGTTGGAGCTGGTCTTGCATATGCAAGCATCAGGAAATTGAGCTATCTTAACTGTAACGGCAAAATCATAATCCTGTTTTTCTCAGCATTTTCTATGATGCTTTCAGTGCCATATCTGATTACAAGTTTTAATCCAATGACTCTACAGCAGACTCTTTTACTCTGCTGTGCAGGCGGCTGCGCTGCCGGCGGACAGTTCTCGGTAACTGCAGCATACTATCACGCACCTGCCAGCAAAATCTCAATTTACGATTATTCACAGGTTTTATTTTCTACCCTGTTTGGTCTGGTGTTCTTCGGTCAGATACCAGACTGGATGAGTCTTGCAGGCTATATAATTATCATCTCAATGGCAGTTGTGAATTATATTTACACTCACAGTCATGCAGAGGTCGATAATTCAACAAGTTTCTGAATATGAATTTCCATAATATCAAGACAAGGAACCGGGCAATTGTTATCATTCAATGCCAAAGGTAATTCTGTGCATCCCAATATAAGAGCTTCAATTCCCTGCTCTTCTTTCATTTTTTGAATAATCGAAATAAGTTCTTTGAGAGATTCTTCTTTGACAATTCCATATTCAAGTTCATTCGCAATATGATCATGAACAATTAATCTGTCCTCTTTGCAAGGTGTACATACCTCAATTCCGTTTGCAACAAACGCTCCGGAAAGGTAATCCTGTTCCATGGTAAAAATGGTTCCAAAAAGCCCTACCTTTTTAAAACCTTTCTTTACAGCATATTCGGCAGCTGTAACCGGAATACTAATAAACGGTTTATGAACAGCTGTTTTTAATTTATCAAAAACAACATGCATTGTTGCTGCAGTTAGCGCAATTATATCTGCACCGCCATTTTCAAGATTCTGGATTTTCTTACCAATGTAATCTGTCAGTTCGTCATATTCTTTTTTTGCAACAAGATCCAATGCCTTATGCAAATTCAAACTTTCGATTGCTATTTCAGGAAAACCAATTCCACCAAGCTTATTATTTATTCTGGTATTGAGTTCCTTATAATATACAAGCGTAGATTCAGGTCCAGTTCCACCAATCAGTCCAATTTTCTTCATAATTACCTCTTTTTTTTAATTAAAAGAATTATATATAATTCGCAATCAGCTTATCAACATCATAAATAATCATATTTATATATAAAAGAGGAAACCACCGGCAGCTAAGGTTGAAGCTTAAATAAAGTTTGTCCAGAGATGAGTTTCTTTTTCAGGGAGGCCAAACTGCTCTTTTCCGAGAGCTATGGACTTCATAAGGAAGCTCATATTACGGGCGAGAACACGGAGAGTCTGCATACCTTCTGCATCTTCAGCAGCTTCACCAGCGGCGCCTCCGTGAATATTGTTCCAGTACTGACTTGTAGCGATAGGCATTCCGCTTATTGTAAAGAACTTATTCAAAACATCAAAGGCAGCAGTAGTACCACCACGTCGTGCACAGATAAATCCGGCTCCAACTTTCATTGTCTTATCAAAATGGCTGCTATAGAAAAGACGCTGTAAAAAAGCCTGTACAGTAGCATTTGGAGCAGCATAATAAACAGGAGTTCCTACTACCATTCCGTCAGCAGTTTCAAGTTTTTTGGCAAACTCATTAACTGCATCATCAAAAACACAATGTCCAAGCTCTCCACATCTTCCGCAGGCGATACAACCGCGGATATCTTTATTTCCAATATTAAAAATCTCAGTTTCAATTCCCTGAGCCGCAAAAATCTTTTCCATCTCATGCAATCCAAGCAAAGTATTGCTGTCCGGACGTGGACTTCCATTTACCAAAAGAACCTTCATATCAACCTCTTATAAAATAATATGATTATAAGATATTTTAAGAGCGGGCTGAAAACAAGAAGAATTCTCTATTAAAAAAGAACGTTTATACTATTCCAAAGCCCAATCTAAAACGTTTATAAAGGAATTATTTCCTAAATTTCAGGATATGGTTTATAATATTATCTATGAAATGTATTAAATGTGGCACTATGCTTCCGGATGAAGCTCATTTTTGTTTTAATTGTGGATATCCTACAAGCGATGTAAAGGTTTTACGCTCCTGTGAAGAATGCGGGAACACCCTCAGCACAATGGACAAATTCTGTTCACGCTGTGGTGTTCCTGTAAAAGTTGTAAAAGAAGGTGACGGAGCAGCACAAACCTCAGAAAAGCCACGTGTAACTTTAGGAAAAAATCCAAAGATGATTTTGATTCCTGGAGGCCAGTTTGTAATGGGAGGAGATTCTCACAACAGCCTCGTTACTCTTGTAAGTTATTATTTAAGTGAAGTACCAGTAACTCAGCAGCAGTATGCTAATGTAATGGGTAAAAACCCTTCAAAACTTCAGGGCGAAAATCATCCGGTTGAAAGTGTAAACTGGTGTGAAGCAATCATCTATTGTAATATGCTCAGCAAACTTAATGGTCTTATGCCATGTTACAGTATTGGAACAACAACTGATTTAAGTGCCTTTGAAGCAACAAGCCCGGTATGGAAACGAATCAACTGTAACTTTACAGCAAACGGATACCGACTTCCAACCGAAGCTGAATGGGAATATGCTGCCAGAGATGGAAAAACCTCTACCCCAAGTCCTTATGCAGGAAGCACAAATATAAATCAGGTTGCCTGGTACGGTGAAAACAGTGGAATTACAAGTCACGATGTTGCTACAAAAGATCCTAACGGATTAAAACTCTATGATATGTGCGGAAACGTTTCTGAATGGTGCTGGGATTATTATGTACCAAATCTGCCTACAGGCGCACAAACTAATCCACATGGTCCAAGTACAGGTGATATGCATGTAAAACGAGGAGGAAGCTGGCTTGATGACCCTCAGCAGTGTACAGTTTTCTATCGTAGTGGAAGTGCACCAAACGGAAAGAGCAGCAGCCTTGGATTCAGAGTTTGCTGCAGTGCCCTCGGCGATACAATGTAACTTGCAAAATAAATAAAATGGTGAGAAAATAGCAATATGACAATTACAGAAAATAAATCATCAAATTCTCTCGAACTCGTAATCAGCGGCCGCCTTGATACAGGTACAGCCCCAGAACTTGAAGCAAAACTTAAACAGATTGATAAAGATACTCAGACCTTGTATCTGAATCTTCAGAATATTCAGTATATTTCCAGTGCAGGACTTCGTGTTGTTCTTCTGGCACACAAACTTATGCTTCCAACTGGTGGAAAGATGATTATCCGTTCACCTTCTGCATTCACAAAGCAGGTACTCGAAGCAACTGGAATGGACAGCATTCTTACTGTCGAATAATACATTTTTTTATTGTTAATTTATTTTTCCCGTCAATAAATTCGTATTCAACCGAATCCATAAATTTCTTTGTAAGGAAAATTCCAAGCCCGCCAATTTCCCGTTCATCTGCACTTAATGTCAGATCCGGGTCTGGCCGGGCAAGCGGATTAAACGACTTTCCACCATCACAAAAAACAACTTTAAGAATGCCAGTTCCAGCCCCATCTACGGCAAAATCACAACAGATTTCAGCTTCTTCAGCCCCAGAATAATGTGCAATATTTACAAAAATCTCTTCCACCGCTAAATCAATTTGATTCAGAATCATTTCATCACAATCAGAAGGAATTTGAGAATGAATAAAATCATTTACAGCCTGCATACTCTCATCTGCGGCTTTTATTGTAATTTGCTTCATTCCACCCCCTGAAATAAAAGTTCAAGCATTGTAATATCATCAAATTGAGGTGCAGTTTTTACAAAAGCATCAATATCACTGCGAACAAATTCAAGCACCTCGCGCGGAGTTTTATTTCCAGCAGATTTCATAACTTCAAGCAGACGTTTTTCTCCATAAAGCTCATTTTCTGCATTAGTTGCCTCGGTAACACCGTCAGTGTAAATAAAGAGCCGGTCACCTTTTGCAAGAGTTGTAGAGTGCGTTGTATAAGGAATACCATCCATCCCGGCAAGCATTAAATTAGGTTTAGTTGTAAGATATTTTATTTCTCCATTCTGCATGATTAGAGGTGCATTATGGCCAGCATTTGCGAACTTGAGTTCACCAGTTGAAAAAGTCAGAATACCCATCCAGCAGGTAACAAACAATCCGCTCTCATTTCCTTCACATAAGATTGTATTCACATGTTCAAAGATTTTTGCAGGATTAAACTCGTGCGCCGCTGTATCCTTCAGGAGCGTTTTTGTAATGACCATAAACAGAGCCGCAGGAACACCTTTACCACTTACATCACCAACAACAACCGCAAAATGGTCATCATCAATCATATAGAAATCATAAAAATCACCGCCAACTTCCTTAGCAGGCTCCATTGAAGCAAAAAGCTCAAGTTCTTTGTGATTATCATAAGGCGGGAACACACGCGGAAGCATTTCGGCCTGAATCTGCTTAGCAACATTCAGTTCAGCTCCAAGGCGTTCCTTTTCTGCAGTAGCAACAGTAAGGTCTTCAATAAACTGATTCAAGTCCTTACTCATCTTTTTTACAGATTTTGCAAGAATACTGATTTCATTATGACCGTGGATTTTTTCCAGAAGCCCAGTTAATTCACCGTGATGTTCTGCTAAATGACTGGTTTCGTATGTTACAAAAAGAATAGGACGAATAATTCCCAGATAAAGGAATAGCGCATAAAGAGCAATAAAGAGAGCAGTAAGAACCAGCGCCCAGATTATGATAGATTGAAGAAAGCGCTTTTTGTACGCTTTGATTTCATGCATCGGCTTTACAACACTGACAATTGCACACGGCTTTCCTGCAGAATCAAAAAGAGGAACTGCACTAGTAACATGACCGCCTCCTTTTTTGTAAGAGAACATGCTGTAATTATTACCCTGTTCAATTACACTGCGTAACTTGTTTATATAAAACTCATCTTTCTTTTCAAGAGACTGAACATAACCCAGCTCAATTATTTTACTGTTCAATTCCTTGCTGTTTACAGTATCAAAAACATAAGTCCGTGATTTGAAATCTGGAGCAACAGTCGTAACATAAACATATACAAGTTCTGAGGCTTCTGTAATATCAATCAGACGCTGATTAGTCTCTTCCCATTCAGCATCTGGACCGTCATTAAGCCAGTATTCAAGTTTGCTGCCATCTATGTAAGTTGCAGCTGTCAGAGCAAATTGTTCTGTTACAGTTCCGTAGATAATTTCCAGTTCCCGCTTAAATTCCCTGTAACCATTGTAACTGTTTACGAGACACATAAAGGCACCAAAAATTACCGCGCCAAAAATCAGTTCAAGGCCAAGTACAGAAATGCGAAACTTTTTTTTCATCAGAAATACCTCAATAAAAATTATACATCATAATTGAGGAAAGAGAAAAATTATTTTTGATAGATATTAAGATGTTCCTGAATACGATTTTTTACAAGCTCAGCAATTTCAGTAGTAGACATTCCATCATATTCTTCCGGGGCAATTGGTTTAAGATAGTGAACCTGAATAGGATTAGTTGTTTTAAAGCCTTTATCAAAAATCTTGAAAGAATCAACAATAGCAACAGGAAGGATTGGACAGTGAGCTCTCTGAGGACTTTTAAAACTACCTGCCATAAATTCGCCAAGCTTTCCATCTTGTTTCTCATAGCCGCCCTCAGGAAAAACCATGTAGTTTAAGCCCCCTTTCAGGTCCTTTGTAATTTCGCTGTAAGCCTTTACAACAGAATGAGTATTTCGTTTTAAAAGTCTCTGCGATTTTATAAGCCTGCAAACCTCACGAATAAAAGGCCGATGAGTAACGCTATCATCCAGAATAACCCCAACCTTCCTTGGAAATGTATACCAGATTGCAAGTGGATCAAATTTTTCCTGATGATTTGAACAGATATAAAAACCGTCTTTTTCCGGAATATTTTCAAGCCCGTATGGCACAACCTTAAGTCTGGACTCTTCAATGGCAAACGTGATCATCTTTAGACAATAGGCATACATTTCATCTTCCGTATATTTACTCTGATGAAACGCCATATACACCATTTTCGGATAGTAGACTACGATTTTGAAAAAATTACTTGAAATTGCCTTAAACAATATTGAAATGCCACGTTTTTTATTCATAATCAGCCAAGTAAGTCAATAATAACATTATTTAAAATGATGTTCAAATGGTTGATTAAAGGATAAAAAAAATAAGAGCGTGCCCCGCTATCGCGGGGCATGTAAATTAACGCATCTGGGCGGTTTCGATGAAGCCATCTGTTCCTTGAGTAATCGCATAACCAAGAACTGCATTCTTTGAACCATTACCCCAAACCGAACCATAACTCTTTTTGTCAGCAGCAGACCCTTCTGTTGTATAAGAAGTTTGTCCTTTTGTTCCATTTTCAGTTCTATCTTTTGTTGACCAGGCTATGGTACCATTAGACTTCCATAATCCAACGTTTATATGATCTTCGGAAACCTTGCTTTTTGTTGGAATAAGACTTAC
>JAEEGJ010016819.1_pt1 | contig 16691 bp, 12 predicted proteins | sample 8958761 | NCBI WGS metagenome assembly JAEEGJ01 (sample SAMN16246546, study PRJNA631951) | gut metagenome | biome: gut microbiome; feature: rumen; material: RS-attached | host: Bos | place: Iran: Karaj | collected 2018-10 | reverse complement strand
CGGGATGATGATAGAAGTATCAAGTCCGCCTGAATAAGCCAGTAAGAATTTTTCTTTTGCCATAAGGCACCTCCGATTTATGAATATTTATGCATAACTTTGTATAAACTTCGCATATCATACACTTCGTTGAGATGCAAGTCAACACAGAAATTTTAATTACGCTTACTAATAAAAACAAGTAAGAATATTTAGGTATTTTTTGTGCATGTTTTTATACATATCATTTTGTAAAAAATTTCACTTTTGTATAGAATCATAGATGTTGATAATTTCTCTGGGAGATTCAAGATTAATGGCTTATCCGTTGATGGAACATCTGACCGGTAACGGTTTTCTTTATTGCGGCAAGTATTACAGGGTAAGCTCGGAATTGACCCTTTCATTACAGAAACCTGTTGATATCAAGACTTATTATGAGACTATCCGTGTTAAGGATGGTGTTCTTTTATTTGTGGAAGATCACCTTGCAAGACTTGTGAAGTCTGTTAAGGGACTTGAGAACTTCGAAGTCGATACGGGAAAGATCTTAGCTGAAAGCTACAGTCTTATCGATCTTGATCATATTAAGGAAGGTTCCATAAGAATCGTTCTTACCAAGGAAAGCCTTCTTATCCATCAGGCAGATATAACCATTCCGGGCCAGGAACTTTTCGAGCAGGGCATTAATACAAGCATATTCAACTGGGAGAGAAAGACTCCTAATCTTAAGATATTCAGGGGCGACTATAAGACCAGCGTCAATGAGAAGTTCAAGGAAGAAAATGCTCACGGACTTCCTTTCGAACTCGTTTTAACAGATGACGAAGGCAGGCTTTATGAAGGCTCCATGTCTAATCTCTTCGTAATAAGAGATGGCGAAGTATATTCCGCACCTGATGATAAGATCCTTATTGGTATTACCAGGAAGAGGGTAATGGAGGCCCTTAAGCGTTCCGGCTTAGAGCTTAAGACAGGGATGTTCAGGCCTGAAGAGCTTGATCCTGCAAAAGATGCTCTTTTTGTTAGCAGCACTCCTTTTGATATTCTTCCTATACGTTATATCGATGATTATGAATTCAGTTCTTCAGGAAATGAAGTTCTTAAGATGATCTCCGGGATGTATCAGGAATATACATCCGATTATATTGCAGACGCCAAGCGCGCATTGAACGGCTAATTATTTGGAGGTGATATAAATGGAAGCAAAATCAGGAAAGATATCGGTTACGACCGAGAATATTTTTCCGGTTATCAGGCAATGGCTCTATGAAGATAAGGATATCTTCGTAAGAGAACTCGTATCTAACTGTGCAGATGCTATAGCTAAGCACAGGAGGCTCGTAGAACTCGGCAAAGCTGAGAAAGAGCCTGACAACGCTGAGTATTCTATCAGAGTTGTTTATGATGACGACAACAAGACGCTGTCTTTCGAAGATAACGGCATCGGCATGACAGAGAATGAGGTTGAGAAGTATATCAACCAGATCGCATTCTCCGGTGCTCTTGATTTTGTTACCAAGTATCAGCAGGAATCAACAGATAAGACAGGCATCATCGGTCACTTCGGTCTTGGCTTCTATTCCGCATTTATGGTTGCTGATGAGGTAACTATCAACACAAAGAGCTTCATGGAAGATGCAGAACCTGTCATCTGGAAGTCAAAGGACGGCATGGATTATGAGATCCTTCCTTCAGACAAAGAGGGAAGAGGCACCATCATCACATTGAAGCTTTCTGAAGATGCCATCAAGATCTTTGATTCAGCTACATTGAGGATGACACTCCGCAAGTACTGCTACTTCGCACCTGCTGACATCTACTTCGTTGATACAAAGTCTGACAGACTCCACGAGGAAGCAGAAGAGAAGCGTAAGAAGGAAGCAGAAGAGAAAGGCGAGGCTTTTACACCTTCACCGGTATCTTATGTTCCCGTAAACAACAAGTCTCCTCTCTGGACTAAGAAGCCTTCCGAGTGCACTGAGTCTGAATATAAGCAGTTCTATCACAGTGTATTTAATGACGGCCGTGATCCTCTTTTCTGGATCCACCTTAATATGGATTATCCTTTCACTTTGCAGGGTATCCTTTATTTCCCTAAGACAGACAATGTCTATCAGTCCCTTGAAGGACGTATCAAGATCTATAATCATCAGATCTTTGTAGCAGATAATATCGAAGAGATCATTCCTGATTTCTTGTTCCTGCTTCAGGGATGCCTTGATTGTTCTGATCTTCCGCTTAATGTATCCCGTTCTGCTCTGCAGCAGGATGAATATGTAAAGAAACTTTCCGGCCACATCATCAAGAAGGTATCAGATAAGCTTAATGAACTCTTCAAGAAGCAGAGAGAAGACTTCGAGAAGTACTGGTCTGATATCTCCGTATTCGTTAAGTACGGCATGATGAAGGAAGAGAAGTTCTATGAGAAGGTCGAAGGTATCTGCCTTTTTAAGACAGTTGACGGTTCATTCAAGACAATTGAAGAACTTACCTCTGATGATAAGAAGACCATCAGATATACCAATGATCCTAAGGCTCAGGCTGCTTATGTCGAGATGAGTAAGAATGACGGCTTCGAAGTCATTGTCATGGATCATGAGATCGATAATAACTTCATGTCTTATCTGGAGATGAAGAAGCCTGATATCAAGTTCAAGCGTGTTGACTCTGAACTTTCCGGCAAGGAATCTGATGAAGAGACCAAGAATAAGCTCAAGGACTTCTTCAGAAGTGCTGTTGGCAATGACAAGCTTACTGTTTTCGCTCAGGAAATGGGCAAAGATAATCTTCCTGCTCTTATCCGTGAAGCTGAACATAACAGAAGAATGAAGGAAATGCGTGCACAGTATGAGAGAATGATGTCATCGATGGGTACTATGTCAGAAGAAGAGTTAGCTGACATGTTCCCTGAGACAGAAGAGCTCGTTGTTAATACTGACAGCCCGCTCATCACAAAGCTTGAGGCTCTTGAATCCATGGGCACCAAGAAGGAAGAGGCTGACCGTCTGGCTCAGCACATTTACGACCAGGCAAAGCTTGCACACGGATCCCTCGACAGCGAAGGTCTTGAGAGGTTCCTCAAATACAATACCGAATTGCTCTCCAAGAGCGCTGATAATCTGTAATTAAATTTCACAAGGAGAAACCTTATGAACGAGAATGATGTAAGACGAGTACTGTCAGAGAAAAAGGAAGGATTTAATGTCGAAGCAGGCGGAATCCTTCATGACGTCAAATACGATTTGAACGTTTCCGGAATCGATAAGGTCCGCGTTATCAACCGTTATGACGTATCAGGTGTTACTGACCAGGAGTTCGAAAAAGCGAAGCCTGTAGTTTTCAGTGAACCTCCGGTAGACAATCTCTACGATGAGACTGTTGACCTTAAGGATGCTGCTTATGTACTTATCATCGAATCCCTGCCTGGACAGTATGACCAGAGAGCAGATTCAGCCGCTCAGTGCATCCAGTTCATGACCGCAAAGGAAAGACCTATCGTTAAGTGCGCTAAGATCGTTGCTTTCTACGGTACTGTTTCCGATGATGAGAAAGAAAAGATCAAGGGTTACCTCATTAACCCCGTTGAGGCACGTGAAGCATCTGCAGAAAAGCCTGCAACACTCGTTGATAAGTATGAGATCCCTACAACTGTAGCTAATGTTGAAGGATTCAATGACATGTCAGATAAGGATCTTGAAGATCTCAGAAAGTCCATGGGTCTTGCCATGAGCTTCGAAGATATCAAGTTCGTTCAGGATTTCTTCAAGGAGCAGGGAAGAGTACCTACCGTTACTGAGATCCGTGTTCTTGATACATACTGGTCTGACCACTGCCGTCATACAACATTCCTTACAAACCTTACAGACATCAGATTCAATGGCGATGACGAACTCACAGAAGAGATCCGTGAGACATATAAGGATTATCTCGCAGTAAGAGAAGATGTATACGGTGACCGTATCTCCAAGAAGCCCATCTGCCTTATGGATATCGGTACTATCGCAGGCAAGAAGCTTAAGAAAGACGGAAAGCTTGCAGATCTCGACGAGTCAGAAGAGATCAACGCATGCTCCATCAAAGTTAGAATTGAAGTCGACGGAAAGCCTGAAGATTATATCTTCATGTTCAAGAATGAGACACATAACCATCCTACTGAGATCGAACCTTTCGGTGGTGCTGCAACATGCTTGGGCGGTGCTATCAGAGACCCGCTTTCCGGCAGATCTTATGTATATCAGGCAATGAGAGTTACAGGCGCAGGAGATCCTACGGTGCCTGTTGAACTCACACTTAAGGGTAAGCTCTCCCAGAAGAAACTCTGCCGCACAGCTGCTGCGGGTTATTCCTCATATGGTAACCAGATCGGTCTTGCTACAGGTCTTGTTGATGAAGTTTACCATCCGGGTTATGTAGCTAAGAGAATGGAGATCGGTGCCGTTGTAGGTGCAGCTCCTGCATCAAATATCGTCAGAGAAAGACCTCAGGCTGGTGATATCGTAGTTCTCCTCGGCGGAAGAACAGGTCGTGACGGAATCGGTGGTGCAACAGGTTCCTCCAAGGCCCACAATACTCAGTCTGTCGTAACATGCGGTTCTGAGGTTCAGAAGGGTAATGCTCCTACAGAGAGAAAGCTCCAGAGACTTTTCAGAGATCCTGAAGTTACAAGACTCATCATCAGATGCAACGACTTCGGTGCAGGCGGTGTATCCGTTGCTATCGGCGAGCTTGCAGAGGGACTTGAGATCAATCTCGATGCTGTTCCTAAGAAGTACGACGGTCTTGACGGTACAGAGATCGCTATCTCAGAGTCTCAGGAAAGAATGGCTGTCGTTGTTCATCCTAAGGATCTTGATAAGTTCATGGCTGCAGCTGCAAAGGAAAACCTTGAAGCTACAGTTGTTGCAACAGTAACTGAAGAGCCTGTTATGAAGATGGAGTGGAACGGTAATACGATCGTTAACCTTCCCAGAAGCTTCATCGATACAAATGGTGCAACACAGTATGCAGAAGCAGAGTGTGCAACACATGGTGAAGGTACATATCTTGATAACCCTTCAAACGGTTTTGTTGCAGGTGATTTTGCTTCAAGCCTTAAGGGAACACTTAATTCACTCGACGGTGCTTCAAGAAAGGGTCTTATCCAGAGATTCGACTCTTCTATCGGTGCTGCTACAGTCGTATGGCCTTACGGCGGTAAGATGCAGAATTCACCTGAGGAAGGTATGGCTGCAAAGATCCCGCTCGATCACGGCACAACACATGACTGCTCTGTAATGACATATGGCTTCGATCCTTTCTATACAGAGTGGAGCCCTTATGCAGGTGCATATAACTCAGTAGTTGAATCATTGCTCAAGCTCCTTGCCATGGGTGTTGATCCTTTGAAGGCAAGACTCACATTCCAGGAGTATTTCGAGAGAATGACAGGTGCTAAGTCATGGGGTAAGCCTCTTGCAGCACTCTTAGGTGCTTACAAGGCTCAGCTTGATTATGGTACAGCTGCTATCGGCGGTAAGGACTCTATGTCAGGTACTTTTAATGATATCCACGTACCTCCGACGCTCGTAAGCTTTGCTGTCGGCATGACAACAACTGATAAGGTCATCACAGCTACACTTACAGGAAAGGGCCAGAAGCTTTATCTCATTAAGTGTGCAAGAGACGGTAAGGGTTCTTATAAGAAGGACCACGTATTAAGAGTTATCAAGGCAGTTAAGGAATTGATCGACAGAGGTGAGATCAAGAATGCGGCAGTAGTAAAGAGCGCAGGTGTTGCAGCAAGAGTTGCACAGATGTGCTTCGGTAATATGCTCGGTTTCGATTTCTCAGATAAGCTTACAGAAGCTGATCTTTTCTCTAAGACATTAGGTTCCATCATCGTAGCTATTCCTGCAGACGGCAATGCTGTTGATAAGGTAGAGATGGCTGGTGGTAAGTTCTTAGGTACCACAAACGATACCGGAGACTTTACATATGCAGGTTCAAAGCTTTCAGGTAAAGATGCCGTTGAAGCATATGAAGGCAAGCTCGAGAGGATCTTCCCGACATCAGCAAAGCCTGCTGACATGCCTTTCGAGATCGATGTATATACAGACGGCAAGCCTATGAAGGCAGCTCCGGGTGTCCTTAAGGGTGCTAAGCCGAAGGTAATCATCCCTGTATTCCCGGGCAACAACTGCGAGATCGATTCTGCAAGAGCATTCGAGAGAGCAGGCGCTGAGGCTGAGATCTTCGTCGTACGTAACAGAAACCAGAATGATATCAATGAATCATTTGCTGAGCTTGCTGCAAAGATCCGTGAATCAAACATCATGATGATCCCAGGCGGATTCTCTGCTGGTGACGAACCTGAGGGTTCCGGTAAGTTCATCACAGCTTCATTGAGAAACAGCGGTATCGCTGATGCTATCTCTGATCTCCTTGATAACAGAGACGGTCTTGTATTAGGTATCTGCAACGGCTTCCAGGCTTTGATCAAGTTAGGTCTTGTACCTTTCGGAAAGATCTGCGATATGACACCTGAGAGCCCTACGCTCACATTCAATAACATCGGCAGACACCAGAACGTATATGCAAGAACAAAGATAATGACCAATAAGAGCCCCTGGCTCTCACTCTGTGAGCCCGGTGAGATCTATGATATTCCGCTCTCACACGGTGAAGGTAAGTTCGCTGCTTCTGAAGAAGTCGTAAGAAAGCTTGCAGCTAACGGTCAGATCGCTACATGCTATGTTGATCTTGATGGTAAATATGCTTCTGATACACAGTTCAACCCCAATGGTTCCATCTGTGCTATCGAAGGTATTACTTCACCTGACGGCCGTGTCCTCGGTAAGATGGGTCATACTGAAAGATATGAATCCGACCTTACTAAGAATATCCCCGGCAACAAGTACCAGAAGATCTTTGAATCAGGTGTAGCATACTTCCTGTAATGAACAGAGAACAGGTACAAAAGATACTTAAGGAAAACAATATTCTGCCTGAAGCGGGCTTCGGGCAGAATTTCCTTTGTGATGAGAAGATAATCGATGGCATCATTAACAGCGCCGAAATAAAGCCTGGCGATACTGTTCTTGAGATTGGACCAGGAATAGGTGCCCTTACCGAAAAGCTTTCAATGCTTGATATTAATCTCAAATGCGTTGAGATCGATAAGAGACTCGTGAGTTATCTGAGATCAGCCTATCCTGACACTGAGATCATCGATTCAGACTTCTTAAAGCTGAAAGACTATGGTGCTGATAAGATCGATGTCGTTATAAGCAATCTTCCTTACTACATCATGACTGACATCATGATGAAGGTTTTCGAGGAGGCAATAAATGCCAGAAAGATCGTTTATATGATCGAAGAAGCAGCTCTGGACAGGATCTTATGTGAATCCGGCACCAAGAGCTACGGACCTCTGGCTGTCGTATCTGAGCTTTACGGAGACATATCCATATTAACCAAGGTGCCCGGAACGAGCTTTGTACCTATGCCTCGTACAACATCCGTAGTTATCAGTTTCAATTGCTACGATAAAAGACCTGACAAAGAACTGATGTCATTTATCAGGAAGTGCTTTGCCCAGAGGAGAAAGACACTTGCGAATAACCTCAAAGGTTATGACAAGGATAAATTGAATAAATGGGTACAGGATAATTTTATTACTGAAAGCATCAGGGCAGAGGCACTGGAACCTTGTGATTTCAGGGATCTTTTTAATGCTTTAAAATAAAATGTTATAATAAAGTATTACGCATTACGGGGACCATTCTTATGAGAAAATCTAACTCGAGTTTACTTGGCAAATATTCAGACGGCTCTTACAAGCGTAAGGGTAAGAAGGACGCACCTGCAATTGTTGAATATAAGCAGCTTTACAAAGGTGAGATTAAGGCTAAGACCGTAACAGAAAAGAAGTATATAACTCTTGATGAGAAGATAAAGGCAAGGACCAAGTCATCAAAAGAAGATGAAGGTCCGAAGGAAGAGAGCGCACAGATCACTATTGGCGGCGTTCAGTATGTAGTCAGAAGCGGTGATGCCGGCTATGACCACATGATGAAGGTCGGTAAATTAGCTGATGAGCTTTACAATGACACAAAGAAGAATAATCCTTATATTGCTACGACAAAAACTGCAATTATGTCTCTTTTCGAAGCATGCGACCAGCTGATCGCATTAAGAGCAGAGAACAACATGCTTAAGACTGAGCTTACTTATTACAAAGTCAAAGCAAATGAGTATGCGGCAGAAAGACGTCCTGACGTTAAGCCCACACCCATGGAAGAGCTTGCAGATAAGGTCAGCAACGGATTGTTCGAGCATTTAAAGAAGAATGATGACAACCAGTAAAATTGAACTCTTAGCTCCGGCAGGCAATCTTGAGATACTCAAGGTAGCAATTGACAGCGGAGCTGATTCCGTTTATCTCGGACTCAAAGAATATTCCGCAAGAGCGGGAGCAGATAATTTCACGCTTGATGAATTGGAAGAGGGCGTGGACTATGCGCATACCAGGTCGGCTAAGGTATTCCTCGCCGTCAACACATTGATGAGCGATTCCGAATTCGAGCTCTTCTATCCTGAGATCGCTGAAGCCGTAAACATCGGTGTGGACGGTCTTATTATTCAGGATCTTGCAGTACTTAAGAAGCTCGCTTCAGATTTCCCGGACGTTATAATCAACTGCAGTACGCAGATGAATATCTATTCCGCAGATGAATTCAAGAAGCTTTCTGAGCTTGGCGCGAAAAGAGTTGTTCTTCCCAGAGAATTATCCTGTGATGAGATTGAGACCAGGACAAAGATAGCAAATGGTTATAACCTTGAGACAGAAGTATTTGCTCACGGTGCCGTATGTGTCTGCGCATCAGGTCTTTGTCTTTTCTCAGCAATGAACAGAAGCGGCACGAGATCAGGCAACAGAGGATCATGTGCCCAGCCATGCAGGGAAGAGTATGCATTATATAACAACGGCTTAAGACTTAAGGAAGGTCATCTCCTGTCACCTAAGGACAGGGATGTTTCCGAGTATCTTGACAGGCTTATATCAAGCGGCGTTAAGAGCCTTAAGATCGAAGGACGTATGCGTGACGCGAACTATGTAAGATCTGCTGTATACTGCTACAGAAGAATGATCGATGCATATTATGAAGGCAATCTTAATAAAGACCTTTTGAAGGAGATCAAATACGACCTTCTCGTAAACTTCAACAGAGGCGGTGCTTTTACCTCACAGTATCTTAGCGGCAGTAAAGACGATCATCTTCTTTCAGGTGAGTATCCCGGCAAATATGGCGTCAGAATTGGACGTATAAGCCGTCTCGATGCCGGAAACGGTACAGTTACCATTGGCATTAAGCAAGGCGCTCTGGAGCCCGATAAGGGCGATTTTCTGTCCATAAGGGATAATGCCAGAGAGATATGTTCTTTCCCGGTAGGGAAGACCAATCTTGATCTTAACGGTCTTGCCGTAAAGGGCCTTCATCCCGACATGATAAGAAAGCTCAAGCCCGGCTTTGAAGTTTTCCTTATGAATCATGAGCTTACTATCGCAAAGCAGGACTTAAGAAGAACACCTGTAAGGATCATTCTTACCAATAACGGTTCTGAAGTATCTGCAAAAGCAATCGTAAAAGGCGGTATCTCAGATAAGATCAGTTCAGAAGCCAAAGCTTCTGTTCCTGACGATTACGAAGGAAAGCCTTTGGACAGATCGAGGATAATCGAGCAGCTTTCCAAGACACTTGATACACCTTTTAAAGTTGATGAAGTCGAGTTTGAAGGAAGCGTTGATTATTACTGTCCTGTAAGCCTTATCAATTCTTTAAGAAGGGAACTTCTTACTGTGCTTGAAGTCAATGTCGTTAATTCTTTCAAGAAATCTTACGGCACTGATTATGTTGATGATTCAGAATTTTTCGGGGATATGCCTGAAGAAAAAGGCATGATCAAGAACATGTATTCTTATCCTGTCTTAAGACTTAATGAGGATATCCTTGAAGAAGGTGCAGATATCTATGCTTTCAGCATCTATGACCTTGCTGATCCTGATATCTATGAAAAGGCTGTAAGTTTTGTAAAGGAACAGGGTTCCGAGCTGGTTCTCCTGATCCCTGATTTCCATCACGACAAGATCAATAAAGTAATCGATTATGTCATCGCTCTTCTTAAAGGTGATCTTGGAGACGGCTTTAAGGCTGTTATGTCGTCCAGACTCTTTACTGACCGCAAGTTCTTAAAAGAAGGCGTTAAGCACTATGCTTCGGCAGGAACCAATATCTACAGTTCAAAGTCACTTGCTCATGCTTTTGACTATGCTGATGCTGTCATGCCCTCATATGAAGTATCTGCAGATGATCTTGTCCAGGACTTAAGAGACATGACTGAGACATTTGATATTGCAGGAAGACATCCTGTGCTTATATTGCACAGCGAAGGCCTTATACCGTGGATGCAGTCAGATTTCTGTGCAGCAGGAAGGAACCAGAGACCTTGCGGATTCTGCCACAACAATGCCTTTTATGAGATGAGCCCCAAGCGCGAGAATGATGGTATTACTCTTAAAGTCGTACCTCATCCTTTAGATTGCTCATGCACCATATACGGCAAAGCAAAGAATATTTACGATGTGGATTACGCTGAAGCAATCGCTGAATTAGGCTTTAACGTTATCTGCAATTACACTATATTACCGGGAGGCCGGAATAATGACTGAGATATTTATCGAGAAGTGCAGGGAAGATGCTAAGCTTCCCATGTATGCACATGACGGCGATGCTGGCATGGATCTCTATGCTGCTGAAGACGTGATAATCGAACCCGGAAGAACTGCTCTTGTACCTGTAGGCATCAAGATGGCCATTCCTTATGGATATGAGGTTCAGATAAGACCCAGAAGCGGTGTATCACTTAAGACACCTCTCAGGATCCCTAATGCGCCTGGAACAATCGACTGCGGTTACAGGGATGAGGTCAACGTCATCATTTATAACGACTCATTCATGGTTGAGGAGGGCGTATCAGAGCCTTTAACGATCGATACAAAGGGTTGTATCCACGGCACTTATAAGATAAGAAAAGGTGACAGGATCGCACAGATGGTCGTTGCCAAAGTCGAATATTGCAAGTTTGTAGAGACTGATAATGTCAAAGCTATAGGAGAGGATCGAGGCGGCGGATTCGGTTCGAGTGGTGTGAACTGATATGAACAGCGGCTTTTCCAGTTTTGGCGCAAGCACGATAAGACGAAAGAATCCTTTCGTAATGAGGCTCGCACTTGTATTGAGCTTTATTGCTTTCTTTATCATTGCTTTTATCGCCCTTACGGTATTTTCTTCGAACAGACTCATGAATCTTAAGAAGAATGTCGTTACAAACGTGCCTTCAAACATCCTTCCGTCATACAGTACGACGAGTTTTGAATCTGCTGACGGACAGACCTCATTGCAGGGATGGTTCTTCAAGACGAAGAATCCTATCTCAACCATAATTGTCGTACATGATGCAGGTTCCAACAGACTTCCGTTCGGCGTTGAAATGATCGATATGATCGAAGGATGGCTCGAAAACGGATACAATGTATTCCTTTTCGATCAGCGTAATTCCGGTACATCAGGAGGCGATATCTGCTCATACGGTTATCTCGAATGGCAGGATGTACTTGGTGCTATTGCCATCGTAAGACAGATCTCCGTTACTACGGATGTTATTCTTTTCGGCATTGGCACAGGATGTACATCATCTCTTCTCGCTTATGCAAATCTTCCGCCGGAAGGTGCCAGTGAGCAGGAACTCGTTAACTATGATGCGAATGTAAGAAAGCTTGAATTCAACAAGACTTATATTGCCGGCATGATCCTTGATTCACCCGCAAAGCAGTCTGATGACTACATCAGACCTGCCGTAGTTCAGAGTGAGCCTTTGGGAATCATTACACAGTATTCTGTACCTTACGCTATCAGAGTATCTTCAGGTGCTTCGAATAACAGCCTTGCCGCTGAGATTGCAAGACTTCCTATTCCTGTACTTATCATCTACGGCGGTCATGATACATTTATCGGAGCTGATAAGATCGATCAGATCATCTCTGAGCGTAACAGACTTAACTCCAGTATCACCAAGAGCGTAATGGTCTCCGGTGCGGGATACCTTGAGGAATACAGCATCAACAAGAATCTGTATATGCAGACTATCAAGGATTTCCTTGATTCTTACTATCTGGTAGAGAACTGATATGAATAACGGAAAAGACATTCTTATCTTAGGCATAGAAAGCTCATGCGATGAGACTGCTGCATCCGTCGTAAAGAACGGACGTGTTATCCTGAGCAACTGTATAGCATCCCAGGCTGATTTCCATGAACAGTATGGCGGAGTTGTACCGGAACTTGCATCAAGAATGCATGTTGACGCCGTATATCCTACAGTTGAGAAGGCTCTTTCTGATGCAGGCGTTGAGCTTAAAGACATAGATGCGGTAGCTGTTACATATGGCCCTGGTCTGGTAGGTGCCTTGCTTGTCGGCTTATCCTGTGCTAAGGGTCTTTGTGAAGTATCAGGCAAACCTCTTGTCGGAGTAAATCATCTAAAAGGACATATAGCTGCAAATTATCTCTGCTTTGAGGAACTGGAGCCTCCGTTCCTTTGCTTATGCGTATCAGGCGGCAACTCCATGATCGTACGCGTTGACGATTATACAGACATGACAGTCCTTGGCCGTACCAGAGATGATGCTGCAGGTGAAGCTATAGATAAGATCGCACGTGTAGTAGGTCTCGGATATCCCGGCGGACCCAAGATGGATAAGGCAGGACAGGGAGGAGATATAACAAGATATGTATTCTCCAAGACCCATATGGGTGATTCCCTGGATTTCTCTTTCTCAGGTCTTAAGACATCAGCTCTTAATCTCATAAACGGCCTTAGACAGAAGGGCGAAGAGATAGATCTTAAGGATTTTGCCGCATCTTATCAGAATGCGATCGCTGAAGCGTTGCTTAAGAATACGATGACTGCTGTAGATCAGACCGGAATAAAGAAGCTTTGCCTTGCAGGAGGTGTTTCCGCAAATTCTTTCCTTCGTGATGTTTTCGGAAAGCATGCGAAAAAGAAAGGCATCAAGCTCTACTATCCTGAACTTAAATACTGTACTGATAATGCTGCAATGATCGCATCCTGCGGATACTATGAATACATGAACGGCAAGAGAGACACTCTTGATCTTAATGCATATCCGTCACTTCAGATGAAATAAAAAGAGCCTTTTATCAAGGCTCTGGATTAGTATTATTACCCGGATCAGGCTGATTATTACCGCCGCTGTTTCCACCGTTATCTACAGCCTTTGTCGGCTTTGGCGTGGCTTTCTTCTTAGGCTTTACGGTTACGACTTTCTTTACAGGCTTAGGAGTAGGCTTCTTGGTAGCCGTCGGAGCCGGTGTAGGAGTCGGCGTAGGCGTATCAGTAGGAACAGGGGAGGGAGTAGGTGTATCCGTAGGTGCTTCTGTTGTCGTTTCTTCAGTAGTAGTCGTTGCCGTCGTAGTTTCTGCTGTGGTTGTGATTATTGAAGGGACATAGTCGTCATCGATTTCAACAGGTCTTTTATCAAGATAACGGGCAAGCAAAAAAACACCGCCTATCAAGGCGACGAAAACTGCTATAGGTAATACGATCTTTTTGATCATGCATGTACCTTCCAACCCATAATACGTAGAATAATATCATGTATTATCTTAAAAATCTTAAAGATTTTTAACCTCGCTTTAAGGTAAATTTGCAAAAAATCTCTTTGAATATAAAATATGTGATTATGGCTATACAAAAAGGAATCAAAATAATTGCAGAAAACAGAAAAGCCTACCACGATTATTTCATCGAGGAGAGGTTTGAAGCTGGCGTGGCTTTATCAGGCACCGAAGTAAAGAGCTTAAGGGCAGGGAAGGTGAACCTGAAGGATTCATATGTCCAGGTAAAAGACGGTGAGATCTGGCTTATCGGAGTTCATATCAGTCCATATGAGAACGGTAACAGATTTAATCTTGATCCTGAACGTAACAGAAAGCTTCTGATGCATAAGAAAGAGATCATCCGTCTTTATTCAACAACAAAGCTTGATGGTCTTACGCTCGTGCCCACAAAATGTTATTTCAAAGACAGTAAGGTCAAGTTTGAGATTGGTCTTGCAAGAGGTAAGAAAGATTACGACAAGCGTGAAGTAATGGCAAAGAAAGAAGCAGCCAGAGACATTGACCGCGCTATGAAAAATGCGAAAAAATACAATCAGTGATATATAATATTTATATATAAAAAAAGCAGGGAAGATGCATGACCACTGAAACGATTAGAAACAAAGCTCGTGAAAAGGAAATATCTATAAGGTATTCCCTTATTGCTGGTATTTTCTGGATCCTTTCCCTTACTTGGGTCGTTGTAATATTTTACCTGTCATCACAGGGTGCCAGCGCATCATCTGATCTGTCACACGTATTTCTGAACTTTATAAACGAGTTATTCGGTACAGAAGTTCAGGATGACACTGTATTAAGAACTTTTGCGCATGCTACAGAGTTTGCCTGGCTGACATTCCTGTCATATATGGCATTATCATCAACCAATAAGATCTCTAATAAGACATCCTATGCTGAGAGCCCGGTTAAGCTCATGAGATCCGATAACGAGATGAATATCATTTTCACATTATGGTTTGCAATCCTTAATGCGATCTTCGATGAGTATCATCAGTTATTCGTAATCGGCCGTGACGGATCCATCATGGATGTTCTTGTGGATCTCATCGGAATCGTTCTTGTCCTGATTATCATCAGAGTCGTATTCACGATCTATCTCAAGACAAGAGGTAAATCCGAAGTCGTTTATACCTGATCTTATAATCCCATCAAATTCGGAAGTATACCTTCGTTGAATTCTCCTATATACGAATTATTATATACATCTAATTCGGTATAATTACAATTTTGGTGTATTGGGAGGATGTTAAAATTATATATACGGATGAATGGTCATATTAGAAATGATCATTGAAATGGTTTTAAAGGTTCCGCCTGACTGTATCGTTCATATTGGCTGCTGATCATAATCTGTATATCCATGATTCATTTATCATGAATACATTTATATGTAATTGTTAATTACGGAAAATTATTTTCGCGCATCAGCAAATATTCATACACGTAATTCGTGTTCCAACTTTTTCTCCAGCTTTTCGAGTTATAAAAGTTGGAACTAAAGTCGGAATCTAATCAAATCCGACTTTTTATCCAGCTTTTGTAACATAAAACATGGAATAAAAGTCGGAAGATAATCTAGAGCAGTAATACCTCTGCCCTTTTTATATGTTCGCATCTCAACCGAAAGTTTGTTCGTTTTCGAAAAGGGGGAAGGTGAATGGATCAAGTCTCTTTACGGAATGTATCATATACATTCTTGGCCATCTTATCCTTGAAGGGAGGCTTATTCTCCTTCTTCTTCCCTGTCGTATAAATGCACAGTACATACTGGTTGTTGATATAGGCAACGATAAGATTATTCTTGTGAGTACCTTCATAGAAAGTAACGCTCTTCCCTACATCAAGGCTCTTATACTGCTCAGATGCTGTATCCATTTCGAGGATATATACAGTAACTGTAAGGCCGCTTTTCCAGAGGTTCACGAAGTTAAGGACACCAAGCTCTGTGTTCTTTTCGTATGCTGTCTGATCCTGGTAATTGATATTGATATCCTTTTCGGTACGGCCTATGGCCTTAAGGATATCGCGTGTAATATCAGGAAGCGTGGCATTCGTATAGCCGATAGTCTTAGGAACCATTCCAACGAATGTATCATAAGCTGTCTGAGCTGCTTTGATCTTAAAAGGCGGCTTGATCTGCTTATCCTTGAACTTGTTCTTTATACCGTATGCAGCTTCGACGCATAAGACATACTGGCCGTGAATAGCAATGATCTCATGAGTTTCTTTGCTCTCGTTGAAGAAAGACGCCTTACCGCCAACATATAATTTCTTATATTCAGGTGAATCAAGATCATATTCGATGACATATACGCGGACATAGAATGAATCATTCTTACCGGATTTCTTGGCAAGTTTCTGGCTAATATTTCCGATGACCATATAATTCAAAACACCGAGTGCTCTGTTATCTGATGCTCTTTCAATATTAGTAGTTGTCTTGATCTCATAGTTATCGCCAAGATCATCAAGAAGGTTCCTTGCAAGCGCATCCATGCTGATCTCGATAGGCTTGATAACTACGCCAAGACTTACAAATGCCTGATAACTGTCCTGAACTTTGGTGATATTAAAAGGCGATTTTGTAGTCTTATTCTCATTGGTGATTATTCCGTTCTTGCCAAGACGTGTTTCAATGCATACGGCAAACTGCTTGGATACTGCGGCGATCTTTGGCTTAACCTTGCCGCCCTGTGCATAGAGATCGATCTGCTTTCCGGGAGTAAGATCCTTATAAGCAGCTGAATTCATGTCGTATTCGAGAAGGTAGATCTCTACTTTATATGTGTCGAAATTCTGGATCTTCTGCTTAAGATTCCAGTCTTCATTGGTGATATACATATACTTCTGGATACCGAGAGCCGCATTGTCCTTTGCATTCTTCGGATCGGAGAATTCCTTGATCCTGTATCCGTCTCCCAAAGCATCGAAAATAACTTTCGATACATCATTTATAGACATTTCCAAAGT
>JAEEGJ010016817.1_pt1 | contig 16692 bp, 11 predicted proteins | sample 8958761 | NCBI WGS metagenome assembly JAEEGJ01 (sample SAMN16246546, study PRJNA631951) | gut metagenome | biome: gut microbiome; feature: rumen; material: RS-attached | host: Bos | place: Iran: Karaj | collected 2018-10 | reverse complement strand
CAACGGGGAACCCCTTCATCCACCCCCAAACCCCCGCCATCCCCCCATTGATTCCAATGGGGCTTTTTGGCGAAACAAAAAAACGGACGACCGATGGTCGCCCCTACAGGATGGACGGGGTTAGATATGCAGGTCAGCAGGGGTCGGCGCCTCGACGACCTGCAACACAAAAGAGCTGACGTGCTGACGTCAGCCCTTTGTATTTAGTGTAACGTTACGTTGCCGAGCTTACGCTGCGGAATAGCGCGACGACGTCCTTGTTGTTGACCTCCGTATCGCCGTTATAGTCGTACAGCGATTCGTCCTCCGCCTGATTGCCCGACGAGACGTATCTGAACAGCGCGACGACGTCCTTGTTGTTTATCTCGCCGTCTTTGTTTATATCTCCCGGCTCAAATTCTTCCGGCCCGGTCTCATCCGGCCCGGTCACGTCGGGCTCGGTCTCGCTCGTTTCTTCTTCAGACGTATCCGGTTCCGTCTCGGTCTCCGTCTCCGTTTCCTCTATGTGCTCGGATACTTTTACAAGCGTCATCGCTATGTAGTTTCCGTCAGCAGATACGGCGCAGATAACGGCCTCGCCCGGTTCGTTTGCCGTGACGGTCTGCCCGTCAAGCGACGCCGCGTCGCCTTTCAGTGTCAGCGTGTACTCCGTACCGTTGTTTGTCGTGATGCCGCACGGCGCGCTCTCGCCAACCTCAAGCTCTATAACGTCCGATCCGAATTCAAGTTTGCCGTTGTTTGCGGGATATACCGTATAGCCGTACAGCGCCATCTCGGCTATTTCTTCCTCGCCGAGAGCGCGCTCGTACAGTCTCACCTCGTCAATGCTTCCGCCGAACGGCAGTGAGCCGTCGTTCAGTACGCCGAAAGACATATCGTACGTTTTTTGCGCTACCGTTCCGCGGAACAGCATGGAAGAAACAAGCTCGCCGTTATCGTATATCTTAAGCCTGTTGTTTTCACGTACTATCGCGAGCAGACGCCAGCCGGAAGGTCCGTTGTTTATATTGTATTTAAGATCTATATCTCCGATATCCGGCGCGTACATCCACAGCTCACCGGAGCGCATATAGAATTCAAAGTGGCCGGATTCCTTCGGTCCTTTTGCTAAAAGCAGATTGAACCCGTCCGTCGCTTTGCCGTTTATCCACATAGTTACGGAGCTGTTCTTCGGAAAAGAGAACTCCACGTCTTCCGCTATAAGACCGGATCCGCCTGCAACTGACAAGGCTCTGCCTTCAGCTCCGTTTTCCGTAAACCGCGCCGTGCCGCTTATTTCTTCAAGGGACGTGACGTGCTGGCCTTCGGTATACATATCGCCTTCTTCGTCCGCCTCAAAGCTTACGGACATATATAAGCCGCGTTCGACTTTTACGGAAATATATCCCGTTTCGTTTTTGTTTATCTTCGCGTCAGTAAGGCCTATGACGCCTAAGGTATACGTTTTTGTTTCGTCACAGCCGGTAACTTCAAGATATACCGTTTTGCAGTTATCCGCAGCTGCAACGCTTGTTACGGCCGCGCCGCCGTTTAACAGATAGTGCGATATATCCGTCGCGGTCGTCTCGTCCATTTCCGTGCTGAATACTACTTTTATCTTCCCGTCGTCTGTGAAATCTGCGGAAAGAACGGTCGGTCTTGCCGTGTCGGTAACCGTTTTGAACGATACGGAACCGGACGCGGCGGAAACGTTGCCGTTGTTGTCTTCCGCCTTCAGGGTCACGGTGTAATTCGTCGCTTCCGTCAGATTTTGCAGGTTGTATTCCGTTTTTGTTTTATGTATAGGCAGAGTAATATCAAGATCTGTACCCTTGACCGTAAGTATGTATCTGTAAAGTCCCGTATCGTCTGTCGAGGCGTTCCACTTTACCGTCGCGCTGTCGCCTTTTACGTTCGTTACGGTCAGGTTTGACGGCGCTGTCGGCGGCGTTACGTCCGCCGCGTCCGCAAAGTTGAAGCAGTCTATACCGGTGAAGAGCGAAGCGTCGTTTATTCTTATATCAACGCTTTCTCCGGGCGTCAGCAGGAAATAGTTGTCGGAGCAGACGAATTTGTCCTCAGCGCTGCTCTTGAGGCTTACGCCTATCGCGGGCACGCTGCCGGTGTTCTTTATTTTCACAATATTTCCGGTAACGCTGTATTCAAGTGTCGTGCGCGGCAGATAGAACATACAGCCGCTGTCGTATTCGTAGTTGAAATACATATACGTGCGGTTGTAGAACCGTCCGCTGACGTACAGATCGGCTGTGATTATGAGCGGCGTGTGATCGGTCTGTTCTTTTGTCAGCTTGAAATTGCCGAGTTTGTTTACGGTCTCTCCCGTTATGCCGGCAAAATTCTCCGTTTTGACAATATTGAGCTGTTCGTCGTACGCGGTCATTTTCACGGACGTGGACTCGCCCTGAAGCATAAGCGCATCGTCAAGTATGTATACCGGAAGCGACAGGGAAGAGGAGCCGTTGACTTTGCTTATGGTGTTGTATTTTTTCACGGTGAACGCCGCCATAACGGAGCGGTACGCGTCCTGCATGAGATAATACGAGATCTTCGGCGCGCCGTACCAGTCCACGATAGACCAGGATGCGCCGGGATAGTTGTCGTTCAATTTATATATAACGTTTGCGGAGTTCAGCGGCGCTTTAATACGCTGGTTTATGGCAAGCGGATAATCCGCCTGCGCCTGCGAAAGCTGTGAACCGAGTATCACTCCGTCAAGCGACTCCTCGTCGCTATACAGGGACGCGTAATACATATGCGTGTCTATGTCGTAGCCGTGCGGCGTGGGGTTCCAGTTGTAATAGCCGTTGAACGTCGCCGTGTGATAGGCTATCGAGCTGTTTGAAGCGATAGGCCACTGTGCAAGCTCGGCAGACGACGCGAATTTTTCTATCGACTGGCGGTTCATCATAGAGCCGAGGCCGTACTCGTGCATGTTCAGATAATTAGTTGAGGTATAATGCTTTATATAGTATTCCGGCGTGTCGCCCGACCACCAGATGTGATCGTGCCTGATGTTTACCGCCGCAACGCCGCCGTCCTGACGCCAGAAATCGCGCGTGCCGTCGTATTCGTACGTCAGCTTGCCCATGTTGTTGACTACCGTGTCGCTGTAAGGCGCCTCGCCCTCGTTGCCGCCGCCCCATACCAAAAGAGACGGACGGTTGCGCAGACGCTTTGCGCCGAGTATGACCGTTTCATAAAGCACGTCTGCCGGCTGCGTCTTCGTGCTGTCCCAGCAGCACGGCCATTCCTGATATATGCATATGCCGTATTCGTCGCAGAGATCGTAGAACTCGTCCGTTTCAACAAGGCCGCCGCCCCAGGAGCGGAAGAAGTTTATGCCTGCGTCGTACGCGCGGGAAAGTATCCTGTCGTAGTCTTCGCTGCTGAATCTCATCATGGCGTCTATCGTACACCAGCCCGCACCTTTCATATATACCTTAACGCCGTTTATCACGAACTGGCGGTTGTACGCGTTCTGCGATTCCGTCGTGAACGGCGCGTAGTCAAGCTGTCTTATGCCGAACTGAGACGCGGTGTAAGACGAACTGCCGTCTTCTGCCGCGAAATACGTTTTGAGCGTATACAGGCATTGCGCTCCGTAGCCGTTCGGCCACCAGAGCTGGGCGTTCGGAACGTCCGCGCGGTATCTTAAAAGAGTTTCTCCGCTGCCGTCTACCGTCGTTGAAAAATACGAAAGCGGTCCGCGGAAATTCTTAGGTATTATCTCAACTGTAAGCCGGCCTTTTACGGCTCCGCCGTCTTTAGGTATGAGGTTTATCGCAAGGTCCACCGTGCCTCTTTCGTAATCCGTCGTCGTTATGAACGGGCTGTCAAGTACGACGGACGGCTCGTCACGCAGGCTTACAGACTGCCAGATGCCGAGAGGGTAAAGCTTTGCGTAATGCCAGCCGTAGCTGCAGTTGAAAACGACCGTCTGCATATAGTCCTTGGCCGGCTTCAGATGCACTACAAGCAGGTTTTCACCCCGATTTATAACGCTTGAAACGTCTATATACGGACCGCCGAACATACCCTCGTGCGATCCTATCTTCGTGCCGTTCAGATAGAAATCGGCAACGTTGCAGACGCCCTCAAAACAGAGCATGACGTTGTTGCCGCTGCCGGAATAATTGAAGGTACGGGAAAGGTACCAGTTTTTCTGGCTTTGGCTGTTTGCGCTCTTCATATTGTCAGATAAATACGGGTCGTCTATCACGCCGGCTTTCATCAGCGCGGTGTAGATACTGCCGGGCACTTCCGCGTCTATCGCGTTGTCCCAGCCCTCGCCGTTTTTGAGCCTTGATATGCTTCCGCTGCTCGTCATTTTCCATACGCCGTCAAGATCGATATTATAGTTGGAGTCGGCTATGTCCGGCACGTTGTCCGTGCTCAGCACTACCGTCTCCGGCTCGATCGTAAAGACGGACGCTTCGTTTTTGTAATAAGTCTGCTGCTCGTATTCCGCCATGTTTACGGCGCTCGCAAAGTGAGACGAGCCGAGAACGGACGGCAGCACAAACAGCGCGCACAGCACCGCCGCCGTGATCTTTTTTACGTTTACGGTATGCGTTTTCATATCAGTTGACCTCCCGATCATTTTCAATATTAATAATATCATATATAATAAGGTTTGTCAATAGATTTTTATCACGTTCGAGAAGGCAGCCTTCCGGAATTAAGAATTCAGAATGATGGATGTACAATACAAGTGCAACAAAAATTAAATAAAGTATAGACTCATAAAGCTTTCTTTGGTATAATGGAGTTGACAAGACAACATTAAACACAAAGGAGCAGCAAAATGAGCCTATATGCACATTTTACCACAGAAGAACGTGAATTGTCAAGAGTATATAAAGAACAAGGATTAAATTTCAGCCAAATAGCGAAAAAACTTGGGCGAAATAAATCCTCAGTAAGCAGAGAATTTAAAAGAAACTCAAATAAAGACGGGAGTTACTCAGCTCATACAGCCGATTTGAGGTATAAGCAACGGAGGAAGAACTGTGGAAGAAAACCGATTCTTCAAACAAATGAAGCACTTCGATGTCAAGTAATTGAAAAACTTGAAGAATATTGGTCTCCTGAGCAGATCGAAGGCAGAGCCGCGCTTGAAAATCACGGTATCCAAGTAATCTCGAATAAAACGATTTACAGAGCTATAGAAAACGGCGTTGTTCCTAAATCAATGCGCTTATACCTGCGCTTAAAAAGAGTCAGAAATCGCAAGAAAAAGGCTGATGATAAACGTGGTATGCTTCAAGATACCGTTTCTATACATGATCGTCCTAAAGAAATCGATGAACGCAAAGAATTCGGTCACTGGGAAAGCGATACTGTTCTCGGAAAACGGAACACCGGCTGCATAGGCACTCACGTTGAACGTAAATCAGGATATATTGCCGGCTTTATGCTCCCGAACAGAAAAAACGATGTTTTTAATAAAGCTACCGTGGCGTTATTTGAAAATATGCCCGATATTCTTAAAAAGAGTTTTACTGTTGATAACGGCAAAGAGTTTCTATCTCATAATGAACTTTCGCAAAAAACAGGAATGATCGTTTACTTTTGCGATCCTCATTCTCCGTGGCAAAGAGGCTGCAATGAAAATGCTAACGGACTTTTGAGACAGTATTTTCCAAAAGGTTCTTCTTTTGCAAATATTACTGATAAAAGACTGTTAGAAGTCTTCACTCTGATAAACAACAGACCTCGTAAGCGCCTCGGATTCAAAACTCCTGCCGAAGTTCTTTATGAATCTTTAAATTTTTGTTGCACTTGACTTGACAAATCAAGATTCTGAATTCTTAATTTTTTACGGTTCCCTGTCGTCCGTCTTATAATCGACAAGCGGCGCTCTTTGCCCGGCTTTTTCTCCCGCCTGATACTGCCCGTAAAACGTATTTATATCCTTTATGAACTTCCTGTTCAAAAGGTGCAGCGGTATTTGCTGCGGGCAGACGCGGCTGCATTCACCGCAGTCCGTACACCGCCCGGCAACGTGGAAAGCTCTTATTATATGAAACAGCTTTTCTTCAAACTCGTTTGCGGCGGCTTTGTTTTCCAAGACCGATTTAGGATCGTCAAACACGCATTTTTCACACGTGCAAGCCGGGCAGACGTCGCGGCAGGCGTTGCAGCGAATGCACTTTGAAAGCTCGTTTTTCCAGAACGCGTAGCGCTGCTCCTCCGTCATATCTTCAAGCTCTTTTACTTTTGAGAAGCGGTCTGTATCCGCTTTGTTTTCGCCGTCTCCGATCAGCTCATCGCAAACGACGCAGCGTTTGGCACAGCACAGGCAGCGTTCAGCTAAAGCGTCCTTAAACTCTATCTTCACAAGTCCGTCGTACAGCGTATAGACGTTTAAACAGCCGTCGCCTTCCTCTATTTTTTTTATTCCCCCTACGGCTGCATCCTTTATCTTTCTTATATCCGCCATGCCGGAGCAAGAAACGCCTATGACGCAGACATTTTCACGCTCAAAGCGGTGTTCGGTAAGCAACTGATTGAAACTGTACGTATCGCACGGCTTTAAAAACACAGCGACTTTTTTGTCCGACTTTGCGGTCTCTTTAATAAGATATTTTGAGAAATTCGCGCCGCAGAAATCACCCCAGACGAAATCTTTTTCCATCTCATCAATGCTTTTGAAAACGTACGGCGTTACGTCGTAGTCAAATTCGCCTTTTTTCCAGCCGAGCACGCGGTCTGCTTCTCCGCTTTCAAACAGTTTTGCGGCGGCAGCTATAAGCTCTTGTCTTTTTATTCTTTGCATCTCAGATCCTCCAGTCTCCTGTTTTCACCGAGAGCTGAGACGGCGGCGGTGAACTCGTTTACCGTCTGCGCAAATTTCGCGCCCTCCGCCGCGGAGACCCACTCAACGCGCGTGCGCTCTTTTTCGATGCCGAGATATTCAAGCATGGAAAACAAAAGCGTCATCCTGCGCCTTGTGTAGTAGTTCCCCGTCGTGTAATGGCAGTCGCCGGGGTGACAGCCGCAGATAAGCACGCCGTCCGCACCGCGCTGAAACGCGCGCAGGATAAACGTCGGGTCGACTCTGCACGAGCACGGAACGCGGATGATCTTCACGTTCTCCGGATAGTTAAGTCTGTTGTTTCCCGCGAGGTCCGCGCCGGCGTACGAGCACCAGTTACAGCAGAACGCCGCGATAAGAGGCTTGTGTTCTTCTATCTGCATATCGCATCCACCTCCGCGTATATCTGTTTGCCGGAAAAGCCGTATAGATCCATGGCTTTGCAGGGACACGCTACCGTACACGCTCCGCAGCCCTGGCACACAGCCGCGTTTACCTGAGCCACGCGGCGTATTTTTACCGTTCTGTCCGGCATTCTGAATTCTTTTTCAACATAAGTTATAGCATGATACGGACATACGTTTTCGCAGCTTGAGCAGCCGTTGCACGACAGCTCGTCGCAGTGCGCCACGCACGGATTCGCGGTCAGTTTGTCTTTACACAAAAGCCCTATGACCTTTGACGCGGCGGCTCCCGCCTGCGCTACCGTCTCCGGTATGTCCTTCGGTCCCTGGCAGCAGCCGGATAAGAATATGCCCGCTGTCGGGCTTTCCACCGGGCGCAGCTTCGGGTGCGCTTCCGTAAAGAAACCGTTATTGTCCATGCTCGCCGTCAGCATCGTCGCAAGCGGTCTTGCGGACTTGTCCGGCTCTATAGCCGCGGCGAGAACGACAAGATCGGCGTCTATGTGAAGCTGTTTGTCCGCTAAAAGATCCGACGCCTGCACCTTCAGCTTTCCGTTCTCCGCGCAGATCTTTCCGACCATGCCTTTTATGTAATGCACGCCGTATTCTTCCGCGGCGCGGCGGTAAAACTCGTCAAAATTCTTGCCGGGCGTCCGCACGTCAATATAAAACACGTAAACGTCCGTGTCGGGATATTTTTCACGCGTGAGCATAGCGTGCTTCGCCGTATACATACAGCAGATTTTTGAGCAGTATTCCTTACCCTTTTTCGCGTTGGCTTCACAGCGCGAGCCGACGCACTGGACGAATACTACCGTTTTCGGGTGTTTGCCGTCGGACGGACGCAGAAGCACGCCGCCGGTAGGTCCCGCCGCGTTCATCAGCCGCTCAAACTGCAGGCTCGTAATAACGTCCTTTGATTTGCTGTATGCGAACTCGTCAAATTTATCCAAATCTATCGGCTCGTAACCGGTCGCGGCGACTATCGCGCCGTATTTGTTTTCTATTATTTCGTCTTCCTGATCGTATTTTATCGCGCCTGCGCCGCATATTTTTGAGCAGAGCCCGCATTTGCCGGTCTTTTTCATAAGGCAGTATTCCGGGTCTATCAAAGCGACCTTCGGCACCGCCTGGGCGAACGGAATATAAACGGCGTGGCGGCTGTCCATGCCTAGATTGAATTCGTTGGGCACGTTTTTCACCGGGCATTTTTCGGTGCAAAGCCCGCATCCGGTACATTTATTTTCATCTACAAAACGCGCTTTTTTGCGTATTTTTACGGTAAAATTGCCAACGAAACCGCTTACTTCTTCCACTTTACTGTAAGAATATATGCGTATTTTTTCGTTCTGCGACGCCTCCACCATTTTCGGCGTCAGTATGCACGCCGCGCAGTCAAGCGTGGGGAAAGTCTTGTCAAGCTGCGCCATTTTGCCGCCTATAGTCGGCTTTTTCTCCACTATATCGACCTCAAATCCGGCGTCGGCTATATCGAGCGCGGTCTGAATACCGGCGATACCTCCGCCTATTACGAGCGCGCGCTTGGTAACGGGTATTTCTCCCGGCTGAAGCGGCGTGTTGAGGCTCACCTTCGCTATCGCCGCCCTGCCCAAAACTATGGCTTTTTCCGTCGCCGTCTGCCTGTCCTTATGTACCCACGAGCACTGCTCGCGTATGTTTGCGATCTCCACCATATACGGATTAAGCCCGGCGGACGCGGCGGTTTTACGAAAAGTCGCCTCGTGCATGCGCGGAGAGCAGGAGCAGATAACTACGCCGGTCAGCTCTTTTTCCTTAATCGCTTGCTTTATCATATCCTGACCGGAGGCGGAGCACATATACGGATAATCTACCGCGTAAACGACGCCCGGCTCGGCGGAGAGCGCGTTTACAACCGCCGCCACGTCAACCGTTCCGGCTATGTTTGTGCCGCAATGACATACGAAAACGCCTATCTTCTGCATAAAGCCCTCACTTGGTAAATTTTCTGTAAGCGCTGACGAGCGCCTGCTGCGGTATATCTTCGTCGATTATCTTCGGAATATCGTCCGGTGTGAGCTTGTTTCTGCCCTGCTGTCTTATGACCGTCAGCCGCACCGCTTCAACTATTTTCGCCGGCTCTACTCCGCGCGGGCATCTGTCCACGCACGCAAAGCAGGTCAGGCATTTATACAAACTTTCCGACTTTAACAGCGGCTCTATATCGCCAGTCTCCACCATGTAAACGAACTGATGCGGATGGTATTCCATCTCATCGTACGCGGGGCAGGTGCCGGAGCATTTGCCGCAGCGCATACATTTTCTTACGTTTACCTTGCTTTGATACAGTATCTGCTCTTTTATAAGCTCGTTTTTATCTTTCATTTTACTCTCCGATAAGAGCCTTATACAAAAGCTCCGTGAAATACATAACGGGAATATCCGCGCCGTTTTTTATAAGATTGTATCTGCATAACGGGCAGGCGGTGACGATAAGCTCCGCGCCCGCCGCTTTTGCGGACTCATAAATAATTCTGCTTCTCTTCTCCGCAAAGCCGGGGTCCGTCACGGATATATAGCCTCCGCAGCATTCGTTTCTGTTGCCGTACTCTACGGGTCTGCCGCCGAGCGCTTTTATAAGCTGCTCCATGATCTGCGGATTTTCTGTGTCGTCCATTTCGATAACTGCACCGGGACGGAGCATAAGGCAGCCGTAATACGCGCCTATATCCATATCCAGCGGATACTTTACATATTCTTTTACTTTATCGAACCCGACAATATCGCGCAAAACTTCAAGATAGTGATATACCTTTGTTTCTCCATGATAATCGTCTCCGTCGTTTATGTATCTGTTCACTCTGTCCGCGAAAACGGGGTCGGTTTTCATAGCGTGGTTCGTCTGTTTTATCACGTTGTGACACGCGCTGCAGACCGTGACGAGCGGCGTGCCCGCGGCTTTTGCGGCTTTGAGCGTGCGCACCGTGGAAAGCTTTGTCGCTATTTCGTCCGCCGACGTTGTAAAAACTCCGCCGCAGCACTGAAAATCGTCGACCTCGACAAGCTCAAAGCCGAGGATCTCCGCGCATTTTTTGGCAGAGATATCAAAATTTTTCGCCTTGTTTTTCAGCGTACAGCCGGGATAATAACTGAATTTCATATCAAAAACCTTGTTAATTTAAGATTTGCAAGTACTTTTCCATTTTATATTATAGCAAATAAAAGTAATTTTGTAAATTGCAATTTAGATATATTTATGATATATTTTTTATATTTACTCTTGCTTTTTTTTAAATTATGGGATATAATAAAACCGATATGAAAAACGATATGATAACGAGCCCGGAAATACTTACGGAATACGCGGAAAAATACGGCTTTCTGCCGTTTTTCAAAAACAGTATCCCGGGGTTTTCGGTAGAAGAAAAATGCCCGGCGGACCTTTGGTTTACGGACAAGCCCGGTCCGTGGGAATGGAAAGGTCCGGTCATAAGAGGCGGAAAATGCGCCTACGGCAAGTTTTTTCAAAACAAGGCCGTATACGTCAGCCTTGAAATGCTGCCGTATCTTTGCTCCCTCCGCCGCGACGGGTATGATTTTGACGCGCGCTGCGACGACGAGCTCGTGTTTTACCGTGATAAAGAGATATACGAAATAATACAAAAACACGGCGTCATAGTGTCAAAACAGCTGCGGAAGCTTTCGGGTGACGACAAGAGCTTTGACAAATACATAACGCGCCTTCAGATGCAGACGTACGTTACGGTAAAGGATTTCGTATACGAGCAAAGCAAGGACGGCAAGCCTTACGGCTGGGGCGTCGCCGTTTACACCACGCCGGAGTACCTATACGGTGCTGAGCTCATAACGTCGCAGTACAAAACGCCGCCAGATGATTGCAGAAAAATAATAGTTGAAAAAATAAGATCGCATTTTCCGGAATCCGACGAAAAAGCGATACTGAAACTTATAAAATAATAAATCAAGGAGATAAAAGTATGAAAAAAGACGAGATGACAAACGGTTTGGGCAAATGGATAAAATGTCCGCAGTTTGACGCTGCCGTGATACCGTCGTTTCAGTGGGGCACGGGTCAGAACGAGCAGCATAATCCCATAGCGGACGAGGGCGGCCTCGGAATGTTCTGCCGCGAGTTTGAGGTCAGCGGCGTCAGATCCGCCGTGATCGACGCCACAGCTCTCGGCGTTTTTGATCTGTACATAAACGGTGAGCGCGTGAAAAACGGCGATACATACGACGAGCTGAAACCCGGCTGGGAAGACTACAAAAAGCACGTTCTTTACTACTCATACGATATCACAGATTATTTGACAGACGGCAAAAACACCGTGCTGGCCGTCACGGCTCCGGGCTGGTACGCAGGCCGCATTTCTTTCGGCTCTTATCCCGACGCAGAGATATGCTTCATGGCGGGCATACATATAGAAGACAAAAGCGGAAAGACCGATATATATACGGACGAGAACTGGCTGTCGTACAAAGGCGGAAGAATAAGAAAATCCGACATCTGGGACGGCGAATACATAGATTTCAATCAGAAATGCTTCAGATATTATTCAAGGACCGATACGGACAGATCGGAATGGAAGCCGGCTGAAACGAAAGTATACGAGATAGATATAACAAAACAGGTCGGTCCGGCGATACAGGTGCGCGACTTCTCCGTCGCTCCGCAGACTGTCACGGTATACGAGGGAGCTAAGGACAACGGCACGGATTTCGGTGAGATAAACGTCATATCCGAATCCGACAAAGCGGATTCGTTCAAGCTTAAAAAAGGACAGGCGGCCGTCGTTGATTTCGGTCAGAACATGGTCGGCTGGCCGGTGTTCGACATTGCCGGCGCAAAGGACACGTCGGTCATGGTCCGTTTCGGCGAGATGCTGAACGACAGCGGCGAAAAAGCGCGCGGCAACGACAACCCGAAAGGCTCCATATACAGCATAAACTACCGCTCCGCGAAAGCAAAGCTGCAGTGCGTGCTCTCCGACAAACCGAAAATGCACGTTCTGCCGACGTTCACGTTCTACGGCTTCAGATATATAGAGATCACGGCGTCAGACGATATTGAAATATCAAACCTGACAGGCGCCGTCGTCGGCTCGGCAACGAAAGAAACCGGTTATATAGAAACGTCGCATAAGAAAGTCAACAAACTCATATCAAACGTTTTATGGGGTCAGCGCGGCAACTATCTGACCGTTCCGACGGACTGCCCGCAGCGCGACGAGCGCCTCGGCTGGACCGGCGATACGCAGATGTTCTGCGGCACGGCGGCGTACAACGCGGACGTTGACGGCTTCTTTAAAAAATGGCTGCGCGACGCGCGCGATTCCCAGTCGCCCGAGGGTATTTACCCGGACGTTATACCGACCGTACGCGTCGTCGGCTTCGGTGGCGCGGCGTGGGCTGACGCGGGCATAGTAGTACCGTACGTTATGATGAGGATGTACGACGACCGCGAACTCGTCGCGGAGCACTACGAATCGATGGAAAAATACATGGGCTGGCTCGCCTCCCGCGGAATGGAGGGACCTCACCCCACATACGGCGACTGGCTGGCATACGAGCCGACGGACAACAGATATATAGCTCTTGCTTACTACGCGCAGGACGCGCAGATGATGGCCGTGATGTCTGACGCGATACGTAAAACAGACCGCGCGGAACATTACAGAGCCTTATACAAAGAAATAAAAGCGTGCTTTGTTGACAGATACTGCGAGGGCGGCGATCTTAAGCCGGATTACCGCACGCAGACCGGCTATCTGCTCGCGCTTATGACGGATATGCTTGACGGAGCGCATAAAACGGACGCCGTAAAAGCTCTGCACGACAAGATAGTCAAAAACGGACACAAGCTCTCAACGGGCTTCGTCGGCGCGGGTATTTTGAATAAAATTCTCGCGGAAAACGGCGAATGCAACCTCGCGTATTCTCTGCTTTTACAGACCGCCAATCCGTCGTGGCTTTACAGCGTAGATCAGGGCGCGACGACGATATGGGAGAGATGGAATTCTTACACGATAGCGACGGGCTTCGGCGACGTGGGTATGAACTCGTTCAACCATTACGCGTACGGCGCCGTGGAAGAATGGATGTACCGCTACGTAGCGGGCATAGAGGTCGACCCGGAGGCGTACGGATTCGAGCGCGTCATACTCCAGCCTACGCCTGACACGAGAGCGCCGGAAGACATACCGGAAGGTCAGGAAAAGATAACGTGGGTAAAAGCGCACTACGACAGCAAACACGGCAGGATAGAATCAAACTGGAATATGGAAGACGGCTTCAAATATGAAACGGCAACGCCCGTTCCGGCGACGCTGAAGTTGCCTGTGCTGACAGACAAAGAAACGTTTACCGTAAACGGCGTGGAACACAAATTCTCTGATTTTGAGACAAAAGACGGCAGAGTTATAATAACTTTAGCACCCGGTAAATACGAGTTTATACAGAGATGAACGAAGATAAATTAAACGAACTGCAAAACGGGGACGCGGCCGCCGCGGCGAGCGATCCCGCAACAGCGGAAGAACCCGATACCGGCGCCGCGGCTGAAGCGGCGGATGAAGTCAAAGAGCCAAAGGTATCTGATACTCCCCCGGAAACACCGCCGGCAAAACCGAAAAAAGATATACTCACGCCGCTTCTGGCGACGGTCGTCGCCGTGGCCGCGTCCGTGATAATAGCGGTTTTGCTCATCGTGTATTTCACCCCGGCATCAGCTCCGGCGTTAGCCGAGACCGAAACCGAACAGCAGACGACCGAGGCGGAGACCGAAACCGAAACAGAAGAAGAAACGGAAGAGGTGGTGGAAGAAATGCTTTTGCAGGCGGACAAATTCCCGAGAAACGAATCAAAGGATTTTTACAAATCAGATATAAAGCTGTTCAACCGCGCGGTGATGTACTGTGCAAACGAGCTGAAAGGCGAGTTTGACAACGTTATATTCAAGTACGACGGGCTGACGCTTCAGGACGTCAACAAAGACGGCGTGTTCATATCAAACGATATAAAGCCGGGCGGCGAATTCCGGAAGCTGATAATGAGCTGGAACGCAGATACGTCCGGCGGCACGGTAGAGGTCGCGGTCATGGCAAAGCTGTCCGACGGCAGCTATACCGAGCCTTACTCGTGGGGCGTGTGGAGCGCGATACCCGGCGTATCCGCAAGCTGCTCACGCAGTGACAAGCACGGCGAGCTTGATATAGACACGCTGAACTTAAAAGAAAAATGCACGGCGATAAAGCTTAAAATAACGCTGAAAAAGACAGCGGACAAAGCGCCGGTACTGTATAACGTGACCGTAGCTACGGACAGGGACAAGCAGGAAATATCAAAGAATACGACGACCAAAAAAGTCAAGCTGAGCGTGAAAAAGCGGTATCAGATGGACGTGCCGGAAATAGGAGGCGTCATCTGCTCGCCCACGTCGCTTTCAATGGTGCGCGATTTCTACAAAGAAAAAGGATTTGACACAAAAGACACCGCAAACGGAGTTTACGACAACGGCGAGGGCATATACGGCAACTGGTCGTATAACGTCGCGTACGCCGGCGAGCTCGGATACAACGCGTACGTCGACATTTACGATATGAAAGCGCTGAAATGGGCGCTGTCAAAGAACGTTCCCGTTATATGCAGCGTTAAGATCAAAAAAGGTCAGCTGTCAGGTTCCGGATTCCCGGATTATTCAACAAGCGGACACTTGCTCTGCGTCATAGGGTACGAGACGGTGGACGGCGTTGACTGGCTCATAGTAAACGATCCGGCGAAAAAACAGGTCGAGGTAAAATATCTGGTATCCGAATTTGAGACCATCTGGCCCGGCACGGTATACATAGTGCAGGAAAAGCCGCAGCGCTTTACGTGGCGCATTGGAGAGGGCACGGAGCAGGATATTTTAGTCGTCGCGGACTATATACCGGAGGGCAGATACAACCGCCCGGGCGGAAATTATAAGGTAAAATATATAGTTATACACAACACGGGCAACTTCAGCATCGGCGCGGACGCGAACGCCCACAGAACGTACGTCAAAGAAGACGGCTGCAAGGTCTCCTGGCATTACACGGTGGACGACAAGCGCATTTACAAGCACCTGCCGGAAGAAGAACGCGCGTGGCACGCCGGAGACGGACGCGAGGGCCAGGGCAACACGTACGGCATAGGCATTGAAATGTGCGTGAACCACGAAACGCTCGGCACAAGAAACCCGACGGAGTATTTCTATAAAACAATGGACAACACCGCGCAGCTCGTTGCGGAGCTATTGTATAAATATAATCTGTCAATAAAAGCCGTGCGTCAGCACTGGCATTTCTCCGGCAAGAACTGCCCGCAGGTCATACGCGAAAACGACTTGTGGGAACCGTTCTTAGAAAACATCTCGCAACGTCTCGAGAAGATAAAAGCGGAGCGCGGATGATAACATGGCAAATAACGAAACCCCGATAAGAAAGAAAAACCGGCTGAACCATTACGATTACAGCAACTGCGGTGCATATTTTTTGACGATATGCACCGCAGACAGACATAATTTATTATGGCACGATGTTCCGTCGGACGTAGGGGCGATCATAGATCGCCCGCTTAATTCCGAATTATCTCCATACGGCAAAATTGTCGAAAAAGCGATAAATGATATACCGTCCATTTATCCGGCTGTAAAGATAGATCATTACGTTATTATGCCCGATCATATACATTTGTTGCTGTCTATCCGTGCAGATGAAAACGGGCGACCAATGGTCGCCCCTACAGTTTCACGGATCGTTAAACAGTTTAAAGGAAGTGTTACAAGACAACTCGGCAGATCTATCTGGCAAAAATCATTTTTTGATCATATTATCCGAAATAAAGAAGATTATGAAAAGCACGCTAAATATATTTACGAAAATCCTTTAGCGTTATATTATGATAGGGGCGGTCACTGACCGCCCTTATAATCTTCTATAACGTATTCCCCGAAAACGTGTGCGTGGTCGCCGCAGCCGAACTGCGTTGTCGTCTGATCGGTAACCTTTGCTATCCATTCCGTGCAGATCGACAGCTTGCCGTCGTAATCCTGTAAAAATATCATTATGTTATCAGGTGTTACGCCGCTGTTTGCGAGATTATACTCGTTTATATAATCTATGACCTGGTTTGCGAGGTATTCACGGATCGCTTTCATTTCATCCGCTGTTATACCGGTCTGATAAAACTTTTTAAATCCGTTTTCGTATAAAGTCCAACGCCCTTCCGGATATTTCGGGCTCGTACTGAATCTGCATCTGCAGTCGGTTTGTGCTCCGCCGTAACAGAATTCAAATTCCACGGTGAAAAAACCTTCTTCCCCTATGAATACGTATTCAAAAAGCATATCGCGCGGTATCTGACCGAATTCGGGATATAATTCCTTCATTTTAAGATAATACTCGTCCGCTATTGCCTGCTTATCCGATGTGAACACTGTTTTATCCGGCT
>JAEEGJ010016816.1_pt1 | contig 16692 bp, 21 predicted proteins | sample 8958761 | NCBI WGS metagenome assembly JAEEGJ01 (sample SAMN16246546, study PRJNA631951) | gut metagenome | biome: gut microbiome; feature: rumen; material: RS-attached | host: Bos | place: Iran: Karaj | collected 2018-10 | reverse complement strand
AGAAGATGAAGAAAGAATTTTAAAATATATCTAAAAAGAATACTTGACAGGTATTCTTTTTTTGCATATAATTTAACCATAAAAATAAATGGAGAATAATGTAGATATGAACGAAAGAAATTATAAAGGTATAACATTAATTGCGCTTGTAGTAACAATAATAATTTTACTTATACTAGCAGGATTGAGTATTCAAATTTTATCTGGTGAAAATGGATTGATAAGCAGAACAATAGATGCAAAAGAAAAGACCGAAAAAGCAGCAGAATTTGAAAGAGTTAAACTGGCTGTGTTAGCTGCAGAACAAGCTGGACAAGGAACTATAGCCACAAGTGATTTACGAAGTGAACTAATAAATTTAAATGAGAAATCTGAATTAACAGGGGATGGAAATTGGATATACATAGGTGAAAAAAATAAATACCTAATAACTACAGATGGTAATGTTTTTATATTGCAAGATGTATATAATAGAATATATGGAAATACTCAAAATAAATCTGTGCTGCCAGAAGGATATATACAAGTTGAATATATAGAAAGTACAGGAACTCAATATATTGATACAGAAGAAAAAGCAAATGACATTAAAGAAATCAACATTAAATTTTGTATAACAAAGGATGTTGATAACCATCAGGGAATATTAGGAGGGGGATATAGTCAAAATAATGATACATTTCAAGTATTGATGAACAATTTTAATAAAACTATAGCTGTTGCATGGGGAGAAAGAAGAATTGGAATTGAGTTAGATAAAGAAATTCATTCTGCAAAATTATCTAGCACAAAAGTAGTTATGGATAATGTGGAGGAAAATGTCACAGATCAAATAAATGATGAAAGAACGGTATATTTATTTGCAAGAAAAGGAGATAACCTTCAAGAAGGGATACAACAATATTCATATTGCAAAATATATAATTGTGAATTGTATGATAAAGATAAAATTATTCATAATTTTATTCCATGCTATAAAAAGGAAAATAATATTTCGAAAATTGGATTTTATGATACCGTTAGTAAACAATTCTATGAAAATAAAGGTGAAGGTGAATTTAAAAAAGGAAATACAATTCCGATATATAAAAGTGTTGGAGATATAAATAATGAAGGAAAGTATATTATTCCAATAAAAGTTTTACAAACAGATGGAGAAAAGATGGTGAGCATTGCTTTAGATCAACCTTTGAGAAAAAAGGGAGATGTTGCAGATTATATTGATTTAGCAAATAAGAAAGTTGTAAGATATATAAAAGTGAATAACTCATCAGAAGATGCATCATTTGAAGAAAGATATTCCATTCTAGAAAACCCAATAGAGGAAAATATCGATTTAGATGATATTGATGTGAGTAAAATTATATCTTTGTCGGTAGAAACGACAGTTTTACCAAGCGAAATAAGGTGAGGGTAATTTGGGGACTGATGTTTTTATGTAGCTTGAGAAAGTAATTTATCCTAAAATCACCATAAAAATAGTGTTAGAAGATGAAGAAAGAATTTTAAAATATATCTAAAAAGAATACTTGACAGGTATTCTTTTTTTGCATATAATTTATTTATAAAATTTGAACGGAGAATTAAATATGAACAAAGGAAAAGATGAAGGTATAACTCTAATTGCACTAGTAATAACAATAGTTATTATATTGATTTTAACTGGAACAAGTATACAAATTTTAACTGGTTCTAATGGAGCGATTGATAGAACGGTTAATGCTAAAAATATGACAAATAAAGGTGCTATACTTGAAAAAATTAAACTAGAATGTTTAGCTTTAACAAACAGTGATGAAATAAAAAATAAAAATAGTAGAGAGATATTTGAAACAATAAAAGAAAATTTAGATTTAGATGATGCAAATTTTAAAATTCATTCTAAATGTATGCATATAACTACACAACAAGGATGGAATTACACTATCGCATATGATTTGTCCATTTACGAAGAATTGATAGCTTATCTAGATATAGCGGATGGCTCAATCGATTTAAAGCAAAAAGGATATATTCAAAATAATCAGCCATTGGTGAAATATGATGGAAAATATGTTATTACTGGAACTACAAAAGATAATGTTGTTAGAGTTATGGAGGAAGGAACATATAACATTATTTTAAAAGATTTAAATATAGATGTTTCTGAAAAAAAGTACGGAAATACTAATCAAGGGTATTGTGCATTTAATGCAAACAGAGGAGCAAAGTCAACAGGGTGTTTTGTTAATATAATATTAGAAGGAGAGAATTATTTAATTGGCGGTTCAGATGGGCCAGGGCTTGGCTTTTCAAAAGCCAAGCCTAATGTTGACGGAGAAAGAAATGGTTCTACATTAACAATAGATGGAAATGGAAGCCTATATGCCAAAGCAGGTCCTTGGGCTTCAGGTATAGGAAGCGGTTATACGGGATGGGAAGCTTCATCTGGAAATGTAAGCAATATAATTATAAATGGAGGAAATATTGAGGCAGTTGCAACGATAAATGGAGCAGGAATAGGTTCTGCACTCCATGCAAGTGTAAATAATATTATAATTAATGGAGGTAATATAATTGCCAGAGGAGGAAATGGATCTGGAATTGGAGTAAGAAATAAATCTGCTGATAATATAATTATAAACGGAGGCAATATAGAAGCATATGGTTCGGATTATGGAAGTGGAATTGGTGGAGGCGAATCTGGTAGTTTAAAAATAACAGGAGGGAATATATATTCAACAACTAGAAGCGCTAATTATTCTGCCATTGGAAACAAATGTACTTCTGTAAAGATAGAGGGAGGGACTATAAGAGCAAATTCTAATAGAAATGCCGGAATTTATGGAAAAGATGGAAGTGTTGAAATAACAGGAGGAAATATTTTATTAAATGCAAAAGGTGATATTGGGACAATAGATGGAAATAGCTTTATTAAAGATGAGCCTAAAAGAGGTAATAACAAATTATACCTAACTAGAATAAAATTATCGAATGTTGATGGGAATAAAAAAATAGAGAGTTTAGTAATTAGTGGTGACATTCCTTATGGAATAAATGATATGTATACATTAGACGATGATGAAAAAACTATAGATATAGATGAGACAGGTATGTTATATTTATACTTGCCTAAAGGGAAAAGAAGGATAGACATAAAAGTGAAGGGAAAAGAATTTTCCGGAGAGATAGAAACTAATGAAGAAAATAGTATATCAATATTAGAATAAAAATGAAAGAATACTTGACATGTATTCTTTTTTTTTATATAATTTAATTATAAAAATAGAATGGAGAATTAAATATGAACAAAGGAAAAGATAGAGGTATAACACTAATCGCATTAGTAATAACAATAATCGTTCTTCTAATCTTAGCTGGAGTAGCCATTACTACATTAGCAGGAGATAACGGTTTATTAACAAAAGCAGGAAAATCTAAATTAGAAAATGAAATAGGGTTAGAGAAAGAAATTCTTGCATTATCTTTCACACAAGCAAGAACAAATATTGAAAATGTTTTAAATAGAGATAATTTACAGGATGCATTAAATAGCAATTCTAAGCAAGGGAATAAAGCAAATATTACAGAAGAAGATGATGAAGGATATATTGTTAAATTTGATAGCGAAAGATATTATGAAGTAAATAAAAATGGAATAATAGAATATATAGAAGATTTTACTGGAGCAAAAGAATTAACAGTTCAATGTGTAGACAGTAAAAACAATACATTAGCCGAATATAAATATAATATACTAAAAAACCGTTATTCAAAGAAATCTCCAATTATAGCTGGTTATGAAGCAAAAGATGAAATGTTAGAAGGAGAAATTATAGAAAATAAAACAATAAAAGCAAAATATTATTTAGTATGTAATGATGAAAATACAATAGAATTTTATGGAGTAGATTTAAATGGAAATAAAACAACAAATAAAGATCAAATAATAAAATATACTGTTTCGAGACTTGTTAATAATATAGATGTAGAATATGTATTATATATTCCAGATGAATATGAAGGGTGTCCAGTTACTTATATAAAAAGAAGTAATTTTGAGCAATCTAAGATAAAAAAATTAATATTAGGGTCTAATTTAAGTTCTATAGAACGTTGTTGTTTTAATGCGTGTAATAAGTTAGAAGAAGTAATAGTAAAATGTGAAGATGGAATTAATCTTGGAGAGGGTTGTTTTGGAGGGTGTATCTTATTAAGTGAATTAAATATTTTTTCAAAAAGCATAAGTGGATCACTAGGTGATGCATTTCAAAATTGTCAAGCTTTAAAGAAAATAAAAATAAATGAAGGCAATGAATTACTTACTGCAGGTGAGGATGGAATAGTTTATTCAAAAGATTTAACTAAACTAGTATTATATCCATCTGCAAGAGAGGAAAGCTTTGAATTCCCAGATAGTGTAACGACTATTGGTGTAGGTGCTTTTGGTCAGCAACTGAAATTAACGGATATTGAAATTCCAGAAAGAATTACAAATATAGGAAATTTTACTTTTTTGGGGAGTAAAATAAAAAATGTGGTTAATAAAGGATCTAAAATTTCTGAAGGAATGTTCAGAGGGTGTACTGACTTAGAAAAAATTGTAATAGGTAAAAATGTTAGTTTTATAGGGAGATTAGCTTTTTACCAAGATAGTAAACTAAAAGATATAACATATGAAGGAACTGTAAATGAGTGGAATCAGATGAATAAGAGTAGTGAATGGAAAACTGGAATTTCAAATATAACAATAAAATGTTCTGATGGAGATATTCATTATAATTAAAAATATTAATAAAAACTGGGCAATTTGATGCAAAAAAGTGAAAAATATTTTGTGTCAAATTGCTCAGTCTCCATTGATATTTCATATAATCCTATTCAAGTTACCATTAGTAAAATCTTTTCCTTCAAATCGTTTTCCAGAGTTAACAGTTTTGATAATATCATTTATTTCGTCAATGGATTCATGTAAAATATCAATTCTTGCGTAATCAATATTAAAATCATTAGGATTTAAAGAAGTAGTTTTACTATTAAAAACTGTAGTAACAGTTTGAATATTATCAGGTAAAACTTCAAAATTCATATTCATTCTATCTTTTAAATAGTAAATATTTTTACTATTACATTTAGCCTTGCATTCTGGATAACATTTATTACTATCTCCGAAGTAAACAATAATTCATATTTAATAAAGGTATTTTACCATAAACAATTAATTCTTTTTGTAAATAATTATAATTACATAAATTAGATGTACTAAATTGCTCGTCCCTCGCAATGGAACGAATGTATAAGAAAGAGAAAATATTGAAAATATATCTAGAAAGAATACTTGACAGGTATTCTTTTTTTGCATATAATTTAATTATAAAAATAGAATGGAGAATTAAATATGAACAAAGGAAAAGATAGAGGTATAACACTAATCGCATTAGTAATAACAATAATTATATTGTTAATTTTAGCTCGGATTAAGCATACAAATTTTGACTGGAGATAATGGATTACTAGCAAGAACGGAAAAAAGTGTGCTAGAAACAGAAAAAGCTGGGATAAAAGAAATAATAAGACTTGAATGTATTGCATTAGATAGTGATATAGATTTAAAAGGAAAAACTGATAAAGAAAAGTTAGAAATGTTAGTAGAAAATTTAAAAGCAAGGAATGGCTTAGAAGAAGAAACAACAGACTATTTGCTATCTTCAAAATTTGTTGCAATAGAAACTAAAAATGGAGCAATATTTACGGTATTATATGATTATACCATAATAGAAGGAAGATTTGCATATTTAGATATAGAAGATGGCTCTATACAATTAAAGGAATCAGGATATATACAGGGCAATAACGCATTAGTTCCTTATACAGGGAAATACATAATAACTGGAAATACAAAAGACAATACAGTAAGTATACTAGAAAAAGGAACATACGATGTTACTATAAAAGACTTAAATATAGATGTAAGTACTAAGAATAATGTTGTTGCTTTTTTAGCTGGAAATATAAATACCGGATTAAAGGTAACGTTGAATATCGAAGGTAATAATACATTAATTTCTAGTAGTGCTTCAGCATTGAGTTGGTCGGGAGTCACAAATGAAACTGGAGGTTCTAAATTAGAAATATGTGGTAAAGGTAGATTAGAGTTATCATGTGGAAATTCGTATGGAGCAATGTGTATAGGTGGAAATAATGCTAAAAACCTTACTATAACATCAGGTGAGATATATGCTATAAAAAGAGGAGAGAAATATGGAAATCCTATAGGCGGAAATGGGGCAAGCATTATTATTAATCGGTGGGACTATAGTTGCAAGTTCTGATAAGACTGATGCGATATTTGGAGAAAATATTACAATAAATGGTGGAAATATCGATGCAAAAGGTGGAGAATATGGAGGTGCAATATGTGCATCAAAAAAAATATTAATAACTGGGGGAAACTTGAATTTAAAAGCATATAATAGATGGGCAGCTTCTGCATTAGGTGGAGCATGTAGTGAAGTTATAATAAAAGGTGGAACAATTAATACTTATTCTTCGCAGTTATCTGGGATATCATGCAAGTCAGATGGAAGTATAAATATTTTAGGTGGTAATGTATTAGCTAAAGGTGGACAATTTAGAATTGCTAAATGTACTGATGCACGATATAATTTAGAACAAATAAATGCAACAGATGGTACAAATCAATTATATCTAACTCCAATTAAAATATCAGATGTGACTGCAAATGAAAAAATAGAAAATTTGATATTAAACGATAATATAAAATATGATACTAAAGATATGTATACTTTAGGCAATGGTGTTGATGACACAGGAATGATATATTTATATTTACCGATAGGAGAAAAAAATATTAAACTGGAGATTAATGGTAAAACATATTCTGGAACGGTAAAAACAACAGAGGATGAAAATATAACAACGCTAGAGTAATCCAAAAAAAGACAAAAAGGATTATATGATTTAATAGAAAATAATTTTTATACAAATTGTGGAGAGGGAATATTTGAAATTGAAAATATTTTATGAATATAATAATTTATTCATAAAAAGAAATGGAGAAACTTAATATGAACAAAGAAAGAAATAAAGGTATAACTCTAATTGCATTAGTTATTACAATAATAATTTTACTTATTTTAGCTGGTGTAGGTATTCAGATTTTATCAGGTGAAAATGGTATAATCAATAGAGTTCTTAAAGCGAAGGAAGCGATGCTGATTGCGAGGGAAAAAGAAGAAATTAAGCTTGCTATAGGAGGAGCTTTAACTGATGGTGATGGTATTTTAATTGATGGATATCTAAGAAATGAAATTAAAAGTTATGATAATTTAAAAATAGAGAATCTATCAGGAAATAACCCATGGTTATATCAAGGGAAAAAGACATATACAATAGATAAATATGGGACGGTTTTAGAAGGTATATATTCTGTTTGGGATGGTCATTCACAAGAAATGCCAGATATAAGATCAGAAAAAGGAAAATACAACTGGTACATATATACATGTGCACAGTTTAAGTTTTTAGAACAATTTGTAAATAATGGATATAAACTGACAGATGAACAAAAGGACTTGATTAATGACTCATACAGCGAAGAAGATTTTGTTTTAAATGAAGAATCGACTGTTTTTCTGATGTCTAATTTAGATCTAGGCGCAAGAGAAATAAATGATGTATGGAAAAACGATGAAAATGGAGAAAGAGAGTGGATTCCGATAGGAAAAATATTAGATTGTAAATTCACAGCTACATTTGAAGGTAATCATTTTATTATAAATGGAGTATATATAAATGCTGATTCTAATACGGTTGGTGTATTTGGATATACTAGATGTATAAAAAATGTTACTGTTCAAAATAGTTATATAGAAGGAAGAACCAGAACAGGAAGTGTGGCTGGATATTCAGAGTATATGTATGACTGCCACAATATAAATACTGAGGTTACGTTAAAAGAAGGAGAATATCATACAGTTGGTGGAATAGTGGGATATTTTTCGGGAGAATTGCTATCTAAATGTACTAATAATGGAAAAGTAAATGCTAAAGGAAAGAGCGCTTCAGATAATTCACAGGCTGGTGGAATAGTTGGATATGTAACGAATATCTCTCTAATTGAAGAATGTGAAAATTATGGAGAAATAAGAGCAATAGGAAATAGAGTTGGAGGTATAGCTGGACAGAATAATGCAAAAGGAATAAACAAATGTATAAATTATGGAGAAATTTATTCAGATGGAATGTACGTAGGCGGAATAAGTGGAATGGCATATGGAACTGATGCAGAAAATTTTATGAAAATAAAAGATTGTGAAAACAATGCGAATGTGCAAGGAGGGGCTGTTGTAGGAGGAATTACTGGACATGAGAACAATAATACTGATATAGAAAATTGTAAAAATACAGGGGATATTAAATCAGGAGGATTAACAAGTATTACAAGTAATTCTGCAGGAGGAATTGCAGGAAGCGGATATGGAGCAATAAAAGAGTGCACAAATAGCGGAAAGGTAGAAGCTAATCAAGCACATAGGTGGAATAGAGCAGGTGGAATTGTTGGTTGGTATCGGAGCAAATTCGAAAGAAAGACCAATAGAAAAATGCAATAATTATGGCGATGTAAAAGCTACAGGGGAGAAAACATATATGGCAGTTGCTGGTGGAATAATTGGAGATGGATCATGCACGATGGTCATTACAAATTGCTATAATTCAGGTGATATATTTGTTGAAAAAGTAAGCTATGGATATGCTGGAGGTATAGCAGGAAGAACTCAGGAACAGGGAACTACTCGAACACTCACAATGAATAATTGCTATTCTAAGGGAAAAGTATCAGGAGAAGACATAACTGTCAATAAGGTTTTAGGCGCAATAGGAGGTGCAGTTGACATTTTAGGTGTTAGTGATACGTATTACTATAATAAAATTGATGAGACGCCTAAAGCTCTAAGGAATAAAGACTATGAAGAAGAAAAAGTTATCGGAACAGATAGAGATTTTAATACTTTTGATGATTTTATTGAATGGCTAAACAAAAATGGATTGTAACAATTAAATACAATAATAAAAAACTATTGAAAAAATAAAATAGTAATAGTATAATTCTAACAGACAATATTGGCAAAAGAAAAACAAAAGGAGAAAATAACTTATGAGTTCGAAATTAAGTAAAAACAACATAAAAGCAAATAGAGGTATAACTCTTATAGCCCTAGTAATTACAATGATGCATTAATTAGAAATTTCATTCCATGTAAATCCACTACAACGACAACAAATGCAAATGATATTGAAGTTCCTGAAAATACAAAAGGTTTATATGATTTAGTAGAAGGTAAATTTTATACTAATTCTAATACAATAGAAGGTGCAGTGGACTTCACTTCAGGACCTGAAGTATTCTTCTAATATTAGCGGGAACATCTATTGAAATGTTGGCTGGGGATAATGGATTGCTAAATAAAACAAGTGATTCAGAATTGAAAAATAGAATTGGATTATATAAAGAAGAATTAGCGCTATCTATTACAGCTGATCAAATAGATAATAAAGGAAATAGGAACAACAGAAAGGTGTGCTGGAATATTAGGACAAAACTTAAAAGATTTAACTATAATTAATTTGATAGCAGCTCAAAATGAAGATATTGATAAATATGATTTAATTATAATTGGTTCACCTATAAGAATGGGAATGATAGATAAAAGAGTAAAAGATTTTATATCTAAAAATTTTGAATTACTTAAAAATAAGAAAGTTGCTTATTTTATATGTTGTGGATTTAATGAAAACTGGAAACAGTATTATGAGCAAAACTTTCCTAAAGAACTACTTGATAAGGCTATTACCTATGACACATTGGGGGGAGAAATGAATTTAGAAAAACACAATGAATTAGTTTTAAAAAATAAAAATTAGATTTGAGATAACTAAAACAATTATTGTTTTAACTAACATAAAAAGCAACTTAGGTACAATATTTTGCAACTTATGTAGGCAAATATTGTATCTTTTATTTTATTTCTTATATATTAGAGGTTAGACAAACTAATCTATTTTTACAAAAACATTTAGAAAAATATCTAAATAACTATTGACAAAAAATAGCAAAAGTAACATATTATATTTAGATAATTATCTAAATATATAAAGAGAGGTGATAATATGGGAATGTCGGAAACACTAAAAGCTATTGCAGATCCAGCTAGAAGAGAAATATTAGAAATGCTAAAAGAAGGAAAGAAAACAGCTGGTGAAATAGCAAGTAGATTTGATTTAACTGGAGCAACAGTTTCATATCATTTATCAACATTAAAAAAAGCAGGACTAATTGCGGAAACAAAATATAAGAAATATATTTTTTATGAATTAAACATTTCTGTATTTGAAGAAGTGTTAATTTGGATAAAAGGATTAGGGGGAGATTTTAATGAAAAAGATTAATATGAAAAGTTTAATAATTACATCAATTGTGTGTTTGTTGCCAATTATTTGTGGTTTAATGTTTTATAATGAGTTACCAGAAAGCATTGCAATACATTGGGGAATAGATAATAATCCTAATGGACACTTCTCAAAACCAGCATTTGTATTTGTGCTTTTAATAACAGGAATTTATAGTGGAATTCTAGGATCAAATATTTTATTGAAAGAAGAAAGTGATAAAACAATTGAATATTTAAATAGTGTTCCAGTAACAAGAAAAAATATAGTATTAAACAAAATACTTTGTGGACTTTTGTATATTATTTTAATGGTAGCAATAATTGGAATATTTAATTTTATAGGATTAAGTTTAAGTGGAGAATTTGATAGAAAATCATATATACTATTAAGCATAACACCAATATTTTCATCAATAGTTATATTTGCAGTATGTCTATTTTTTTCATCATTTACACATAAAACAAAGAAAACACTTGGAATAAGTTTAGGAATAGTATTTGCAAGCTATTTTCTAAATATTATATCAGAAATGGGAGAAAGTACAGAATTACTAAAATACATATCAATATTTACACTTGCAGATATACGAAATGTAATTATTAATGAATCCATTAACCCATTAATGATTGTATTAACAATAGGAATTACAGTAATATTTATGATTTTGACTACAATTTGTTATGAGAAAAAGGAACTTGTATAAAATAGTAATTTGTAGAGGAGGATAAATTAATGAAGAATAAAGGAATTATAATTGGATTAATAATTGGAATTGTAATGGCAATTTTATGGAGCATAGTGTTTGTTAATGTACTAAATAGTATGGCTGGAATTGGTATAGGAATATGTTTTGGCATAAGCTTTGTTCCAGCATTTAGTTTAATTTTTTCAAAAAAAGATGATGAAAAACAATAATATAACATACAATTTATCGTAGCCAATAGGCTATTTATGGGAAATGTTAATATGCATTGCTTGTAGCAACGGAAGGTTTAGCATATAATCCTTTATAAAGGAGGTAACTATTATGTTAAAAGATAATATTAAGTCTATAAGAAAATCAAAAGGACTTTCGCAAGAAGAATTGGCTATAAAATTAAATGTAGTTAGACAAACAATTTCAAAATGGGAACAAGGTTTATCTGTTCCTGATTCTGAATTATTAGTTTCATTATCTGATGCTTTAGATACACCAGTTAGCACATTACTTGGAGAAAATGTTACAGAGCAAAAGGAAGATTCTCTAAAAGAAATAGCTGAAAAGTTAGAAATAATAAATTTACAACTAGCACAGAAAAAAGAAACTAAAAGAAAAATCTGGCATTGGCTATGTATATCTATATGTATAATTATAATATTTATTTTCATTAGTCTAGCAACATTAGGAAATACTTATATGGAATGGAATTACAATGATCCAGAATTAGCAGTATTAGGAGTTGGAGTTCATAGTTTTGTATGGCTATTTGTAAGAATAGCACCATTAGTTTTTATAGGTTCAGTAGTTGGCATTTGCTTAACAAGAAAGAAGCAATAAATTACAATTTATTAAGATGTTAACAATATTTTGGTATTGTAAACAAAAAAACAAATAGGACTAATGATGAGTTGCCATTATTAGTCTTTTATTATATAATTTGTATAACAGATTGTAATATTGCGTAAAAATAATATATAGTTTAGTTAATGTTAATAAAATATTACAAAATAGCTTATTGCAACTCAAAGTTGCAAAGAAATTTTAAGTTGCAAATGTAAGTTGGTAGAAAAATATGCACCGCAACTTTAAAATGGATTATAGGAGGTGCATAAAAATGAGTTTATCAGAAAACTTACAAAATTTAAGAAAAATTAAAAATATGTCACAGGAGGAACTAGCTGAAAAGTTAAATGTATCAAGACAGGCTGTCTCAAAATGGGAAAGTGGAAATGGTTATCCAGAAACGGAAAAAATTATTTCTATATGTGAAATATTTAATTGTAGTATGGATCAATTAGTAAAAGGTAAAATTTCAAATGATATTAAGTCAGAAAAAAACAATTATGATTTAATGATGACGAAAGCAGCAAAAGGAATTTCATTAGGCGTTGCATTGATTTTATTAGGAGTATCTATCATGCTAACTATATTAGGATTTGCCTCTAATGAACAAGCAGAAGAACAATACGCTTTAATTGGGGTTATTGCAGTATTAACAGGAGTAATATTTGCAGTACCATTATTTATAATACATGGTACAAAGATAGAAAATTTCAAAAAGAAAAATCCTAAAATTGCAAATGTATATTCAGAAGATGAGGTAGAAGAAGGTAATTCTAAATATACAAAAAATCTTGCAATTGGAATTTCTATTATACTTTTAGGTGTAGTAATAATGATGTTATTATTAGGGTTGAAAACATTTGGAGAAGAAAGTACTATACCAGTTGCTACTTTAATGTATTTTGTTACAATTGGAGTTTTACTTATTATATATTCTGGAAAAATGAAGGAAAAATTTGATATAGAAAAATACAATAATGAAAATACGGAAGAATACAAAAGAGTAGAAAACAAAATTGGAAGAATATGCGGAGTTATAATGTTAATAACAACAATTATTTTCTTGGTATGGGGATTTACTTTAAATATGTGGTACATAAATTGGGTAGTATATCCAGTTGGTGGAATATTGTGCGGTATAGTTGGAACTATATTAAAAAAAGATAATATGTAATAGAAATAATAAAATTAGTATAGAATATTTTGATATTCCGTATAATTAATAAACGAATAAGACTGATAAATAGTTGAAATTGTCAGTCTTTTATTGTATAATTTTTGGTAATAATTTATTAATTAACAATGGAGGTGGTAAAAATAAATTATTGGTATATTTGGTTTATGATAATAATTATTTGTTGTATAATAATACCACGAAGTAATAAATTATATTTAGGAATAATGAATAGAAAAAAGAAAGGAAGGAAAAGAAAAATGCCACAAGAATTAATGAAAGAGTTTATTGGAAAAGTATGCACAATTATATTATTTAATGAATCTTTTGGTGTGCAAGGAAAAATAGTAGCAGTAGAAGATAATTGGATAAAAGTTGAAGAAAAGAATAAGGTTCGTTTAATTAATGGTGACATGATAAGAGATATATCAATAGCACCAGAAAAATACCAAAAGTAATATGAAAATATGAGGTTTCAACTTGTTAACAAGATTTTGGTATTGTGCACAAAATAAAAAACAAAATTAGAACAGAATCAATTTTCTGCTCTAATTTTTTATGTGTTTACACTAGATCAAGGACTTGTCCGTACAAGTGGGAATCTTGCTATACAATTAAAATTCCATTTCATCGTATTCTTCATCAATATAAATATCTTCTGTTCCATTTTGGAATTTTTCTATGGATTCTGCTTGTATCAATGTCGATGTGCTTTTTTCAGTTGATTCCAAAATCTCCTTTGGAGAAATTTTGATGTAATCCTCTTTTTTTGTTACTAGAGAATTATTTTTATAAAGTTCTATTACCTTTTCTAATTCATTATCTTTAAACAAATTAAAAACACTGGTATAAGTATTTAATGTAATACTTATATCAGTGTGACCTAATAATCTTTGTAATACAACAGCATTTACTCCAGATTCAATACACCTTGTTGCAAAAGTATGTCTTAAACTATGAGTAGAAATTCCGGTATTTTCCCATCCTAGTTTATCAAGTAGAATTCTTTTTAATCTACTGTTACATGCAGAATTAGTAATTAATTTATCATCATTTAAGAATAAAAAATTTTCTTTATTATTTTTAGAAATCTCAATTTGCTCTTTAAATATCGATATCATAAAATCAGGTATTGGAATACTCCTTTTACCTGCATAAGTTTTTGTTGAATCTCCAATAATTGTTTCTCCATTTTTACCAATAGTTGTTGTCCTATTTACGAATAATAATTTTTGTGGTAAATCAATATCATTTTTTGTTAAAGCTAATGTCTCTCCAATTCTTAAGCCCATATACATTTGAATTAAAAATACATTTTTATATTTTTCATCTTTAATAGAAGATTTAAATAAATAATCACTTAATTCTTTTTGTTCATCTATAGTTAAAGCTCTAACCTCTTTATCTTGTTTAATACTTTTAGGCTTTATTACATCATGCATTGGATTATCTTTTATGTATTTATTTCTTATAGCATATTCAAATGCTTGATTAAACTGTTCATATAATTTTTTTATTGTAGAATTACTATATTCTTTATTATCATTTAGAAAATATTGAATATTATCAGCTGTTATATCTTTAACATTCATTTTTCCAATTTTGCTATCATGTATTTTTTCAATATTTTTAGTTATTCTACTATATTGTCCATCTTTTATTTTATTAGAATTATATTTTTTATCTCTTATTAATTCCATTATTTGAATTAAAGGCATTCCTTTTTCTTTAATAAAATCTGCATCTTTCATTTCAATTCTTAAATCTAGTAGCTTTTCAGATACTTCATTTTTAGTAGCACCATATACGCTTTTTCTAATCTTTTCTCCCTCAATTGTTTTAGTAAATTGACCTATCCATTGTTTTCTTGCTTCTGAATAATAAATAGTTCCTTCTCCTCTATTTCTTTTTGCCATATGCATTCCTCCTTTAAAAATTAGCATAAAATTTTGACCAATCTATATCTGAATAATCTCTATGCTCGTAATTCATATAACTATTCTTATTATTTATATATTTATTATTATCTTTAAACTGTGGTTTAATAGGGGTATTGTCTTCTGGTTTAATACCCTCTTTAACTTTAGTTGGATATGGTGGTCGATTTATTTTTATAACTCTTTTATCCACTGCTTTTGTGTTTTTCTTATTTTCGTATTTTACAGATATCCATCCTTTTTTCTTTAAGTCTGATATTATTTTTGATATTTGTGTTTTAGATAATAAAAAAAGCTCTGCAAAGTAATTATTACTTGCAAAGCATCCTTCTTTTGGGTCAAGTGCATCAATTTGTGATAATATCATTTTTTCAGTTATAGTTAAATCTTTAACTTGTAAGATTTCAGTTAATACTCTTATTTCTTTACAATTATTATTCATTAATAACCTCTTTTCTTTCGATATTCAGGTTCTCTTTTTTCTAGTTTCCACAATTCATAAGCGATTTTAGATATTGTTTTTGTTTTTCCAATATTAACCGATGGAAAATCTTTTCTTTTAAATAATTCATTTGCAAGATTTTCTCCCATTTTTAAGTCTTTTGCAACATCTTTTACAGTTAGATTTTTCCATGGCTCATCTAACTTTGCAACTGCATTTTTTATAAGTTCTTGTTTCAATAAGTTTTCCATAAATACCTCCTTTTTTAGTAATAAAAAAAGAACACGAGATTTTCGTGTTCCTAATGAATTCATTATATATATTTTACCACTTAAAATATTGAATGCAATATAGACTTTTTCTTCTATACTTTTTTTACTAGTATTTTTGTTAAACTTTTTTAATTCGTGAATATTCAAAAACTGTTTGACATATACTAAAAAAAGTAGTATACTATATTTAACTTAAGTTAATCGAATGATGTCGATTATATGTCCGAACTAGGTGGATTGCGAACGCCTAGTTCAATTTTTTACAAAAAAACAAGAGTGTAATTGCGATACACCCTTGCAAAGATTATTTCTAATCTTCTTTTTGCGATTTGTCATCTGATTTTGTTTCTTTATCTTTCAAAAGTAACTCTATCAAATGCCAAATTAAATCGTATGATGTCATTATATGTCCCTCCTTTCTAAAAGATTTCCTTTTGAAAGGATGTGACTATTATACTTTAAAAATATATAAAAAACAATCTAAAAAATGAATTCTTTTATTTTTTTATTATGAAAGCTATTTGCATTCAAAGTGCATTCAATAAATTTACAATTCGTGCAACTACTGACTTATAGCAAATAAATGTAAGTCACCTCGACCACTCTTTAATAGAGTAAATCGCAGTAATAGCAAGTCATTTAAGACTTGCTATTTTTATTTTTTATAACATTTGATTTAAATATTTATCAGTATATTCTTGTAATTTGTCTTTATTATTTTTAAGTTTATCCATTAATTGCTCTGCCTCTTTATATGCATTTTCATATTCTTCTTTTGTCATCTCTTTTTTATCATAAGCCTCTTTTAATTCATCTTCATCAAGTAATACTACGTCTCCTTTTGGAGTTACAACTACATCAAGATATAAATC
>JAEEGJ010016812.1_pt1 | contig 16695 bp, 11 predicted proteins | sample 8958761 | NCBI WGS metagenome assembly JAEEGJ01 (sample SAMN16246546, study PRJNA631951) | gut metagenome | biome: gut microbiome; feature: rumen; material: RS-attached | host: Bos | place: Iran: Karaj | collected 2018-10 | reverse complement strand
ATTAAAAGAATTTTCATGTTGCAAGGTCTCCAGTTTTTATTTAATAAAGTTTAATACATCAAGCTGATGTTCTGCGTGATCAAATTCATCAAGAATAGGACTAGGTACATGAGGAAAAAATGCAAGCTCATGGAACCATGTACATTGAAGTGCTTTCATGCCAGCATCTCTTGCACCATAAAGCTCGCGGGATCCCCCGTCGCCAACATAAAGGCATTCATCTGGTGCAAGGCCAAGCTGCTCAATCATCCTCTGGTACATTGCCGGGTCTGGCTTACAGATTCCCTGTTCATAAGAAATAAGCGCCACATCAAAATAAGGAAACAACTCACTCTGACGGATAAAATCGCGTTCATCAGAGAAGGTGTTTGTCATTAAACCAATTTTAATATTGCGCTGTTTAAGCTCTTTAAGAAGCTGAATCGATTCTGGCGGGATTGCAGAGAATGTGTCAGAAATACAGTTGCGTCTGTTAGTTAATGCTAGCTCAAGCTTTTCTTTTGAATAAATGCCAAGTCTTTTTAGAACAAGCTCAAGGCCTTCGTCAAATGTGTATTTTCCAAGGCTGCGGTCTTTTTCAATTACATGCCATTCTTTACGAAAAACTTCAACGTCTATTCCAACATCCTCTGCAATGTTTTCGCTAAAATATATTCGGCCGGTAAACAAAGTTACCAGCGTTTCGAACATATCAAAAATTACTGCTTTTATCATTTTATTCCTTAACTTTTTTAATATTCAAATAATTAGAGAGCTGCAATAATTGGCTCAATATATTTTTTATCGCTGATGTCGTAAGATTTTGAAAGCATTGCCAAAGTCTGTTTGTCTGCTTCGGTCGGGTCTTTCTTACATGAAAGAATTTTCAACAGCATTTTGATTGCCATTTTTGAAAATCCTTTTATCTTGTCGTAATCAAGACCGCCCGGGCAGTAAAAGGCTTTAACCTTATTCCATTCATCATCGGTAAAGTTTCTTCTGAGAGAGTCCTGCGCCTCTTTGCTTTCTGCAGGGCTTGCACCAACCATAAATACAATCAGCTTTTTTCCGGCAGCAGAAAGGGCAGGGATTTGTTTTTTGAACCATGGCAGCTTTGAAAGCCCTCCAGCCATACACCATCCGCCAAATACAATAGAATCATATTCTGCAAGCTTAACTTTGCCAGCCTTTTTTAATTCTACACATTCACAACCTGCAGCTTCGCTAATCCATTCTGCATATTTTTTTGTGAATCCGGTTTTGCTGTTATAAATTACAATTGATTTCATTTTGCAAGCTCCTGCTTTTATTTATTGTTTATTCAACCTTAATGTATTCAACAACACTCTGTTTTCCGTCTTTGGAAACTCCGTTTATTGGTTCAATAACAATATCTCCACCAGCTTCATAAAGGAATGCTTTAGATGATTTCTGCCATTCCGGGGCACTTTCTTTTCCGTTTTCATTAATTTTCTTTTTTGTTTTAAGATTAATACGGAAGAGTCCAGAACCGTCATCATCCCAGCTTGCTTCATTCTGGCTTGCACGATCACGAATTCTTAAGCGCAATGGACAGTCTGTTGAAGAAACCTTAACTTCAAGAATTTCACCTTCCAGCTTATCAAACTGCCAGCCGCACTGTGCGTAGTTTGCTTTCTTCCAGTTGATTACAGAGTTTTCATCAACTATTGCATTGTCTTTTCGTGTGCCAAGTTTAGATCCTTTTAACATGAGCTCGTCTGCTTGTGGAGCTTTTATTTCTTCATTAATCAGTGTAACAGATTTTACAATTGATTTTTGTCCGTCTGTTGAAAGGTCGCAATAACGAATCCAGATCTGGTCAATTTTTTTAGAAGGATCCCATTTTCCTTTGTTTTCCCATTTACCGTCAAAATATGAACCGTCAAGGTTTGCTTCAATAAAAGAATTTGAAATAGCATCGAATTCAACACCACTATCATTTTTTTCCTGATAAAGGTCAAGACGAAGAGGGAGTGTTGAAGCTTCCGGTTCAAACTCAACACGGATTTTTGTATATTCAGAAAAATCAATGTCTTTAACATACCAGCCGGCACATGGATAGCGATCTTCTCCATTCCATATCCATTCTATAAGTCCGTTTTCATATGATTTTGAATTCCATCCTGAAGAACCAAGCATTTTGTCGCCAATCATAACAGCTTCATTTACAGTTCTTTCACCTTTCAAAAGCTGAACGCTCTTTACCAGAGTTTTTTCTTCTTTTGTTCTGTCCCAAGACTGGATGATAATTTTTAATCCCTGAGTCTTATCAAAATCAGTTCCGTTGTCTGATACCCAGGAAGCACCCTGTCCAGATAAGTACACATCAAAAACATTTGGTTCAACCTGTGTGTTAAATCCATGCCAGTTATTATGAGTGCTGTCGCAAAGTCTTAAACCAATGTTCTGGCAGGTGTTGCTTTCAAGTTCGACACGAACTCTGTCATATTCAGAAAGATCAACTCCACTTAAATCCCAACCGGCATCTCCACCGCCATCTCCGTTTGCCCAGATAACTTCATTACCAAGAATGTGAGACTGCCATACTGAAGTTCCAAATGGTACATCCAGAATTGTAAGATTTGATGCGTCGCGAACATCTTCTTTTTTTATCAATTCAATAGATTTAATTACAGTCTTTTTGAATTGTTTTAAGTTGCCGCCAATTTTAATTAAAAAGCCCTGTGTAACGTCCGGGTTTTTCATGTCGCCCCAGCCTTTGTTCTGTCCATTGAAAAGGGCATAGCAAACTCCATCTTTTGCAAAGTTAAAGCCCCAGTCGCCTGTACTTGCAGGATTTTCAAGCCATACATGTGGCTCTTCAAAATTCTGGCCTGCTGCTAACTCAACGCGAATACCTGCATATTTACTCAAATCTGTTCCTCTGAGTTCCCATCCAATCTGCTGGAAATCACCTTGTTTTGGATTCCATATAATTTCGCCCTTGTTTGAAAGAGTTACCTGAGGCCAGTTATCGCTTCCAAGTTCAACTCCTTCAATGGCGTATTTCTTTTTTGGATCAAGCTTAATTCCGTTTGATTGTTCTTTTTCCTTGCCCTTTTTTGGTGCAGCAAATGAAAGTGTCAATGCTGTAGAAAAAAGCAGAATAGCTGTAATAAGTTTTTTCATTTTTTTCTAAACTCCTTTGTAAGGGCTTTGAGGCCCTGTATTCAATATTATATATACTTACAGTTTAGTAATTAATGGAATAATAGTAAAGAAATTATTGATTTTTTTCATTTACAACAGAGCATTTATCATTTAATCTTATAATATGAAGCATTTGTTCAGGCGTCTGTTCGGATTATTATTTGTCACGTTTTTTCTTACACAAGGGTTGATAGCCCAGGGCTCTACATCTTCTGCCGATGACTATGCGTTTACATTTTTCAAAAAACTCAATGATACTCAGACAAAGCTTACATATATGAATAAATCCGGCTCGCTCGAAAAAATTGGAACAGAAACTGTAAATGGAAATATTTCGGGAACACTTTTTTATGGTGTAAAAATCAAAGGTGCGGGTGCAGAAGTAACACTGCGCTATACAAATTATTGCGATGAAGATGGCTGGATTTTTGATGGCGAAGTTATTACACGTTCAAATATGATTCAAAACGGAACTTTTGCAGGAACAATAAAAGCAAAAGGAGATTTTCCCGGAGAGGTTCATTACGATAAGGTTGTTATGAAGAAGGGCTTACCGGCAAGCGGAAAATATCTTGTTAAAGTTTCAACTTCTCCGGTGTCCGAAGTTGATTACACGGTATATCTAAAATCAAAGGAGAAATAATCCATTATGGAAATGACGCCAGATTTATTTAACAGCATCATTAACACCGCTCAAGATTGTGTGTTCTGGAAAGATAAAGACAGACGCTTTGTTGGTGTAAATCAGGCTTTCCTTGATTATTATGGCTTTGAATCAATGGATGTTCTTCTTGGAAAGAACGACGAAGAAATGCTCTGGCATTCTGATCCGGAACCATTCAAGCAGGATGAGCTTAGCGTATTGGCTGGAAAAAGCACTTACAAGGTTCAGGGTAAATGTATTATCCGTGGCGAAGAACGCGACATCATTGCATCAAAGCGCCCGCTTTATAAAGGTGATGAAATTGTGGGCCTTGTTGGAAGCTTTGTTGATATTACAGAAGTAATCCGCAGAAAGAACAAGGTTTCGCAGGTTGTTTATACAATGAGCAATTTAAGGAAATATAATTTCTTTGATAAAATCATTGATGAAATAAATCTTGATGAAATTGTAGATCACCTTACCGGTATTTTGAACAGATCTTATTCAATTCAATTTGTGCGCTCTCTTATCGAAGAAAAAATTCCGTTTACCTTTACAATAATCGACCTTGATAATTTTAAGTTTATTAATGACAGCTACGGCCACAGTGCAGGCGACAAGGTTCTTGCAACAGTTGCAAAAGGACTTGCAGAATTTACAGATGGCTTTGGACTTGCAGGAAGATTTGGCGGCGACGAGCTTTTGCTGATTGACCTGAAGAATATTACCAAACCTAAGAAAACTCATTTCTTCAATAATCTTTTTGGTAATTCAAATGCACTTCGAAAAGAAGTTTATTTTGAAAATGGCGCTGCCTTTGTTACAGGAACTGCGGGCTGTGCTTCGTTCCCTGATGATGCTGATGATTTTTCTGAGTTGTTCAGTCTTATTGATAAAATGCTCTACCTTGGAAAAAACGGTGGCCGCAACTGCTACACAATTTACGAAGAAGAAAAACACAAGGATATCGAAATCCGGAAAATTGCCAGCAACGGTATTTATACAAATATGTACAAGCTCAAGCAGGATATAGAAAGCGAAAAGGGCTTTGAAAACAAAATGCTAAAAGCCCTGCCGCAGCTTACCGATGTGCTTCAGATTCAGGATTTGTTTTATGTAAGGGAAGACGGTAAAATGCGCGCTGTGCTCGATAAGTCTTTCCTTGGCGATGCTTCTGATTTACCAAAGGTGATGGACGAAGAATTATTTGCAGAAAGTACACTCGAGATGATAAAAAAGCGCTCACCGGTTTTCTACAAAACTCTTATCGACAACGGTTATGAGACAGTCTTGATTTCGCGAATCAGAAAAGGCAAAGCAATAAAAGGCTATCTCGTGTGTGCAGTAAGGCGAAGCCTGCGCATCTGGCAGGAGAATGAGTGTGCAATACTCTTCTATCTGGCAGAGCTCCTGGCAGATGAAGCATAATTTTTTTACGAAAAATTTTTATTTTGTATTGACATTTTTTTTTGATAACTGTATAAACAAAATATCTAAGGCAATGAGGTCGTAGGAAACAATCCTGCGACCTTTTTTGTTTTTACAAAACTGGCAATGACGCTGCGTTCACTGCGCTCCTAACGAGCGGTAGTTACACGCAGCGTTTATTATTTACGGCGATGGTGTCGAGTAGCTGCGTTTGTGCACAATGCAGAAAGCTTCGACCCGTCGCCTTTTTTTTCGGACTCACACAGAGGAGGTATATATGAGTGAAGTTTGGAGTGTGTGGTTTTTGATCGGCGCTGCACTTGTATTCTTTATGCAGTGCGGTTTTGCGATGGTTGAAACTGGTTTTACAAGAGCGAAGAATGCGGGAAACATCATCATGAAAAACCTGATGGATTTCTGTATCGGAACTCCTATGTTTATGTTACTCGGATTCGGCTTGATGATGAGCGAGAATTATTTCTTTGGTTTGATTGGTAAACCAAATATGCAGTTGTTTACAAACTTTGCAGAAGGCGACTGGTCAGCATTTGTATTCAACTTAGTATTCTGTGCAACAGCTGCAACAATCGTTTCTGGTTCTATGGCAGAACGTACAAAGTTCTCTGCTTACTGTATTTACTCAGCTGTAATTTCTGCAGTTGTTTATCCAATTGAAGCCGGATGGGTTTGGAACTCACAGGGCTGGCTTGTTGGTCTTGGTTTCGTAGACTTTGCCGGTGGTGCTGCTATTCACTCGGTTGGTGGTACTGCTGCTTTGATTGGTGCTATGTTCCTTGGTCCACGTATCGGAAAGTATGACCGTGACGCTAACGGAAAGGTAACAAAGGTTCACGCTATTCCAGGTCACTCTTTGACACTTGGTGCTCTCGGAACCTTCATCCTCTGGTTCGGATGGTACGGCTTCAACGGTGCTGCTTGTACTCAGCTTCTTGGTGTTGGCGGTCTTGCTGCAGTATTCACAACAACAACAATCGCTCCTGCAGTTGCCTGCGTTACAACAATGATCTTCACATGGGTAAAGAACGGCAAACCTGATGTTTCTATGACACTCAACGCTTCTCTTGCTGGTCTTGTTGCAATCACTCCTACTTGTGCTACTGTAGACGCTCTTGGAGCAAGCATCATTGGTATTGTTTCAGGTATCATCGTAGTAGTTGTAGTTGAGTTCCTTGATATGAAGCTCCACATTGATGACCCGGTTGGTGCCGTAGCAGTTCACCTTGCAAACGGTATCTGGGGTACATTGTCTGATGGTTTGTTCAACGTTGAAAGCGGTCTTTTCTACGGTGGCGGTGTACAGCACCTTGGCGTTCAGTTCGTTGGTGAAGCTTCAATCCTTGTTTGGACAACAGTTTGTATGATCATCACATTCAGCCTGATTAAGAAGATTCACGGACTTCGTGCAAGCCGCGAAGAAGAAATTGTCGGACTCGATAAGCTCGAGCACGGAATTGATTCAAGCTACGCAGGATTCATTATGGCTCCTCAGGTACTCGGCGGAGACAGTTCAGAAGCTGCCGGCAGTGGAAGCGTTCCTGTTGAAAAGGCAGTGCCGGTTGCAAAGGCTACAAGCCGTCCGGATGCAAAGTTCCACATGGTTACAATCATTACACGCCAGAGCAAGTTCGACGAACTCAAGGCTGCAATGAACGACATCAACGTAACAGGTATGACAGTTACAAACGTACTTGGTTGCGGCCAGCAGCACGGAAACGTTCAGAAGTACCGTGGTGTTGAAATGGATATGACCCTGCTTCCTAAGATCAAGGTTGATATCGTAGTCAGCGAAGTTCCTGTTGACCTCGTAGTAACAGCCGCTAAGGAAGTTCTTTACACAGGCCACATCGGCGACGGAAAGATTTTCGTATACGATGTTCAGAATGTTGTAAAGGTTCGTACCGGCGAAGAAGGTTACGAAGCTTTGCAAGACTAGTTAATTCAGAATATTCTGGAGGTTCCCGCGGGGAATGCCTACCGTTCGGTAGTCACTCCCCGCGGTCGGGCTTTTCAGGGCTCCGGCTTTCGCCTCCGACCACGCTTCGCGTGTTTGCGCTCCGCGCACCCTTCCAATCCCTAACCCGTAGTTTTACATAAAAATCACTTGAATTAAAAAAGCAGCAATCAAGCCTGCAGCCATAAATGGAATAAAAGGAAACTTCACTTTTCCAAATCTTTTATTAATCACACAAAGAGTGACAATCACTTCAATTCCAAAACAAACAGGAATCATCTTCGGAATCAAAAACAATCCCTGAAAAAATCCAAACCAGACATCAGCCGGTCCAAGTTTATCCTTCGTAATTTTTCTGACAGCAAAATAAAAGGCACCGCAAAACATGCTGGAAAGAATATAAATCCACATTGTCTCTCGGGCAAAAATCATGTGGCATCCCAGGGCAGCAAAAACTGAAGCCCACTGAACATAAATACTTACAGTCATTTTTTTAATATCCTGCAGGGAAAGAATAATCGAGAATAACAATATAATGGAAAAACTTATTATGCTGTAAGGTGTAATGTTCATAATAGAAGTATAAAAGATGATATGTGTAGCGTCAAATTAATAAACGGGTATATTTTTTAACCATAATCTCTTATACTTATATAATACAAAAAAAGTGAGGAATACTTTTATGAAAAAAACGTCAAAATTAAAAATCTTTCTTGGAGCATTGATGCTTTCTTTTTCATTGCTCTTGACTGGATGTCCACAAGCGGCTGGAAATACTGCTGAAAATCCTGATAATATTTTAAGTAATCCCGATTGGACTATTACCAATGCAGCTGCTATTTCATATGATAATAGTAGTGGCGTTTATACAATAGATTGCAAACCGACTACAGGTGGTCTTTCAACAATTTATACTTCAAGTGAACCAATAACACTGACATTTAAAATAAAAACACATATGGGAGATTGGGATGGCTGTATGCAGTTTCTTATCGATGATGAAATTGTAGAACAGTATAACTACAGTCTTGGTTTGTGGCAAAGTCAGCAGATTGATATTGGAGCAGGAACTCATAAATTTGAATGGAAACATCAGGATAATGATTTAAATAATTGGACTGTCTGGAATAATAATCCGGCTCCTTTTGATACACCTTTTGTTTGCATAAAAGATATAGAGTTTAAGGATAAAAATAATGCAATCAGAACAATAAACAAAAGCAGTGAAAATCCTGTTAATTCAGATACATGGATAGCGACAGGAATATGTGCAGAGGTTGTTGATAAAGATATTGTTCTTACAAAATTCCCACAGTATGGTGATGCACTTGTAGATACTCATAAAAAAGCATTAAAACTTTCAACATGTATTAAAGAAAATAGTGGTGACATCTGCGGAAATTCTTCATTAATAATAAAAGATTTGTCAGTTTTTGAGGAATCTGCACTTTCCTTTGATTATAAGTGTGATTTACTTGATTGGACTGATGATAAAGGAGTATATCATCGAAACTTTTTTAAGGTTTTTATTGATGATGATACAGAGCCATCTTTCTTTGCATACGGTAGCGGTCAGATGTGGCAGAATGCTTCAGTTATCCTTTCTGCTGGAAAACATACAGTGAAATTTGTTTCCGGAACAAATGATTATTGGTATGCAAATGATCTGACAAATGCAACTTATCTGGACAATATAACATTAGCGCCAAATAGAATTGCTTCCGTAGATATTTATCCAAAAGGGCTGCAGGAAACTTATGTAAATGGTGATACAATTCAGTTTTCTGCAAAGGCACTTCGTGCTGACGGGTCTGTTATTCCTGACAAAGATGTAACCTGGCATGCTGTCGGTGGAAGTATTGACGATGATGGGCTTTTCACTCCAGGCCTCTCAGCCGGAACATTTACTGTAACTGCAACAATTGATGGAATTTCTGCTTCAAATGAAACTGTAAAAGTTCATGGTCCAAATTATCTTTTGGACTCGGTTACAATTAATGGGCATACATTTACTGGAAAGATCACACCTGATACAGAAGGAGGTAATCGAAGAAATATTACAAACATCACTTTCTCTGAACCAACACCAGCATATACAAATTTTACAACAGACGGTTTCTTTGTATTAAAAGGCCAAGCCAAAAATACTCATGTACTTGTTGCAGTATTAAAAGATGATGGTGACGATTCTACTTATAATGAACTGGAAAACGGTTATCCTTATCAAACTTCTTATGTATTCAAACCTGGAGATTTTGAATCTAGAATCTGGCTTCGATTTGGTGATGGTAAATATCAAATCTTCGTAGCAGAAGCTTCAGCAGAATTCTATGAAGATTATGATGGTTATGAAGGAGCTCTTAAAGATTGGGATTTGAAAGGAGGTTTGGCAAATACTGACTTATACACACAGTTTGTAGTCACAAATCAAACAGGCTTGAACTATACTGCAGAAGACTGTGCCTACCTTATGCCTTCTGCATATTGTCAGAGTGACGATTTTATTATTTCAAATGCATTTAATGGCATAATGGCAGAATTACCTTCGGATGCGACACTCGGACAGAAATTACAGGCATTGTACGACTGGGAAGCTCGTAGAAGTCACTATGATTATGTTAGTTTTACTACCGAATCAACTACAAAAAGAAAGCGACAGGATGCTGTTCATGTATTAAAATATGGAATGGCTGTATGTGAAGGTTATGCAGATCTTTATACTGCATTTGCCCGTCTTCTTGGAGTAAAGAGTGCCTTCCAATATTCTCCAGCCTTAAACCATGACTGGACAGAACTTTATTACAAGGGTGCATGGAAAATGGTTGATATTACATGGGATGATTCTTATGGAAAAGCTGTTGAGGATAATGTAGAAAAAATGCCGACTGCAGAAAGATACTGGTATTTCTTGGTTGACACAATGGAAGCAAAGCATGAGCCGAATGATAATATAACTGAGTACTATCGATCTGCATCTCCTGTAGTCAGAGGTTCAGATCATGACAGTTCGCTATCGGTTGATTTTATGATAGACTAAGCCCATGGATTACACAAAGAACCCGCTCAAGATTTTCTTCTCGTATTACAAACCTCACATCGGCCTTTTCATTGCCGATATGATCTGCGCTTTTTTTATGGCCGCAATCGATGTGGCCTTTCCTATGTTTTCCCGCTATGCACTGAACACTCTGATTCCAAATCATCAGCTTAGAATCTTTTTGATTCTTGTGGCAGTGCTTTTTGCTGGCTTTTGCCTTCATAAAATGTGTAACTGGTTTGTTGCCTACTGGGGCCACGTTTTTGGAAACCGCGTTGAACAGGATATGAGACGCGATGTTTTTGATCATCTGGAAAAACTGCCTTTCAGTTTTTACGACACAAACCGCACTGGAAAAATCATGTCGCGGGCAACAACTGATCTTTTTGAAATTACCGAGCTTGCCCACCATGGTCCCGAAGATTTTTCCATCGCCATGCTCAACCTTATCGGTTCCTTTGTGCTTCTTCTTACAATCAGATGGGAGCTTGCGATAATTGTCTTTATCATGCTGCCTGCAATCTTTTTTATTGTTTTTACTTCGCGCAGAAATCTTTCCAAAGCTTCAGCAAAAGTTAAGGAAACAACTGCAGAAGTAAATGCCGGTCTTGAATCAAGCATCTCAGGCATCCGCGTTACAAAGGGCTTTGTTAATGAAGATTTTGAACGAGCCCGCTTCGACACTTACAACAAGCAGTACTCTGCCGCAAAGCAGGGCCGCTTCCGTTATATGGCAAGCTTTTTCTCGAACATTGAGTTTTGTAACAATCTGCTTTCCCTGCTTACTCTGGCCGTTGGCGGTTACTTTATCATGAAGGGAAAAATGACACTGCCAGATTTAGTTGCAGCTAACCTCTTTGTTGCAAGCTTTGTTGGACCTATCAAAAGACTGAACGGCTTTGTTGAGCAGTTTACAACCGGAATGGCAGGCTTCAACCGCTTCCTGGAACTTATGAATACAGAACCTGAGCCCGCCGATTCACCCGATGCCCTTGAGATTCTTTCTGCCCGCGGAAACATCAGCTTTAAGAATGTTGATTTTTCTTACACTCCAGACTTCCCGATTCTGCAGAATGTAAATCTGGAAATCCACTCAGGCGAAAAGTTTGCCTTGGTTGGAGCAAGTGGTGGTGGAAAGACAACAATCTGTAATCTCATTCCACGCTTTTACGAAATTACCGGCGGTTCAATCAGCCTTGATGGAATTGATATTCATAAAATCAAAAAGCATTCCCTCCGCACTCAGATTGGAATTGTACAGCAGGATGTTTTCCTTTTTGCAGGAACAATCCGCGAAAATATTGCCTACGGAAAACCTAACGCTACTCAGGAAGAAATTGAGCTTGCAGCCCGCCGCGCGGAAATCCACGAAGACATTATGAAGATGCCAAACGGTTATGATTCCGTAGTAGGCGAGCGAGGAATAAAGCTTAGTGGTGGCCAGAAGCAGAGAGTTTCTATTGCCCGCTGCTTCCTCAAAAATCCGCCGATTCTCATTCTGGACGAAGCAACCTCTGCTCTCGATACTGCAACCGAAATCAAAATACAGCACGCCTTTGACGAGCTTTCCCGCGGCCGCACAACGCTGGTAATTGCCCACAGACTTTCTACTATTAAGAACGCAGATAAAATCGCTGTTGTAAACGACCACGGCATAGTAGAGCTTGGTACTCACGAAGAACTCATGGCAAAGCAGGGTGAATACTACAAGCTGCAGAGCGCCCAGCTGGCGGTACAGTAAAAATATAAAACTATTGCAAAGCATCGTTTAAATCGATAATATAAAAGAAATACGACAAAGAGGCCGTAGATATAATCCTTGAAATACAGGGGTTCTGTCTACGGCCTCTTTTTTTTGTCTGGAGGTTTGTATGTGTGGATTTGTCGGAGCATTTGATCTGAGTAGTGGTAGCGCACCGATTGCGGAGGGACTTAAAGAAGAGCTTCGTGCGCAGGTTTTGGAGATGTCTAAAAAAATTCGTCACCGTGGTCCGGATTGGAGCGGTGTATATACCGGCAATAATGCTATTTTGAGTCACGAGCGTCTTTCAATTGTAGATCCTCTTTCAGGAAAGCAGCCGCTGGTTAGTGATGACGAAAAAATCATTCTTGCGGCAAACGGCGAAATCTATAATCACAAGGAAATCCGTGCTAAGTTAGCAGACTCTTACAAGTTCCGCACTGGCAGTGACTGTGAGGTAATCATTCCTCTTTATAAAAAATACCGCGAGTCAGGCGACTTCACAAAAATGATAGAGGAGCTTTCTGGTATCTTTGCCTTTGCTCTTTACGACAGCGAGAACGATGTTTACCTCATTGCCCGCGACGAAATCGGCGTTATTCCTCTCTATCAGGGCTGGGACAAGGCTGGCCGTTACTACGTTGCAAGCGAGCTCAAGGCTCTCGAAGGCGACTGCCAGACAATCGAAGAGTTCCCTAACGGCTCTTTCCTTTACAGCAAGGGAGAAAACAAACCTGTACGCTGGTACAAGCGTGACTGGGAATCTTTTGATGCAGTTAAGAACGCCCCTAAAGCCACCGACGACAAGGGCGAGGTCATCAACCCAAGCGTAATAGAAAAGGTTCGTAACGGACTCGAAGCAGCAGTTAAAGCCCAGCTTATGTCCGACGTACCATACGGCGTACTTTTGAGCGGTGGTCTGGACTCATCAATCATCGCTGCCATCACTCAGAAATACTCTAAAAAACGTGTTGAAACAGACAGTAAGGAAGCAGCCTGGTGGCCTCAGCTTCACTCATTCGCAGTTGGACTCGAAGGTTCTCCAGACCTTATTGCTGCTCAGAAGGCCGCAGACTACATCGGTACCGTTCATCACGAAGTTCACTTTACAATTCAGGAGGCCCTGGATGCTCTTCCTGATGTAATCTACCATATCGAAACTTATGATATCACAACCGTTCGCGCTTCTACTCCAATGTACCTGCTTGCCCGTGTAATCAAATCTATGGGAATCAAGATGGTTCTTTCGGGCGAGGGTAGTGATGAGCTTTTCGGTGGTTACCTTTACTTCCACAAGGCTCCAAACTCTCAGGAGTTCCATGAGGAGCTGGTCCGCAAGATGAGCAAGCTTCACCTTTACGACTGTCTCCGTGCAAACAAGTCTCTTATGGCCTGGGGTGTTGAAGGCCGTGTTCCTTTCCTTGATAAAGATTTTATTGATATTGCAATGGGCCTCAACCCAAGCGACAAGATGAATATCAAGCTTCCAGACGGCAAGCAGAGAATGGAAAAATGGATTCTCCGCAAGGCCTTTGAAGACCTTCTTCCGGAAAGCATTGCATGGCGCCAGAAGGAACAGTTCTCAGACGGCGTAGGCTACAACTGGATTGATACCCTTAAGAAGATGACAGAAGAAAAGGTAAGCGATGCAGAGTTTGCACGCCGAGAAAACCGTTTCCCGGTAAATCCTCCAAAAACAAAAGAGGAATACTACTACCGCGAAATCTACAGCCGCCTCTTCCCAAGCGACTCAGCTGCCCGCTGTGTACCACACGAAGCCGGAGTTGCCTGTTCAACTGCTAAAGCCCTCGAGTGGGATGCTGCATGGAAGAACATGGATGAGCCAAGTGGACGCGCAATCGGCGGCGTTCACAACGACGCGTATAAGGTTAAATAAATCATTTTTCACGACAAGGCTTTCTGATGATGTTATAATAATTGCATGAGTAAACTTGCAATTATAAAGACAAAAATCAAGGAAGCCTTGTCGCAGGCAGTCGCCCATCTTGCATTTTCTAAAGTTATTTTTATTTCAACCTTCATAGCTTTTCTTCTTGCTTCAATCAATGCCTATGTCTCAGAAGATATTTTAGAAGAGCTTGTTTACGCTTTTCTAATGGCAGCCAATTTCGCCCTGCCTGTAACCCTGCTTACCAGAAATTTTTCTATCATAAAAAAGTACCTGCTTCAAACAGGTGCTGCGGCTGCAGGCTTTCTTCTTGGCTTTTTCTCTCACAGGGGCTTTGGAAACAGTGTCTTTAATGAACTTTATTATTTTGGAATCTTCTGCGCAATTGTTCTGATTTCTTTGTATCTCTTTATTCCTAAGGAAAAATCACGAACATATTTTTCACTCGTTTTTAAGTATCTCTTGTTCACTGCTTTTATGACCTTGATTCTTATAGGCGGAATCTGCCTTTTGATTTTTGCTGTTCAAAATCTTATTCTTGGTACAGATGCTTCTGAAATATATGAGTGCTGTCTTTATTTTTGTACCTTTGTTTTTGGAATAAATACTTTCACCTATTATTTATTTAACAGACGTCAGGATGAAAGTTCGGGCAAGGCCTTTAAGGTGATAACTCTTTATATTTTGTTTCCGGTTTTTGCCCTGCTGCTTTTGATTTTGTATATTTATCTGATTAAGGCAATTGTGCTTTTGAAGCTCCCGAGCGGGCAGATAAACTGGTTTGTGTCTTTTGCATCCTGTTTTTATATTGTCTTTTATTTTATTCTCCGTGAGTACGATGAGCTTCCTGCAATAAAGTTTTTCTACAGGTTTGGAGCATTAACCTTTGTACCTCTCATTATCATTCAGCTTTATGCCTACTTTGTCCGCGTGAATGCCTATGGCTTTACAGGCTACAGATATTCAAGTTTGCTTTTTATTATTTTTTCAATTGTCACAATTGCCCTTACCTTCATCAAAAAAGGAAAATATGTAAACTGGTCAATTCTCTTTCTTACGGCAATTGTTTTATTCGACACACTCTCTCCATTCAATCTGATAAAGATGGCGCATAAAAGTCAGCTTTCAAGAATGGTAAAAGTGATGAATAAATATGATATTTATGATGCGGAAAAGGCTACTCTCAAAAATTATGATCATCAAGTCCTTGAACAGACGATTTCTGATGAAGACAGAGCTGCCCTTTATTCCAGCTACAGATATGTAATATATATAAGCAGTATTCCTCAGCCTGAATGGGCAATGCGCATTGAATGGGAAGACGGTAAAAAAAGTTCTTATCGTCGTGATTTTGAAGATGTTTTTGGAATTAAAAGAAAGCGCTCAGATGAGAAAATGCAGAGCTTTGAAGAATCTTTTATCCTAAGCGATGTTATCAATATTGAGGATTTTAAGGAGTTTCAGCCTATATCAGATAATATGAGATCATATAATTATCATGCAGAAGGTGATAAAGAATATGGCAATGAAATTTCTGAAATAGTTTTTACCGCAAAGAATGGCAAGAAATATAATTTAGAAGCTTTCTTTTTAAGCCTTGATGAAAACATAGATACAGACCAGCCTCTCTGGTATATGCCGGATGATGAAACTGCCTTCTGTTTTATAAATGTTAATTATGATTTCAATAAAGATAGAAGGTTATTTAAGTATTGTAATTATTATGGTTTTGTTTTTTATAGGTAAAGAAGTATTGACTATAACTGCAAAAATTCATTAATATTAAAGAAATACGACAAAGAGGCCGTAGATAAGATTTCGTGATTTTCACGTTGTTTTGTCTATGGCCTTTTTTTGTTTTTGAAAATCATAATCTCGAAGTCGGCAAAGGAGCCGCAGATATCTGCGTTTATTACGTAAAGTGTCTGCGGCCTTTTTTGTCTTGGAGTGGAAGAATGCAGGAAAGTCGAACCCTTTACGAACCAAGCTTTGAACATGACAACTGTGGTATTGGTGCAGTTGTAAATATTGATGGAAGTAAATCACATAAAATTGTTGATAATGCGCTCAGCATTGTTGAAAAACTTGAGCACCGTGCCGGTAAAGATGCCAGCGGCGAAACTGGTGATGGTGTAGGTATTCTTGTTCAGATCAGCCATGATTTCTTTAAGAAGGCAGCAGGAGATTTGATTGGAAATCTTGATGAACGAAAATACGGTATAGGTCAGTTCTTTTTCCCTGAGGATGCCGAAAGCGAAAAAGCACGCTTCGAAAAATGCTGTGCTGCAGAAGGCCTTAAGTTTCTGGGCTGGCGTAAGGTTCCTGTAAATGCAGACGTGCTTGGTAAAAAGGCCCGTGACTGTATGCCTCAAATCTGGCAAGGTTTTGTTGAAAAACCTGCAGACTGCGAGAAGGGTCTTGATTTTGACCGCCGCCTTTATATCACTCGCCGTGAGTTTGAAAAAGAGGCCCTGAAACAAGTTCAGGGTGACGGTGGAAAAACCTACGTTTGTTCTTTGAGTTCCCGCACAATCGTTTACAAGGGAATGTTCCTGGTTCACGAGCTCCGTACTTTCTACGCAGACCTTCAGTCAGCAGATTATGAATCAGCTCTTGCAATCGTGCACTCACGCTTTTCTACAAACACACAGCCAAGCTGGCAGCGTGCTCATCCGAACCGCTTCATAGCCCACAACGGTGAAATCAACACAATCCGCGGAAACGTAGACCGTATGCTGGCCCGCGAAGAAACTGTAGAATCTAAAAAACTTAATAAAGACCAGATGCAGAAAATCCTGCCGGCCGTTGATACAAC
>JAEEGJ010016811.1_pt1 | contig 16695 bp, 13 predicted proteins | sample 8958761 | NCBI WGS metagenome assembly JAEEGJ01 (sample SAMN16246546, study PRJNA631951) | gut metagenome | biome: gut microbiome; feature: rumen; material: RS-attached | host: Bos | place: Iran: Karaj | collected 2018-10 | reverse complement strand
CATCATGCGGTAGCTGTAGAAGGGCATCTCGACCTTGCGCCTGTCGTAGAATTCCTTCAAGAAGTCGCGGTAATCCGCTATGTCAGAAAAAGTAACCATCAATATCTAAAATATTTAAAACTTACCGCTGGGAACCTACAATGTAAACATTTGGTATGGATATTTTGTCAATGGGTAGGTCATTGGTCATTAGTTATTAGTCAATAGTAAAAAAGTCCGCCGAGGCGGACTTTTCAAGCTTATTCTTCGCCGAGGTATTCCACCGCGAAGATGAGCGTTGCGCCACCCGGAATCGGGCCTGCGCCGCGGCTACCGTAGCCAAGGCCAGGCGGCACCACGAGGATTCTCTTTTCGCCCGGGAGCATGCCCTGCACGCCGAGTTCCCAGCCGCGGATCACGTTACCCGCGCCAAGTTCAAATGCAAACGGCTGTCCGCGGTCGCGGGAGCTGTCGAACTTGTAGCCGTTCACCATCCAGCCCGTGTAATGCACGATTGCGCGGTGGCCAGAACGTGCCGGTTCGCCTTCGCCCTGCTTCACGACAGCATAGCGGAGTCCTTCCGGACCGTTTTCGTACTTGAGGAGCGTTGTGTCCGGGAAGAAGTCCATGTGCTTTGCAAGTTCCGGGTCCACTTCAGAAGAAACCATCTCGACGCGGAACACGAGCGTGGAGTTCGGCGGAATCATCGAGAATGCCGTAGCGCCATAGCCCATCGCCGGAGACACGCGCAACCAGCGGACGCCACCTTCGCGCATTCCTTCAAGGCCCGTTTCCCAGCCCTTGATCATCTTGCCTGCACCCATAATCGATTCGAGCGGCTTGCCCAGATCCTTGGAGCTACCGAACTTGCGGCCAGAGAGGAGCCAACCCGTGTAATGGACCTTAATGACGTTGCCTGCAGCGTTCAGCTTGCCAGAGCCCGCCTTTTCGTCGTAGACCTTGAGCCCGCGGCCCATGTCACGCCATTTTAATTTATCTACATCAGCCGGGAATTTGTCTGCCTCGAGCGGCTTTTCGGCATGGACAAGTTCAACAACGAACATCAAGTCGCTATTAGGCGGAATGCCTTCGAGAGAATTGTCGCCATAAGCCATCACGGACGGCACCGAGAGCTTGCGGATTTCGCCAATCTTCATGCCCACAAGGCCCTTGTCCCAGCCTTCAATCACCTGGCCCACGCCCACCGTGAATTCGAGCGGCTGTTCACTGTAATAAGAGTTTGCAAAATACGGGGCTTCAACAGTCGTATCCGTTGCGGCCTTGTTCACCGTAGCGCTATCGACAGCCAAGTAACCTTTATAATGGACCTTAATCAACTGACCTGCACGAATGGCATCCCCGGCGCCCTCCTTGAGCGTTTCGACCTTAAACGGGACAGCCCAGGCAGTACAACAAGCAAGCAACACTATAAAAAACTTTAATTTTGACATAATATCTCCTGCCTTATAAAATAGAAAATGCTAGTTTTTGAGAGTAAGGATTTATCGTAAACGGATTTAAATATGCTATCAATCATCATCGTCATTGCGATTGTGCTATTGTCCATCGTCCTCGCCGGGATTGGAATTTATGTGGGCACGCACAATACCGACGAAAAAGAAACGACAAAACCCATTATCGACGTATCGGGGCAATACGCCGCCATCGGCCGCCCCGCCCGCGAGACGCTCACCGCAGTGAAGCCCTCCGAAGCATCCATCAGGGCTTGGCTTGAGACCCAGAATTTGACTCCAGAACAAAGGTTGGCCTACATCGAGCAGTGGAACCAGACGCTGGAAGAAACAATCAAGACAATTGACGAAGGGGACAAGCAAGGGGTCGCGACTTACAGAATCGTGATTGGTCCCAAGGGCAAGAATTATTGTAAATTCGTGAGTGAGGAAAATTTCATCACCCGCGAACAGATTCGCAATCATGCGGAAATTTTACCACCTTATGTTTTGGGCTGCGACTGTAAGCTTTTACCGAAGCAACCCTGGGAAAACCCGAGCAAATCCGGATGGAAGGCAGTGATCCCGACACACGGAAACACTTACAACGTCCCGGATTGGAGGCAACTTGCGTAAGTCATTATTATCTGCTATTCTTTTGGCACCTGCCATGGCACTCGCCACAGGTTCGGCCATCATCACCCTCCAGATGCCCGTTGGCGCACGCCAGCTAGGTATGGGCGAAGTCGGTGCCGCACTTGCCGATGACGCAACCGCGATGTACTACAACCCGGCAGGCCTCGCTTTCGGACCGCTCGCCGACGAATGGCGCAGCTCCTACAGTGCAGACGCCAAAAAGACACCGTTCTTCACGCACATGGCATCCCGCTCCAAGAACGGGTTCTTCGACAAGAGCGAACTCTGGGCAGGTACCACGCAGGGCATTCTCAAGTACGACGGCGAACAGTGGGTCAACTACTATTCCGTCACGCTTCAGGGCAATGCAAAGATTAAGGACGCCGTACGCACCTACGTCGGTACGGAACGCGGCCTCGACGAATACACCCGAGTCGTGAAGGCTTTCAACGACGTGAAGAACGCCGACGACGAATCGCACGTGGTCGAAGTCAAGATGCCCTGGGACCTCGTCGTCAAGGATACCATCTCGGCCATCCTCTACGAAAGCCTCACCGAAAAGCTCTGGGTCGGCACCCCGAAGGGTCTCTACCGCTTTGACGGCAAGGGCTGGAAGTCCTTTGAAACTGAACTCGGCGAACGCCGCGTGACCGCACTTGCAAAGCAAGGCGCCTCCCTCTGGATCGGTACGGACAACGGCCTCTTTGTCTACCGCAACGGCGCCTTCGAACAGAAGGGCAAGGTTCTCCCGAGCCAAAAGATTAACGCACTCGTCTGGTCCGAAAACCGCAAGGAACTTTACGTGGCAGTCGACGGTGCAGGTGTCGCACGCCTCACGCCGAAAAAGAGCGCAAACGACAAAGACCGCTGGAGCCTGTTCAACCAGGAAGACGGCATCATGGACTTGAACCCGACCGCACTTGCAGTCGATAGCTCGGGCCACGTCTGGGCAACGCATAAGGGCGGCCTCTCGCACTTCACGCTCCGCAAGTGGGAACAGGTGCAGTTTGCGAACAATACCGTGAACGACGTTTCCGTGGACCGCAAGGGCGCCATCTGGATTGCAACCGACCTTGGCGTTTGGCGCCACATGCCGGACTACGCAACCGCTAGCGGACGTAAGGCCGAACTCGAACGCAGCTCCAAGGAAGACCCGACTGTAACCAAGCGCGATGACGAATGGACGCACTACCACCAGGGCAATGGCCTTTCGACCAACAAGGTCTGGGCAGTTCTCCCGGAAGGTAACGATGTGTGGTTCAGCACCGCGAACGGCATGGAGCAGTACAAGGACGCCGACTACCAGCTCGTCGCCTTCTACGAAAAACTTTTGCCGGTTTTGAACATTCCGGACCTTTACCACCTCTATGGCGGCATGACCATTCCGCTGAACGACTGGGGAACGCTCGGCGTTTCCGTGAACTTCGTCTCGTTCGGGTCGACCGTCGCTTCTGGCGACCTCGACGCCGATGACCTTGTGGCTTACAACAGTTCCGAAATCGTCGGTGGTGTGAGCTACGGTACAAGATTCCCGAACGACTGGGGCCTCGGACTTTCCATCAAGTTCTTCTACTCCGACCTGAGCTCCGGCGCTGCCGCAGGCGAAGAAGAAGCCACCACGTTCGGTTACGCATTCGATATCGGCGTGTTGAAGAAGAACCTCTTTATCCCGAAACTCAACTTTGCCTTGGTCCTTGCCAACATCGGCCCGAGCGTGTACTACGTGGACAAGACCATCGAAGACCCGATTCCGCTTACTTGGCGCCTCGGACTTTCTTACGAAATTCTTAGCATGGCCGATTACAAGTGGACAGTCGCTTTTGACTATAACCGCGAAGTCGTCATTGACGATGACAAGGGCGACCCGGAACCGTTCTACATCGCCTGCTGGAAAGACCTCTTTGACCCAGATGACGACACGAACTCATTCCTCCAGGGCGTGTTCAACTTCGGTACGGAATTCATTTATTCCAACACGATTGCGCTCCGTTTAGGTTATCTGTACGACCGCATGGGCAAGCGTAACGAAGTCGACTTCGGCGTAGGCGTGATGCTTTCTGACGTGCTGCAGTTCGACTGGGCTACCATCAAGAACGTGGGCCGTGCAGACGGCGTACGCGATGGCCAGATGAGATTCGGTTTGCTGTTCAAGTTCTAAAAACTTGGCGGCTTCGCCGCGTTACAACGAACGAAAAAAGTCAGGTGATGAGCCTGACTTTTTTTTAATGTCACGCCGGACTCCGCCGGCATCTTCTTTTTAAGCAAAAGCGGAAATATTTTGCGCTCTACTCCATGCGTTCGAGAATAATCAGTGCGCGGTCCTGGGTGCTGTTCGGGATGGTATAGAAATGCTTCCCGACAAACTTGTAGCCGAAATCTTCAGGATAGAACGTCTTGAGTTCATCGGCTACGGCAGGGCCTTTCATGAAGTACACGCGGCCGCCGACCTTCAAAGAATTTGCGATACGCGGGAGCGTCTTTTCCATGAGTTCAAAAGCACGGCTAATCACACCATCGACCGGGATGGTCATGCTGCGGCTCGTGACCTTATGACCAAACACGTCAATTCCCTTGAGGCCCATCTTTTCGATAACCATGTTCAAAAAGTTGATGCGGTTCGGGCGCGGTTCGCAAAGCGTAAGGCGAATCGACGGGTTCACAATCTTGAGCGGGATTCCCGGGAAACCGGCACCGCTACCGACGTCAATCATGCGGGCGGGCCACTTGGGCACGTAAGCATTGATGAGCGTGCAGTCGGCATAATGGCGTTCCACCATCGTCTCGAAAGCGTTGAGGCGGGTCAAATCCTGGTCATCGTTATTGGCACGGAGCAACTGGTGGAATTCCCAAATCTGCTTGAGCGTCGGTTCCTGAAGTTCCACACCGTAGTAGTGCAACAGCTTGTCGAGCCCTGCAAGAGAGGGAGTCACGCGCTTGCCGTTAAAAAGCGGGAACTCCGTACGCGGAGCCTTCATGTGAGGGATAAAATCCTTGCCAAGCGCACTCGCGCCACTGCGAGGTTTGGAATTCTTTGACCAAGATGAATTTGCCATGTCCAAAAGTTAGAAAAGTTTTTCAATAAAAAAACGGGCCAAAGCCTCCGTTCAAGCGTGTATATATAATGGAGGTTCCCATTGCAAAAATTACTCATCATTTTCGCCCTTTCACTTTTTTCGGTCGCCACCGAATTAGCCCACGCACAACCGCCTTTTGACGCCGCGCAAGTTTTCGAATGGTGGGACGACGGCATTATCACGGCCGAGGAGGCCGACGAAATATTCTCGAGGCTCGAAGAAGAAAACTACGACGAAGCTTGCCTGCTTGCCGAAGTTTACGCCCAGGAGCCCTGCATAAAGCCCACGCAATCCAAGTCTGCAATTCTAACGGGAAGCGTGCAGAAAGCGCCTACTATAGTTCCACACGGCAACGTTTCGTGGAAAGGCCAGTACGATTCCGACGGGCACCTGAAAAAGCACCGCGAAGAGCTACAGCTCCAATTCTACTATTTCAGGTTACAACTCGGATCACAAGAGCTGTTGTCTTACCGCCGCGATAACTTCGAAGCGTATTTTGGACAAGTTTCTACACTGGAGTTCCACAGCCACATTCCGCTAGACACCTTATGGGGTGCCGCACTCCTCTACCCCATCGGCAAATTCCGGCTTGGCGCATTCCTAGATACGAGCAAAACGTTCAATGCCCACGTCACCTTCAAGCCGAACCGCGAAAACGAAATCGGAGCCACGTTCTGGAAATTTGCAGATGCAGGCGCCATCAACGTACAAGCCCGCACAACGCTCGGACAAATCTCCGCATGGTACCAGTTCGGGCAAGACCGACCGCTCGTCAAAATCCAGCTCCAGAGCGAAAAGAAACACCTCTCGTGGAAAACCACCGCCTACATCCACGGCGACAGCCTCCCGCTAGGGCTCAACTTGAGCAAGGGCATCGCCGAAAACTGGCTCTGGGCATCGCAAACCGTAAACGCCAAATGGCCCGAAGCGCTAAACACGGCCCTATCTGCCAAGGTCAGAGTCCTAAGCCCCGTTGCCTCCGATTCCGTCAGCGCCCGATTCAAGATGACACTCGCCTCGGGCCCCGCCCATTTGCGCCCAAGTTTAAGCGTAACCTGCATCGAAGCTAGCGACAATTGCAATACAACCGAATGGAATGGGACCGTAGAATCCGCCTGGGAACCGTTTTCTTTCAAAGCAGGCGCGGACTTGCGCTACGACCGCACCAACAACACCAAGCCCCCAAAAATCGAGCTCGGTACAAGCTATCGCAGCAGCCACGCGCTCGCTAAATTGAGCGTCGCATTCCCCAAAACAAATCCGTCAAAAGGCATTTCCGTCCAGAACGAGGTCAAGCTCGACAACGACTGGCTCAACTGCAACTTCATGTTCGCGTTCAAGAAGACAAAGTCCCAATCCTTTAAGCCAAACTTCGCCCACATCCTCACAACACTCAAATTTTGAAACATTTTACCCCAATACCCCCCTTGTATACAAGCGTGGACACAATTGTAACCACAAATTTTTGGAATATTTTAATCTATTCCCTTTAAGAAATCTATTATTAATAATACCCACACACTCTCAGACTCCTTTAGGTTACCTCCTTTGCCTGAAGGAGTCCTTTTTTTTATCTTAGGGATATGTTCTACATTACCGCAATTATCGGATCTATCGTCTTTTTGCCCTCCATCGCACTGAACATCGCCCTTGCACTCGGGGCGCCACTTGGCATGTACGCCATGAACGGTCGTCACAAGGTCGTGCCGCAGGAGGTCCGCAAGGCATTCGTATTGCCAATTATCATGCAATTTGTGGCCCTTTTCACGATTTTGAGTGCCGGGCACGTGCTCCCGGAGACGATTCCGTTCGGGATTGTGCGCATTCTCGCTTTTTTCTACGCTGTTTACCTGACGTTCTACACGGCAACAGTATTCTTTAGCTTGAGCGCCCAAGAACGCCATGTGATGGGACCGCTCGCCATTGCCTCGACCATCTGCTTCTGGATTGTTGCGGTAGGGACTATTTAGACGAGAGAAAAATGGAAAAGCAACAGCCAAAGCACAATTACCAAGTCGATTTAGACCGTATCATCCGCAGGCTTGAGCGCACGGGTGAAGTGCCAACGCTCTTGTTGCACGCGTGTTGTGCGCCGTGCAGCAGCTACACGATTGAATACCTTTCGCAGTACTTCAAGATTACGCTTTTCTATTACAACCCAAACATTGCCCCTGCCGAAGAATACCAGCATCGCGTGAACGAAATCAAGCGCTTTGTCGCCGAATTTAAGACAAAGTACCCAGTTACACTCGTCGAGGGCGAATACGACCCGAAAAAGTTTTACGATGTCGCCCGAGGTCTCGAAAAAGAACCCGAAGGCGGCAAACGCTGCCGCAAGTGCTTTGAGCTCCGCCTTGCCGAATCGGCGAGACTCGCCAAAGAACTGAACTGCGACTACTTCACGACGACGCTCACCATTAGCCCGATGAAGGATGCCCAGGTGCTCAACGAGGTGGTGCAGGAACAGTGCGACATCTACGGCATCAAGCGCCTTCCGAGCGATTTCAAGAAGAAGGGCGGCTACAAGCGCTCCATCCAGCTCTCGCACGAATACAACCTCTACCGCCAGAATTTTTGCGGGTGCGTCTACTCCATGCGCGAAGCGGAGGAACGCGAAGCGAAAAAAGAGCGTGACATTTAAGGCGTTATTATATATACTTTTATAGAATGCACAGAATATGGATATACGCAATGGCCGTCTTGGGGGGAATCGTCACTGCCTGTAGTGACGGTGTTACCGAAGCGCACGAAGAAAATCCATCTGGCAAAATCGAAATCATATTGGTCAACAAGTCATCCTCTAGCGAAGCTTCGTCAAGTTCTTTTTTCCGAACCAACAAGACCGATATTTTCTTCTCTAACAAAATCGAAATCAAGAGTTCATCGTCTAGCGAAGCCTCGTCTTCGAGCAAAGTAGAACCCTCGAGCAGCTCCAAGCCCGCACCAAAATCATCTAGTTCGCAACCAAAGTCCTCAGGCTCGGAGCCGCCCGCCAGTTCGAGCAGTGAAGAAAGTTCCAGTTCCGAGACGCCAAAGTCCAGCGCATCGCTGCGCTTTTACAATTGCGACCAATACGACTGCGTCACCATGGAATACCTGAATCCAGATGTTTCTTACGGCGAAATGCTCGACAAGCGCGACAACCAGGTTTACCGCACCCTCGTCATCAGTAACCATGTGTGGACAGCGCAAAATATGAACTATGAAATCGAGAGCGAAGGGAACGAAGATGTAACCAGCTGGTGCTACGACAACGAACCTGAAAACTGCAAAAAATTTGGTAGGCTCTACACTTGGGAAGCGGCAAAAAAAATTTGTCCTGAAGGTTGGCATTTACCCACCGAAGATGAATGGCAGGAACTCATCGCAGAGCACTCTTGCGATATTGTGATAAAAGACGGAAATCCACCCGTATATCGTTGCGCAGGGACAACACTGAAAGCAATTGACAGCTGGGGAAACGGCCTCGAAAACACAAACGAATACGGATTTTCCATCGTTGCCGCAGGGATCGTAAACTCAGGGAAATTCATGAACAAGGGTATAACGGGCTACCTGTGGGCCTCAACAACACAATATGAATCTGAATCACTCGCAACCCTAGTCATATTTGAATATAACGAAGATTACACAAGATTCGTATTAACAAGACCAAACTCCGGGCTATCCGTCCGTTGCGTCAAAGGGGCCGCCGAGTAAGACGAAAATAAATTTTGCCCGCACTCGCGTTTTCTATCTTTAGTTTTATAAACTTTTTAACCCCATAAGTTCCATTATGTACGATCCTCGATTTTTACCCATTTGCAAAGAAGACCTGGACGAACTCGGTTGGGATTACGTTGACGTGATCATCATTAGCGCCGACGCTTACGTGGACCACCCTTGCTTTGGGCATGCGGTTGTCGGACGACTTTTGGAACATGAGGGTTTGCGCGTAGCGATTTTGCCGCAGCCGAACTGGCGCGACGACTTGCGCGATTTCAAAAAGCTTGGCAAGCCGAGACTTTTCTTTGCGATTTCGAGCGGCATGGATTCCATGGTAAACCACTACACCGCCGCAAAGCGCCTCCGCAGCGACGACGCCTTTACGCCGGGAAACAAGGCCGGATTCCGCCCAGATTACGCAACTTATACGTACGCCAAGATTTTAAAGAAGCTCTACCCCGATGTGCCGTTGCTCATTGGCGGCCTCGAATCGAGCTTGCGCCGCGTGACGCATTACGACTACTGGAGCAACAAACTCAAGCCGAGCATTCTGTTCGATACGCAAGCCGACATTCTCGTTTATGGCATGGGCGAAAAGCCGCTCAAAGAAATCGTTCGCTTGCTCAAAAAAGGTGTCCCGTTCTCGAGCCTGAATTCCGTTCCGCAGACCGCCTACTTGGCGCCCAAGGGAAGCGTTCCGAAGAACAGCAAATGGGAAGACTTGCGACTCTACAGCTACGAAGAATGTCTAGAAAGCAAGAGGAACCAAATCGAGAACTGCCGCCGGGTGGACATCGAATGTAACAAGTGGTTCCAGCACCGCATTCTGCAAGATGTCGCAGAACAGACCGTGGTGATTAACCCCGCGTACCCGCCGATGGAATACGGCGAACTCGACGAAAGCTTTGAATACCCCTACGCCCGCGAACCGCACCCGCGCTACAAGAAACGCGGCAACATTCCGGCGTTTGACATGATCAAGTTCAGCATCAACACGCACCGTGGCTGTTTTGGCGGTTGCAGTTTCTGCGCCATCAACGCACACCAGGGCAAGTTCATCGCAAGCCGTAGCCGCGAAAGCATTCTGCGCGAAGTCGACATCGTAACGAATATGGAAGGCTTTGCCGGAACAATCACAGACCTCGGCGGCCCTAGCGCAAATATGTACAACATGCGTGGCCGCGACCCAAGCCGTTGCCAAAAGTGCGCCCGTGCAAGTTGCCTCACGCCCAAGATTTGCGACAACATGGACACGCATCACGCCGAAATCTTGAGCCTTTATCGCGAAGTGCGCAACCATCCGAAAGTGAAGCACCTGTTCATCGGAAGTGGTGTGCGTTACGACATGCTCTTGCAGGAGACGGATGACGAAGAACTCCGCAAGGACCACGAAGAATACGCCCGCGAGCTCATCGACTACCACGTGAGCGGCCGATTGAAAGTGGCCCCTGAGCACACCAGCGACGCCGTGCTAAAATTGATGCGCAAGCCGAGTTTTACGTTGTTCCACAAGTTCAAGGAATTCTTTGACGACGAATGCAAACGCATCGGCAAAAAGCAACAATTGATTCCATACTTTATCAGTAGCCACCCTGGCTGCACCGAAGCCGACATGGCTGAACTTGCACTCGAAACGAAGCAATTAGGTTTCCAGTTGGAACAAGTTCAAGACTTTACGCCAACGCCGATGACCATTGCGACCGAAATGTTCTACGCCGAAATGACGCCGGACGGAAAGCCGCTCTTTGTCGCCAAAACGCCGGAAGAAAAAGCAAACCAAAAACAGTTCTTCTTCTGGTACATTCCTGCCAACCGCCCACACTTACGCGAAGTTTTGGAACGACTCAAGATGGGTAAGGTCAGCCGCTTGCTGCTAAGCCGTACTGCAATGGCGGAAGGCAAGGAATACTTCCCCAGCAAGGAACGCGAAGAAAACGAAGACTTCCGCAACCGCGAAATGCAAAAACGCGACGAACGCACACAAGCATTGCGCCCGAAAAAAGAGAAAGTCAAGAATCGTTGGCGAGATGACGGGTACGAAGGTCGCGAAGACCGCTGGGAGGATAATCGCGAAATGCGCCCAGAAATGCGCGGAGACCGTTTCAGCGAGAATCGCGAAGGGGAACGTCGCGGATTCCACAGCGAACGAAACCGCCGCGATTTTGACCGAGGATTCGACCGCAATGGAGACCGCAGCGACTATAACCGCCGCGCAGACAATCGCTACGAAGACCGTCGCAAAGATCGACGCAATTTTGACGAACGCCGCGACTTTGACCGCCGCGGGAACCAGCAGAATGCGCCGTTCCGCGAACACCGCAATATTGAAGACAAGAACCGATTCAACAGCGGCGAAATAAACCTCGCCAGCCGCCGCTCCCACGGCAAGGGATTTAAGAAGCCGACGTTTAAAAATAAGTAAACAGTGGTTAGTGGCTAGTGGTTAGGAAATCCATTAGCGAAAGAGCGTCATCCCTATGTTTTCTTTATTCGTCATACCCAAATTTGACTGGGCTTTTCTTTTTAATCTTTTTATATTATTTCTCAATGCTTCGATCCCATTTCATTCCACAATTCATTCTTCGAGCCTTCTGTGAAGGCGATAAGATTCAATATATGGATCTTACGTCAAAGACTGTTGAATCTAGAAATCCCCGCTCTATTTTCAGTGAAGACGGTTATTATCCAGAGCAGTTGGAACATGACCTATGCAATAAAATTGAGCGTGATTTTGCACCCGTGCATAAGAAAATTATTGCATCTACAGGTAAACTAACCTTGTCTGCTGCGGAGATGTTTCTTTTAAAAAAGTTTCTACTGATATCTGTACTCCGTTATCGTGCAAATGAGAAAGAAGACGAGAATATCATAGAACTATTCTCCGAAACCGAACTAGAGGCCATTAGAGGAGATTTTTTCGAAAACATTAACAAGATTCTAAAATGTCAATCAAAAGAAGAAATAACCGATTTCTATAATTATGAACATTCCCTGACAAACTTGAATCTGACAGCATATGCGAAGGATATATTAGGATCGTATTTGATATTCGTAAGCTCTAAGGACTGTGAAAAAGAGATCCTGATTCCCGATAAGGGCAATGCTTGGTTCATGGGCTGTTTGGCTCTTGAAAAAGCGTTTTTACTTCAGGAAATGGCCATTAAAAATCGAAGTGAATACGCATTGCAAACATTGTTTATGACAACTCCCCACGATTATACGGTTTTTCCGTTGTCAAAGAACATTGCAGTTTTGTGCATGAGCCCGTTCTATAAGTTGTTGGCCGACAATCCTAAATTCACAATCGCCAAGGATTCAATTCGCGATATTTTGGGTTTTGGTAACGGCTACATGCTCAAACCAGCACGCGTTTCGTTTGACCGCAACAAGAAACCTATTGATTACGGTTTTGACATCAAACCTCTCTGTGCTCGTGATATAACGTTCCTAAACAAACTATTGCATCAAAATGCCGAAAGCCATATCGCATTTGCCAATCGAGAAAAGATTGGAATAGAGCTTTAGCAACATCCTCTTGACACCCTTCCTCCACAAATCTATATTCCTTTCTGTAATTTCGACAATCCTCGTGACAGTCGGCATAGACCTTTGGGTCCGTACGTGCATCCGCGACGGGGCTCATCAACCTTCTTGTTGATGTAGTTGGATAGCTGGCAGGAACACGACCTGCTCGAGAGTGCCGTAAAACGCACCAAGTAACGCCGAGGAAAACCCTCGCCAACAACATTGCAAGATCATCCCCAAATGTGACCTCAAAATAATTCGCTAAAATCAAGCGAGAACTGGAGCCTTATGGATCAAAAAAAGGAACTAACCGTAACCAAAGAAATCGCTATTATCGACGAGAACTCACTGAAATCTCGAATTTTTACAATTCGAGACATCAAAGTGATGCTTGATTCTGACTTGGCGGAATTGTATGGCTATAGTACAAAACGATTCAATGAACAAGTAAAAAACAATATTGAAAAATTTGACGAAGATTTTCGGTTTCAAGTAACAAAAGAGGAATATAGAGAAATTCTAAGGTCGAAAAAATCGACCTTAGAACAAGGAAAGTATTCAAAATTTTTGCCATATGCCTTTACTGAGCAAGGAATATACATGCTGATAAGCGTCCTCAAAGGTGATTTGGCTGTTCGGCAAAGTAAATCCATTATACGTCTTTTTAAGAAAATGAAGGATTATATCGTCACCGAAAATCGGCAACTACTTGGATACACAGATGTCGTTCAAATCGTATCACAGGTCAGCCCGACTAGGGCGGAATTTAACAATCTAGCTTCAGATGTTCGTAAAGTGATGGAAATTTTCGATGATCCAACCACTTACAAGCATTTTCTGATTCTCAATGGGCAGAAACTAGAAGCAGATATCGCCTACACACAAATTTACAGCATGGCGAAAAAGTCTATTATCATAGTAGATGATTATGTCGGAGTCAAAACACTTGATTTATTAAGAGGCGTTGCTAAGCGTCTTTCTATAAAAATCTATAGTGACGAAAAAGGGCCCGAACAGTTGACGGAACAAACGCTAAATGACTTTCGTGCTGTTCGTCAAGATGTGACCATTTCCGTTGACCGCACAAGAAATAAATTCCATGATCGCTATGTTTTCTTGGATTACGGCGGTCCTAACGAAAAATTGTTCCATTGTGGAGCTTCCTCTAAAGATGCTGGCAACAAGATCACAACTATTATGCAAATCGAATGTCCGCAAGTGTATCATGCGATGATTGAAAGATTAATAAACGAAGCAACATCATCCTGAGGAGAGGAACAACGAAGGATCCAATTACATTCTAGTTGATAGAAGTAGAGCATTGTAAAAATAGAGATGCCGTCCCAGAATAAAACTGGGATGATAAATTAATTAAGCATTTGTCGCCTTAAAAGGCTCGTTCAGGAGTGTGCAAGCACACTCCACCATTGCAATCTCACTTCGTGAGATTGCAAAACGCCGAGGCTCGGTCATGTCCAAGCTACGCTTGGTCACGACTCTCGCCTTTTGCGTTTGTCGCCAAAACACTCCACCACTCGCCTTTTTCGCATTCGACGGAGACTTTGAAGCCGGCTTCTTCGAACCACTTGAGGATGTAATCCTTTTCAGTGACGAGCTGTCCGCTGATGATGAGTTCGCCGCCTTCGGCGAGCAAATCTTCAATGTCGTCGCGGAGCGGCCAGAGTTCACTGCGAATCATGTTGCAGAGAATCACGTCGAACTTCGTTCCGTCCTTGAACGCATCCAAGAATCCGAGCACGCAATCGCTTTCGCCGAAGCCATTGCGTTCAAAGTTTTCCGCAATACAAGGAATCGTAAGCGGGTCAATCTCCGTACCCACTGCAAGGCTTGCGCCTTTACGACGCGCAAACATCGCGAGAATGCCCGTGCCCGTACCAATATCGAGAACAGTCTTGCCATTAAAATCAATATTTTCCATGAGCGCAGCACAGCTACTCGTTGTCTCGTGCTCGCCCGTTCCAAATGCAGTCTTTGCCTCAAGTTCCAAGACAACCGCATCGGGATCTTCCGGCGTGAACTCCACCCAAGGTGGACGCACCCAAAGGTGCTCGCTCACAGCCACCGGCTGTGCGCGGTCACGCCACCACTTATCCCAATCCTTCGCAGGCTCCTCCGTCACCGTGAAGTTGTACTGCGGAAATTCCGCCACGATGCGGTCGCGCTCCGCCTTATCGCCCGTATAAAAACAGAACTCCGTGCGACCAGCCGTCACCGGATCGAGTTCTTCGAGCGTCGCAACCCCCGTCTCAAAAAGCAGGTAGCTTGCAATTTCATATTCTTCATCGGGGCAGTTGCCCTCAGCCTTGTACCAAGTATCAATTTTCTGCATGGGTAAAATTTATCAAATTCAACGACCGACAGGTCAAGAATCAACTAAATTGCTCTCATTATGCGGTTTTCACGCGTTTTTCGACTTGTTCATACACGAAACTTTGACCCATTACATACTAAATCAAGAAAACCGAGGTCTTAGTATGTAAAAAAGGACGAAAAAAGCCTCTTTCAAAGCCAGCAAACAGACTTTTATGCCTATTTCAAGCCACTCCCCCACAAAAAAGCAGTTTTTGGGCGTTAAAATTACATACTAAACGCAATAAATTGCGATTTAGTATGTAAGCAAACAAAGTAACAAAACTTCAATTACATACTAAAATGCGTAAATTCCATTTTTAGTATGTAATTCAAGTGCAGAAATTCTCCATTCACCCCCACACGCCCCTCTTCGATGCTAAAATTTCCGAACATCCAGGCAAGCGTCAGAAAAAAAAGAAATATATTTACAACGATTCCAGCAAAATCATTCTCTGAAAAGAGTATGCCAAACGAATCCTGTCGTAGTTTCAGGATAACAAGGCATGACAAGACTTCACGTGAATGACGAACGAGCCGAACACCAACATGCTTTACATCCACCAATTCCCAGACTGGACGCGGTTCCGCTTCGATTCTCCCAAGGTGCTACAGGCACTTGGGCAGACTCGCCTTGAAGAAGGCAAACTCATCGGAATCATGCTAATCTGCGGACTCAAGGACATCGAAGCAAAGCTCCTCGCCGAAGACATCGTCGCCAATTACGCTATCGACGGCTACACGCTGGACTCCGCGCAAACGCTTGCCGAAGTGGAACTCAAAAGCAAAGGTTCACAAAACTACATCAAAAACTACCTCGGTGCCATCCATAACGCTTCGCAGCCCCTCACCGATGAACGAATCTTCAACTGGCATTCCGCGATGGGGCAAAACAAAGTCAAGCACTACCGCGACACGCCGAGCGAAGTGCAAACGACAATTGACGCGATTGTCCCCGATTCCACCACGACACTGCGCTTTACTGGCCCGAACCCGGAACGCCTCCAAAGCGAAATGGAAAACTTTTTATCGTGGTTCGAAAGTGCAAACATAGACGGGGTGATTAAAGCCGCGATTGCACATTTCTGGTTCATCACGATCCGCCCCTTCGCCGACGCCAACGGCAGACTCGCACGCGCCATCACGGCCATGCAACTCGCCCGCGCCGAGAACACGACGCATTGCCAGTACGCGCTTAACAAGCAAATCTACATTCACAAAAGCGACTACTTCAAGATTCTCGCCCGCACACAGGCCGCGAGTGGCGACCTCACCGAATGGATTCTGTGGTTTTTGCAAATGCTACGAAACGCCATCAAGGATAGCGAACAACTTTTCGCCGCAGAAATCAGCCGCATCCAGTTCCGCAACGCCCACGCAAGCACCACCTTCAGCGAGCGCGAACAGCAACTCGTTGACGAAATCATGGCGGGCCACCTCGCACAGCCTTTCACCGCAAAAGAAGCCGCTGCATTATTCAACGCAAGCCACGACACCGCCCTCCGCGAAATCCAGAGCCTTATGGACAAAGGAATTTTGCAAACAAATAACAAAGGCGGTCGCAGCATGCGGTACCGACTCAAGGATGCCGGAAACGAAAAGTAGGAACAACGATTTTTCGACGATACCCTCGCAAATTAAAGTTCATACATTCAAAAAACTTCCCTCACCCCTCCCATTACTGTTTACAAAGTGTTAATAGAGTGTGCTAAAATTGAATGATTTTTGTTCGGGTCTCGTTTAGGGCGAAAAATGCACGCCAGAATCATCGTAACCCCTTGATAAATGACGGCTTTTTACTAAATTTGTGACTCAAAAAAAATTTTGTTTTTCATAGAAAGGTTTTTATCATGAAAAGAACATTCCAGCCTCACAATCGTAAGCGCGTTAACAAGCACGGTTTTATGGCCCGTATGGAAGACCGTTGGGGTCGTGCTGTCTTGAGCCGTCGCCGT
>JAEEGJ010016809.1_pt1 | contig 16697 bp, 16 predicted proteins | sample 8958761 | NCBI WGS metagenome assembly JAEEGJ01 (sample SAMN16246546, study PRJNA631951) | gut metagenome | biome: gut microbiome; feature: rumen; material: RS-attached | host: Bos | place: Iran: Karaj | collected 2018-10 | reverse complement strand
TACATCTTTGCCGTGCCGGTAAAATATTCAATTATTTTAAGCATTTTTATCCCCGAATTTCACGCCGTCCACGTGCCCCGTCACCTCGCTTACGTTCTGTCCGGCGACCCTGACGGATAAAGAGCTGCCGTATATTTTAAGATACTTGTTTTTGCGCCCGAGAAAAAACACGACGCAGGTCTCGGAATACTCGTAAATTTCAGCACATCCGTCAATTATGACCGCGCGCTGACCGTAGATATAAACGCCGGTCTCGTTTGGTCTGTAACCGTCTTTATTTTGTTTCAAAATTGCCTCCGCACGTAATAAAAATCGCTTTTTTTAAATAATATTATAAAACAGCAAAGTATATGAATGAAGCGGATGAAATGTATGGCAAAGAGTATAAAATACGTGTTTACTGTAGTTTCGATAACGGCTTTTACGGCGTATCTGCTGTTTTTCGGCGCGCAGTCAAAACAGGACGCGGCAAACGGACTTTCGGTCTGCGTAAACGTTATTCTGACAACCGTTTTTCCGTTCTCCGTCGCCGCGCAGCTGCTTATAACGTCGGGTATCTGCGGACGGCTGGGGCGGATAATAAAAAAGCCGGCGTCGGTTTTGTTCGGGCTGTCGCCCGCCGGCGCGGGACTGCTTCTGCTCGGCTTCATCGGCGGCTATCCGTGCGGCGCTTCGGGCGCGGCGGAGCTGTATGACAGCGGGCAGATAAGCAAGAGCGAAGCGGAGGTCATTATATCGTACACGAACAACGCCACGCCGGCTTTTATGATAAACTACGTGGGTCTTCTGCTCGGCGAAAAAACGCTCGGTTTGGTATGTTATTTTATAAACATTTTTTCCGCGCTTTTATGGGCGTTTCTTTTAAGGAAAAGGACGGATAAAAAGCCCGGATCACAAGATATTTCAAGGAATTTCTCTTTTGTCTCCGCCGTGACGAAAAGCGCTTTGTCCGCCTTGTACGTTTGCGCTTTCATCATCGTTTTTTCGGTTGTTTCCGGCGCGTTTGCGCGGCTTGATATACCGTATATTTCGCGAATTTTGCCGGCTTTATTTGAGCTGACGACGGGCGCGGAAATACTGTCTGCGTCCGGTTACGGGGCGCGTATCATTGCCGCCGCGCTCTGCGCCGCCGCTTCATTTTCCGGGCTGTGCGTCGCCTCGCAGGTGTTTTCCGCAGCGGACGGCGCGGGATTATCGCCAAAATATTACATACCCGGCAAGGTTTTCCAGGCTGTTATATCATTTATTTTACTTTATTTGATTTATCCGGTTATACGTATTGACTTTTTTTCAAAATAGTGGTAAAATGTCGAAAAAGGGCGTAAGGAGGAACAAAAAAATGCCGGAATACGAAAAAATTTGTCTTTACTGCGAGCACGCGGCGCAGACGTACGAGCCGGATCTTATGTCCTGCGAGCTGAAAGGCGTTGTCAACAGCGGCTTCGTCTGCCGCAAATTCGTCTACGACCCGCTTAAACGCATACCGCGCGTGCCGAAAAAGCCGGCGGAAGAAGACGTTGTAAAGATATAAAATTAAGAATTAAGAATTCAGAATTAAGAAAGGACGAGCGCTGCTCGTCCGATTTTTTATTCTTTGTATGAATACGCGCGGTTCTGCGCAGAATTATATTATGAAATTCAGATACGTTATAATTCTTTGTCTGCTCTGCGCTTTTTTATGCTTTTCGGCTTACGCGAAGTCTGCTTTTGACTTTTCGGGCACGCTTTCGTCGCTATTTGATCTGCGGTTTGCCGCGCTGCTGTTCTTTTTCGCCTGCATCGCGGTATTGCCGACGTTTCATATATGGGGCGGCGGTCAGAACGGGAGCTGACATTCGCCTTTTATCTTCTTCCAGCCCTCTCCGTGCAGCTTATAGAATCCGCCGTCGTTATAATAAGCGTAGGACACGCTGCCGTCCTCGTAAACTATGGCGAATATATAGTTAACGCTTTCGGCAGACGGTGCCTCCGCCGTTTCTTCGACCTCTATATTTTGTAAAAACGCGGTGATCTTGTCTATATCTTCCTTTTGCGTATAGTTTTCCGTTTTGTCTACGGTGCTCATGATTATGCGGCTTATGCCGTCGTATTTAAGCTCGCTTATAAGCACCGACGACTGATTGTCCGGGCTGAACACCGGCGTTTTGTCCGCTATTGTAACGACGCCTGCCGTGCCCGTGGCGATACAGCCTAAGTCCGCGGGGTTGTTTTTGAACTCCGTGACGGTGACGGTCAGGACCGAGAACACGTCCGGCATTCCTTCTTCCGCCTGTTGCTTTACAAGATACAGATACATTTCGCCGTAGGACTTGAAAACGGACGAGGAATAGCCGAATATCGCGTTATACACGCCTATTCCGTATTCCTTTGTCGTGCCGTTGGCGTACGTGAAAAGCACGTCCTCGTAACGTCCCTGCCCGTCAAGATCGCATAATACCGCGCTTATGACGCCGGGCTTATCCGATCTGTCAAGATCCATATAAGTGTAGTTCGGGTGCTTTATTATCGTATGCGCGTTCTCCGAGGATTTATACAGCTTTATGCCGCCGAAGTCGTCCGGGGTTATATTATAGCACGTTTTTTCGGTAAAGCCCTGATCTTTCAGCTCCGGGGATTCTTGTAAAAGCTCTTTTACTCCGTCTTTGCCGCAGTTGTTATTCATATAGTCGCTTCTCTTCTCGCCGCAGCCGCACAGTACCGATATAATCAACTCCGCGACAAGCATCGCGGCGGTTATTTTTATTATTTTCATTATTCCCGCGCCTTTGTCTTTTTTTGATATTATATCAAAGCGCGGCGCATTTGTCAAGACGTTACGGTACTGTCCTGCGGAATTTCTGGTTTTTCGCGCGGTTTCAGCGCTATGCCGAGACTGCACAGCATATAAGCGATATATCTGCCCGCCGCCCAAACCGATGATACGACGCTTATTACAGTCATAACAAGCCCGATCCCGCTGAGCCCGCCGTTATTATACAGTCTTATATACGTTACGATATTCGAAAAAACGCCGGAAAGCGATAAAACCGCCGATACGGCAAGGCATCCTATCAGAACGAAGCCGACGACCTTTGATGCCTTTTTGAAAACGCCGATAAGAAGAAGTCCCAAAAGTATCACCGGTATGACCGTTGCGGTCGCGAACATGAACGTCACGATAAAACTAAGAGCAAACGAGCGTATATCGCTGTATAACTGCGAGCCGTTTTCATAATGTAGAAGAGGTATGTATATAAAATCTGCCACGGCAACTGTCACCACGGTATTGCAGTAAGAGACTGCAGCCGAGACGATGATTATGATACCGCTCTGCTTTTCATTGCCTGAGAAAAATCTCTTTATGATAATTATATCCATGACCACCCCGACGATCATGACGGTCACGGGCATTACGACATTATATAAAAGACTTACGGCGCGGTATGCGCTCACGTCTTCAAATAACCTTATAACGCTTCCTATGACGCTGCCTTCGAAATAACCGTTATATATTTCGCATATAACACGGCTTATCAGATTTGCTGAGCGCGTTATAATAAGCGTAACAAGCATCACGACGCCGGCGGCGCGCAGAAGAAAAGCGGTTTTATTATTTTTCATATAGTTTTTTATCTGTCGGCGTGCTATTAGGTGCGGGAACGATTTTCGCGCGGCTTGAGCGCTCCTCCTAAGCTGCAGAAGATATACGAGATATAAAGCAAACACAGGCACAGATAGAATACAACGTTTGACGAACGGGCGATTATTTCAAACGTAGAAATTCTCGCGCCGTTTATCAGTATCCTTGTCAGCTGTAAGGCTTCTCTTACAAAGTCGACGGTGGCCATTACCCATGCGACCGAGAACAGACCGAGCAGTATGAAGCCGAACACCTTTGACGCTTTTTTGAAAACACCGATAAGAAGCAGTCCGAGCAGGAACACAATTATGAATTTGCCCAGGTTTTCAAGCATATCAAGATAGTTTGATCTTAAATACGACGGCAGTGAATTCATATTCGGCAAAAGCTGAGTGATATATATCACCCTGCAGATTATACCGCTGCACAGAGATATGACACAGTTTATTATAAGCATCACGCCCGCCTGTTTGTCTTTTGCGCCGAACAGGAATATGACCGTTATAAGCATGATGATACTTATAACACACGCGGTCAATATCGGAATGACGTTATACAGAAACGCCCATAATATCTGTAATCTGAAATTCTTTATAAGCGCTTCCGCCTGGTGAATAACGTTCTGATACGTCACCTCGCGCGCTATGTAGAACGTAAGATCGCTTAAAACAGTGAAAATAAACGCGATAAGCATTATTGCCGCGGCTATTCTGAAAAACACCGCCGCTTTACTTTTATTAGCTGCCATTTTGTTTTTTCCTCCGTAATTTTTTTAAAATAAGGCGCGGTGTTTTTGTATTACCGCGCCTTTACAGTTATTTATATTTATTCCTCTTCTTTTTGTTCCTGTTTAGGTAAGCCCTTTGCCGAAAGAGCGGCGGACAGGCACATGACAACAAATCCGGCTACCAGAATTATGGAAGCGCAGTAGTTTACAACGCTTGCCAGCAGTCCGAACACGCCGCTTGCTATAGCGCCGCCCAAGAAATCCTTGACCGAGTCTACGATAGCGGTTATCATCTTTACAAAATATACGATATCTATCAAAAGGAACACGCCGCCTGTAATAAATCCCGCAAGCTTCGTGAACTTGCCGTAGCCTTTAAGAATCAGTATTGCAAGTGAGATAAGTCCGAGCATGTAGAGCAGGCTGATCAAACCGTTGAATATCACGCTGCCGGATATTATGCTTGTACGGAAGCCGTACGAAATAACGAGCGTGACGCGGGTGAACGGCGAAACCAGAAACATGCTTATCGAAATGATTATGGCTTTGCACAAAAGCACGAACGATACGTTGCCTTTGTTCTTTGTAAACATCGCAATGACGAGCGCCGCGACGAATACGATCTGCAAAAGCGTCTGCAGGAAATAAACTATAACTGCAAAGAAGCCGTATACGTTGGCAAACATCGCCTGGAACAGACCGAAGAAGAATATGTCTCCGATATATCCTGCCAGCGTTGCGAACAATAATATGAGCAGCGCTGCTATAAACGCGATGGTCGCGATTTTAAAAAGAAGCGGCATGTTTTTGAAATTTTCGAGTATTTTTTTCATTTTAAGCTCCTTCAACTGTTTTTCTTTATGATAACACATATTAAAAGAGTTGTCAATATTTTACCGCGATATTCTTAAATTATTTTAATTGAATTTCTTCTCCAGCTTCTGCAGGACCGGATAAAGCGAAACGTACGCGAGCACGGATACGACGGTAAGAATCAGACCTTTTATGATATTGAAAGGCGTGTTGAATATCAGAAGCGCCATGGGCAGGCTGTCAATCCACGGCAGTATCTCTTTATACGTGCCGACGACGCCTTCGACCGATCCGCCGAAATAAAGTCTGATATACGCGGGATATACTATAAAATAGTTTACCGGGTACGCAACGGCCGCCATCGTAAACGAGCCGGCGATGCCGCCGACTATAAGCCCCGTGCGTCTTTTCATTTTCAGATGTATGAGCGAAGCGGTAAGGACGTATACCGCCCCTATCGCAAAATTTGCTATTTCACCTATGCCGCCCGTGCTTCCCATGGGGATATGTATGAGATTTTTTACAAGGCACACGAGAACGCCCCATAAAGGACCGGCGGTGATGCCGGCAAACAGCGCCGGAAAATCCGAAAAGTCGAATTTTATATACGGCGGCATGAATGGGACGGGTATTTCAAGTACCGGCATCATGAGTATGACGGCTATCGCCGACATGATCGCCGTTAAAACGAGTTTGTATAAGAATTTTTTGTTTTTGCTTTTCATAAATAAAATCAAGCCCCCGACAAAAATCGGGGGCTTTAAAAACCTTTCTTTGCACTATGTGCAATTATTTTCTCTCATCCGGACTGTACCGTCGGCGCAGGAATCACACCTGCTCGGCAGCTTGCGCTGTTAGTGGGCTATTACCACCGGTTTGGAATTTCACCTGAGTTGTAAACAACTCCCCCGAAAATAATTTTATTCAGTTTTGGTTTTGTATAGACTATTATCCGTCTATTTCGGTAACAACACCGGAACCGACGGTTCTGCCGCCTTCACGGATAGCGAAGCGGAGACCTTTTTCGATAGCGATGGGGGTGATAAGCTCAACGTTCATAACTACGTTGTCGCCCGGACGGCACATATCAACGCCTTCGGGAAGGCCGATAACGCCGGTAACGTCAGTAGTTCTGAAATAGAACTGGGGTCTGTAGCCCGGGAAGAACGGTTTCTGACGGCCGCCTTCTTTTTCGGTCAGAACGTAGACCTGGCCTTTGAATTTGGTATGCGGATGGATGGAGCCGGGTTTGCAGATGACCTGTCCTCTTTCGATCTCTTTCTTCTGGATACCGCGGAGAAGCAGACCTATGTTGTCGCCTGCCTGAGCGGAGTCAAGAAGCTTTCTGAACATTTCAACACCGGTGATAACGGTTGATCTCTTCTCTTCGGAAAGACCGACTATCTCAACGTTGTCGCCCATTTTAACTGTTCCGCGCTCTACTCTACCGGTAGCAACGGTGCCGCGGCCGGTGATGGAGAATACGTCCTCAACAGGCATAAGGAAGGGCATGTCAGCCTTTCTGTCAGGAGTCGGGATGTAGCTGTCAACAGCATCCATCAGCTCGAATATAGGAGCGTATACGGGGTCGTTCGGGTCGGTTGACGGGGATTCGAGAGCGTTACGTGCGGAACCACGGATTATCGGGATCTCGTCGCCCGGGAAATCGTACTCGTTAAGAAGATCTCTGATCTCCATCTCTACGAGTTCGAGAAGTTCGGGGTCGTCAACGAGGTCTGTCTTGTTCATGAAAACGACGATAGCGGGAACGCCGACCTGACGGGCGAGCAGGATGTGCTCACGGGTCTGCTGCAGCGGTCCGTCGTTACCTGCAACAACGAGTATAGCGCCGTCCATCTGAGCAGCACCGGTGATCATGTTCTTGATATAGTCGGCATGCCCGGGGCAGTCAACGTGTGCATAGTGACGCTTGTCAGTCTCATACTCAACGTGTCTGGTGTTGATTGTGATACCTCTTGCTTTTTCTTCGGGAGCGTTGTCTATCTGGTCGTACGCCATGAATTCAACGTTGCCGTTCTTTAAGCCGAGAGCCTTTGTGATAGCTGCGGTAAGGGTGGTCTTGCCGTGGTCAACGTGGCCTATAGTACCAATGTTGACGTGCTCTTTTGTTCTTTCGAACTTTTGCTTTGCCATTGTTATTTCCTCCTTGATTTGAAACTCTGTTTCATTTAAATAATTTTATTTTTTCTTATAAATTCCCTTTCGGGTATTTGCGCTTTTGTTTTGCTTTGCTTATCTTCTCTTACCGGAGATTATATCCTCCTGGATGCTCTTAGGCACCTGCGAGAAGTGGCTCGGCTCCATGGTGTAGTTTCCTCTGCCCTGCGTGCAGGAGCGGAGGTCCGTGGCGTAACCGAACATTTCGGACAGCGGTACGAACGCCGTTATCTCAACGGAACCCGTGAGATTTTCCGTATTCTGTACCTGGCCGCGTCTGGACGAGATGTCGCCCAAAACCGTTCCGTAATATTCGTCCGGGGTGATAACGACTACTTTCATTATCGGCTCCGTAAGAACGGGTTCGGCTTTCTTCAGCGCGTCCTTTACAGCCATTGAACCGGCTATCTTGAACGCCATATCGGAAGAGTCGACTTCGTGATAAGAACCGCCGAGCAGCGTTACCTTTACGTCAACCACGTTATATCCCGCAAGAACGCCGGACTGCAGTGCGCTCTGAATGCCCGCGTCTACCGCCGGGATATATTCCTTCGGCACCTCGCCGCCTACCACCTTGCTCTCAAACTCGTAGCCCTTGCCCTTTTCGTTCGGCTCAATATTGATCTTAACGTGACCGTACTGACCGTGACCGCCGGACTGACGTGCGAATTTGGTGTCTGAATACGCGGCTTTTGTGATAGTCTCTTTGTAGGAGACCTGAGGTTTACCGATGTTTGCCTCGACCTTGAACTCACGGAGAAGCCTGTCTATGATTATTTCAAGGTGAAGCTCGCCCATACCGGCTATGATGGTCTGACCCGTCTCTTCATCGGTATAGGTGCGGAACGTGGGATCCTCCTCCGCCAGTTTTGATAACGCTATGCCCATCTTTTCCTGACCGGCTTTGGTCTTCGGTTCGATGGCAACGCGGATAACGGGATCCGGGAATTCCATACTTTCAAGAATAATGGGGTGCTTCTCATCGCAGAAGGTGTCGCCCGTGGTGGTATTCTTTATGCCGACTACGGCGGCTATGTCGCCGGAGTAGCAGCAGTCTATATCCTTACGGTCGTTCGCGTGCATCTGAAGCAGTCTGCCCATACGCTCGCGCGTTCCCTTCGTTGAATTGTAGACCGTCGTGCCCGCCTCCACCGTACCGGAATATACTCTGAAGAAGCAGAGCCTTCCAACGTAGGGGTCGGTCATTATTTTGAAAGCAAGTGCGGAAAACGGCTCCGAATCGCTCGGGTGCCGCTCCGCCGGCTCGTCTGTTCCGGGAACTTTGCCCTTTATCGCCGGTATGTCCACCGGGGAGGGCATATAGTCCACAATGGCGTCAAGCAGCTTCTGTACGCCCTTGTTCTTGAACGACGTTCCGCAGCAAACGGGTATTATCTCGTTCGCTATGACGGCTTTGCGCAGAGCTGCTTTGAGCTCCGGCACTGTGATCTCTTCTTCGGATATGAATTTTTCCATAAGCGTATCGTCCGTCTCGGCGATCGCCTCGACCATTTTTTCACGGTACTCTTTGGCTTTTTCAAGCATATCCGCGGGTATTTCTTCAATAATTACTTCTTTTCCCTGGTCGTCCGTGGAGTTTATGTCCGCAACCATTTCCATCAAGTCAATGATGCCGACGAACGAATCCTCCTGACCTATGGGAAGCTGTATCGGAACGGGATTGGCTTTGAGCCTTTCCCTTATCATATCGACTACACGGTAGAAATTGGCGCCCATGATGTCCATTTTATTGACGTACGCCATTCTCGGCACCTGGTATTTGTTTGCCTGACGCCATACCGTCTCCGACTGGGGTTCAACGCCGCCCTTTGCGCAGAAGACGGTGACAGCACCGTCAAGCACTCTAAGCGAACGTTCGACCTCGACCGTAAAATCGACGTGTCCGGGGGTGTCTATAATGTTGATTCTGTTTCCGCGCCAGAAGCATGTCGTAGCGGCGGACGTTATCGTTATACCGCGCTCACGCTCCTGTTCCATCCAGTCCATTGTTGCAGAGCCGTCATGAGTCTCACCGATCTTATGCGTTTTACCGGTATAGAACAGGATACGTTCCGTTGTGGTCGTCTTGCCGGCATCGATATGAGCCATTATACCGATATTTCTGGTAAGTTCTAACGGATATTCTCTTGGCATTTACTGAACAACTCCTGAAATTATACTTTGTAGTGGGCGAAAGCCTTGTTGGCTTCTGCCATTTTATGCGTGTCTTCTCTCTTCTTGACGGACGAACCGGTATTGTTCATCGCATCAATTATCTCGCCTGCTAAGCGAGCGGCCATGGTCCTCTCACTGCGCTCTCTTGCGTATCTCGTGAGCCAGCGGAGACCGAGAGTCCTCTGTCTTTCGGGGCGTACGTCCATAGGAACCTGGTACGTGGAGCCGCCTACACGACGAGCCTTTACTTCCAGTTTGGGCATGATATTCTCAAGCGCAGCCTGGAACGCTTCAAGCGGGTTCTTTCCGGTTTTCTGTTCCACCGTCTCGAATGCGTCGTAAACTATCTTCTGAGCAACGCCTTTTTTGCCGTCCAGCATTATATTGTTGATGAGCTTTGTAACGAGCTTTGAATTATAAAGCGGATCCGGCAGAACGTCTCTTTTTGATATTTGACCTCTTCTCGGCATTATGCTTCCCTCCTTCATATAGATTAATGAATTCACAGGTACTCGAAAATTTATCCGTAAATGCGGCGGTCAAACGGTCATATAAAACATTTCCGTATGATTTTGCCTGCAATTTTCAGTATTCTTTTCTGTACTGTTTGCACCTTTTACGCGGTGCGATTATTTTTTAGGTCTTTTTGCGCCGTAAATCGAACGCGCCTGCATTCTGTTGGCAACGCCCTGAGTATCGAGCGTACCGCGGATGATGTGGTAACGTACGCCAGGCAGGTCTCTGACTCTGCCGCCGCGTATAAGAACTACGCTGTGTTCCTGCAGATTATGACCGATACCGGGGATGTAGCACGTTGCCTCAAGTCCGTTAACGAGCTTTACTCTTGCTATTTTACGGATAGCGGAGTTCGGCTTCTTAGGTGTAGCTGTTGTAACCTTGGTGCATACGCCTCTCTTCTGGGGAGAGCTCTGGTCCGTGGCGCGCTTCTTCAAAGAGTTGTAGCTCTTCTGGAGCACGGGAGCCTTGGACTTATACACCTTCTGCTGACGGCCGTTTTTAACGAGCTGATTAAAGGTGGGCATGGATTTCCTCCTTTCATACGGAATTATGTTTTATACACAGGCGGCGGCACCGGAATACCGCTTTGCCGTAGTATCACTGTTTTTTATACGCGCATACCGCGCAGCCTACGTCTATGCCGCAAAGAGCGCCGAGCTCCGCCATGGAGCTTTTCATATCTGCCTCAACGCCCGCCGCGTCGGCGGCAGACAAGACGTTTTGTTTGATAAAGTCGGAGCAGTCGTAAGCGAGAAGCACTTTTTCCGCTTCCCCGTTTTTGAGCAGCTTCATAGCGCTGTTGTAACCCGCCGTTATCTTACCGGCAGGTCGGCTGTCCGTCTTCATTACCGTTTCCTTTCGCTCTCTTTTCTGTTGGCATAATACGGATTATACAAACAATCGCATAGTAGTATAACATAAAAGGCAGGATTTGTCAATATTTTAATTAAAAATATTTTCTATCATACAGACCAAATTTTTTATTTATTTTGCCTTTTTTGCAGTCATTTTGACTATTGCTGCTGCTTTTTGTCGTTTTTGCGCTTTTTGCCGGTCATATAAAGCAGGACGATCACGCCGGCGACGGCGGCGGCGGACGATACCGCTATTATTATCACCGTGAGCGTTATATTATCCGAATTCTCCGCGCTCTTTTCGGCGTCGGGATCCGGGCCGTCCTCGATTATTTTGATGATTTTTGAGCATACGCTGTACTTTTCGCCGGATGAAGCGACCTGCGGACAAACCACGGCAAACACGCCGCTGCCGGTCACGGCTCCGTCGGAGAGCTTCACTTCTCCCGACAAAGTAGTTATACTGCAAAGCGCCGTCACGTCAAGCTCCGTGTTGCCGCCTTTTATCACTTTTGCGCTCAGTCTTCCCTCTCCGTCTGCCGACGCTTCGAGCGCGACGGCGGTATTCGATGTGAGCGACGGTTTTGATAACGTATACGCGCCGCATCCCGACGTCACGGACGCGCCGCCTTCGTCGCCGTATGCTGTGCAGACGTACATACCGCGGCTGCGCATGAGCGAGACGAGCTCCTCCGGCATACCGTCAGGCCCGGCGTAATACGCGGAGTTCAGTTCGCTCAGCGTACGGCAGAGCGAGCATAATGAAACGTGCAGCTCGCGTCCGTCCACCGTGTAAGGTCCGCCTGTGTACGCGGACGGCATTCCCGCCGCCGCGGCGGATTTGAGCACGGATTCGTCGCCGCTTAATATCACGCAGCGGTCCGTCATCTCGTATTCTTTTATTAGTCCGGATATGGCGGAAAACGCGTCCGCGTCTTTTACGTCAATGTGGAAGACGGACTTCGGATATTCTTTGTAGACCGCCTCAAAAAGCTCCTCCAGCGTCGTTATGCTGTCGTTTGCGCCCATTCTTCTGTCAGTATACGAAAGTGATTTGAGCGCTCCGAGCGCCGTGTCCGGGATATAGAGCTGCGAAGACAGATAGGCGGTCGTTTCCGTTCTGGAAAGCACCGCCTCGCCGTCTTTTGTGACGAACGCTCCGAGCCGCACGACCGATACGCCGCCGTCGAGCGCGAATAAAACGGCTTTCAACGTATTGTCCGGCGCGGCTCCGCAGTCTCCGCCGTCCGCTATGACGACCTGCCTGCGCATCACGGTGGTATCCTTAACTTTTTCGAACACGGACAAAATCGCCGCCGATTCCGAGGTGACGACCGCGTCCGCGCCGTTTACGGCGGAATCGAACAGCGAATCAACGCCCGCCGTGCCGTTTACCCAAACCGTGACGAGCCTTTTGTGAAGCTCGTAGACCGTCTCGCCGTCCGCGGCGTTCTCCGATAACATTACCGCGCGGCAGCCGTTTGAATAAAGCAGACGGCTTATCTCCGCGCCGCTCGCGCTGTCGCGCGACGACATATCAAGAACTAATCTTATATATTCGTTTTCTTTGAATTTTTCCAACAGCGACACGTTTGACACGACGACGAAGCTGTCGCTGTATTCGTTTTCGTCTATGAATGAAGACAGAAGCTGCGCGGATCTTTCGTCGGAGACGTAGAAAGCGGGCAGCGCAAGACCTTCAAACTGTTTTATCCTGTCCTCAAGCCTGCCTAAATCGACCGCGCCGTCGTATCCGTGCAGTTCACCGCCTGACTCTTTTACGGTCATCATGACCGCGCCGGGTCTCTGCTTGTTTTCCGCGAATGCCGGCAAGCTCTGCCTGTCTCTCTGCACCACGACGGGCGGCTCCGTTATGCCTGTGTCCGGCGTATATATTTCCGCTGTAAAGGAATCCGCGGCGGACACCCACGACGGTATGCCTTTTTTAATCGTAATATCGTCAAACTGCGCCGTTATGCCGCGTCCGTCAAGTCCGGCTCTGCCGGCTCTGATAGCCGGAAGGCCGCCTTCTATAACGGTCACTCCGTCGATACAGCCGAAAGCCGTACCGTCTTTAACCGCGACGGCGAGCGTGAACTGCGCGCCCTCTTTTATCATTCCGCCGCTGAATTTGGCCGGGTCTATCCTGCTTTCGTCTATATGATCCGAAAGCTTTGCGGAGCTTATAGTCTTCCAGGACGAGGCGCCGTTTTTATACCGTAAAGACACGCTGTCCTCAGCCGTGACGCCGCATTTTACCGTGAACTGATACATTATGTTTTCGTTCACCGCGCCGAAGCAGAGCGAGAACCAGCAGCCGCCGGAAAGCGCCGAGTTCACCGTTACTTCGCACTCGTAAATATACTCTCCCTCGTTTACTTCATACGGGAAAAGCACGGTGGAGACGGGCGGGTAAACTTCCGATGCTTCAAGCTTGAGATACCCTTTTTCCGCGAATATGAATCCGTCGTCGCCGAACGTCACGTCGGAGCCGGACGGAAGCTCGTTATCGCTGAAATCCGCGGCAAACAAAACGTCGCTGCCGCCGCCCTCCGCAAAAACGGGAAGCGCCGACAGAAGCGTTATGCAAAGTATCAGAGAAATGATCTTCTTCATTATATCGGGTCCTTTTCAAGCATCATACGCGTATAGTCGGCGGACGCCATGTTGTGAAGTCTGCGTCTGAAGCGGTACAGCCCGTCCGACTGGCGCGTATAATGCACTCTGTTTGTTAAAAGTATCACGTACATACCGGTATCGCGGTCAACGTAAAGCGACGTTCCCGTAAAACCGTTGTGACCGTAAGACAAAGGCGTGTAAAGATCGCCCGCGGCGTTGAGTCCGCCCGTAGTCAGCTGGAAGCCTAAGCCTCTGTACTCCGGTCCGTAAGGCGTGTAATTCGTTATCGCCCTCTCAAACGTTTGTTTAGACAAAAACTGCTTATGCTCAAATTCTCCTCTGCCGGACAGCATCGCGGCAAAATTGCACAGGTCGTCAATACACGAGAAGACGCCCGCGTTGCCGGAAACGCCGCCTATATACCGCGCGTTTTCGTCGTGAACGTTGCCGTGGATGTAATGCTCAAACCGCGGCGACCATTCCTGTGTCGCTATGTCCGCGCCTTTGAACCTTTCCGATTTCATTGGATTATAGCCGGTCCGGCTCATTTTAAGCGGCTTGAAAACGAGCTCGTCCGCAAGCTGATCGAGCGGCTTGCCACAGCAGACCTCCGCCATCTTCGCAAGCAGTATATATCCCATGCAGGAGTATTCGACTTTCGTTTCCGCCTCGTATTTCAGCGGATAATTGAGCACCGCGTGCGCGGGATCGTACCCCTTTTCGCACTCCGCCTGTATCGGAAAATGCGCGGGTATGCCGCTGCAGTGCGTCATAAGCTGTTTTACCGTTATGCCGCGCTTGTCCTCCGGCGCGTCCGGGAAATAGCGGCTGACGGTGTCCGGCAGCGTCATTTCGCCTTCTTCTATGAGCCGCAGTACGACCATCGTCGTGCTTATCAGTTTTGACAGCGACGCCATGTCGTATACCGTGTCAAGCGTCGCGGGTATCGCGCCGTCCGGTATAGGTCCTTTAAATACGCCGTCCGGCTTGTCCTCGTTCATTATGACACGCGAGAAACCGAACGCTTTTTTGTAGTAAACGCCGTTTTTGTCGCCTATCGCGCAAACCGCGGACGGAACGTAATAATTATCTATCGCTTCCCCGCAAAGCCTGTCTATATTATCAAACCGCATATTTGAACCTCCATACATTGTTATTATATAACAAAAAATTGATTTTGTAAAGGATTTTCACGTAAAATGTTGCACGTCACGCTTGATTTAAGGCTCAAAACGTGATAAAATACGTCTGAAATACGATATTTACAGGTAAAAACGATGCCGAAATGTTATTTATGCCCGCGTAAATGCGGGGCGGACCGCCCGTCCTCGCGCGGTTTCTGCGGTGCCGATACTCTGCGGCTCGGCCGCGCCGCGCCTCACTTTTATGAAGAACCGCCGGTCTCCGGCAAAAACGGATCAGGGACGATATTTTTTTCCGGCTGTCCTTTGTCGTGCGTGTTCTGCCAGAATCACGAACTGTCGGACGGCTGCTTCGGCAAGCCGGTGACGGTAAATAAGCTCGCCGACATAATGCTTTCGCTTCAGGACAGAGGCTGCCACAATATAAATCTCGTCTCACCCACGCCTTACGTTAAGGATATTATAAAAGCGCTTGATATTGCAAAACTGAAGATACCCGTCGTTTACAACACGTCCGGGTACGAACGCGTGCAGACGCTCAAAGCGCTTGAAGGGTACGTGGATATATACCTGCCGGATCTCAAATACGTAAGCGGTGAGCTGTCTGAAAAATACTCCGGCGCGGCCGATTATCCGTCCGTCGCCGCTGGGGCTCTTTCCGAGATGATGCGTCAGCGCGGCGGGTGCGAATACGGCGAGGACGGCATGATGAAGCGCGGCGTTATAGTGCGCCATTTGGTGCTGCCGTCGCACAAGGACGAGAGCATAGCTGTTTTGAAATTCTTACACGAAAACTACGATAAAAGCAAGTTTCTGCTCTCGCTCATGTCGCAGTACGTCCCGGATTTCAAGGCCGGCGAATACCCTGAGATAAACCGGAAATTGACGAAACTCGAATACCGCAGAGTGTCCGAATACGCTATAGCGTTGGGCTTTGACGGCTTTTTCCAGGAGAGCTCGTCCCAGTCAAGCGACTTTACGCCGCCGTTCGATCTGACCGGGATCGATCAATGATATATAACAAAACGGGCTGCCGGTCATACGGCAGCCCGTTTTAAGTTTCAGTGTTGCTTATTTCTTTTTACTCTTTATGATTATCAGCACCACGGCGCCTATAAGCGCAAGCGCGAGCAGTGCGATGATAACGACGAGAAGTATTATGATGAGAGTGCTTATTCCCATGCCTTTTTGCTCGGCTTCTGCGGTCGCCGATTCCGCTGCGGCGTCGGTCGTTACGTCGTTTGTAGCTTTCTCGGACACGGCGTCCGTCTGAGTTTCAACGTCCGTATCGGTCGCGGCTTCCGTTTCCGTTGTGGCGTCCGTTTCACTCTCCGCTGCAGCCTCGGTCTCCGTTTCGGTCTCGGTCTCTGTCTGCGTCTCTTTTTCGGTCAGCTCAATCTTTGCAAAGTCTGAGTAGACAGGTCCGTTCTCTTCTCCGTTCTTCACGTTCCACACGGCGACGCAGTAATATCTTTCCGCTTCATTCTGCAGCGGTTCAAACGTCTTGTCGTTTGCGCCTATGACCGCCTTTATGAGCGGATATTCGGCTTTGCTGCTTGAATACCACTGATATTTGAGCTCTCCGCCGTCCGTCGCCTCCGCCGTCACGGAAAGCGTTACTTTATCTCCGTAATGCGCTTTTACGGATTCCGGATGCTTTTTGATGTCCGGCTGAGTGGGCGGTATAAGATTGACGTTCAACTTTGCGTTCTTCGTGGAAACGTATTTTCCGTTGGTGCCGTATACGTAGCAGTAGAACAGATAACCGTTTATCTCGGCGGACGCTTTTATTTTGAGGATGGACGTATCCGCGCCGGATACTACTCCGTCAGAGCCGTTTTTGAGTTTTTTGGGCGTGTTGGGTTTGTCTATCGTTCCGCCGGGTTTTACCATATACCACTCGTACGACGCGGCGTTGCCCGCGTCAACGGCAAACGTCGCAACGTCGCCCTCGGTCGCGTACGTATCCTTCGGATCCATGAATATTTCGGGCAGATGCTCGCCGGTGCTGTTGACGACGACAATATCCATTTCAGACGATTCGTTTGAGA
>JAEEGJ010016808.1_pt1 | contig 16697 bp, 11 predicted proteins | sample 8958761 | NCBI WGS metagenome assembly JAEEGJ01 (sample SAMN16246546, study PRJNA631951) | gut metagenome | biome: gut microbiome; feature: rumen; material: RS-attached | host: Bos | place: Iran: Karaj | collected 2018-10 | reverse complement strand
CTACCATCCGCTACGACTCCATCAGCGAGGACCGATTCCATTGGAAGGCGCAGAACTACAAGATCCGAACGCTGAGAGGTCTGCGTGAAGAAATCAAGTCGGGCGCGGTCATAGACACCATCATCCATATGGAGCCGATGGATCTGGTCTATTCGGACGGACAGCAGGAAACGTTGACTTCCGACGAGTTACGACAGTACATCTCGAAGCAGATAGAGCGTGGTTCAACCAATGTGGTGCAATATGAGGTAGAGTATCACAAACGCATCGCCACCTCCTTCGCGTCGTTCATCCTGACGGTGATTGGCGTCAGTCTGTCCAGCAGGAAACGAAAGGGAGGCATGGGCGTCTATCTGGGTATAGGTCTGGCACTCTCGTTCTCTTATATCCTGCTGCAGACCATCAGCTCGACGTTTGCCATCAATGCCGACACGCCACCGATCATTGCCGCATGGATGCCGAATGTTCTCTATGCCTTCATCGCATACTTCTGCTACAGACAAGCGCCGAACTAAAGGTGGAAAGGTGAAAAAGTAAAAAGGTAAAAAAGTACAAAGTGAAATTTGAAGAAACATATTTGAACGATAATATCCTCGATGCGCTCTATGACATGCGCTTCGACGAGATGACCCCTATCCAGGAACGTTGTATCCCAGAGATCCTCGATGGCTACGACGTTTTGGGTGTGGCACAGACGGGAACGGGAAAGACCGCCGCCTATCTGCTGCCTATCCTCTCACAATTAGATGACGGCGACTATCCCAAGGATGCCATCAACTGCATCATTATGTCCCCCACCCGAGAACTTGCCCAGCAGATAGACCAGGCCATGCAAGGCTTCGGCTATTATCTCGACGGTGTGTCGTCTGTGGCTGTCTATGGCGGCAACGACGGTGGACGATATGAACAGGAGCTGCGTGGTATGCGTCTTGGTGCCGATGTGCTCATCGCTACACCAGGCCGTCTGCTCAGTCATCTGAAAGTGGGAAACCTCGACCTCTCCCGTTGCAGCTTCTTCGTCCTCGACGAGGCAGACCGAATGCTCGATATGGGATTCATCGACGACATCATGAAGATTGTGCAGCAGTTGCCGCAGTCGTGTCAGCGTATTATGTTCTCTGCCACGATGCCGCCGAAGATCCGTGAACTGGCCGTCACCCTGCTCCACAACCCTGTGGAGGTGAAGATTGCCGTCTCCAAGCCAGCAGAGAAGATCCGCCAGAGTGCCTATGTCTGTTATGATCCGCAGAAGCTGAAGATCATCAATCACATCTTCAAGAAAGGTGATCTGCAGCGTGTCATCATCTTCTCCGGAAAGAAAGAGAAGGTAAAGGAGATTACCAGAAGCCTGAAACAGATGCACATCAACTGCGACCAGATGCACTCAGACCTCTCCCAACAGGAGCGTGATGAGGTGATGTACCGTTTCAAGGCTGGACAGACGGATGTGCTTGTAGCCACAGACATCGTAGCCCGTGGTATTGACATCGATGACATTCGCACCGTCATCAACTATGATGTTCCCCATGATGCAGAAGACTATGTCCACCGTATTGGTCGTACGGCCCGTGCAGACCGTGACGGAGAGGCCATCACGTTCATCAGCGAGGCAGACATTTACCGTTTCCAGCAGATAGAGCATTTCCTGGGTAAGGAGGTGGAGAAGATTCCTCTGCCCGAAGGTCTCGGAGAGGCTCCGGTCTATACCAAACGTGAGAAGAAACGTTCCAACACCCGTCGTCATGGCCGTTGGCACTCGAAGGGCAACGGCTCGAAGAATAATCAAAGAAATCGTAAGAAGCATGCTGACAAAGCCAATCGCAAAGATCAACCTCGGGCTTAACGTCGTTGAGCGCCGTGCTGACGGTTACCACAATCTGGAGACCGTCTTCTATCCCGTCCCCATCTGTGATGCCCTGGAGGTGTTTGAGATGGACGAGCAGTTCCCTTCGTCCGTGGATTGCGACCTGAAGGTGACGAACATTGTGATTGACGGCGATGAGCAGAAGAACCTTGTGGTGCGTGCCTACAACCTGTTGAAGCAGGACTTCCCTGCCCTTCCTCGCGTACACGCGCATCTATATAAAGGTATACCCACACAGGCCGGTATGGGAGGTGGCAGCAGCGACTGTGGTTTTATGATTACATTGTTGAATCAGATGTTCAAGTTGGGACTCTCAGACCAGCAGATGATTGACTATGCCGCCCGTCTGGGAGCCGACTGTGCATTCTTCGTTTTGAATAAGCCTTGCAATGCCGAGGGTATTGGCGAAAAGCTCGAACCCATCAGTCTCTCTTTGCGAGGCTGGTATCTGGCTGTGGTGCGTCCCGCCATTCCCGTCTCCACGAAGGAGGCCTTCTCACTCATCACCCCTCAGCATCCGGCATTAAATTGTCGTGACATCGTCATGCAGCCTGTGGAGACCTGGCGTGACCGTCTGACCAACGACTTCGAGAAGAGTGTCTTTGCGCTCCATCCTGAGATCGGGGCAATCAAGGATCGTCTCTATGACATGGGGGCTGTCTATGCAGCAATGTCTGGATCCGGTTCATCGCTCTTCGGACTTTTCCGTGAACCTGTCTCCCTCGATGAGTTCAATGCCGAAGGCACGTTTAAAACTGTCATCCTTCTTAAATAAGAAACTCTGGAATTTCCAGAGTTTTTATTTCCCCTCCTTTAGGAGGGGTTAGTGGTGGTCTGAACAACGGCTTTGCGCTTGCTACTGCATGGAATCAAAAAAAGCAAGAATTATCCATCGTTCAGACCCCCTCTGGCTCCCCCTAACTTAGGGGGAGAAGATGTTACTGAATACCGTCTTCACGGAGTTTCTTCTGCCATTTCCAGGCACTCTTCAGCACTTCTTCCGTAGGTGTGTCAGCCTTCCAGCCAAGCACCTTGTTGGCTTTGTCGACGTTACCCCATACCTGCTCGATGTCACCCTCACGACGGGGCGCATAGGTCCAGTTCACTTTCACGCCTGTGGCCTTCTCAAAGCCCTCGACGACCTCTAAGGTGGACAGGCCCTTACCCGTACCGATATTGAAGACCTCCACGGCATCAGTCTCAGGCTTGTCGAGCACGCGTTCCATAGCCTTCACGTGAGCCTTGGCCAGATCCACCACATAGATATAATCGCGGATACAGGTCTTATCTGGCGTGTTATAGTCGTGACCGAAAATCTTCAGCTGTTCACGGATACCCATAGCCGTCTGTGTCACGAAGGGAATGAGGTTCATAGGCACACCGTTGGGCAGCTCGCCGATGAGTGCTGAGGGATGGGCGCCGATGGGGTTGAAGTATCTCAGGATGATACTCTTGATGGGAGCACCCGAATGGATATAGTCCTGGATGATCTCCTCGTTGATCTGCTTCGTGTTGCCGTAAGGACTCATCGCCTTCTGGATGGGTGCATTCTCCGTGACAGGCAGGTTCTCCTGTGAAGGCTGACCATAGACGGTGCAGCTCGACGAGAAGATGATACCCTTCACATCGTACTTCGGCATCAGTTCCAACAGGTTGATGAGTGACGTCAGGTTATTGCGATAATAGAGCAGCGGCTTCTCCACACTCTCACCCACGGCCTTCGAGGCAGCGAAATGGATGATACCCTCAATCTTCGGGTACTTCTTGAACACCCCCTCAAGGGCTTCGAAGTCGCAGCAGTCCACTTTCTCAAAGGCAGGACGAATGCCTGTGATCTTCTCGATACCGTCCAACACGTTGATGTTCGAGTTCGAGAGATTGTCGATAATCACTACCTCATAACCTGCTTCCTGCAGTTCGACGGTTGTATGGCTTCCAATGAAACCCGTACCGCCTGTTACTAAAATTGTCTGTTTCATTTATCTATAAACTATAAACTTTAAACTCTAAACTCTAAACCAAACTCACTCCGGGAACGGGTTCTCACCTGCCTCCGGAACAAAGCTGTTCTCTGCTGCTCTCTTCTGATAGACGACAACGGTTCTCTCCACGGTGTTCGTCTCATTTCTCATATAGATGATACCCGATCTGGTGCCATCCGTCTTATTCGGACTGGCGGTGATGGTCACCTTACCGTTACCCTCTCCAGAGGCGGGATCAAGGAACAACCAATCTACATCCGCAGCAAGATTCCACTTACAGTTGGATTTGATAGACAGGATATTCTCTTTTGTGTCCGACAAGGTCAATTCCTCACTGGCGGCGATATAGTCGGGCTTCGTACCAGTATCGGCATCATCGTCGCCACCGCCACAGGCAACGAACGCCACCATCATCAACAGAAATATCGTTGTTTTCTTCATCATCTCAATCATATCTGTCTCCTTTCCTATTTAATGATCATTTTCTTTCCTTCTACCACATAGACACCAGGCTTCAGTCCGTTTCTGATGTCAGTCTTCGAAGCGCAGCTCTTGACAAGCACGCCCCGCATATCATACACTCTGACACCCTCGGCAGTCTCATCTATCATATTCCTCACGGACTTAATGCCGGTAGTCATACCATCCAGCACACCGATGGAACGGGTGTTCGAGGTGGTGGTCATATAGGCCTCGAAGGGATACACGGATCGGAGTCCTTTCACGAACTTGCTGCCCTTGTCTGCCTGCGAGTAGGTCACGATGTCGTTATTCACGTTCAGGGCCAGGATGGCGTCATCATTCTTGTTGACGTAGTTTGGAACGAATGTGCGGTCGCTAAACTTGACACTGTTCACGTCACTTGATTTCTTGACTTCCACATTCTCCGACTCGAACGTCACCTTACCCACGATCCGATAGTCCGTCAGATAGAAGGCATTGTTCGGCATACTAATTAAATAAGGTGTATTGGCCTTGATGCCTTCTGCCTCCTGATAGCCACCGGCCGTCAGTTCGTACAGCCAGAACGGCTTCTCCTCGCTCTCTGTCGTCCACTTCTTGAACGGGAGGATGTTTCCTTTGCTGGCGTGCTTGATGGTCTGCACGTCGTATGGCAGGGCGATGGTCTCCCATCCCTTCGGCTCCGTGATACCGGTTTCCATCGAATAGTTATGGGTATAAGAAATCTTCTCTGCCTTGAAGGAACGCGGACAGTAGAAGTCGTTGCCTTCCTTGCCGTCGGTCAGGACAACGCTCTTGGCAACACCATCCACCACAGCGTTCTGGTCAGCCCACGCCACATACTTCGCATCGCTCACATAGAGCAGGAAATTCGGATTGCCGACAATGGCCTTGAACTGTGTAGAGGGATTCCAGATGACGGCAGCCAAATCCGTACAGTTCGACAGCGCATCCTCCCTAATGCCAGTCACTTCCCATTGGTTATCAGCGTATGCCACTTTCGCCGGTACCTCCAGAACCTGCTGATTGTCACCCGATGTCACAGTAACTTGATGATCTGTAAACGAAGACACCAGATAGTGGATACCGTCCTTCTCAAACGTCATCTCCATCGCTTCGAAGGAAATGTTCACATTGATGTCGGCACGGATACTGTTAATCGTATAGTGGTTATCAACGATGGCCGAGGTCACGTCGCTGCCATTCACCTTCAGGGATTTTGTCATATAGCCCTCGTCGGGTATGAAGGTCAGCACGGCCGTGGTATCTTCATTGAAGTATGCCGACCAAGATTTGTCGCGGAGGATGACATTGCCGTCGATATCAACCTCACCCTTTCCTGCGACATAGACCGTCAGGATATACTTGTTGACAGGAATCTCCTCATACTCGGCAATAAGCGTCGTATTCCTCTTGAGATTCTTGATGGAATACTGGTATTTTCCCAACTCCGAGGTGATATCCTGATCGCCGAGCGTGACTTGTTTGATACGCCAATTGTCACCGGGACTGAAGGTGATGAAAGCATCCACTCCGTCCTCTATTCTGAACACAGCAGTCGTATCTTCCACCTGTACGTCTTGGAAGTTGACGGTACCCTTACCTATCGAGGTGACAGTCAGCCGATAGTGTATCTTCTCATACATCACAGCCACCTTATAGTCCTGATCGATATAGGCAATGGCATATTCGCCGAATCTAGGTTTCTCCGTTGTCAGCGTGTCGGCAGCATAGATGTCAGCAAACAGACTGTCGCTGATGATGGTATCATTCACCGCCACATCCATAATCTGATAGCCCTTGTCTGAGACGAAGGCCACTATCAGGGAGTCACCCTCCATAAAGGTGTACTCAATGGAGTCGTTTCTGATGATGAGCGAGTCGTTGACCAGCGAATCGGCCATGTTCATCAGGGAGTCACCCTTACAGATGGCCTGACCGTCTCCTTTCGACAGAATGGTGATCTTAAATTCACCACCGATGATCTTATAGAACTGTCTGGCCCAGCTTTCTTCATTCATAAAGGCAGCTCTGGAACCCTTGGGTACCTTCAGCGTAGCCTTCTCATAGATGCCTTCAAATACGCTCAGGTCTATCTCGAACGGTTTCTTGAATTCCACCTGTACCCACCTCAGACTGTCACAATCCTTGAAGGCAGCCTTCTCAATCTTCTCGACAGCTTCCGGGAGTTTCAATGAATCCAGACGGGTACAACCCTCAAAGGCAGACTCGCCAATCTCCTTCATCTTATCGGCTATCGTGACGGAGTCCATCTTCTCACAACCCAGGAACGTTGCCTTGGCAATCGCCGTGAGTTCCTCTGGCAGGGCTACATAAGGCAGGGCGATACAGCCTGCAAAGGCAGAGTCGCCGAGTTCTTTCAGTCCCTCGCCCAACAACAGCGATTCTATCTTCTCACAATCCTTAAAAGCAGAATTGCCGATCTTCTCCACCGACTTCGGGATTTCCACCTCTGTCAGGCTGATACAACCATCAAAGGCAGAATTGCCGATCTCTTCGACGCCATTTTCAATCGTGAGTTTCTTCAGTTCCTTACAGCCCTTGAACGCATTGTCCTTGACCACCTTCATCGAGGCCGGAATGGTCACTTCCTCCAGGCTACTGCCGTCGAAGACCGACTCACCGATATCTTTCACTGAGGCAGGGATGGTCACCACTTTCAGCTCTTCACACCCTTCAAAGGCAGAATCACCGATCTCTTCCACACCTTCCTCCAATTCTACCTTGGTCAGGCCGGTACAGTCCTTAAAGGCCTTCTCACCCACCTTCTTCACTGTGCTGGGAATGGTCACCTCCTCCAGGCTCGTACAACCTTCGAAGGCCGACTCACCGATCTCTTCCACACCAGTCTCTATTTTTAGTTTTTCCAGACTGGTACAGTCCTTGAAGGTCGTCTTGTCAATCAACTTCAGACTGCCGGGAATAACCATCTCTTTCAGACTGCTACAGCCCTCAAAGGCTGATTCACCTATCTCTTTCACCTTCGTTTTCTCACCGAATTCAAAGGTCTCCAGAGTGGTACATTCCTTAAATGCATTCTTACCGATCCCGTCGATGTTACCGGTAAGTTTGACAGACTTCAGTTTCTTATTGCCCTCAAACATCGACTCGACAATCTTCTTGATGTCGCCCTTGATCTCAATCTCCTCCAGACTGGTGCAGTTCTTGAAGAAATCCTCATTAATCTCCTCGACATCGCAGTCAATCTCTACAGTCTTCAGATTAGTACAATCCTTGAAAAGGCCTTTACCCAGTTCCTTCACGGATTCCGGAATGACAATACTTTCCAGTTTCGTACAGCCGTCGAAGACCGAATCACCGATCTTCTTCACGCTTTTAGCAATATCGATCGTGGTCAGACTGCTACAGCCGCTAAAGGCAGATTCACCAACTTCTTCAACGCCATCGCCTAACTCAATCTTTGTCAGGCTGTTACATCCTTTAAAGGCTTCTTTGGGGATCTCCTTCACGCCGCCAGAAATATTCACGGAGGTCAGTTTTGTATTCCCAGAGAAAGCATCCTCTGTGATGGCAGTCACCTTGTACTTTGTTTCCTCAAAGGTCACTTCCTTGGGAATGACAATGCTGGTGGCTGCATCCTCAACACCCTCGACTTCTACCACGCCCTCATCTGTCACATGATACTTGACATCATCGACGGTAAAGTTCTCTACAGCCTCCTTTTCTTCGTCGTCAGAGGGATCGTCACCATCTGCCAAAACGACACTATACGAGAATGCCGACAGGGCTATGATGAACATCAGTGCAAATAAAGATGATCTTCTCATTTTATGATATGACTTTATGATTTATACCTTATTTATACTATTTTCAAGATGCAAAGATAGAAAGATTATTTGAACTTTGCAAATATTTATGGTAGAATTTGGTAATATCATGAAAAATAACTAACTTTGCACACAACTAAATGACAAATAGATGAATAAGTATCAACTTTGGCTGTGCACCGCTCTGGTGCTTTGCGCTGCCTGCGTCGTGAATGCCCAACAGAAACTGGTCTTCACCCCACAATGGACGGCTCAGTCGCAGTTCGTGGGATTTTATGTGGCAAATAGTATGGGTTACTATCAGGAAGCCGGACTCGACGTGGTGATCAGACATCCTGCCGCCTCAAAACCCAGCATCGACTATCTTACCGAAGGCGAGAGCCAGTTTATCACGCTGAACCTGGTGACAGCCATGAACTTCATCGACAATGGCATCCCTTTGATCAACGTCCTGCAGATGTCACAGCAGAACAACCTGATGATTGTCTCCCACACGCCCTTGAAAGGCAAGGAGAGCCTTCGTGGCAAGAAAGTGGGCCATTGGAAGTCCGGCTTCAGCGAGCTGCCAATGGCGATGGACAAGAAGTACGGCCTCGATATCCAGTGGATACCATTCATCTCGAACGTCAACCTCTATATCTCCGGGGCCATCGACGCCGCCCTGGCGATGAGCTACAACGAGTTCTTCCAGCTGAAGATGGCCGGACAGCGCATCAAGAAGGAGCAACTGTTGTATATGCGTGACATCGGCTACAATGTGCCGGAAGACGGTGTCTATGTGACAGCAGACTTCTATAGCAAGCACAAGGATCTCGTAACAAAGTTTGCTGAGGCCACCCGCAAGGGCTGGGAATGGGCCGTGGAGCATCCTGATGAGGCACTCGACATCGTGATGGTCACTATGCGGCAGAGCGGTATCCCCGGCAATATGATTGCACAGGAATGGATGCTGAAACAGATTCTGAACCAGCTGGCCGACAAGGATACCGGCAAGCGCTCCTACAAGCTGGAGCCCAAAGCCGTGGAGCTGGCCAACCGCATCCTCCTGGAGAGCGGCGTCATTAAAAAAGAAATCACCTATCATCAGATCACACAACTATGATCCAGTTAAAAAAAGCGAAAGGATTCCATTCGTTGCATTCCAGGCTGACGCTATGGGTTATGCTGACGGTGTTGGCCGTCTTCGTCCTCATCACCATCATCATCACCAACGTCATCCGCAAAGCATTGCTAAGCAGTTCCGAGGAGAATGCGAAAAGCCGTATCGAGATTGCCAACCAGCACATCAACAGTATACTCGTGGGAGTGGAAGTGGCTGTGGACAATGTGATACCGGAGGTCATGGAAAAACTGGACACCCCCGACCAGTTTTATCCGATGGTTCAAAAGATTCTGGAGCTTAATCCTCCCATCATCGGCTCTGCCATTGCCTTTGAGCCCAACTATTTCCCCCAGAAGGGTGAGCACTTCTCCCCTTACGCCTATCGCACGGTCAACGGCACCATCGAGACTAAACAGCTGGGCTCGTCGGAATATGAGTACCACTATATGGACTGGTATCAGATTCCCAAACTGCTGAAGAAGAACTACTGGAGCGAGCCATATTATGACACTGGCGGCGGTGAGCAGATGATGACCACCTACTCGCATCCTATCTATGACAAGGATGGCAACCTGATAGCGGTACTCACTGCTGACGTGTCGTTGAACTGGCTGACGGAGCTGGTGGCGAAGAGCGACATCGAACTGAATGACAGACTTCAGGGTACACAGACAGATACAACAGGATTCAAGATCACCGATACATTCCTCTATACGCATGCTTATTCATTCATTATCGGACGTGGCGCCACCTATATCACCCACCCTATGAGCGAACGAATCCTGAACGACACCTACTTCGTTTACTCCATGGAGACGAACGACTCCATCGATGCACAGATTGGTTACGATATGGTGGACGGTCTCTCCGGTATGCGTGAAATCATCCGCGACGGCGTGAAATTCCTCATCTGCTATGCGCCTATCGAGCGCACAGGATGGTCGATGGCTACGGTTATACCTGCCAAGATCATCTATGGCAGTTCGCAGTTGCTCAGTTACCTTGTCCTGCTCATTATGTTTATAGGGTTGGTCGTGCTCTTCCTCATCTGTAACTCGGTGGTCATGCGCATCACCCGTCCGTTGGCACGCTTTGCCGACTCTGCCGACGAGGTTGCTAAAGGAAATCTGGATGCGACGCTGCCCGACATCAAGACCAAGGACGAGATGGCTCGTCTGAGCCAGTCGTTCTCACTCATGCAGACCTCTCTGAAGCAGCAGATGGAGGAACTGCGTCGTTCCACCGCCTCGAAGGCAGCCATCGAGAGTGAGCTCAAGGTAGCCAGCGACATTCAGATGTCCATGCTGCCGAAGATCTTCCCCGCCTATCCCGATCGCGACGATATCGATATCTTCGGACAGCTGACACCGGCGAAGGCCGTCGGTGGCGATCTCTTCGACTTCTTCATCCGCGACGAGAAGCTCTTCTTCTGCATCGGCGACGTCTCTGGTAAGGGTGTGCCCGCCGCCCTGGTGATGGCCGTCACCCGTGCCCAGTTCCGTACAGTCTCAGCCCATGAGTCAATGCCGGAACGTATCATCACCCGTCTGAATGATACGATGAGTGAGGGCAACGACTCCAACATGTTCGTCACGCTCTTCGTGGGTGTGCTCGACCTGCCGACGGGACGTCTGCGTTATTGCAATGCCGGTCATGATGCACCGATGCTCATTGGATCCAACATCGGCATGCTGCCTTGCGACTCCAACCTGCCTGTCGGTGTGATGGGCGACTGGAAGTTCACGATGCAGGAAACGCAGATAGATCCCGGCACCACCATTTTCCTTTATACCGACGGACTCACCGAGGCTGAGAACATCAAGCATGACCAGTTCACCGAGGAGCGTATCTTGAAGGTGGCAGAAACATCCCTGGCTACAAACAATCACGACCCTCATCGGCTCGTGGAGAATATGACTACGGCTGTCAAGGAATTCGTCAATGGCGCCGAACAAAGTGACGACCTCACCATGCTGGCCATCCAATACACGAAGCAGCAGCTCGACGTGCGCTATCAGCGAAGCATCACCCTGACCAACGACATCCAGCAGGTGCCACAGTTGGCCGAATTCATGGATCATGTCTGCGAGGCGATGGGCTTCGACGACCTGACCACCATGCAGATGAACCTCGCCATCGAAGAGGCCGTAGTGAATGTGATGAACTATGCCTATCCAGAGGGAACCACGGGTAGTGTCAATGTGGAAGTCCAAGCGAATGACGTCAGGCTGAAGTTCGTCATCTCCGACAGTGGCAAGCATTTCGATCCCACGAGTGTGGCTGCGGCCGACACGACGCTCTCGGCAGAAGACCGTTCCATCGGCGGCCTCGGTATCTATCTCGTTCGTCAGCTGATGGACAGTGTGAACTACGAGCGCATCGGCGGTTTCAACGTCCTCACCCTCCGCAAGAAACTCAACAAGCAATAGTAATTACGACCACTAATTTCACTAATTACACTAATTGTTGCGCTTGACAAAAAATTAGTTTAATTAGTGAAATTCGTGGTCGTTAAATTCTTGTGAAGTTTATTGAGGTCCGTGAGGACCCTTATGACCTTTCTCGTGACGCTGCTGCATGTCGGCTTTGTACTTTTCATACTGCTCTGTCGTCATGATCTTCTGCAGTTCTGCATCGTAGGCCTTCATCGTCTCCATCATCTCCTTCCGGCGATCCTGACGGTCACCCTTCGGCGGTTCCGGACGCTCCCCCTTCATATCGCCCTTTGGAGGTTCAGGCCGTTGTCCTCGCATGCCATGAGATCCGTGGTGACCATGATGTGGTGGGCGCATCTTGTCGGCATACGCCGTGTTCAGTTCCAGCAGTTTCTTGGCTTGCTTGTCATTCAACTGATAGTCCTCCACCATCTTGTCCGTGCGGTGTTTCACCATCTCCTGCTTGCGGTTGTTGTCCTCTGACGGCTTGTTGCAGTCCTTGTCCTGTGCGACGGCTGCCGTGCTTACCATAACGGCTGCCATGAGTGTCATAATCATCTGTTTCATCATCTTTTTGTTTATTAAATTGTGATACATATTTGTGAATTATCTCTTGCGTTGCAACTGTCTCTTTGACTCTCCATCGCCCGCAAAGTTTAATCCACTCCCCCGCCCTTTCAGCCAACTGCCCGATTTTTTCAACGAATCCAACGGATGGTATTGTCAATGTTCAATGGGCCGTATGGAGCTCGCCCAACGTTATTTTCCCTACATCCAACCACGCTCAGCCTGGCTAAAACTCAAATCTATGCTGAGTGAAGATCCGGATCTCGCGCACCTTACAAAACTCAAGCGCCGAACGTTTCTTCCTCTCGAAGTAAACATTATTTACCAACACTTAGGGCATCCTTAAACTGCCATTTTTCAGGCCGTTTTCGCGCCATTGACTTTCCTTAGCCCAAACTCTGACTTTGCTTTATTGAAACCTCGACTTTATAGGCACCAAACTTCGAGTTTAAATAGCCCTGTTTTAGTGACAACATTCGCACTCACTAAGATGTAAACAATTTTTTGCTGAACCGAAATCAGGAAAAGACATGTTTTTCTTGCAATCTTACAATCTTACATTCTTACACGACCTACTATTTTTGTGTATTTGTTAAATTATTGATAATATATATTATAATATATATTATCATTAAACTATCGTTTCCACATTTTACCCTACCCTGTGTAAGATTGTAAGAATGTAAGAATGTAAGATTTTGCTGGGCGAAATACTTGCTGTTTCGGGAAAAAGTTGTATCTTTGCAGCATAAAACGCACAGAAGGGACAGTCCCCATTGTGATAAGAAATCAGTATAAAATGAACTAATTACAATATTTGTATTATGACTAAAAAGTATCTAATGACACTCGTAGCCATCCTTAGCTGCGCAATGACCGTGGCGGTGCTGACCGCATGTACCAACAACATCGACAATCCTTCTGACCCGATTCATGGAGATGACAGCGGGATTGTTGGCAACTGGTTTTCTGACATATCAGGCATGACCTACGCCAAGTGGAATTATGGCAAGACGTGGCAGAACACCGAGTTCAAGGCCGACGGAACGGGCAGCACCCGTGTCTATTACACCTTGGATGATAAGGCTATCGGCTGCGAGAAGATAGACTTCAGCTATACGGCTTCTGCTGACGGCGTGCTGACTATGGCCCCAACGGACAGGGAGGCCATGCAAGCCAAGTGGCAGGTAGCGGGCGACGAACTGCGCTTAAGCGATGATATCACCAGCCAGAGTTTCAAGAAGACCACCAGCGACATGACCGCCAAGTTCGACACCTGGAGCAAGACGAAGGACATGATTGACGTGCCGCAGCCCGCCAAATACACCGTTTTCGTCTATGGCAATGCCGGTGGTAAAATGGATAATGCCATAGAAGAGGGCTTCTGGGAGAAAATACAAAAGTACCTGACCGACCACAACAACGTGCGCGTGATGTGCATGTATAAATATGGTAAGGACGAACCGGATGCAGGAAACCCCTTTAAGGGCAAATATGCAGCTCCTGGTGACATCGTATGGTTTGAACTGACCGACAAGACTGACCTCAACAAGATTAAAGAAAGTGGTCTGCAGGCTTTAGGCATGGGCGAGGAAGCCAAGCAGCTGAAGATATGCAATCCTAACACGATGCGCCTGTTCCTTGAGTTCAGTAGTCTGCATTGTCCGGCCGAGGATTACGTGATGGGCATCTGGGGGCATGGTTCTGGCTTTGATGCTATGAACGATGTGCCAGGCAAGTATGAAATCAAGAATCTCTCACGTGGTGTGATGACCGACGAGTGGGTAGATGGCGAATGGATGGATATGTACCAAATGAATGATGCCATGAAGGCTGCAGGCATCGACCATTTTAACACGCTCATGTTCCACAACTGCTATATGGGCAATATAGAGACACTGACACAGGCATATAAGTTTGCCGACTATATCTTTGCCTCGGCCCACGTGCTTAGCAGTAACGGCGAGCTGATGACGGAATTTGTGCGCGGACTCGTGGAGACTGGCGATCCTGTGCAGGCTGGAGGGCTGATGTTCGAACGCTGTACACCTGTATGGCAAAACAGTTATGTAGATGAAAAAGAAGGAATATGCTGGAATGGCGACTATAAGATGATTCGCACAGACAAGTTCGAAGCTATCATCGATGCCGCCAAGCAGCTGTGCGACCGCCTCCTGGAACTTTATCCCACAGAGAAGGAGGCCATCGACCGTGCCACCAAGAGCGTGTATCGCGTCGAACCTATCGATGAGTATAAAAACGAATTCCTCACCCCCTTCTTCGACATTGCTAACTATGCCCAGCTGTTGGCCAAAGAGACCGACGATGTCGAGCTGAAAAACATCTCTGCCACGCTGGACAACGCCTTCAAGGAGGCTTTCGTACACTATCGCGACGTGAATAATAGCAAGGAGCATCTGGATCACTACACGCTGAGTGTATGTCTGTTGAGGCAACTCTTCTACACCTTCGACTACAAGACGAATGCTCCACAGTTAAAAACGCTGAACAATTACAATGAGGGCTACGAGAAGTGCGACTTCCACAAGCTGACGGGCTGGGGCAAGTGGCTCAACACCAACGAGCAAGCACTCGACAGCAACCCACAGAAAGGCGGCGGCGGTAAGTTGGATAAATAAGATACGTCTGGTCTGCTGCCATGTTGGAGAAAATCAGAACATTCAATAAAATACACTAATGTAAAGACTTTGTCATGCACAAAAATGCACTGGCAATGCACGTAGATGAGTATGACTCCCTAAAACAGGGACCCACTACCAAAGCACCCTCGCGAATCGCGATGGTGCTTTTGGTTAGATGGCCGTACGAAACATACGGTCATAAACCATGGGGTAACGATTCGTGACGCCATCGGTCGCCAGCAAAACGTGACCACCATTAACGAGAGCGGTCTCTACTCCCTGATTCGACTACGATGAACTGGAGGCCATAAAGCACCGCGACTGGTCAGACTTCCATCATTCCAATAATTCCAATTCCAATTAGGAAAATAAGGGTGCCAACTCGCTCTATAGATTATATAACTAATTGATATATAGATAGTTATATATATAGTAAGCAGAATTGGTGTGTCAAAAATACAAACTGGAATTGGAATAACTGGAATACTTGGTTATCAGTGATTCATCTAAACGGCTGATAATCAATTAAATACGACATTAGCAAACCCTCTTTCCCTAAGATGCCAAGCCTTGGAAAAGGGACAGAAAGTATAAAATTCTGCTCTCACAGGCCTCAAAAGACATCTACGAGCCCCTCATTCCAATGCTTTTTCCCTTTCTTGGCGAACACATCAGCGGCGCGGAATTTCAGTATTCTGACAACAGTTGGAAGCATTAATGTGGCATAATGGCTATCATCGTAGTCGATTCGAGCTGATACATGTACAAATCTCATAATAGGGACTATCCCTACTGTGCGATGTTCGGACTCTCTTTGAGTATAGTAGAAGTAGTACTTCATTTGGTGCGTTTAACAAACTATAAAGGAAGAATAAAAGCTGTAAAAAGATATTTTTGTATTTTTGCAAACAAAATAAGATAATAACTTATTAAATTTAAAATTATATGAAGAAAAGATTACTAACCATGCTCGTCCTGCTCATAGGGTGTAGAGCCCCAGACCGCCATTCTGCTCTATACTGACGGAGTGAACGAGGCGGTAAAAAAGAATGTGGAGGATGGCAGCAAGGAACTGTTTGGCGACCAACGCATCCTCGACGTGGCGAATGTTGCCATTCAGGAAGGTCAACTTTCTCCGAAGGCTATCATAGAGAACATAACACAGGCCGTCCATGACTTTGTCGGCGACACCGAACAAAGCGACGACCTCACCATACTTTGCATCAGACTCATTTAACAAATTGGAACAACGTGTAAAAGAGAGCCCGAACGCACAGTAGCATTCGGGCTCTCTTTGAATATAGTAGAAGTAGCTTGTCAGTTCTGGGCACCGCCTGCGATATCGAGCAACTCTGTGGTGATGGCCTGCTGGCGGCCCTTGTTGTACTGGAGGTTCAGTTCACGGAGCAACTCGTCGGCATTGTCCGTCGCGGTCTGCATGGCCACCATACGGGCGGCGTGCTCAGAGGCCACGGAGTCGAGCAGTGCCGTGTAGAGCATCAGATGCGCCATCTTCGGCAGGAGCTGCGAGAGGACGGTGTTCATGTCGGGCTCGACGATGAAGTTATCGTTGAGCGGCTTGACTTCCTCCTCTACCCTCTCCGTCTGTCGCTCTCCACGTTTCTTCAGATACTCCTGCGACTCCTTCGTGGCGATGACACTGGTGAGGTCGCGCTCGTGGTCGGCCTTCAGCTCCGATTCGATGTCGATGGGGAGGAAGGTCTTCCGGGTGAGTATCTGCGAGCCTGCGCTCTTGAAGTGATGATAGATGAGTTCGACCTTATCTATCTGACCGTCAGCGAATTTCGTGCCAAGTTCCATAGCGATGTCGATG
>JAEEGJ010016804.1_pt1 | contig 16701 bp, 12 predicted proteins | sample 8958761 | NCBI WGS metagenome assembly JAEEGJ01 (sample SAMN16246546, study PRJNA631951) | gut metagenome | biome: gut microbiome; feature: rumen; material: RS-attached | host: Bos | place: Iran: Karaj | collected 2018-10 | reverse complement strand
TACAACGCATCCCCAAAGTTGGCAAATGGATAATCGGCTGATTATAAAAAAGATACTCAATCTTGCCTCCACCAGCGGCCGCAACGCCCTGGCTATGGCTGCGGCTCTCTGCCTCACCACATGCCGTCCGGCAGCCGCTCCACAGGCCCAGTACACCAATCCCGTCCTGCACCTGGACTACAGCGACCCCGACGTCTGCCGCGTAGGCAAAGACTACTATCTCACAGCCTCGTCTTTCAACTGCATGCCCGGGCTGCCCATTCTCCACTCAAGAGACTTGGTAAACTGGGAACTGATAGGTTACGCGCTCGATGAGTACCCCGCCTCCGGACACGGAGAGGGCGTATGGGCCCCTTCCATCCGCTGGCATGACGGCTGGTTCTACATATTCTGCGGCGACCCGGACCGCGGCATCTTCATGGTTAAGAGCCAGCAGCCGCAGGGCCCCTGGACGAAACCGATATGGGTAGTGAACTCTAAAGGCTTCATAGATCCTTGTCCGTTATGGGACGATGACGGATCCGCCTGGCTGGTGCACGGCAGCGCGGGCTCTCGTGCCGGGCTCAAGAGCGTGCTGTATCTGGCACCACTCAGTTCCGACGGTTCCGCAGTAACAGGGCCATCCCGCATCATATTCGACGGGCACCTCTCCCAGCCAACTATCGAAGGGCCAAAGGTATACAAACGGGGCGGCCAGTATTATATCTTCTCCCCTGCCGGCGGAGTGGCCACAGGCTGGCAGACCGTCCTGCGCTCAAACAGCATCCAGGGGCCGTACGAAGAGCATATCGCAATGGCCTGGACCGAGGGAACCATAAATGGCCCTCATCAGGGAGCCTGGGTAGATACTCCGTTCGGCGAAAACTGGTTCCTGCATTTTCAGGACAAGGGAGCATACGGGCGTATAGTTCATCTTCAGCCCATGAGTTGGGGAGCCGACGGCTGGCCCGTAATCGGGGAAGATCCCGACGGCGACAGAATCGGGCAGCCGGTAAGCGGGTACACTGCCCCGCGAGCCGCCAAAACACGCACAATCGCGCCCCGGTCTCCTTACGGACTTCCGCTGGAATGGCAGTTTCCCGCCGTTCCTTCACCATACTGGTACTACGCCATGACCGACGGCGTGAGGCTATTCTCTGTTGAGCAGGCTTCCGAGGGACTTTGGAACTGCTCCAACCTTATGTCACAGAAGTTCCCGGCAGAATCTTTCACTGTTGAGGCCACCCTGACCTTTATGCCCAATCCCCAGCTCAAGCAGCACGGAGAAACGGCCGGATTCGTGGTAAGCGGGAACAGCTATGCAGGCCTTCAGTTTCTGGACGGCCAGGACGGCGTCATGCTGCAATATATCGTTTGTGAAGACGCCGCAAAAGGCGGGCAGCAAATTGCTGAAGATCTTTGCGATGCGCCTTTCTGCAGCGTTTCAATAGACCATAACAAAGAGTCACTCAACGTGCCGCAGGTCAAATATTCCGACTACCGTAAAGCAACGGTCCGGGTGCGCCTGGAAGTGACTCCGAAGCAGCAGGAAGGCAACGTCCCAGAGCCTCTGTGCCGATTCAGCTACAGTTTTGGAGACGGCGGCTGGACGCCTGTCGGCAAGACATTCACCGCGCGTCCGGAACTCTGGATAGGAGCCAGGTTCGGTTTCTACTGTAACAGAACAGCCAGCAAGAATGACTCCGGCTGGCTGGACATAACAGATATCTCCGTAAACTACTGACTTATCTCATTTCGGTGTAGCCGAACTTGTCCATATCGCCATAGTCGAGGTTCTCCCCGGCCATGCCCCAGATGAACATGTAGTTGGAGGTGCCGGCGGCGGCGTGGATGCTCCATTCGGGAGACATTATGGCCTGCTCGTTTGCCATCCACACAAGGCGCTCCTGCTGAGGCTCGCCCATGAGGTGGCAGATCATATTGCCCTCGGTCACGTTGAAATAGAAATAAGCCTCGATGCGGCGGGAGTGGGTGTGGGCGGGCATAGTGTTCCACACGCTGCCGGGCTTGAGTTCGGTCAGGCCCATCTGCAGCTGGCAGGGACCTTCCTCGAGCACGTTGGCCACGATGAGCTGGTTGATGACTCGGTCGTTGCTGTCTTCCATCTTTCCGGCAGGGAACGAATTGGACTTGAGGGAACCTTTGCGGCCCTCGATCGTCACGAGCTGGGTCTTGTAGGCCTTGTGGGCGGGAGCGGAGTTGATGTAGAACTTTGCGGGATTCTTGGCGTCCTTGCTCCTGAACACGACATCTTTGTTGCCGCGCCCCACATACAGGGCATCCTTGAACTTGAGAGTGTAGCTCTTTCCGTCCACCACCACGACGCCTTCGCCGCCCACGTTGATGACGCCGAGTTCCCTGCGCTCAAGGAAGTAGTCGGCCTTGAGAGGGTCGATGGTCTCAAGCTTGAGGTCTTTGGTGGCAGGCACCGCGCCGCCGAAAATGAAGCGGTCGTAGAGGGAATAAGTTAGACGGATCTCGTCGGCGACCATCACCTCGGGCATCAGGAAACGGGCCCTCAGGGTTTCGGTGTCGTAGTGCTTGGCATCCTCGGGATGGCAGGCGGTCTGGATTGTGTACTTTGTAGTCTGTGCGCTCATGGCGATTGTGCTAAGCAGCAGTGCTGCGGTCAATATTGTTTTCATAAGATGATTTGATTATTCTTCTGCGGTTGAAAATGGCCATCACGGTCGTGCCGGCAACAAGTATGCCGCCGCCTATCCACTTGAAGTCGTGGACGAGGTGGAAGATCACCCAGGAGAAGATGCTGGACGCAAAGTCCAGGCTGCCTCCCTGGAAGCCTTCGGGGATGGCCACTGCGGCATCTCCGGTGCGGGCATAGACATCCTGAGCGGCAAGGGTGAACCAGGGGGCCAGATCCGTGACGAAATACAGGCCCACGGTCAGCGCCACAAGTCCCACGATGAAGGTCTTGACCACGTTGCCCTTGGTTATGGGCAGCACGGCCGGGAACACGTAGAACATGCCGGCAAGCGAAGCCAGCGGCAGGAATTCATTGCCGGGCAGTATCACCGAAAGCAGTATGGTCACGGGGATGAGCAGGAGCGACACCACGAGGGTCGTCGGGTGCCCGATCACAAGGGCGGGACTCATACCGATGTTGATGCCGGCAGAATTCTTGAACTTGCGGGACACCAGGTCCTTGGTCGCCTCGGCGATGGGCTTGAGTCCTTCGATGAAAAGGGATGTGATGCGGGGAATGAGCTCCATCACGGCGCCCATCTTGATGCCCAGGCCAAGGATCTTGGGAATATTCTGGACGATCTCTCCCCAGCTGCTGCAGGATAGGCAGCCGATCAGGATGCCCACCAGCACGCCGAGGAAAAGCGGCTCGCCGAGGATGCCGAATTTCTTCTTCATCCCCTCGGCGTCGATGTCCAGCTTACCAAAGCCGGGAATCTTGTCCAGGCACCAGTTCACGCCCTCTGCAAACGGCACGAAGCTCTGGCAGAAAGGCTGGGGGATGCTGATTCCGTCGAGGTCTTTATAATAGGACTGGAACTTCTTCGTGGTGAGGTCTGCCATCACGAGGGTTATGACGAAGCATATGATGGCCGCGAAAAAGCCCCACCAGATGCTGTCGGTGGCATAAAACACCACGGCGCCTATGAATGCGAAATGCCAGTAGTTCCACAGGTCGATGTTGATGGTGTTCGTGGCCTTGACCAGCAGCAGCAGAATGTTGATGCCGAGGCACACCGGGATGATGAAGGCACCGACGGTGGTGTTGTAGGCCACGGAAGCGGCCGCCGGCCAGCCCATGTCGAAGATTCCGAGATGGAGGTCATAGATCTCCGTCATGGTCTTGAGCGGGGCGCCCATGCTGGAAGTCAGCAGGGCCGTCACGACGCTCAGGCCCACGAAGCCCACGCCCACGAGAAGGCCGCTCTTCAGCGCCTTTCCGAACTTGATGCCTATGCAAAGCCCGAGGATGGTGAAGAGCACCGGCATCATCACCGCCGCCCCCAGTCCGATTATATAACTGAATACTTGTTCCATATCTTAACTGTCGATGCTGCCGGCTCCGGCCCGGGAATCGTCGCTGCGCGACCCCTCCCATAAATGGGCCCCTCCCTCTTATGGTGCCGAGGGTGGCACAGATTCCCGGGCCGGAGCCGGCAGCATTAAATTATTTGGGCTGCTTGCCGATGTATGCCAGGATGCCGCCGTCCACGTAGAGAATGTGGCCGTTCACGGCATCGGAAGCCTTCGATGCGAGGAAGACAGCGGGGCCGGCGAGTTCATCGGGCTCCAGCCAGCGGCCGGCAGGAGTCTTGGCGCAGATGAAGCTGTCGAAAGGATGGCGGCTGCCGTCCGGCTGGCGCTCACGCAGGGGTGCCGTCTGGGGCGTCGCAATGTAGCCGGGGCCTATGGCGTTGCACTGGATGTTGTACTCGCCATACTCCGAGCAGATGTTGCGGGTCAGCATCTTCAGTCCGCCCTTTGCGGCGGCATAGGCGCTCACTGTCTCGCGGCCCAGTTCGCTCATCATAGAGCAGATGTTGATAATCTTACCCTCTCGGCGCTCCATCATCTCGGGCACCACGGCAGCGGAGCAGATGTAAGGGCCCACGAGATCCACGTCTATGACCCGCTGGAACTCCTCGCGCTTCATTTCGTGCATGGGGATGCGCTTGATGATGCCGGCATTGTTGACCAGGATATCTATCTGCCCCACTTCCCTGTGGATGCGCTCCACTAGCTCCTTGACAGCATTTTCATCAGTCACGTCGCACACGTAGCCGCGGACGTTGCTGATGCCGGCCTCGCGGTAGGCATCGAGCCCCTTCAGCATCGAGGCCTCGTTGGAAGTGTTGAAGATGATGTTTTCCACGCCGGCCTCCACGAATGCTTTGGCGATGGCGAATCCGATGCCGTAGGCGGCTCCGGTGACCCAGGCGTTCTTGCCTTTCAGAGAAAAAAGATTGTCCATAAGAAGGATGGTTTTCGTGTTATTACTTACAAAGATAATTATTTTTCCGTGACATCATAATCATTTTTCCGTGACCGTGCACGGAAATCCGCAAATATTGCTTATATTTGCAACGATAACCGATTATTTCAGTGTTTTAAATATGGCAAAAGTAGTAACATTCGGCGAAGTGATGCTTCGCCTCTCCACCCCCGGATATCTCCGGTTCTCCCAGGCCCGCCAGTTTGACGCCACTTTCGGCGGCGGCGAAGCCAATGTTGCAGTCTCCCTCGCCAATTATGGCGTGGACGCCCGTTTCGTGACCCGCCTTCCCAAGAACGACATTGCCGACCTCTGCGTCGCGGAACTCCGCGGCTTCGGAGTCGGAGTGGACGACATCGTCTACGGCGGCGACCGCGTGGGCATCTACTACCTCGAGACCGGAGCCGTCGCCCGCGGCAGCAAGGTCATCTACGACAGGGCAAACTCTGCGATTTCCGAAATCAAACCCGGCATGGTGGACTGGCACAAAGTGCTCGAAGGAGCCGACTGGTTCCACTGGACCGGCATCACCCCCGCCCTCAGCCAGGGCGCTGCAGACGCCTGCCTGGAAGCCATCAAGGTGGCAAATGAGATGGGCGTGAAGGTGAGCTGCGACCTCAACTACCGCAAGAAACTCTGGAAATACGGCAAGAGCGCGTCCGAGGTCATGCCCGCCCTCGTGGAAGGCTGCGACCTCATCCTCGGCAACGAAGAAGACGCCGAAAAGGAATTCGGCATCAAGCCAGAAGGCTTCGACGCGGAGAAGACCGGCGGCGAAATCGACCAGACCGCATTCATCAGCGTGTGCCGCCAGCTCATGGAAAAATTCCCCCGCTGCAAGAAGGTGGCCGTCACCTTGCGCGGCTCCATCAATGCCAACCACAACACCTGGGGCGGCGTCCTCTATGACGGCAAGACCCTCTGGCAGTCAAGGCGCTACGACATCACCCACATCGTCGACCGCGTGGGCGGCGGAGATTCCTTCATGGGCGGCCTGCTCTACGGCCTGATCTCCTACGGCACCGACCAGGAGGCGATTGAATTCGCCGCTGCCGCATCCGCCCTCAAGCACACCATAATCGGCGACTACAACCGCGTCTCCGTGGCCGAAGTCGAAGGCCTGATCAAGGGCGGCGGTTCCGGCCGTGTCTCCCGCTAACTGCCCCTGTCATTCTGAACGAAGTAAAGAATCTATGTCAAAGTTCAATAAAATCGATACCATCGGTATCATCCGCGGCACCGGAATCGTGCCCGTGTTCTACAACAAAGACGTGGAACTGACCTGCAAGGTCGTCAAAGCCTGCTATGACGGAGGCATCCGCGCCTTCGAGTTCACAAACCGCGGCGACGGAGCCCACAAGGTGTTCGAGGCAGTGATGGCTTTCGTGCGTGCTGAATGCCCCGAAATGGCGCTTGGCGCCGGCACCATCCTCGATGCCCCGACCGCCGCGCTCTACATCCAGATGGGAGCCGATTTCATCGTGTCCCCCTGCCTGGTGGAAGAAGTCGCCCCCCTGTGCAACCGCAGGGGCGTCCCCTACTCCCCCGGCTGCGGCACCGTGAGCGAAATCGTGCACGCACAGGAGCTTGGCTGCGACCTGGTGAAAGTATTCCCTGCCGGCACAGTCGGAGGCCCTGCGTTCGTCAAGAACGTGCTCGCCCCCCTGCCCTGGGCAATGATCATGTGCACGGGCGCCGTGGAGCCGACTCAGGAGAACCTCTCCGCCTGGGCAAAGAGCGGAGTGACCGCAGTCGGGATGGGCTCAAAGCTCTTCCCGAAGGAGGTCATAGCCGCAGGCGACTGGAACGCGATTTCCGCGCTCTGCGCCAAGTCTCTCGAGTGGTTCAGGAAATAATAGAACTACCGCTTGAACTTGACCTGAGTGGTCTCCTCCTTGCCGTTGACATCCATCACCTTGATGGTGAAGACGTTGGTCGACGTGGCCATATCGAAGCGGAGGTCATACATAAAGGAGAAATCCAGCACCACATCCACCTTTCCGGAAACTGTCGAACCGGAAGGGAAAGAGTCCTTGAACGCCGAGCCGGCCTTCTCATCATTGACGAGATCAATCAATGAGCCGCTGTTTGCAGTACGGTTCTTGATGTAGGACATCAGCTTGGCGTCAGCTCCGTCTTCCAGCTTGATGGTAAGATCCTTGATCTTGCCGGGAGCGTTGACGCGTATCTTGCAGGCAATCTGGGTGGCGTTCAGGTCGACCACGTCAAACTTGGAGTTATTGTCCCAGTAGAAAGCAGGGGCGGAGGTGAAATGGATCTTCGACTTTGCCACGGCGCTGTGCTTCTCCTGGTCCTGGAGGTTGATCGTGATGGTGAAGGTGGTGTTGTTCTTCACGGGCTGGCCCTTGATCAGGGTATTGAGTATAGCCACCAGGTCGATGTTCGCAAGGGTCTTGCCGCGAAGCGAAGAGCCGCCCGGCATGCCCAGTCCCTTGACGAATGCAGATGCCAGGGGATCGTCGATGAAGTCCAGCACAGCCCCCTTTGAAGCGGAGCCTTTGTTGGCGGAGGTTTCTATGTATTGATTGGCAAGGAGCGAGTATTCGCCGAGTTCCAGAGTGACAGTCAGCAAGTCTATCTTGCCGGGGGCGGCGATTGCAACTGCGCCATCCAGTCCGGGGGCCAGTTCCACCTGACCGAAACCGGGATTTGACGCCCAGGTGATGGTGGGGAGGTTGGGATCGACGGGCTTCTCGCAGGAAACGGCGACAAGTGCCAGCAATACGGCAAAGATGATGGAAAAACGTTTCATTGTCTTGACTTTATTTAACTAACGTCCAAAAGTAATCAATTTCAGCACAAAATGCAAGCTAAACTCCGGAATTCCCCCGGCGGTGCTTCTGGTTGTTCCACAGGCCGTAGATCTCGCTCACATTGCCGGCCGTTATGAAGGCATCTATCTTTTCGGTGCGGATATAGTTCATCAGGTTCGAGAACTCCTCCTGGGTCAGCAGCGCCTGCACCTCGACGTTTATTTCTCCGCTGTAGCCGCCCTTGACTTCATACAGGCTGCAGCCCCTGTGGAGGGTGTCGATGATATAGACGCGCAGGCGTTCGTATTCCTTCGATATAATGCACACCCTCTTGCGCTTGTTGATGCTGGCGGTGAAGTGATCTATGGCCAGGCCGTTGAACCATGTGCCCACAAGGCCGGTGACCACCATGCGGAAAGGATTGATGGCGAAGGCAGTGCAGCAGATGATGGCGCCGGCCACGCTCACCGACACGCCTATGTCGAAATGCAGGTACTTGTTGACTATCTTGGCCAGGATGTCGAGGCCTCCGGTCGAAGCGTTGATATGGAACAGCAATGTCTGCGATATGCTCACCATAAGCACGAAGCAGATCAGGTCCAGGAGCGGGTCGCCCATCACGGAGGTCAATCCGGGTTCGATGAGTTTCTCATAGGGCATCACCTTCTCCCAGAATTCCAGCAGCGGGCCGAGAATCAGGGCGGTGTAGACCGTCTTGGCGCCGAATTCCTTTCCTATCAGGAACCAGGCCATTATCAGCAGGATGGCATTGATCACCGTCACCACCACCGAAACTTTCACGGTGATGCCGGCCAGGCCGAAAAGGTTGGATATGACTATGGACAGACCGGATATGGAACCGAGGACCAGTTTGCTCGGCATCATGAAGTAGTAGACTCCTGCCGCAGCGATCGCCATACCGAGCGTCATAAGGACGAGTTCCTTCCAGAACTTGAAGGTACAAAGGTAACGAAGCACGTTATTCATAATGTGGTTGATTGGCCGCGTAAATATAGCACATTTTTGTTTTGGATGAGCAAAAATCTCGCTATATTTGGAGATAAAACTAATAACCCTTTTCTATGAAAAGAATCATCGAATGCGTCCCCAATTACAGCGAGGGACGGAACAAGGCGGTCATAGACGGAATCGTCTCCGCAATAGCGTCGGTCGAAGGCGTGAAGGTGCTCAACGTGGATCCCGGCGAGGCCACGAACCGCACGGTCGTGACCTTCGTGGGAGAGCCGGAACCGGTCGTGGAAGCCGCATTCAAGGGAGCTGCAGCTGCCAAGGAACTGATAGACATGCGCAAGCACCACGGTGCCCATCCGCGCAGCGGCGCCACCGACGTGCTTCCCCTGATTCCTGTGTCCGGCATCACCCTGGAAGAGTGCGCCGAGCTCGCCCGCGCCCTTGCCGGACGCCTCTGGCGTGAACTCGGAATCCCCTGCTACTGCTATGAGGCGGCGGCTTTCAAGCCCGAACGCCGCAACCTTGCGGTTTGCCGCGCCGGCGAATATGAAGCCCTCCCCGAGAAGATGGCGGATCCTGCCCGCAGGCCGGACTTCGGCGGCAGTTTCGACGAGACGGCCGCCCGCACCGGAGCCACCAACGTGGGCGCCCGCAACTTCCTCGTGGCCGTGAACTTCAATCTCAACACCACCTCCACCCGCAGGGCCATGGCCGTGGCCTTCGACGTGCGCGAAAAAGGCCGCAAGGCCCGCGAAGGCGGATCCCTCACAGGCAAACTTATCAAAGACGCCGAAGGAGGCCAGGTCTGGATACCCGGCACCCTGAAGGGCTGCAAGGCAATCGGCTGGTACATAGATGAATACGGCATCGCACAAGTGTCCATGAACATAACCGACATCAATGCTACGCCCCTCCACGTCGCCTTCGACGAAGTGTGCAGGGCCGCCGCCGCGCGCGGCCTCCGCGTGACCGGCGCCGAAATCGTGGGCCTGGTGCCCAGGAAAGTGCTCCTCGAGGCGGGCAAATACTACCTGGAAAAGCAGCAGCGTTCCCTCGGAATCAGCGAGGGAGAGATTATCAGGATTGCAGTCAAATCCATGTCACTGGACGATCTGAAGCCCTTCGATCCCCGGGAAAAGGTCATCGAGTACCTGATGGAAGACGAGCAGGAGAAGGCGGCCCGCGAGCGGCTCGTACGTATGAGCGTCAAAGGCTTCACCTTCGAGACAGCCTCTGAGTCGGCGGCTCCCGGCGGAGGCTCCGTGTCTGCTGTCATGGGCGGGCTTGGCGCCGCCCTCGCCACGATGGTGGCCAACCTTTCCGCCCACAAGAGAGGATGGGACGAGCGCTGGAAAGAATTTTCGGACGTTGCCGAAAAGGGACAGGCGCTGATTGGCGAACTGCTTGCCCTCGTGGATGAAGACACGGCCGCGTTCAACCGCATAATGGATGCCCTGTCGCTTCCAAAGGGCACGGAAGAGGAAAAGGCGGCACGCGCAGCCGCCCTGGAAGAGGCGACGCTGTATGCCGCATCTGTGCCCCTGCGCACAATGGAAGCTTCCCTGAAGGCCCTCCCTCTCGCGCTTGAGATGGCTCGCAAAGGCAATCCCGCTTCCGCATCTGACGCCGGTGTAGCGGCTCTGGCCGCAGTAGCAGGCATACGCGGAGCCGAACTCAACGTGCGGATCAACGCCGCAGGCCTCAGCGACACCGCCCCCGCAGAGCCGCTTATCCGGCGGGCCGCGGAGATAGTGGAGGAGGCCGTTGCCCTGCAGGAGCAGGTGCTGGATGCCGTCAATGCCAACATCAAACTGTAAGCTATGGACCAGTTCAAGACAGACATCCTTGCCGGCATCCCCGATGAGCTGCCGGCCCTCAGGCCCTACGACGCTACAGTCAACCACGCCCCAAGGCGCAAAGACATACTGATCGCAGAGGAAAAGGAACTCGCCCTGCGTAACGCCCTGCGCTACTTCCCGGCCCGGCACCACGCCGTGCTGGCTCCGGAATTCGCGGAAGAGCTGCGCCTCTACGGACGCATCTATATGTACCGCTTCCGCCCTGCTTATGAAATGTACGCGCGCCCGATAAGCGAGTATCCCGCGCGCAGCACCCAGGCGGCGGCCATTATGGCGATGATACAGAACAACCTGGACCCCAGGGTTGCCCAGCACCCCCACGAGCTCATCATCTACGGAGGCAACGGCGCCATTTTCCAGAACTGGGCCCAGTACCGCCTTGTGATGCAGTATCTTGCCACGATGACGGACGAACAGACCCTGGTGATGTATTCCGGCCATCCGCTGGGCCTTTTCCCCAGCCACAAGGACGCTCCCAGGGTGATAGTGACCAACGGAATGGTGGTCCCCAATTATTCCAAGCCCGACCACTGGGAGAAATTCAACGCCCTGGGAGTGAGCCAGTACGGGCAGATGACCGCCGGCTCCTATATGTACATCGGGCCGCAGGGAATAGTGCACGGCACCACCATCACGGTGATGAACGCTGCGCGGAAAGTGAGGTCCACCGCCGGCTCCCGGGACGACAACTCCGGGCTGCTGTTCGTGACGGCGGGGCTCGGCGGCATGTCCGGGGCCCAGCCCAAGGCCGGCAACATCGCCGGCGTGGTCAGCGTCACCGCCGAAATCAATCCCAAGGCGGCCGGGAAGCGTTACGAGCAGGGCTGGGTGGATGAACTCCACTACAGCCTGGATGAACTGGTGCCCAGAATACGCAGGGCCGTGGCCTCCCGGGAGGTGGTCTCCCTTGCCTACGTCGGCAATGTGGTGGACCTTTGGGAACGCCTCGCCGACGAGGATATCCACGTGGACCTGGGCTCCGACCAGACTTCCCTCCACAACCCGTGGGCGGGCGGATACTACCCGGCCGGCTACAGTCTGGAGGAATCCAAGAAGATGATGGCGGAGGAGCCCGACCGGTTCAAGGAAGCGGTGCAGGCCTCCCTGAGGCGTCAGGTCGCGGCAATCAACCGCCTGTCCGCCAGGGGAATGTACTTTTTCGATTACGGCAATGCCTTCCTGCTGGAAAGCTCCCGTGCCGGCGCCGACGTGCTGCTTCCCGACGGCCGTTTCCGTTACCCCTCATACGTCCAGGACATCATGGGGCCGCTCTACTTCGACTATGGATTCGGCCCGTTCAGGTGGGTGTGCATGAGCGAAGACCCGGCAGACCTCGCGCAGACCGACGCCATTGCCGTCAGGGTGCTGTCCGAAATCGCCGCCAGCGCTCCCGAAGAAATCTCCGGCCAGATGCGCGACAACATCCGCTGGATAGAGGAAGCCGGCCGCAACCGGCTCGTCGTGGGCTCCCAGGCCCGCATACTCTATGCCGACTGCGAAGGCCGCACCCGTATCGCCCTGGCCTTCAACGATGCCATACGCAAGGGCGAAATCAAGGCCCCCATAGTGCTCGGGCGCGACCACCACGACGTCTCCGGCACCGACTCCCCCTTCCGTGAGACATCCAACATCTACGACGGCTCCCGCTTCACTGCGGATATGGCCGTCCAGAACGTCATCGGCGACTCTTTCCGCGGCGCCACCTGGGTCTCCGTCCACAACGGCGGCGGCGTGGGCTGGGGCGAAGTGATCAACGGAGGATTCGGAATGGTCATCGACGGTTCCGAGGATTCCGCCCGCCACATACGCGAAATGCTGTTCTGGGACGTCAACAACGGCATCGCACGCCGCTCCTGGGCCCGCAACGAAGGCGCCCGTTTTGCAATCGAGCGGGAAATGGCCCGCACCCCGGGGCTCCGCGTCACCCTCCCCAACGACGCCGACACCACATTAATCAGAAAAGCACTAAACGAACAATGATTCACTACATCTCAAAGGAGCGCCTCTCCCTGGAGCAGCTCAAGGCCATAATCGACAACAATGAAAGACTGGTCCTCTCGCAGGAGGCGACAGATGCCATCATCAAATGCCGCAAATACCTGGACGACAAGATGGAAGACATAGGCAGGCCGGTCTATGGCATCACCACCGGTTTCGGCTCGCTCTACAACGTGACCATCCCCCGCGACCAGCTTTCCAGGCTCCAGTACAACCTGGTCGTCTCGCACGCCTGCGGAGCCGGCGAGACCGTGCGCCCGCAGATAGTCAAGCTGATGCTCTTCCTCAAGGCGCAGAGCCTCTCCTACGGCCACTCCGGAGCGCAGCTCATCACCGTCCAGCGCCTCATCGACATGTTCAACGAGGACATTCTTCCGGTGGTCTACCAGCAGGGCTCCCTCGGCGCTTCAGGCGACCTCGCCCCCCTCGCCCACCTCAGTCTTCCGCTGCTCGGCCTTGGCGAAGTGCTGTACAAAGGAAAGGTGCGCCCCGCCTCCGAAGTCTGGGCAGAAAAGGGCTGGGAGCCCATAACCCTCCAGTCGAAGGAAGGCCTCGCCCTGCTCAACGGCACACAGTTCATGAGCGCCCACGCCGTATGGTCCATCCTCAAGAGCATGCGCCTGTCAAGGTGGGCGGACCTCATCGGCGCAATGTCTCTGGATGCCTACGACGGCCGCATAGAGCCTTTCCTGCCGCTCACGCACCATTTGCGCCCCCATAAGGGCCAGATACTCACCGGCGAGCGCTTCATCGAGCTGCTGGAGGGCAGCGAACTGTCCCGGCGCCCCAAGGAGCACGTCCAGGACCCCTACAGTTTCCGCTGCATCCCCCAGGTCCACGGTGCTGTCAAAGACAACATCCTCTACGTAAAGTCCGTCATCGAGGCGGAAATCAACTCCGCCACCGACAATCCCAACATTTTCCCGGACGAAGACATGGTCATATCGGCCGGCAACTTCCACGGAGAGCCCATAGCCATCCCTATGGATGCCCTTGCGATAGCGATGTCGGAGCTGGCCAGCATCTCCGAGCGCCGCACCTACCAGCTGATCCACGGACTGCGCGGCCTGCCCAAGTATCTGGTCGCCACTCCCGGCCTCAACAACGGATTTATGATTCCGCAGTACACCGCCGCTTCCATCGTGAGCCAGAACAAGGGCCTCTGCTGGCCGGCGTCCTGCGACTCCATTCCCTCTTCCCAGGGCCAGGAGGACCACGTGAGCATGGGCTCCAATTCAGCCACAAAGCTCGTGCGGATCGTGGACAACGCGGAGACAGTGCTCGGAATCGAGCTGTTCAACGCCGCCCAGGCCCTCGAGTTCAGGCGTCCGGCGAAATCCTCCCCCGCTATCGAGCGGGTGTTCGAAGACTTCCGCAAGGTGGTTCCCTTCATCGACAACGACTGCTATATGCATCCGCTCATCGAAAAATCGGTTGAATTCCTGCGTCAGGAACAGTATCTATGACAACAATCATCAACATAGGCGAGCTCGTCGGCATAGTCCCGAAAGGCGTTCTGCGCAAGCAGGGGGCCGAAATGTCCGAGACCGGAATCCTGCACGACGCCTGGCTTCGCATAGCCCCCGACGGCACCATCGAAGATTTCGGCACCATGCCAGAGGCCGGCACCATGTCAGAGGCCGGAGCAGTGTGTGCCCGAAGCCCCTTTTCCCCATGTTTTATGGGGCTTCGGGCACACACTGCTCCGGCCGATACTGAAAAGGGGCCTGGGGCACACTCTGCTCCGGACGGGCCTGATGCGGTAATCGATGCTCAGGGCGGGATGATGATGCCGGGATTCTGCGACAGCCACACCCACATCGTCTATGCCGGCAGCCGAGACGGAGAATTCCTCGACAAGATAAAGGGCCTTAGCTATGAAGAGATTGCAGCCCGCGGCGGCGGCATACTCAATTCCGCCGACCTGCTGAACGCCACGTCCGAAGACGAACTCTACCGCCAGTCGATGGAGAGAGTCGAAGAGATGATGGCTTCAGGCACGACCGCAATCGAAATCAAAAGCGGCTACGGCCTCTGCCCCGAGGGAGAGCTTAAGATGCTCAGGGTCATACGCCGCATACGAGAAAGCGTCCCGGCGCTCGTGCGCGCCACCTTCCTGGGAGCCCATGCCGTGGGCCGGGGCTACACGAAGGAGGCGTATGTCAGGGAAATGATTGACCTGATGCCCCGGGCGGCGGAGATGGCGGATTTTGTGGATGTGTTCTGCGACACCGGCTTCTTCACCCAGGAAGAGACGGCACGGATACTGGAAGCCGGCGCCCGCTGCGGCCTCAGGCCCAAGATCCACGCCAACGAACTGGGCGTCAGCGGCGGAGTGCAGGTGGGCGTGGCCCACGGCGCACTTTCCGTGGACCATCTCGAGCAGACCACCGATGCTGAAATCGAGGTTCTCAAGGGCAGCGGCACTATGCCCACGATGCTCCCGGGGTCTTCTTTCTTCCTCGGGATACCCTTCGGCCGGGCCAGGGAATTCATATCCGCAGGCCTGGGCATCGCCCTGGCTTCGGACTACAATCCCGGCTCCTCCCCTATGGGCGATATGCGCTTCGTGATGGCCCTCGCCTGCATCAAAATGCGGCTTACTCCCGTCCAGGCGCTCAATGCCCTGACACTCAACGGCGCATACGCCATGGGCATCAGCAACATCACCGGTTCCATCACCCCCGGCAAACGTGCAGACCTCATCCTCACCCATCCCGGATGGACCCTCACCCGCATCCCCTACACCTACCGCACCCCCTGGATCCGCTCCGTCTTCAAAAAAGGCCGGAGCTGATGCCCAAGGAGACATGGTGTCCCCTGTACCTTTCCATTGTCATCCTGAGGAGCGAAGCGACGAAGAATCTTTTTTTTCATCATAAGAATCATAGTCAAGATTTTTTCGATTTCGGCGTATCGTTATAACAATTAGAAAAATCTTTATTGCCCTATAAAATGAGTCTTGACAATTAAATAATGATTTGTATCTTTGCAATGTCATTTGATATGACGTTATTATTGCTAACAATAGGCATCCCATCCTGAGTGGGATGCCTTTTCTCTTAAAGAAAACTAGGGCCAAAGGGTGTAGTTTGCAACCGCCGGAATGCGTTTTACAAGCAATAATAACATCAAATGAAAAAAAACGGCATATTCCCTGCTGGCACGAAACTTCAAGTTGAAGTCAGAATGCCCGGTCTTGCCCGAGTGAATTCGTACACCCGGATTCATAACGGCAAGCAAGTGAAAGTCCGGTCTTACTACAGACGCTCTCAGGAGGCAGAAGTAGTATCTGTCCGGATTAGTACCAAGTAAGGTAGTCTTCTTCCGTCCCTGCAGCCCGGGGAGAGCTTCGGCTCTCCTTTTTCTATTAGTCGTGGGCATATCAAAACATAAGAAAGAGCGAGCCGTCAGGCCCGCCCTTGATGTTTTTTTATCCTCACAAAGAACTAGGGCCAAACCCCAAAAAGGCCGGAGCTGAGGAGCTCCGGCCTTAAACATTATCATTCAATCAATTATCACTCCTGTCAATAGCAGGAATACGGTCCATATGTGGCAAGGATCTCATATGAGTAATCAGTATCTTTAAGTTTGTAAACCATAAATGATCCGTCACCCTGCACTCTCACACATAAATGACCGCCTGCATCCTTCAAAGATACACCTGTGCCATTGTTTGTTGCAAACACATCACCATATGCATCAGCGGCAGCCACACAAGCATCGTTTGGAGTATTAATGCCAAAACTACTGACAACTGTTACTTTTGGCTGCAAAATTATGGCTTGAGTATTTGAGAATGCATTTTCAGCCATATGATGGGGGGCTTTCAAGACCTCGACTTTTCCAACGCCGCTGCAAATATTTGTCATGATATTATAACCGCACTGTGCTCCGCAATCAGCTCCGAAATAGCAGTTGAAATCACCGTAGGAAAGCAACATAGTAATAGAACTGCCGTTTTCGCGATTATCGGTGTTACCTGTTGTAAAAGAACTTCCGTTCCAATATTTGTAGTCATACCCGATAACTTTGAGCGAAGCCTCCGGCGTTCCGTATTTGGGGGCAAACTGGGTGTTTCGGTTTGCCCCACTGATTGCCTGCCATTCCATTCCGTCATGTG